>Ga0180438_10008898_pt1 | contig 12645 bp, 6 predicted proteins | sample SS_ome_12_FD_132455 | JGI IMG/M metagenome (GOLD analysis project Ga0180438, IMG submission 132455) | Hypersaline lake sediment archaeal communities from the Salton Sea, California, USA - SS_3_D_2 metaG | ecosystem: Environmental > Aquatic > Non-marine Saline and Alkaline > Hypersaline >...
GGGGGTGGAGGCCGACTATGAGACGGTGACGAGTCTCAATCCGGAGCTTCTCCGGCCGCTCATGGCCGCAGAGCGCAGCCGGGGCCGGATTCCGGTCGTGTGGCCTGCGCGGTCTTCCCCGGCGGCCCAGGGGGTTCGAGAGGCCCCGATGCAGCAGACCACCATCTACCTCGTGGCGCCCGGAGACCTGGGCTACAGCGGTGCGGAACGACTCGGTGGTCGCCGCTCTCACCGACGGGCGGCAACTGGTGGCCTTGCTCTCGACCGCCTCCAGTCCGAGGCGATTCGGCTTCTGGGTGCAGGACGAGCCCTCCTGGCCGTCGTACTGCCCGCTGGATGTGGGCGCTGCGCTGGACACCACCCACACCTACGCCCAGATCTTGGGGATGTCGTGTCACTGCACGGGGGTCGATTTCTGCCAGTTCGAACCGGAGATGGCCAAGCAGTTGCTCTTCGTGGACCAGGGGGGCGCCATCGTGGTGATCGGTCCCACCCGGGCGTTCAACCAGTACCACTACTACTGCTATCTGAAGAAGTTCATGGAGGTCTACGAGGTGCTGGGCGGGGAGGGGACGATCGGGCGGATGCACATGGAGGTCAGGAACGCGCTTCTGGAGGAGTATGCGGACGATCCGTTGATGCCGCTTTTCTGCCGGATGACGATTCTCCTGGGGGACCCGACGGTGAGGGTCGGGGGGCCTCGGACGGGCGAGTTCCAGTGGGCGGAGGAGGAGCCCGCGGAGCGCGTGGTCCCGGCGCGGTATGCGGTGACCTCGGTGTCGCCGAATCCGTTTAATGCGGTGGCCGAGATTTCCTATGCGGTGCCCGAGCGCTCGCGGGTGTCGATCGGGGTCTACAACGTGCAGGGCCAGCTGGTGAGGAGACTTCTGGATCGCGTGACTTCTCCGGGGGAGTATCGGGTGATCCGGGACGGGAAGGACGCGGACGATCATCCGGTGGGAAGCGGCGTCTATTTCTGTCGTCTCTCGGCCGGCGATCATGAGGATACGCGCAAGATGGTCCTCCTGAAGTAGAGGGGCGATAGCCGAGAGCCGAAAACCGAGATTGGAGAAGGGCATCGGAAAAGTGCGAACCACGAAGGAAGCCGCCTGCGGCGGCTGGAGAGTTGAGAGTCGAAAGTCGAGACTGGAGAAGAGCATTGGAAAAAGCGCGCAACACGAAGACCACGAAGAGTACGAAGAAGAGCCGGAGTGGGTTGTCGGCGCGGATCAGCGATCCGCGCCGATGGGATTCCCCTTCGTGAGTTTCGTGATCTTCGTGGTGAAAGGCTCTTGCGGCCGATGGGCGAGAGCTGAGAGCCGAAGGCCGAGATTGGAGAAGACCATTGTAAAAGGCCCGAACCACGAAGCACACGAAGAGCACGAAGAAGAGCTGGGGTGAATCCCCGGGGCGGATGTCATCCGCCCCGCTGGATCTTCCTTCGTGTCCTCCGTGTGCTTCGTGGTGAAAGGCTTTTAGCCCCGATCGGAGAGAGCCGACCGTCGGAAGGAGCATTGGAAAAAGCGCGCACCACGAAGAGCACGAAGAGTACGAAGAAAGGCCGGGGTGAGTTGTCGGCGCGGATCAGCGATCCGCGCCGATGGATCTTCCTTCGTGTCCTCCGTGTGCTTCGTGGTGGAAGGCTCTTGGGATTTGTCGGTCGCCTGGCGCAGCAGGGGACCGCGTAGGGACAGTCCCCTGCTGCGCCTCCGCCCCGTCGCCCTGTCGCCCCGCTACGGCTTGACCACCGGCAGCATGCACGAGGTCTCTTCCAGCGGGGGAGGTTCGCCCTCGGCCTTGGCGCGGCGCCAGACGGCGAAGTTCTCCTCGACCACCGATGCCCGCCCGCGGAAGGTCCACGACGGCTGGCAGTTGTACGTCCAGCCGAGGGTCTCCGAATCCCCGCCGCCCAGCGTGGTGATGAGCAACCGGTTGGAGACCATCCCGATCCCGGTGGCCTGATCGGCGGGCCATTCCTGGTCGCCGCGGTTGCAGTCGACGGGAACCCAGCCGTAGTTGGGAAGGTAGACTTCGGCCCAGCGGTGGAAGGCTTCATCCACGCTGGCGTCGTCCCCGCGGACCGCCATCCCGGCCTCGTAGCGCGCCGGAAGCCCCGCCGCCCGGGCCATGGCGATAAAGAGGAACGTGTACTCCGAGCAGGATCCCGTGCCGCGTTTGATGAGAGTGGTGGGAATGTCCCATCCGCCCACCATCTCGTACTCGAGGGCCTGGATCACCCAGTTGAAGATCTTGCGGGCGATCCAGTACGGGTTCTCCTCGTCGCCCACGGCGGTCTCGACCGTCCGGCGGATGAGCGGGTCGTCGATGCGGTACCGCGTGCCGTCCACCAGGTACTTGTCCCGGATCGCCTTGGGCACGGACCGGAGGCTGCCCACCTTCTCGGGAAAGATGACGTAGCGAAGGTCGGCGATCCTGGCGTGGGCCACGTAGCCGACCCCGACCGTCTGCCCCGGCGGCACCCCGTCGAAGTGGTAGTGCGCCTGCCTGAGATCCCAGCGGTCGGTGACCGTCTCGAAACCGGCCGGGAAGAACCGGGTGGGGGAGAGCAGGATCTGGTTCTCGAGGCTGTCCTGGGGGAAGGCCACGTAGAAGTCCGCGGTCGCCAGGCTGTCGGGCCCGTCGTTGCGCAGCCGGTGGGTGAAGGTCACGTAGGACTCGCGCCAGTCGCGGGTCACGAACGGGTCGCCGTCCCGCACGGCGAGGGCGTCGATCGTGCGTGTCTCGAAGTCCGCCACCCAGAGGCGGTCCTTGCCGTAGGCCAGCCCGGAGGGAAAGGGTCCGGGCGAGGCGAGCACCGCGATCACGGTGCCGTCGTCGGGCGTGATCATGTAGATCTCGTCCTTCAGCCGGTCGGAGACCCACAGGTAGGCGCCGTCGTGGGCCAGCCCGCGGGGATCCCGGTGCGGCGAACGGAAGTAGTTGAGAATGGTCCCGTCGCGAGGGATGAGCCGGTAGATCGTCTGGGCGGCGCGGTCGGCCAGCCAGAGCGTTTCGCCGTCCGAGGCCAGTCCCGCCGGGCCCTCCGCGGGCGTCTCGTAGCTGGCCAGGACGGTCCCGTCGCGCGGGTCCACCTGGTAGATCCGTTTGGCCTGGTCGTCCGAGACGTAGAGATGTCCGTCGGCCCACGCCAGACCCTGCGGCCGGAAACCGGGCGCCCGGAGGCTGTCGCGGACCGATCCGTCCGCGGCCCCCAGCCGGTAGAGGACGGCGCGGTTCCAGTCGGCGACCCACAGGTCCCGGCCGTCCCAGGCGAGATCCGAGGGGCAGGGGCAGGGCGCCGGGAGAGAGACCACGGGCTCCTCGGGGGACACCGCATGGCCCGGGGATACCGCGGCGAAGGCCCCCGCGGCGAGGAGAAGAACAACGATCGAGAACGGACGCTTCATCACGAACCTCCTTGGATCACACGGGCCTCTCGGAGCCGGCCTGTAGGGTCGGGCGCCGGGGCGTCCGACGCGTGCAGCTCATGACTCGCCCGGTCGCGGAAATCGCGCCGGCAGGACAAGGCCGAGTACCGCCAGGCCGAGCGCGACGAGACTCGCCGCCCCGCCCACCCGGAACGTCCACGGCGCATACGAAAAACGGATCCGGTGCCGTCCCGCCGGCACGCGGACGGCCCGGAGTACGTGATCGGCTCGCCAGATCTTCGCACGTTCGCCGTCCACCCAGGCCTTCCATCCCGGGTAGTACGTTTCCGAGAGCAGGAGCCACGCGTCCTCACCCGCGTCCGCCTCCACGATCACTTCGTTGGCGCGGTACTCGACGATCCTGGCCGCGCCCGGCGGGCCGGTCGTCCCATTCGCAGGCGCCAAGGATTCCGGCACTTCGTCCCCTTCGTCCGCGCTGAGGTAGACGACGTCTCTCGGATCGAAGTCGGGAGATGAGAGCCGCCCGAGGAGCGCCTCCGGGTCGGTCACCGTCTCGGCGCGCCGGATGAGCGAGGCTCTCGGCAGCGCGCCCGGGTTGGGGACGGCGACGGTTCTCGGGGGCCGCCCCGGCGGCCATTCGACGGTCAGGAAACGCTCGACGGCGAGGAGATCGCAGATGGGAGACTCGGTGGCCGCGGGGTCCGTCAGGTTGGTCACGCGCCGCCACGTCGTGATTCCGGGTTGGATCCTCTCGGCGAGTTCCATGTAGCCGTCCAGCGTCAGCGCGTTGTAGCCCTGAGCGTCCGCGATCCCGTAGATGGAGGCCGTGTTGGGGATCAGGACGTCGCCGTAGAGCCGCAGGATTCGCCTCGGCTCGGGCGCGTGCTGGAGTTGACGGGCGATGGGGACGGGCGGGAAGGCGTCCTCGTAGGGCCTCGAGACGTTGAGGCGGTAGCCGAACGGAACGAGATCGACCAGGATGAGGACCACCACGCCCGTGCGAAAGGCAATTCTGGGAACGCGGTTCCACAGCCTGAGGGTGATGAGCCCCGCCCCCGCCGCCAGGAACACGCCCGCGCGGACGGCCGCGGGCCGGACGTCGGACCAGCCCGAGAGGGGCTCAAACCGCCCCTGCGTGATGGCGCCGTAGAGACGCTCGGGCCGAAGGTCGACCACGACGAAGGCCACCCAGTAGAGGAGGGCGGCCGATGCGACGGGAATCCAGACCCGCCCTCTCGGGGACTCGGCCCGATCCAGACGATCGACCCCGAAGGCGGCCAGGACGGCCATGGCAAGCATGTAGAGATAGATCAGCCGGTCGACCCGCGAGAAGTCGAACCCGGGGAGGAGGTAGGCCGCCCGCAGAAGGGGCGTCCCGAGCACGATCGTGAGGGTGATGACCGCGGTCCCGGTGAAGAACCACGCGCCCCGCCGGCGCGACCCCCCCCCGACCCCGGCCAGGAGAAGGGTCAGGATCCCGACGTAGCCCGTGGTGCTCCAGTAGTTCTGGCTGAAGAAGCCGTCCCCCCGCTTGAGCGCGATGCTCCAGAGGTTGTCGTCCAGGGGGTGGCCCAGGAAATCGGGAATCAGATACTTGATCAGGCACGCCGGATGGTGCGCGCTGCTGAGGATGCTCTCGTAGGGGAGGAATCGGCGACTGCAGAAACGGGTGAACTCATAGGCCGGCAGGATCTGAACCAGACTGAGGCACCCGGAGAACGCCAGGGCGCCCAGCATCCAGGCCAACGGCCGCCACCGGGCCTCGTCCCGGGACCGTCCGGCCCGCCAGACCCGCCAGAGGGCGTACGCGGCGAGCGCGTAGGTGGCGTGGATGGCGATCTGCGGGAAGCCGGAGAGGATCATGGCGGCGTGGCAGAGGGCGAGGAGGATGGCGCGCCCGAGACCCGGCCGCTGGAGCAGCCGCTCGGCCGACCACAGGAGCGCCGGGACCCAGGCCGCGCTCGCCACGAAGGTCGGATGCCCGGTCCGGGTGACGAAGAACCCGCACAGCATCAACGTCAACCCACCCAAGAACGACGCGAACACGCCGGCCCCCAGCGACCTCACGAAGAGGAACATGAACACACCGGCCAGGGCGAAGTGGAAGACGAGGTAATACCCCATCGCCCGGAGCGGGTCGGCCAGGTAGAGCACGATGTTCACCGGGTAGAAGACGGCCGACTGAACGTTGGCCAGGAAGGGCGCGCCGCTGAAATCGTACGGGTTCCACAGGGGGATCTCGCCGGAGCGGATCGTGTGGGTCGCAAAGGCGCGCCTCGGGTAGTAGGACTGGATGCAGTCCATGTTCATCGACGGCCGCGCCGCCTGCTCGAGCGTGGCCTGCGATTTCCACGGGAATTCGCGGAACAGGTTGTACGTGATCGAGACTTCGTCGAGGAACAGGATCTTCCAGAAGAAAACGACGGCGATGAGGACGAGGGCCGCCAGAGCGAGGGCCGAGTACCGGGTCTTCGGTTCCGATGTCGACGAAGAGGGCATGACCATGGAGGATTCAGCCCCGAGCCCCTCGACCGCCAGGGCAAGATCTTGTCGCTCAGCCCGAGATCAGAGGATCGAAGGGTGTCCCGCCGTGGAGGACACCCCGTCTTCCCTACGATGCCCCTCTCCAGAACCCACTTCTCTATTCTCCAGTTCTCTCTTGTCTCAAGCGCTACTGAATGTACCCCAGACTCCTCAGGTTCTCCAGAGCTTCCTCGTCGATCCTGGGTTCGCTGGTGAGCGCGTGCGCCCGGACGGCCTCCGACCAGTCGGCGTAGTACCGTTGGAGGGCGTCGGCGCGCTCGGGGTCCTCGGCGGCCAGGTTGACCTTCTCGCCCGGATCCTGCGCGAGGTTGTACAGCTCTCGCTCGAAACCGTCCGCGGTCTCGTTGAGGATCAGCTTCCAGTCTTCCGTCCGCAGCCCGAACTTGGGGAGAGATTTTTCCCTGGGCGGGTAGGAGATCGTGACGGCGATCTGGGTCGTGGCGTCCGCATCCCCGAGAACGAGGGGCGTGAGGTCCCTTCCCTCCAGCGGCGCGTCGGTCGTGATCCCGAGGGCGCTCAAGGCGGTGGGCATGATGTCGATGGACTGCACGAGACCCGCGAGCCGGGCCGGCGGCCAGTCCGGGTGGCGGATCACCAGAGGGACGAGCATGCACGGTTCGTACAGCATGATGTCGTGACCGAAGTACCGGTCGTGCTCGTAGAGCACCTCGCCGTGGTCCGAGGTGAAGACGATCAGCGTCCGGTCGTACAGCCCGAGGTTCTTCAGCTCCTCCAGGAGCCGCCCCAGCTGGGCGTCGGAGAAGGCGACCTCGCCGTCGTAGAGAGCCCGCAGGCGCTCGACCTCGACGGCCGAGATCTCCATGGACCCCTCCCACACGGCCGCGAAGTCCTTCACGGTCCACTCTCGCCCGGCGGCGCGTTGGCCGGCGAAGCGGCGGGCGTAGTCCGGCGGAGGGTCGTACGGCTTGTGGGGATGGAACCAGTGCACCCACAGGAAGAACCGCTCCCCGCGATGCTCGCCGAGCCACCGGAGGGCGGCGTCGGTCGTGGGATCCTCGGACCTCTTCTTGAGGCCCTTAAGAGCGGCGAGCGAGTACTGGTGGGCTTCCCAGTAGGTATCGAACCCCCGTGCGAGTCCGTAGCCGCGGTCCAGAACGTGGTTGCTCACGAAGGCGGCCGTTGCCATTCCCCTGGAGCGGGCGATTTCCGCCAGCGTCCGGACGTTCTCATTGAGAGGGTACGCATGCCCCAGAGAGCCGTGGGACAGCGTGTATCTCGAGGTGAAAATCGAGCAGTGGGACGGGAGCGTGAGCGGCGCCTGGCAGCAGACCCGGGTGAACTGGACGCCCTCCCCCGCGAGCCGGTCGATGTGGGGGGTCGTGGGCCGGTCGCACCCGTAGCAACCCAAGCGGTCTGCCCGGAGGGTGTCGATCGTGATCACCAACAGATTGAGCGGCGCGGGCGATCGGCGCGCGCAGTGCATGGCGACCAGACCGGCGACCAACAGGACGCCGAGGGCGGCGGCCCGCAGGCTCAGGTAACGGCTCATGACGGATCCTTCGGGAAACTCCTTGTGTTTTCAAACCGTTCCGGCTGCGACGCTATCACAGGGGTCGGGGGATGTCAACTGGGCGACGGGGCGACGGGGCGACAAGGCGACGGCGCGAGCAACAAGCCCCAAGAGCCTTTCACCACCGAGCACACGAAGCACACGAAGGGGAATCCCATCGGGGCGGATCGCCGATCCGCCCCGAAGATCTTTCCCGGCTCTTCTTCGTGCTCTCCGTGCGCTTCGTGGTGCGCGCTATTTCCGATGGTCTTCTCCAATCTCGGCTTTCGGCTCTCGGCGCCCAGAAGCCTTTCACCACGAAGCGCACGAAGACCACGAAGCACACCAAGGAAGTTCCCATCCCGCCGGATCTGCGGTCCGCCGGGAGAACCCCCCCGGGTTTCTCTTCGTGTTCTTCGTGTTCTTCGTGGTGCGCGCTTTTTCCGATGGTTTTCTCCAATCTCGGCTCTCTTGGCCGCCGCAGGCGGCCGTGGTTCGCGCTTTTTGGGCACCCTGGGCCTTTCATGGCACTAAGCTTCGGGGCCGCGCGTGCCGATCACCTTGGGGAGACGTGGAAGCACGGTCCCTCCCGGCCCGTCCGGGCCGAGGACGTCGGGCCCGTGTAGCCTTTTTGTCACAGATGGCGCCCTAGCCTGAGGAGAGAGACAGCGCGATGGAGCGGGGGAAGGTGCCCAGTCGACTGGGATGCGGGATGCCCGCGGATCCGCCGCGGGTCGAGCCGGACACGGTGGTGTGGTCGGATCGGGACGGCCAGGCGCCATCCCGCAGGGTTCTCGTGATCGAGGACGAACAGAGCATCGTCGGCGTGCTCCGGCGGATCCTCGCACTCAAGGGCTTTGAGGTGCTCGTAGCCGAGAACGGCCAGAAGGGCCTCGAGATGGCCCTCTCCGAGAGGCCCGACCTGATCCTCCTGGACGTCATGATGCCGGGCATGAACGGTTTCGAAGTCTGCCGCGGTCTTCGGGAGGACGTGGAGACGGCCATGATCCCGGTGATCATGCTCACGGTCAAGTCCCGCACGGAGGACCGGATTCGGGGCATGGAATGCGGCGCCGATGACTACGTGACCAAGCCCTTCGACGCCGACGAGCTGTTGGTCCGGGTCGAGGCCGTCCTCCGGCGGAGGGAGAGGGATCTCTACGCCAGCCCGCTCACGGGTCTTCCGGGGAACATCTCCATCGAGGCCGAGCTCAAGCGCCGGATCGGCCGCGGGGAGCCGTTCGCCGTGATCTCCCTCGACATCGACCACTTCAAGGCCTACAACGACGAGTACGGATACCACAAGGGCGACGACGTGATCTCGATCGTCTCGATGCTGATCACACGCGTGGTCCGCGAGCGTGGCAACCGCGGGGACTTCGTCGGCCACATCGGCGGGGACGACTTCGTCGTGATCACGCGGCCGGAGACCGTCGACGCCATCGCGGATCACGTGATCGAGATGTTCGATCGAGCCATGCCCGAGCACTACAGCCCGGAGGCGAGGAATCGCGGGTACATCAAGGGCGTGGACCGGCACGGTCGGGTCGAGCGGTTCCCGCTGATGACCCTGAGCGTGGTCGCCACGACCAACGAATGGCAGCCCATCGAGCACCCCGCGAAGGTGGCCGAGATTCTTGCGGATCTCAAGAAGGCCGCCAAGGCCCATTCCGGCAGCGTCTACCTGAGGGACCGCCGCAAGAGCGCCTCTCCGGCCCACCACCTGCCCATCGAGACCCAGCCTGAGTAGTCCCCGCGGGACCCTTGCTGCGAGGCCCGTGTGCCGCGCGTTCGGCCTGCTGGCGCCAAGCTGGCGCCGGTGTGGGCCGACCCTCCCGGCCGGTCCCCCGGATCGGGGTCCTTCTGGCGCGCGAGGTTCGACGTGCTCAACATCGAAGGCGCTTCGGAGATGCGGCGGCTCTGCCCGTTGAGCGTGACGTACAAAACGATTGCGCCGCGGACGATCCTTCGCTAGAATCATACTCAGGTTGGGCGATTCCCGACCGAGGCGGCGGGTCCATGTCGGCTATCCGAAGGGGCAGAGGGTCTTCTGAAGACACCGCTCGGCGCCTGCACCAGCGGCTCGAGAGGGCCGGGAGTGCGGACCAGGCGTGCCGGGTGGCCGTCCGGTCGCTTGTTTCCCTCCTCCCTGTGGCCTCTGCGGCGGCCTACGTCCACGACCCCCGGACACTGGCTCTGGAACTGGCGGCCGCCCATCCCACCCGACGATCGGACTCATGGGGCTCTCTGGCGGAAACCGTATTCTCGACCGGCCGATCGGTATCGAAGCGGGTTGAAGTCCCCGGGGAACGGGGGCGGCGCAGGCGGCGCGCGCTCTACGCCGCGCCCCTGGGGGTCGCCGGGACCCCGCTCGGCGTCCTCCTCGTCGTCTTCGACCTCTCCCGCAAACCGCTCAAGGCGCACATCGAGACCCTCCGGAGCCATGCAGCCCTTCTCGGCGGGAGACTCTGCCACCTGAAGGCGCAGTCCGATCTCGAGGCGGCCCGTGGGGCGCTGGGATCCGTCCTTAACCAGCTGGACGATGTCTGGATTGGCCTGGACCGGGAGGGCAAGATCGAGTTCTTCAGCCGGTTCTGGCGGGAACAAGTCGGCCGGGCTCCGGAGGAGCTCGCCGGGCGCCACATCAGCGAGGTCTACCCGGCGCCCCCGGGCTACACGTGGCCGGGCCTCTGGAAGGCGTTGGTCGATGAGCGCCGGTCCTTGATCTTCCACGAGTTCGACTACGTCTCTCCCGTGACGGGGAAGAAGATGGCCCTGGACGCGGACGTGCGGCCGCGGGTCGACGACGCCGGCAACGTGACCGGCGTCCTCTTGCACGTCCGCCCGGTCCAGGAGCTGAAGCAGCTGCGGTTGCGGGCGCAGGCGTCCGAGGAGCGCTACCGGCAGCTGTTCGAGGGCATCCACGTTCCGGTGGCCGTCTTCCGGATGCTCGACGAGCGCCCGATCACCTGGAACCGTCAGTTCGAGGATCTCACGGGCTACACCAAAGACGAGCTGGCGGCCAGGACCGTGGCCGATTTCGTACATCCCGAGGATCTGCCCAAGGTGAGGGAGCGGTTCCGCGCCCGACTGGAAGGTCGGCAGGTCCCCGACGTCTACGAGATCCGGGGGATTGCGGCCGACGGCGTCGTGCACGATCTTGTCATCTACATCCAGCCTTACGATGAGGATGGGAAAATGGTGGGCGCCCTGGTGGCCATGCTCGACATCACCGAGCGCAAGGCGGCCGAGCGCTCGCTGGTGGGGCGAAACCGCCAACTGGCGGCCCTCAACAAGATCATCGGCGCCGTGAGCCAGACGCTGGACCTGGACGGGATCCTCCACGAGAGCCTCAAGTGCGTGGTCGAGGTTGTGCGGGCCGAAAGCGGGGGCATCTACCTCCGTTCGAACAACACCCTTCGCCTTGCGGCATTGCTCGGCATCCCCGAGGAGGCGATGGGCGAGCACGCGACGATCGAGATCGGAAAACGCTGGGTCGGCTCCCGGATGGAGGGCCCGGAGGCGGTGTGGATCACGGATCACAGCACGGCTGCCGGTGGTCCTGGCGAGAAGGGCAAGGCTCGACTTCCGGAGGGCCCGCTGGCCCAGGTGAACATCCGGTCCAAGGGGAAGACCATCGGCGTCATCGTGCTTCTGTTCTCCAAAGAGAAAGTGCTCTCGGACACCGAACGCGATCTACTGCGGTCCGCCGGGAACCAGATCGGGGTGGGCATTGAGAACGCACGGCTCTACAGAGAAGTCCGGGAGGCCAACGAGGCCCTCCAGGGCCTGCACGAGATGAAGGACGAGTTCCTCTCGACCGTATCTCACGAACTCAAGGCCCCGCTGACCTCCATCCAGGGGGCCACGGACCTGATCCTGATGGAGAAAGAGGGCGAGATCACACCCGGCCAGCGGCGCTTCCTGGGCCTCATCCGGGGCAACGCGGACCGGCTCAACCGGTTGATTCACGATTTGCTGGATCTGTCCCGGATCGACGCAGGCTTCCAAGAGGCAAGGCCGAAGAATGCCGGTGTGGCGTCGCTGGTCCGGGACGCGTTGGAATCCATGCGCCCCCAGTCGCTCGAGAAGAACATCACGCTGGAAATGCAGGATCTGGTCTCCATCCCGAAGGTGAAGATGGTGGTCGATCGCATCCGCCAGGTGCTGACCAACCTGATTTCCAACGCCATCCGGTTCACGCCCGGCGGGGGACGGGTCTGGATCGATGGGCGCGTGGAGAACCACGAGGTGGTCGTCGGTGTTCACGACACGGGTATCGGGATCCCCCCCGAGTTCCACGAAAAGGTCTTCGAGCGGTTCCTGCAGGTTGCCCCGGCCGCGTTCAGGGAGGGCGGGACGGGTCTGGGGCTGACGATCTCGAAGAAGATCGTCGAAGCCCACGGCGGCCGGATGTGGGTCGAATCGCTGCCCGGCGCGGGAAGCCATTTCTACTTCACACTGCCGTTGAAATAGCGAGCGCGCGACAAGGCGACCGAAGAGCGTTTCACCACGAAGCGCGCAGAGCACACGAAGGGGAATCTCATCGGCGCGGATCGCCGACCCGCGCCGACGAACCACTCCCGGTCTTTCTTCGTGTTCTTCGTGGTTCGCGCTTTTTCCAATGCTGCGCCACGCGAGTGCGTGACCCGGCGACAAGGCGAGGGCGCGAGAGCGCGACAAGGCGACCGACAACCCCAAGAACCTTTCACCACGAAGTACACAGAGGACACGGAGGAAGATCCATCGGGGCGGATGGACATCCGCCCCGGTTTCTCTTGGCACTCTTCGTGGCCTTCGTGGTGCGAGCTTCAAGGGCTTTGTGGTTCGCGCTTTGGGGCGTGTGTCCCCGGCCCCGGGCTCTATTGCTGCGTGCCGTGCGTCCAACGGTCGCTTGACACCGCAGCCCCGGCTTCCCTAGAATCCCGTTCATCCGTCGGACCCTTTGCGCGGGAGATCGCATGTCGCTCGACCTGTCCAGAGACCTCCTCGGGCGTGTCCTCGAGGTCGCCCTTTCCCGGGGAGGGGAGTTTGCGGATATCTTCGCCGAGCACACGAGGACGACCAGCATCGGGTTGGCCGAGGACAAGGTCAAGAGCGTCTCTGTGGGCATCGTCCAGGGGCTCGGGGTCCGCGTCATCTCGGGCGACGAGGTGGGATTCGCCTACACCGACGAGCTCACCGAGCCGGAGCTGGAGAAAA
>Ga0180438_10008900_pt1 | contig 12643 bp, 7 predicted proteins | sample SS_ome_12_FD_132455 | JGI IMG/M metagenome (GOLD analysis project Ga0180438, IMG submission 132455) | Hypersaline lake sediment archaeal communities from the Salton Sea, California, USA - SS_3_D_2 metaG | ecosystem: Environmental > Aquatic > Non-marine Saline and Alkaline > Hypersaline >...
GCTACCTCCAGGGCAGCCCTTCCCAGGCCAAGGCAACCAGCACCGCTTGTCAGTCTTTCAGGGATCATCATCCTATTAAAGACAGCGTAAGCATTGTGCAATTCCCCCACAAGATTCTCTTTAGGAACCCTTACATCTTTAAAGACAAGTCGCCCTGTACCACCACCTCTTGTTCCAAGAAGGGTATAAATAGTCTGATCCTTTACTCCCATTGCCCTTTCAACAATAAAGCAACTGATGGACTCATGTGGTGGTGCATCAGGAGCTGACTTGGCATAAACCAGAAAATAATCGGAGTCCTTGGCGCCTACTATGAAGCGTTTCTCACCATTAAGGATAAATGAATCGCCGTCTTCAACTGCCTTTGTGGTAGCACCGAAGAAATCGGAACCTCCGCGTGGTTCTGTCAGGGCCTCTGCGGAGTAAAGTTTACCTTCATTTGTAGGTTTAAGGTACCGCTCCTTTTGTTCCTCAGTTCCGAATATATTAATAGCTTCTCCAACAATGCTTGGCATAACATAAGCACATGTTATGGCGTTACCGAGCACCCCGACCTCTTCAATGGCAGCCACATCAGCAACCCAATTAAGACCGCGGCCTCCGTATCCCTTAGGAAACCGTAGGCCAAGGAGATTCCTCTTTCCAGCCATCTCGACAAATGGACGACCAGTCTCAATTATACTCAGATCCATATCACGTATCAGTTTACTCGGGACATCATTCTTTACAAATTCCCTGACCTCATCCTGTATCGCCTTTTCCTCTTCATTCAACAAAAATTCAAACATGATTTATACCTCCATTTTATTTACGTATGTTCTGAAATTTGGTCATGGAAAAGTTAATCAGATTTAGAAAGCCTGCCACCTTGCTTAGGGGGTTGAATATTAAGGCGCTTAACCCTTCTCCAAAGAGTCTGCCTGCCAATACCTAATTCTTTCGCAGCTGCCTTGCGATTCCAATTGTTTTCCCTGAGTACCTGTAAAATGAATTCTCTCTCCATATCAACCCACGTAATCCTCTTTGAAGAAACAGTCTTATGATGCCCGGGTTCTTTATATGAGTGGGCTGGCTGAAGATAATCTGGCAAGTGTTGGCCCTCAATAAGTCCTCCTTGACAAAGAACGGTACCGTGTTCAACAATATTTTCTAATTCCCTGACATTACCTGGAAAATCATATGCCATCAAGATAGAGAGCACCTCTTGTGATACGGCTGCTATCTCTTTTCCGCTTAACCGTTTGAATCTTTCCAAAAAATGATCAACAAGGAGTGGTATATCCTCTCGCCTTTCTCTCAGAGGGGGTAGTGTTAATTTAACGACATTGATCCTATAGTAAAGATCTTCCCTAAAATGCCCTGTTTTAACCAGTTCATTTAGGTCTTTGTTTGTTGCTGCGACAATCCGGATATCGGCATGAACGGTTGTGTTTGAACCCAAGGGTTCATAGGTTTTCTCCTGCAGCACCCTGAGTAACCTTACCTGAAGATGGGAAGAAAGATCACCTATCTCGTCTAAAAAAAGAGTTCCTTTTTCGGCTGCAGCAATTCTACCTATTCTATCTGCCCTTGCATCTGTAAATGCACCTGCCTTGTGACCAAAAAGTTCCGACTCTACCAAAGTATCTGGCAGTGCACCCAAATTAACAATAACAAGTGGTCCTTTACTTCGTGCGCTGAGAGAATGAATAGCCCTTGCAAAGAGCTCCTTGCCGGTTCCGCTCTCTCCTTGTAAAAGTACGGTGCTATCACTCTGTGCCACCTGCTCCAAGATAACAAAAAGCCGATGCATTTCCTTGCTTTTACTAACTATATCAAAAAAGGTGTGCCTGCCGGCGAGTTCTTTCCTGAGCTCTTCCAACAGGCTAAGATCCCTAAAGGTTTCAACGCCACCTATTATCTTGTCATTTTCATCTTTAAGTATGGCTGTAGATATACTGACCGGAATCCTATTTGCATCAGAGACAACAATATAAATAGATTTATTAAGAATCTGTTTTCCTGTTTCTATTGTGTGTCTCAAGGCACATTGTTTCTCGCATATATTTGCCCTAAAGACCTCCCAACATTGTCTACCAATCGCCTCTTCTTTGCGTGTACCAGTAATTAATTCAGCAGCTCTGTTAAAGGATGTAATTCGCCAGTTAAGATCAACAGTAAATACACCATCTGCGATACTGTCTAGAATAATAGATGTGTGATTCTTGGGCATTTGTGTTTGTTAGGTTTAATGGGTTTGCTTGCCCTGCGGAATCCCCCCTGGCCCAGACCTGACATGAAGGAGCTTATATATAACATCTGCTTGCTAATTATTACAGGACAACATAATATTCTTGGCAATTCGCACCAGGGCCGGCCATAGGGGTCCCGCAAAGCGGGAATTCCACAGGGCAAATGTTTAAATTTCTAATTCCTCAATCCGCAATCCTTCAATTCGTTATGGTTTGTGACATGAATAACTTTAGTTCACTTTAGGCACTTTAGCTCACTTTACACTTAAGTTTCATATATACCTGCCTGCATACTGTCTAACCGGATGGCCATCTAATACATGAAATTGCCTGATTTTTTTGAGGGTAACAGATGAAAACATTCCAATAGGAAGGTATAGTATCTTTTTTCCCATCCTGGAAGCAAATGATCTACACAGTGAAGATGGTGGTGAGGGGGCTACATACACAACATGCTGTTCAAGGGAATAATCAATGGCAGCAAGAAGAAGTCTTTCTGGCTTATTTCGTGCAATATCAAAAAATGAATCCTTCCAAATATCATATACTCTCAGTGGAGGAAATGTAAGCATAAATCCACCATACTGACACCGGGATATCCCGGGACCAATAACTACCTCCCCTGCTGTGGTACTGTAAAAGGCCATATCTGATTCCTGGTTGTTTTCACCTAACCATGTAATTCGCCACGGAAATTTTTCTTTACCTTCTGCATCAGGAAGATCTGGTTCAAAAATAAACACCACTGATCCCACTCTTCCTTTTAGGGGAATATTCTCTCGTACATATATGATTCCCTCTTTTGAATTTCTTAATGTCTCCCTGATATCAATTCCATCCATCATTGAACTCATAAAGGGAACAACACGAGAATTTTCCTCTGATTTCTTTTTTAAAGCCCTTTTTTTACAATAATTTCCGAATCCCTCTATGACTATATCCTCTGGTTGGTATGAGCAGATAGAATAACCCTTGAAGTCCCTTTTCCACTCCCCTGGGAACCGTTCTCTTTGCCTTTTCTTTATAGGTACGGGTACCAATCTTCTGCGTAAGCTTTTAAAATGTCTATGAAATTTGATCTTTTGTTGATCAACAAAGATGTCCTCACCCCTGATACGAAGGACCGGCAACCCAGGTGTCTCTGTCTGCCAGGGATACTCCGTTGCATTATCCCACACCTCATATGCAAAGTTATCATCCACTGCTCCTCTGGCAGCTATCAGGATCTGATATAAATCGGGCGTTAAATACCCACTTACGAGGGCATAATTTCTCACAAACTTGTTAAAAACCCTTAACTGGCTTACTGTCACTTCTTCTTTACTGTTTTTAACATAACCTTTCGTTGCTTTCTCTATCAATTGATCAATGACATGTAATCTATCCGGCTCAGCCATGGTGTGTTTGTTTCTGAATTTTTCATAGAGTGCGGCAAAAAAGGGCATCTCTGTCATGATTTCTCTGCTTGAATCCCTATGTAAATGCGCAAGCATAACACCCTCTCTTCTCCTCCTGCCTATGACCGGTACCTGGGGTGTATCAAGGTAGCCTAAAAGACCCGTAAGATGGGCCAGTCCACCTACAAATAAAACTCTTCTTCCCTCTCCTTCCAGTTTCTGTAAATGATAGGCCATGGTTCGCTCTCTCAGCTGATCCTGTCTGTTAGGAAGCCCTTCCGGGTAAGCCTTGAGATAGCTCTCGCAATATTTCCAATATCCTATCCTTCTTATGGAGTAAGGATCTGGCATGGGTGCCCTATCTATAGGATATCCCTCTGTATCCCTGTCTATGAAATAGATAGGCAGGTTTTTTGAAAGCGCCAACCGAACTGCCTCTATCTGTCCATCGGTTGGCTCCAATGGGAGGTAAATAAAGGTGTGATTATTTTCTTCGTAGTAGACAACTGAAAGGAGAGGTAATCTTTTAACACCTTCTAACAGTTTCTCACCAATGGTCGAAGGATATTCAACCGCCACAATCTCTGGCTTAAAGGAAGCAAACCGATCTCTTACCTCAAGGGCAAACTCAACCCTATTATGAAGAATGGGAACAAGACTGACATTTCTCCATTCAAATAGTTTTTTTGTCTCCATACATCTCTAACATGGTAGCAAAATATTCAGCGGCATTATCGTCCAGGATCATTGATGCTGCTTCTTTGAGTGCTTGTATAACCCCTTTTTCTGACATTCCTTCGCCTTGCTGAGATACATTACTACTCAGTCGTTTTAGGGCATATCTGGCGATATTAATTCCATCTCTGACTGTATACCTTTCCTGAGCTTCATGGGCTACCTGCAGAAAATTGACTACGTAGTCCAGGATCTGTTCGTCTGCAAAGGGAAGGTTTGTGGACAGGATTAATCTCTCTTCTTCCCTGTCAGGAAAATCAATAAGAATTTGAGGCTGGAGTCTTGAATGAATATATTCGGGAAGATCAAAGGTGCTTGCATCATCGTTCATTGTAGTACAGAGCCGAAAATCAGGATGGGCTTTAATCTTTATGCCAGCTACGATCGATTCCACATACCGACGATTGTCCATCAGGGGTGCCAAAGATGCCCAGCTTTTCTCACTCATCCTGTTTCCCTCATCGATAACTGCTACCCCTCCCTTGATCATGGCGGTAACGATGGAGCTCGCCATATATTTTATCTTTCCCTGGTCGCTTATAACTGGTGTGACAATCAGATCCTCTGGTCTGGTATCTATTGTGGCCTGAAAGAGATAAACAGGTTGATTGAGCTGCTTAGCAGCATAATAGGCAAGGGTAGTTTTCCCAACCCCGGGCTTTCCTAAAAGGCGTGGGTTGAGGGGGAAATCACCAGAACCCATTACCAGCCATGCTGCCTTGACCTGTGTCACTAACTCCATATTGCCGACCCAATTCATCGGCAACTCATCGGGTTGACTGAGATGCAAGATCACACCATCTATTGACACGGTTTCCATAGTTAATTAATTAACCTCTCAGAAATTATACAAGGCATTGAAATGGAAGTGCTTTGCTTTTCTTGGTAAAAATCGAAGAAAAGAAGTAATTAAACATTGGATCAATGGATAGAATACGAGCAGCAGTATCATTCAATAAGATCCATTATTCCATCCCTCCATTATTCCAGTGCTCCATCCGGGTTGCAGGCCCTATGGACCAGAGGCCAATTATGCCTGCCATCGCTCTCGCTCAGGCCCTGCCCGACAGCAGGCGGGGAGCCGGGTGGGAACAAAATGAACGAGGTTTTTCTGTCCTGCTTTAATCCTCTGTGCCTGAATGACGGAAATCTTTCTTTAAAGGCCTAAATTTTCCGGTGTGGCCTTTTAAAAAGCGAGGTCTTCCTTGGCTACACAATAAATTTCTTCTATTTTTCCGTAACCTCTCAAATCTTTTTATCTCTCCGTATTTTCCATATCTTCCACCCATAGTTTGTATTATGAGGTCTCCTATAGCGAATGTCAACTATCTCTCCATCTAACCCTCAAATGCGAGCTCTATCAATCTATCTAATAGGTTACAAAAAGATAACCCAGCTGCCCTTGCGGCTAATGGAAAGATAGAATTTTCTGTCATCCCTGGTATCGTATTTGTCTCCAGGATATACACATCTTTAGCAGTTACTATCATATCTGATCGAGAAAAACTCCTGCAACCAAGTAAACAATGAGCCTTTATGGCAAAGCTTTGAACCTTTTTATAAGCATCGCTGGAGATCTGGGCCGGACATATCTCTTGGGATGCCCCAGTCTCGTATTTTGCCGTATAACTAAAAAAACGATATTTTTCCTGAGGAATAATCTCAACAACCGGTAAGGCCTCCGGTTCTCTGTTGCCGAGAACTGCACAGCTTACTTCCCTGCCTTTGATGTATTCCTCAAGCATTACTTCCGAACTAATAGCAAAGGTATCTTTTGTAGCCTTAAGAATTTCCTCTTTTGTAGAGCAAATGCTTAAGCCAATGCTCGATCCCTCTTCCACCGGCTTAATTACCACAGGTTTGCCCAAAACAGACAATATACGAACCGGATCAATATCCTGATTCCTGAAAAATACCATTTCTTTAGGGACATTTAATCCTGTACACCGAAACAATTCCTTGCTTATTGCTTTGTTCATAGCCAAGGCACTTGCTAAGACACCTGAGCCGACATAGGGAAGATGTAAAAGATCAAGAAGCCCTTGAATAGAGCCATCCTCACCTTTCTTTCCGTGGAGAAATAGCAATGCAAGATCAAAATTTTTAGACTCTTCTATTAACCTGAGAAGATCCTTGCTTGGGTCATATCTTTTCACCTCGTATTTATCTTTATCGAGATTATCATATACGTATTGTCCGCTTTTCAAGGATACCTCTCTTTCCCGTGACCACCCTCCAGCAATAAGTGCGACTCTCAGTTTACCCATTATCAACCCTCATGCAATAAATGTATAATAAATTTCTTAAAAACTATCATAAAAAATAAAAAAAAATAAAATAAAAAAATGAGGTAAAAAAACACATTATCATCCATCCTCTGAATAAAAAAAATTTCTTATTCTAGCTTAGCTTTTTCCTGTGTAATTATCCTAAGACAAGCAAAATTCTTACCTACTTAAAAAGCCCTTAATACCTCTGTTTGCAAAAGGAAAAAATGCAATGAAAAAAAACGTGAGGGTTTAAAAAATGAAGCTTTTTAAAGGAAATTGAAGTTCGAAAAATTTAATAAATACACGACTGCTGTCAAATAAAATTCAAAGTCCCTGAATTCAATGATAATTTTTTGATTATATTTATTTTCATGTCCAGTAAGAGTTTAACAAGGATACAAAATATTATTCCCATTGAATCAATGCATTACCTCTGTTGAAAACTAAAAGTAGGGCTAAAATAATTTTTCATATAATCGCCTTTGACAGACATGTTCGTTTTGTTTAAAAAACTTAGAAACTCTTTAAACTAATTACAAATAATCTGGTCCTAGATCCAGCAAATAATCTTAAACAAAACCAGCGCAATAATTTGCCTATATATTGAATATTCTTAGGGAAATCTTTTCTTTGAAGCCCATAATCTTTAAGTAGTCTTTTGTTATATAATTCAAGAATACCTTGTATCGTCGATACAGACTTTCTCAGGATTATCCTATTGTATGGTCAATTTTCAGATATCTACACTCAAAGAGCACTATAGTGTAGTAGATTTTAACGGTATCTGAATAATTAAATGCGGAAATCTTACCACCATCTTTTTATAATATAACTACCTGCCCACATAAAGGTACAATATGCAAACAGTTTGGAATAATGTGAAAACAATACTCAAAGACGTAATGGATACAAAGAATTTCTCTCTGTGGGTGAAACCATTACAATTTCTCGATGCAAGCGAAGACACAATATATCTTGGATGTCCTAATAAATTCTCTCGAAACTGGATGCAGGAAAATTATTCTTCCCTCTTTCAGAGTCAACTTTCTAACGTGGGCCTTAATGACCATAAAATAATCTTTAAAGTTTTACCACAGAGAGCATTAATCGAGTGCAATCATAATGGAGGCAATGGCAATAAAAAACAATTACTCCTTCCAAATATGCCTAAAAAAATAAGGGCTGGTGAGAAATATTTAAATGCACGCTTTACCTTTAATAGATTTGTCGTTGGAGAAAGCAATGAATTTGCATACTCAGTATCAAAGGCATTGGCCAACGGCTCTCATTCCCCTTACAGTTCCCTCTATTTAATGGCTCAAACCGGTTTAGGGAAAAGTCATCTAATCCAGGCTATTGGTAACACTATTCTAAAGAAAAAACCCTCGGCAAAAGTCCTTTATATTACTACAGAAGATTTTACCAATGAGATGATATATGCATTACGGAATAATTTAATCACTCAATTTAAAAATAAATACCGTAAGTCATGTGATGTGCTTCTTTTGGAAGGATTACATTTCCTCAGTGGCAAAGAAAAAACACAGATTGAAATCGGCTATACACTTGATTCTTTGTTTAATGATAGGAAAATGGTTATATTTACCAGCCCCCTCATGCCAGAAGAAATCCCAAATATGAAAAAGATGCTTATCTCCAGGTTCACCTCTGGTGTAATAACAAGCATTGAAAAACCCAATTTCCACACACGGCTCAAGATCCTAAAACAAAAGGCCCTCGAGCGGGAAATTTCTCTCCCAGAAGATGTAGCCCACTTCATGGCTGAAAATTTAACTCAAGATGTAAGGCAACTTGAAGGAAGTCTTGACTCTCTAAAGGCCATCTCCTTTTTCCTAAAAAAGGAAATAAAAGTGGATTTGGCAAAAAAAATAGTTAAACAACTCATTCCTGTCAAACATCATGCGACAGTCGAGGATATTCAGAAAATAGTTTGTAAATATTTTAAGATTGACAGAGATGTGCTTAAATCAAAAAGTAGAAAAAAAATTATCACCTATCCACGAAGCATAGCCATCTATCTATGCCGTAGATATACTGATAAGTCTCTGGAATCTATCGGTCATTCCTTCAACCGAAATCATTCAACAGTGCTATACGATGAGGAAAAAATTAAAAAGAATATTAAAATTGACGATGGCCTTAGAAGGGAGGTAGAATTCCTCTGTCGAAAAATCGAAGATAGGGTTGCATGATAAAAAAACTTGCCCTTTTATTTCTGCTATTTTTCTTTTCTATTTTTACCCTTTATCTTATCTTTCTTTCAATCACATCTATTTCCATCGGCCTGATTAATATAGAGAGGTCTGGATTCTGGATGCCTATTTTGTGTGGGCTTTTGATATTCTTTTTGACTATATTTATGATAAGGCTCGTACGATATATTTTTAGGCAAACAAAAGCTAAAGATAAATATCCATATATAAAATCATAAGTGCCTAAAGTTTAAAGTGCCCAAAGTTTAAAGTTTTCTGTAAGTTAGCAGTATGCGGCTCACTTTACCCTGTTCCCTCCTGCCTATACTATATCCAATCCCTATTTCAAAATTCGTAATTCGCAATCACTAAACACCTAAATTCCTAAATCGTATACCCTGCCGCGAGTCTCTATCGATGAGAACCTGTTTAATGCGTAAAAGGGTTTCATTTTTCTTAAGTGACCATGCAGGTGCCACCAATTCTTCTGGATGGGGATCTCCAGTAAGCCTCTGAATAACCATATCAGGGGGGAGAAGCTCCAAGAAATCACATACAAGATTTACATATTCTTCCTGGTCAAGACATTGATATCTTCCTTCCTGGTATAATTTCTCCATTTCTGTGCCTTTGATCACATAGAGCAGATGGATCTTGATTCCATCGATTGCCATTGCTGCTACAGCCTCTGCTGTGGCAAGCATATCAGCCCTATCTTCAAAAGGAAGGCCAAGTATCACATGGGTACAGATTTTTATACCCCTGTTTCTTGTTGCATTGATGGCCTCTTTAAAGCAGGTGACATCATGGCCCCTGTTTATAAAGGTAAGTGTTCTATCATGAACAGACTGAATTCCATATTCGATCCAGACAAGGTAATCCCTTGTATAACCTTCGAGAAGAGTCAGTATGGATTCATTGATACAATCTGGCCTGGTGCCTATTGACAATCCAACAATATCATCTATTGCAAGTGCCTCTCCATAGAGGCCTTTTAATCTCTCATAGGGCCCATATGTATTCGAAAAAGACTGAAAATATGCAATAAATTTTTGAGCCTTATATCTCTTCCTCAAAAACTCTTTTCCTTTCATTATCTGTTCCGTAATTGATATCCCCTTTTTAAACGCACCTGTTCCAGATCCACGGGAGTTACAATATATGCATCCACCTGTTGCGATGCGTCCATCTCTATTCGGGCAGCTCAACCCTGCATCCAGAGATATTTTTTGTACCCTGCAGCCAAAAATGTTTCTCAGATAGGAATTTAAATCATAGTAACGATTTTTCATTGGTATCATTCTGTGTGCTGAACGCGTATAAACCCCCTATACATTCTAACCGTAAAATTGTAAAATGTTAAATAAAAGACCTGATTCGAAACATTTACCCTGTGGGATAAACCCTTGCCGTATAGCATGACATTCGGCAACCAATTCCTTTAGAAATATTCTTCATCCCTTTCCAAATTATCTCATAAGGTATACAGGTTTTCTAACTATAAACTATTTAATGTAAGGAAAAGATATGGAAACGCATCAGATTGCCGAAATAATTCGGAAGAGATTAAACCTGGAAGATCAGGAATGGTCAATCATCGAAAAGAACCCCAAGTTCCAGCAATTATTTCAAAACGCCATTGAGGCATCCAGATATCGATTGATTGCTGAAGTGATTGAGTCCAAAGGATGTCATTCAGGGCATGTAGTCGGCCAAAGGCTTGTTTTCGATAGTTCAGGTAATCTCCTTACAAAAGAAAACCCTGATCGCATCTGCGCCTTTTTGATGCCCAACCTAACGGTTTTGATCAATGCCTTTTTTGAAAATTTTACGAATGGTCGAAATCCAAATGAGGTGATGTTTACCACCACCGGATGTTTCGATACTGGCCCCATGTGTGGTGGATGGGGACATGTTGTTGTTAAAATGACCGCAGAATTGAGGCAGTGATTAAATAGCCTTCATCTTTACCTCATAACAAATTAATTTAAGGCCACATACAACACCTTGTATGCAGCTTCATTGCCCTGAATCGCAAGCTTGTTGGCTTCAGAACTGTGATATCAGGAGGGTATAGGTAAAAAAGGTGATTCTGGCATCGATAGGAGGTATCGCAGATTTCAATAATTATGTTTAATACCATTCAATAAGGCAGCATACCCATAAACTGGTTTGGAAACAACGTTCCTTTTTATACATGAGTGGTTGGAACAGCTGGGGATACAGACTGCATTTATTGAACCAGGGAGTACGTGGGAAAACGGATATAATGAGGGCTTCAACGGTAAGCCCAGGGATAAACTGGTGAACCGGCAAATAGTTTACAATTTAAAAGAGGCAAAGACATTGATTAAGAACTGTCGGATAGAATACAACACAGCCAGACCGAACAGTAGTCTTAACTATCGGCCACTGGCACCGGAGGCTGTTTAAGATTTGACCTTTAAACCGTTTTGGTTTATATCGTATAAGGAAAATATCCCCCGGATTCTAACTTAACAAGTGGTACAAAAACTGGGGGCAGGTTATAATGATAAGCAACTTTTCAACTATCTCTACCTACCTCATTTTTATTTTTGCTACGTTCATAATAAAACTAAAGTGTAGATTCCTCTATGGATAATAAGCAATCATTTAAAGAGTTTAAACAAACAGTGAAGGCGTTAGGATACGATAAACGGAAGTTACAAGCCTTTATAGACATTTTTGATAACATCTTAGGTTCGGTTCGTGAACCCTTAGTAGTTCTTGATTCTGATTTGAGGGTTGTCAAGGCCAATCATTCCTTTTACCAGACCTTTAAAGTTACACCAGAGGATACAGAGGGGGTAGTAATATATGATCTTGGCAACCGGCAATGGGATATCCCAAAGCTGAGAGAATTACTTGAAGATATCCTTCCTCAGAATTCCACATTTAATGACTTTGAGGTGGAACATAACTTTGAGACCATAGGCCGAAAGATAATGCATCTCAATGCTAGACAGATTTACAGAGAGTCGAAGCAAACCCAGATGATCCTCCTCGCCATCGAGGATGTGACTGAGCGTGAATATTATAAACGACACCTTGAGGAACTTGTTGAAAAGCGAACAGCCGAAATCAGATTAGCAAGCGAAGAAGCGGAAAAAGGCAAACAAATCGCTGAAGCCGCACTTTTCGAAATAAAGAAGTTAAAAGACCAACTTGAAGCTGAGCGAGCGTATCTACAAGAAGAAATCAAGCTGGAATATAACCATGAGAACATTATTGGTCAAAGTGATGGGATGAATTACGTGCTCTATAAGGTTGAACAAATTGCCCGCAGCAATACAATCGTCCTGGTTCTTGGCGAGACCGGAACCGGCAAAGAGCTGGTCGCCCGGGCCATTCACGACTTGAGCTTGCGCAGCGAGCGAGCCTTGGTGAAAGTGAATTGCGCCACACTGCCTTCAAACCTGATTGAAAGCGAGCTGTTTGGTCATGAAAGAGGTGCTTTCACGAGTGCTCATTCCAGACACTTGGGGCGATTTGAGGTCGCCAACGGCGCCACCCTTTTTCTGGATGAGATTGGTGAGCTACCACTAGAATTGCAACCCAAGCTGTTCAGAGTGATCCAGGATGGTGAGTTCGAACGGTTAGGCAGCTCCCATACGATCAAGGTCGATGTGCGAATTATCGCGGCTACAAATCGCAATCTGGAAGAGGAAGTCCGTAGGGGACGCTTCCGTGAGGATCTCTGGTACCGTTTAAATATTTTCCCTATTACCATGCCGCCACTCCGGGATCGGTTGGATGACATTCCACTTCTTGTGGAC
>Ga0180438_10008901_pt1 | contig 12643 bp, 12 predicted proteins | sample SS_ome_12_FD_132455 | JGI IMG/M metagenome (GOLD analysis project Ga0180438, IMG submission 132455) | Hypersaline lake sediment archaeal communities from the Salton Sea, California, USA - SS_3_D_2 metaG | ecosystem: Environmental > Aquatic > Non-marine Saline and Alkaline > Hypersaline >...
AAGCAAATATCAAAATGATGGATATAACGGAAATCATCGCTGAAGCACTCGGACTTAATGAGGAATAGTTTTTATCACTGGGAGTATTTCCCATTCTTTCTTTTTCTTTTCATACAAATTTATGCTCTTATACGAGAAAGTTCCCACATCTCTTTGTTCCCTAGCAGTCAAAGAAAAGAGAGGGATTTATTTCATAACATGGACCTTTTTCTGGAATTTTAAGGAGAAAGGGACTAATTAGGCCTCCTCCCTTTAATTTAGCTATTGTTTTCCCTAACTCCAATTTTGTGACTAGTTGTGTTGCGTGGATATTTCTTAGGCATCTTTTTAAAAGGACAGGTGTAATCTTTTTGGTTTTAGATAACGTTTTTGAACGGCTTACCTGTCTCTTCATTTCTTGGAAAAATGTGAGAAGTATCTCGACGTTAGACTCACCAATAGCTTCAAGATAATTTCTCACAGCATACTCAGGATCCCATTCTCCCGTTTTTTTGGCATGTCTAATTAGATATTGAATTGCAGGAGGCATTTCATACCGTTCCCCCGACCTTAAAGTTAGGGGTCTAGAATTCCACGCTAACGTTTTTAGCGCAACTGGAAGTAATAGGCGCTCGTTATACGCCAAAAATAGAAGTTCATCCTTTTGTTCCTTCTCTAGTTGTATTTTATCGTAAGAAATTATTCTGTTTTTTGCTAACGGATATAATATCTCAGTTAAGGGCTTTGAGAACTCTTTGGGAAATCTTTTGTCTATAGCAGACTTTAATCCGTCTAAGTCTTTCTTTATGGCTTTATCCCCCTGTTTGATAATCATAAAATCATCACTTTGAAATTATTTACTAAAGCGCATAAAAAAGGATGCGTTCCGCGTTGCACATTGATAGTAGACTACTTTTGAGAGGGGCGAAATAATGGATTTGTAGATTAGGTTAAATAAATAAATTCAACCCTTTATATTCAAAATATGACTTCAAAGGCTCTCAATGACTATCTCTCATATTATAACGGTACTAATGATTGGCATCTCCAAGCATTCCGTCTTATCAATAACAAGTTTTCCCCCAAACGTATCCTATATCCAGGAAGCTGGATTCATATGACACCTTCACTGGTTTTCTCACATGTAGTGTATGTTGATTTGTTCTCCAAGATGGAAAAAATATTCCATGACTCAGACCTATTGAAATATATTGAAAACCATAAAGAATATAAAGGTAAATCAAAGATCAAGGTCCATCAATCAGATTATAGAGCGCAATTCGGTGAAGATAAAGCGAGCTTCGACCTATTAATTTCCTTAAGTAGTGGCTTCGTCTCCCAACCTTGTGGTTCATATCTGAAAAAAAGTGGATTGCTTTTCGTCGACAATGAACACTATGACGCCAGTATGGCTTATGTAGAGCCTAAATTCCACCTGATCGGAGTTTTTAAAACGGCTAATGAATATCTTGAATCACAACAAAGCATACATAGTTTTTTCATAACAACCAAAGGGGATTCCATTACACTCGAAATGGTGAATGAAAATAGTCAAAGATCTCCTTCAAAAGCAAGGTATAAACTGAAGAAAAAAGCAATTTTTTATGTCTTTCAAAAGGTATAAACTCCAAAGCGTTTAAACGCGTATTTCAAAAATAAGGGTAGTTTATTTATCATATACTCTTCTCGTGGTGGAGAAAACATATCTACCCATTCTGAATCTTCTAGCATTTCCATCGAATGAAATTCACTACTTTTAACATTATCGGCGGGAAGTCCCCTTCCGACAGGAAGAGATGAAAGCCGCCAGCTTTATATAGTGTCTTGCACAGAAGAGTAGTGATGAATATCGGGAGGAAAGCAGGGATACAAGACTCTCGATAGGAATACTGAAGTTGGAGTCCCTGTGGAACTAGGGTTCGTACAGTTGCTAACCCGCGCGAATAACCGCGAAGGTAAAAGGACAATAGCATTTGGCGAATCTGTATGCTGTGGTTTTGAAACCTGAGGGTTGCTATCACAGAATGCCAGGTGGACGGGCCATCCCCATCGGGATGATCTGCGACACACAGCCGATCGTAAAACGAAAGTTTCCCGCAAGGGTTGGGAGGACTCGCAGGAAGCACCATCCGAAAGGGTGGAGTAGTTCACTCATATAACTATCTCCGGGTTCTAACACCCCAATCTCCTCATCATTAATCCAAAGTTTAAACTTCCCTTTTACAATGTATCCGACCTGTTCAGCGGGGTGTTTATGCTTTGGAACTTTGCCGCCCTTTTTGAATCTCATAATGGTACACATTATTCTATCGCCAGTCGCAAGTGCCTTAAATTCTACATCATACGCACTTTTAACAGGTTTATCTTTTTGCTTGACAATCATATCCACACCTCGCTATAACAAATACATTGAGTGCACATTTTCGATGTATTTCAACTCTAAAAGATTAGATGTCGAGAATACAAGCAAAGTTTGTTTAATCGACAATTGCTTCCGAAATGTCAATTACTTTGATATTCTTGGCATTTTCTTTGAGATGAAGGAAACATGTTGGACACGAAGTAACGAGGACAGTAGCACCTGTTTTTTCAGCTTCTTCGACCCTGCTTTCTGCCAATGCTTGTGCTACGCTGCTAAAGGTGAGACGCATTCCACTTCCTGCTCCGCAACACTTTGATGCTTCACATGAATGCTCCATTTCAACAAGTTTCATACCAGGAATCGCATTTAAAACTTTTCTAGGCTCTTCAGTAACCTTAAGTCCTCGTGTAAGATGACAAGGATCATGGAAAGTAACATTGACATCCGCTTTTCTATCAATGTCTAGTTTTTTCTCTTCTATTAGTTTCGCTAGAAATTCCGTCACGTGGACAACGTGATAATTCCAATCAGGCAAGATTTCGGGATAGTGAACCTTGAAGATGTAGGCGCATGTTGGGCAACTTGTGAGGATAGTATCAATGTCATGCTTGGAAAAAATCTCCCGATTTTTCTTCATTACTTCTACTGTTGCTGCATGCTGACCATTTTCGTAAAGTACAAAACCGCAACATAACTCTCTATCAAGACTTTCAAAATCGACATTTGCATCCTTTAAAAGCCTGATAGTCGCTTTAGAAATCTGAGGAGTCACAAATCGGTTCATACATCCATGAAATAAAAGGATTTTCGCCAAAAAATTCACCTCTCATCGGAAGAATACGCTTGTTCTTGAATGCCAAATGGATTTCCAAATTCCTTTATTCTCTTTTCAATCTCAGCAAAAGGCGGCAAAAGCAATCCCTTTTCAGTTGCGAGATCACGTAAATATTTAAGTAGATCAGGTATGGGAATATCTACTGGACATATATCCCCACATCTTTTACACATCGTACAGAAATTCAACCCAGATTCTAAAGTGGTTTCTAATCCGTTTTGAATAGCAGTATGCACAATTCCGATTGGTCCTACATATGTAGGTCCACCAAACGCGAGACCTAAATTATCATAGGCGGGGCATTCATTAATGCAAGAGCCACATCCAATGCAGAAGATGGATTCTTTTAGAGGTCCTTTACTTGCTTCAATTCGATTATTATCTACCAGAATAACGTGAACTTCTTTTGGACCGTGCATACCTTCCCTAACATCGAATTCAATATCGCCTGTTTTGCTTGGACCACTGATCATAGATAAGTAGACTGGGGTAACTTGACCAGCAGCATAGACTGAGAGTAATCGAATTTGAGTGAAAGCAGTTTCAACATCAGGTACTATTTTATTTAAAGGACAGATAGAAATGTGAACTGGGGGAGCATTCGATACGTACCGAATATTTCCCTCGTTTTCTACAAGAAATATAGCTCCTTCCTTGGCAGCTAATGCATTACAGCCAGAGATACCTACATCCGCCTTAAAAACGAAATCACGAACTTCTCCTCGAGCCTTAGTTATTATCTCATCAATAGACGCTGCCGTTGGGAGTCCAAATAGTTCGGCGATATCTGCCCGACAGCAGTGAATCGCCGGGGCTATGGGATGTGTTCCTCTTTCACCCCTCATTTGAACTATTCTGTCCCCTAGATCTGTTTCTATTACCTCGTTCTCGCGTGATTCCAAATATTTTACGAGACCGATTTCGGACCCTGCGTTTGTTTTTGATTTTACGACCAACTTTCCTTCGCCTACGACTTCGCCAATATATTTGAGCGCATCTTGAGGTGTTTTTGCGAAAAAGACTTTACAGCCAACAGCCTCTAAACCTTCTTTCGCTATTTGAACAAGTTCGTCTAGCCTGTCGATCCAGGTCTCCTTAGCTTGACGAAGTTGCTCTTTCAGTTCAGAATCAGGAATCTTCTGGAGAGCTTTATATTTTTCTTTATTGATTAGATCAAGTCCGTATTTCCTCGCATTTATTTCGCTTTCATTTTCTAATGCCGTGTCTGCTCTATCTATTAATTCGATAAATGCATCATCTAGATCCATCTTTTGTGCACCATCTCTTTTTTTTGAATCTATATAGAGAGGAGTGAAAAATTATAATTACGTATACTCATAATAGGGAAGGATTTAGCAATTTCAAATTATAAGTTTGTTTGCACAGTTGTTGCTGTATGAAAAACTATTACATTGAGTTGTAATCCAACGAAGCGAAATAACTCTACTATTCAAATTGGAGGAAAATATTTTGTCTAAAGAAAAAGAAACTGCTCATCGTCGTAAAAAACTTGATAAAGTGTGGAATGAAGCTTATGAATCAAAAAAGATAATACCTCAGCGAATTGAACGACGACTTAAAGCCATTCTTTATGGAGATATTCCAACATTCATGGAATTGCCATATGCTAAGAAGAAAGAAGATCTTGTGGGAGTCGATGTTGCTTTTGTAGGACTACCATGGGAGGGATTAAAATATCTAGATCCTTGGACTACATTACCAGAAACGGCAGCACCGGCACCGCCAGAAGTTGGAGGTTACTACCGAACAGGTGCAGATAAAGCACCAGAAGCTATTCGAAAATATTCGCTATTCTACTCGATTAACCACAATTGGGGATATTTCCCTGAGTTGAGCAGAGATTTCATCATTTTTAATCATATTAAAGCGGTAGATTATGGCGATATTGAAGTAGACGTTAAAAATCCTGAAACTTCAATAGAAAACTCTATCCGCAAAATATCAGAGATTTATGAAGCCGGTGCAATTCCATTAGTATCAGGTGGCGACCATACCATACCTTATCCATGTATACGCAGTCTTATTAACAATTTTACAGGAAATATTGGAATAATTTCCTTCGATTCTCATTTTGATCTTTATTATGAAAAGGAAATCTCAGCAGCGTCTCAATGGGGACCGCTTTTTGAATTTCCTGAAGTTAATCCAGAGAGTTTTTGCTCCATTGGTATTCGAGGTTTACGCAACCAACTTCACGAGCGATTCGTTGCCGAAAAACTGGGGATACAATACTTCACCATGGCTGATATATGGCAAGAAGGGATACAAAAAATCATTAAGAAATCTCTTAAGGTCGTGGAGAATACAGACGCGCTTTACGTTTCACTAGATATCGACGTTGTAGATCCTGCATTCTGCCCCGCTCAAAAATATCCTGAACCTGGTGGTTTGACCTCTAGAGAAATCATATCTGCAATTCGACAAATTGGCAAGCACAAATTGATCAAAGGCTTTGATATTTGTTGCCTAGGTCCGCAATATGATACAAAAACGGGATCATCTGCTCAATTATGCGCCCGCCTCTTTATGGAGGTAATGGCTACTATTTCTTGGCAAAAGGCTAACCATTCATCAAATCAAAATGAGTTCTAAATTCAGTTTAAGTTACTGTTTGCGATCAAGAGATTATATAAACAAAGAAGCGCATGACTTTTACGAATATGTGTTTGACAGGTATGAAAGGATGATAAGAATAAGAGAGAAATTACGTGCTTTGCTGGAACTCTCTCGCCCCCCGTTTCATTCCGTGGGAGTGTTGCCGTTTATTCTAGGGGGAATAATGTCTTGGCGTCTTGAAGGAGTTTTTCGATGGGATATCTTCGCATGGGGAACTCTAGGTGTAGTACTCATCATGTTAGCCACTTATTACGCAGGAGAATACTGGGACTTTGAGGAAGATACCCTTTCCGCCCGTAATAGTCCCAGTAAATTCGCTGGAGGCTCTCAAGTATTACAACGTGGCATTCTTCCCCGTCATATTGCTCTTCGAGCATCGCTGATCAGTGCAATTTTAGCTATCGGAATAGGTCTAATTCTCCAATTTGGTTACAATACAGGACCATGGACTATCCCTTTTGGAATTCTAGGTATATTGGGAGGATTTTTCTATTCTACACGTCCATTAAGATGGGTAAGCCGAGGTTGGGGCGAATTATGGATTGCTTTCTGCTACGGCTGGTTGCCAGTTGCAGTAAGTTATTATCTCCAAATTGGGAAGATAGTACAACTAATCCATTGGGTTTCAGTTCCTATTGGTTTCACTATCTTCAATGTAATCTTACTTAACGAATTTCCAGATTATACTGCCGATTTGACAGCAGGAAAAACTAACCTAGTGGTACGTCTGGGACGAAAACGCACTTCTTATATATATGGTCTCACTAGCCTAGGGAGTTGGTCGGCAATGCTATTGTCTCTGTACCAAGGTGTGCCCATAAAAACCCTGTGGTTTTATCTTCCCATTTTAATCCTTTCCATAACTCTAGTTGCTCTAATGATGCGTGGGTACTGGAAAGACCGAATTGTCCTAGAAAAACTCTGTGCTGCCAATTTATTGGTGAATTTAGGCACTACAGCAGTCTACATTCTTGCCTTTGTGAGTTGATTACATGAAAAAATGGCTGCCTGATTGGGGAAAACAACCTAAGCGCAAGGTGCGCCCTTATTGGTGGCCACCTAGCTTAATTCTTAGACAAGCGATGAGTTTGTTCTATGTAGGTGCATTATCACGTTGGCGAGAATTACCGCGATGGCTTCTCACTTATGCTTTCAAGTGCCTCCCCGGTGCAGCGGGGTCACGAGGCATGGGGTGTATTGGCTTCCCATCTCACCCAGTCTGGGAGATGACTACCGCCTGCAATCTGAACTGCATCCACTGTCACACTTCTGGTGGAAAGCCTGCAGTCGATGAGTTAACTACCAATGAGGCTAAGCGTCTCTTGAATCAATTGGCAGATATAAGAGAGTTTCGCATGATGGCATTCACAGGTGGCGAACCACTAGTGCGCCATGATCTCTTCGAATTATTAGCCTATTCTCAAGCTTTAGGTTTCACCAATACTATGGCAACCAATGCCACCCTTATTGACGACAAAGTAGCGCAACGCCTACGCCGCTATGGCGTAGTAATTGCCGCTGTGAGTTTAGATGGATTCGATGCAACAACTCACGACACCGTACGTGGATCGCCAGGCGCCTTTGAAGCAGCGTTACAGGGAATGCGTGCTCTACGAAGGGCAGGCATCCTCTTGCATATCAATATCACTGCAATGGAATACAATATAGGCCAAATGAAGCAGTTAATGACTCTCGTTGACGAATTGGGGACAGGAATCCTCTTAATGTACCAATTAGTCCCTGTAGGACGTGGTCGGGGTATTCAAGAAGTGGCTTTAGATTTAAGTGCTAATGAAAGATTGATTCGCTTTATGGCGAAGGCTCAACGTACCACCAAAGCCATTATGGAGCCCGTAGCGGGGCCTCAATATTGGCCTTTTCTATTGAAACAAAATGGTATCACTAACGGCGCTTTTCTTCGGCTAGCCGAAACAGTTTTTCACGGTTGTTCAGCAGGACGCGGATTTGTCTATATAAAGCCTAACGGTGCGGTTTGGCCATGTCCATTCGTCGAGGTAAGTTGTGGCAACGTGCGCCAGACACCCTTCTCGACTATCTGGACAACTTCTCCAGTTCTCAAGGACCTAAGAGAACGTGAAAAACGTCTTAAAGGACGTTGTAGTGATTGTCAGTATAGGAAATTGTGTGGAGGCTGCAGAGGACGGGCTTGGACAACTACAGGAGATTATTTGGCTGAAGATCCCTCTTGCTTTATCCACGCGTCCAATGAGGACGAAAAATTAAATGTAGTTCCCACAAAAACTCATTAAGTTTATCTATTAAAATAATTATTTCGGTTAAACTCAATGGTGAGATAAATGGATGAATTTGTAGAAAACGTCACTTCAGATATTCTTCCAGCAAGGATTAATGATTATCGTATCAAAGTTGATAATGCCATATTAGGTGAGTTAAATAAGCGTAAGGACTCCATATGTTACAAGTGTCTCACAAACGCGATAAAAGGAGGGAAGCGTTTACGACCTATTTTGTTGGTTCTCTCGTTTGAATGTATGAATGGACAAGGAGTGGATCCATTTCCAGCGGCTGTTGCAGTGGAACTTATCCACTTAGAATCACTTATACATGACGATATAATTGACAGGGATTCTTTAAGAAGAGAAAATGCGGCATTTCATGCTTTATATGGACATGAGATGGCTCTTTTGAGTGCAGATTTCATTCTCTCGATGGTTCTTGATATAACTGCTCACTATTCGAATCCAAGAGTTACAAGGACACTGGCACTAGCGACTTCTAGGTTGTGTGAAGGAGAACTCAAAGAATTGAGGGCTTACAAAAACAAACAGATGTTAAAAGAAGATGAGTATTTTGACATTATATCCAAAAAAACCGCTGCACTTTTTGAGGCTTCAGCAAAAATTGGCGCTATCATTAGTGGTGCAACGGAGGATGAAATCCAGGTGCTATCCGACTATGCTAGACTACTAGGCATTGCATATCAAATTCGAGATGATATCTCAGACTGGGAGAAAAGTTCAACGGAACTCTTAACCCTCTTAGATACTAATTTAGAAAAAAAACAGTATCTTCAATGGATTTTCGCATCATATATCCGTGAGGCCAAAGAAAAACTCGAAAAATTGAAACCAAGTGATGCGAGGGATCTTCTCTTTCAATTAGCAGATTTCATCAGTTAGCAAAACATGGTTAACAGATTTTCATCTTTGCTCCATTATTAATATCAAAGAATTCATATATATATGACCGAATCATATATCCTGATTTACAAAATGTGGAAGGACTGGTCAATTACCCCACCCTGGCGGGCGGATGGAGTCTTCTTGCGGAGGTTAGATAAAAATGATTGGAAAATTGCCTGAAAAGGTATTAGAAGCCCTTCTTGAAACAATACCTATTGAATTTTCAGTTCTTGATGAGAACGATGAGGTTTTGGCATGGAATAAATACGAAACTCGAATTTTTAAGAGACCCAAAGGCGTTGTTGGAAGAAATGTTCGTGATTGTCATCCAAAAAAGAGTCTTGATAAAGTAGAAAGAATTTTAAGTGAAATGAAAGAAGGAAAAAGGGACAAAGCGCGTTTCTGGATCGATCTCACGATTGAACCAAATGTTGAGAAACAAAAAATTATGATAGAATATTACGCGTTAAGGGACTCTAGTGGAAAATACCTCGGTTGTCTCGAAGCATCACAAAATATAACAGAAATACAAAAACTCAGTGGTGAGCAAAGATTACTTGATTAAGATGCTATTAATCTTGTTATAGCGTTTTTAGTCAGAGTTAATCCAGAATTCATAAAAGAGCAAGATTTATATAGCTTATTTCGTACACACATCTCAATTCATTTTTGGAGAGGTTGGGATGCCCTACCAAGGAATTTAGATAAAGACAGGAACTCCATAGCAAACTGTGGAGTGAGAGACTATTTTTCGTATGCACCAAAGAAACATGTGAATACCGATTCATTTAGCATCCCGTGCTGTGGTGCTTTTGAAATAGAGCATAAGGACCCAGTAGTACTTCTTTTTATAGCTAAACACAAAGGAACTAAAAGAACAAGAACAGGAGGAAGAAAATATGAGTACAACTCTAAATAATGATACTTCAGAAGAAATAGACAAAGTTGTTATTACCGTTATTGGCGGTGACCGAACGGGTATCGTGGCTGGTGTATCCCAAGTACTAGCAGAATGTGAGGTTAATATTGAGGATATGAGCAGTACAATTTTACACTATAAGAACAGAAATCTTTTCAGCATGATCTTGCTAGGCGATATGTCCAATTCTACTGTGCCGCTAAAAGCACTGAAAGAAAGACTAAAAGAAAAAGGTGAAGAATTAGGAGTTCATATTTTTACTCTTCACGAAGAGGTTTTCAATTTTATGAATCGCGTTTAGGAAGTGTATAAAGATATGCCATTACTTTTATCTCCAAGTGAAATTTTAGATACCGTTCGTATGTTTTGGCTTGAAAACTTGAACATACGTGCAACCACTTTAGCAATGAACATCCAAAAATATGCTCGCGATGATCCTGATGTTACCATATCACTTATGGAAACGAATATGCCCCCTTTCATAAAACGCTTCATTGATGAAATTACTCAAATTGAAGAACGGTTTGGGGTTCCTATCGTTAATAAGAGGTTAGCTATTACACCTATCGCACAGTTATTAGGACCGATGGTTGAAGATTTAGAAATAAATGAGGGTATTAGTGTTGCCTTTAAGATAGCATCCTCATTAGATAGAATTGCAAAGGAATCTGGTGTTGATTATGTAGGAGGCTATTCTACTTTTGTTCACAGAGGTTTCACGAAGGCAGATACTATACTTATTGAGTCTCTGCCAGAAGTGATGAGTAAAACTGATACGGTTTGCGGTTTTGTAAACGTGGCAACAACTAATGCTGGTATAAATTTTGATGCAATTGCTAAAATGGGTGAAATTGTTCTCAAAGTTGCTCAGGAAACACCTAATGGAATTGGCTGCGCAAAGTTTACAGTCTTTGCAAACGCTATGGAAGACACTCCTTTTATGCCTGGAGCATTTGCAAGTCCAGGTGGTCCTGATGCTACAGTAGTTATTGGTATAAGTGGACCAGGTGTCCTCAAAGCAGCAATACAAGAGATCGGCGAAGAAGCTGATATTGGAAAATTAGCTGACGAAATCAAAGCAGCAACATTTAAGGTGACAAGAGTGGGCGAATTAATTGGCAGACAAATTGCTAAAGCACTAGGAATTGAATTCGGGGCTGTTGATATTTCTCTTGCTCCAGATCCAAATGGTGGCTCAGTTGCTGAGATCATTCAGGCGATGGGATTAGAAGAATGTGGTGCTCACGGAAGCATTGCTGCTCTAGCTATTCTTGCTGATGCTTTAAAGAAAGGTGGAGCGATGGCCTCTAGTTACGTAGGTGGACTATCTGGTGTGTTTATTCCTGTTATGGAAGACGCAGGGATGTGTGAAGCTGCTAAAAGAGGTGCAATTGATATAACAACGCTTCATGCCATGAGTTCTGTATGTGCGCTAGGGATTGATATGGTTCTGATTCCAGGTGATACAAGTAAGGAAACAATTTCGGCAATAATTGCAGATCAAATAGCGATAGCTATCGCAAATGACAAACCTGCAGGGGTAAGAATTATTCCAGTACCTAAAAGTTTTGGTGGCGAAATGATAGAGTTTGGTGGTTTGATGGGGAAAGCTCCAGTTCTTAATACAAAACCTTATCGATCAGATATCCTTATTAAAAGAGGAGGACGAACACCAGCCCCATTTCACAGTTTACGCGGATAAGAGAATATTATCCCTTAATCTTCCTCTATGTAATCGACAAAAGGGATAAATACTTAGCAAGGCTGTTTTTATATTGGTGAATGCGATGAAACTGTGCTACGTAATCATTGATGGATTAGCTACTAACTGCTGGGAAACCGCAATTAGTTCTCTTAATAGGGGGTTTATTAACTATATTGATGATAATGCGTTTAAAGTCCCCACACTTGTAGATATTTTTTCAGTTTCAAGACCAGGTCACGTTGCCTTTAGTTATAGGTTGTCACCGTTTGAAACGAATTTAGTAGGCAACAGATTTGTCGATATCGAACAAATGAAGGTGATTAACCCTCCTTTAGACATTTTTAAGAAATATAGATCAGTTTTTGATGATTTAAAGGACGCAGGCCACACTTTGCTCGGATTCGGAAATAAGGGATGCGGAATTTCAGAAGGAGGGATTTCAAAAGAAACCGTAGATCCTGGCGATGAGGGAGGTCAACGTACCCTTCAGTTATACATGCGAATGACTAAGGAAAACGGGTCTTTGTCTACATCTAATTCACCATTCCACCAGATTGCAATTCCTTCTGGAATCTATCACAATGGGAAGAGAGAGCCATTTGACGAACTAAATGAAAGACGCAAGAAAATCAGGGAGCGTATCTTCGGAGGCGAACATGTAGGGGTAGATAAATTCGGTGAAATGGATGATGTACTCACTAAAAAGGTTGCAGAATTGATTAACGTATATAATCCAAGCGTTATCACTGGGACAATCGGTGGCCCAGACAAGGCAATCCATACTGATGGGACAAAATCATTAACAGCTGCAGAAGTGTTACGCAATGCAGTTGAAATGGTACGTAAGTTATTGTTCTCGATGGGAGACAACACTCTGTTTATCTTGACTACTGACCATGGTAACTCTGATACACCCGAAATCTTCCCAATTACTGCAACTATCCACGAACTTGCCGGCAAGAAGGGATTCTCTGAAAACGATTATGCAATTGCAACAGACGGGCGAAGAGGATTTAGAATATGGTTCACCGAAGACCTAATA
>Ga0180438_10008902_pt1 | contig 12641 bp, 13 predicted proteins | sample SS_ome_12_FD_132455 | JGI IMG/M metagenome (GOLD analysis project Ga0180438, IMG submission 132455) | Hypersaline lake sediment archaeal communities from the Salton Sea, California, USA - SS_3_D_2 metaG | ecosystem: Environmental > Aquatic > Non-marine Saline and Alkaline > Hypersaline >...
AACCGCATCGGAAGGTAGTAATCCCGAAAGAAGGTCCGCAGCGTGACCTCGCCCGGATGATCGAACAGCGGCCGGCCCTTCTGCCTCGCCCACCGTTCACAGGCGAGGGCCTGGCGGAGATAGCGGGCCGCGTCTTCGAGCACGGCGTCGGTCCCCGCCTGCGCCCGGATGATCTCCAGGGCCGTTTCCATCGCCCGGTCGAGCTCGGCCTTCCAAAGGTCGGCCTGGACCCGCTGATAGTTCGTGATCGTCCCGGGCACAAGGTCCAGCCGGCGGGCGATCTCCTCGCGGGTCAGCCCGGCGATCTTCAGGGCGACGATCTTCCGGATTCGCTCAACAGTGGCCTGACGGGGCCAGCGCTGGCGATGGGGCGACGGCGCGTCGATGACGACCTTGCCGCCGGTCTGTTGCGCCACGCGGGCGCGGGTCAAGTCGTCTTCCCAGGTCTTACGCCATTTCCGGGTGAGGCTGTAGAGCGTGCCCGGATTGACTCCGATTGCGCGAGCGGCCTCGCAGAGCGTCTTGCCCGCCGCGACGATCGCCGCGGCGGCTCTCAATAGCCGGAGGGTCTCGGGTCTCGGCCCTCGGCAGTCTTCCGGCGGCCGTTTCCACGGCCGCTTGCCGTTGCTGCTGGCATCGTCCATAGGGAAACCTCCAGGCGCGCCCGGGGTGACGGAGCTGGTCGAGTGAGTGCCGGGGGCGAGATTGCGCGAGAGGATCGCCTCGGAAGAGACCACGCCGCAAGCCCCGGACGCGCGCAAAGAAAGGCCCCGACCCGTGAGGGCTTTGCTTGGGCGGCGCTAGTCCGCCCGGTCACGGTTGCCCGTTCGCTTGCCCGTTGCCGGGCAAGCACAACCAAACCCACACGGGCCGAGGCCCTTGTTTCTAGCGTTCGTTCAAGCATCGTTCTAGCGTGTGTTCAGGTCTGCACTTCAAGCGCCCGCGATTCTACCATGTTCCGCCGGGGCCGCAACCCCAGCCGACAAGAAAATCCGCGGCCGTCCGCTGCCCGGCCCCCGGGCCAGCCGGCGGCGAATTCTCGCAGCCCCAGGTGTCTAAAATGGGAGGTCTCCCGATTGCAGTATCCCGCCCACGGGCGGCCGGGGCGAAAGGTATCGATTGCCGACCGATACCTTTTTTGCCCATCCCGCCCACGGGCGGCCGGGGCGAAAGTCTTCAAGTTGCTTGAAGACTTTTTGCCACGCATCCCGCCCTCGCTCTGGCCCGGGCGCCGCCGCCGCGGCGGGTGAGGATCCGCGCCCCCAGGGCCCTCAGGGCCCCGCCACCAAAACCGGGGTCAGAAGACACGCCACCGGGGCCGATCGTGCACCAGCCGCCGCCCTGGGCGACGTGACGGGCCCCCCGGCGCGATACCCCCCCCTCGAATTTCGCGAAAAAAAACGCGGGACGTAACAACGGTCTAGCCCCTCAAGTCCGGTGACAATCTCACCCCCCCTCCCCCCTGGGGGGCGCCGGCGGGGCTGGCTCCGGGTCGATCATCGGGTTCAGAAGTGGGCCTCGTGGAGCTGACCTTCCGCCTTCCCAACCAGCTCGCGTAAATGCTGCTCCATTTGGTCTTGTCTGCGTAACTGCTCCCGCGCAAGCCTCAAGATTTCCTCGTCCTTGCGGTCGCGCTGCTGAGTGGGCCCCATCATGTGGCGGACCAGGATCGAGTACGCCTCAGCCGATTGCTGGCCGACCGCCCCGGGCAGGCCTAGTCTGCCACCGTCGCCGCCGGCCGCGCCGAGAATCGATTGGAGTACCCCCCGGATTCGCTCTCGCCCTTTGGTGATCCCCTCGGCGATCGCCTCCGCTTCGGCCTCGGCCGCCGCCATCATGGATTGCCCCCAGGCGTTCTCGACCTCCTCGCGCTGGCGATTCATTTCGGCCACCGCCTTCTGGGCCTCCTCGCCGTAGAGTTCCTCCATTAAGCGGCGGTGGGCGACGATACCTGGCGGAGGTGGCGGAGGCCCTACCGGGGGCATCGCTTCGAGCACGTCGAATTCCTCGCGTTCGGGCAGTTGAAGCTGCTTATTCGTCCACGCCCAGAACTTCTCGCCGAGTTGCTCCGCGGCTCTCTCGGGTATCGGATTCAATCTCGTTTGAAGGTAGATGTCGGCCATTCTGGCGATGTGAGGCATCGCCTTGGCGAGGGTGTTAGCCAAGCTTTCGATGTCGCCCGCCGACTCGGCCACACCCTTCGTCATTTGGCCGCTGACGGCAGCCTTCAGCCGGGTGATCGCATCGACCGCTTTTGTCGCGCCGTCGTGGACATCCTTACCAAAGGCTCGCCCGAGCTTCTCGGCCTCCGATTGGAAATTCGCCAACTCCTGACTTCCGCCCTTAAGCATCTGAAGCAACGCCACGCCTTCGCTGTCGAAGAGCTTGAAGGCCAGGCGCACTCGATCGGACTGACTCTGGACCTTTTGCAGGGCATCGGCAATCGCATAGAACATCTGATCGGGCACCATCGAGCCGAGCCGCTCGGCGTCGAGGCCCAGCTCCTTGATCGCCGCCTGGGCTTCGCCGCCGCCCTGGGCGGCTTCGGCCACTCGGCGGGTCATGCGCTGCAAGGCCATGTTGAGCGTGTTGACGGCCACGCCGCTCATCTCGGCCGCGTATTGGAGGCCGCCGATCTTCTCCGTGCTGATCCCCAGCCGATCCGAGAGCTTGTTGGTGGCGTCGAGCGCTTCCAGCTCGCGCTTGACCAAAGCGGCCAGGCCGCCCACACTAGCCACACCCAGCATCCCGGCGCCCCAGGCCGCCACGCGCTTTCCGGCCGTCTCGATCCCCTTTGACCACGTGTCGACCTGCCGGCCCGACGTTTTCAGGCCGCGCGAGAACTGCCCGGTCCGGGCCACGAGGTTGACCACCAGCTCGCCGACGGTTGCCGCCATGATTACTCCTTCAGCCTCTCGTCCTCGATGTATTGATCTTCGGTCCCCAGCCAGCCGTCATAACCGTCCTGGAAATCCTCTACTCCCGGGCCCGCCTCCTCGGCCGCCCGTTCTTCCCTGAAGCGTTCCATGCGTCGTTGTAGTCGATCGAGTCGCGCCCGCCGGCCTGCGGCGTCGGCCTCGATGCGCGCGCTGATCCGCTTGAAAAGCTGATCGAGTCCGGCCCACCGCGCCGCCTCACTTTTTGCCCGGCTCATTACCAGCTCGGCCGTTTCGATATCCTCGACCAGCAACAGGCCCGCGGCCCGCGCGTCTTCGAAGATCAGCTTACAGATCGCCGCGCAATTCATCCGATCACTCACGACTCCCCACTCACCACTCATCACTCACCACACAAGCTGCCGGATCTCAAAAATCACCAACGCGTTGGTGATTCTGAGGGTTGGCCACAAAGGGCAGTCCAGGAATTCGCCCGTCTGGACTCCACCGGGGCGACGTGCCCGCGGGGCAACGCGGGCCGTCGCGCCCGGCTGTTCGTGGGGCCGTTTGCACAACGGCGCGTCAGGCCCCGCGACGATATCTCACGCCGCCGCGGTCTGCCGCGGCACCCGCCGCAGCCACACGCGGCTTTGTCGGTAGCACGGCCGATTCACAATCGACAACTCCAGCAGATCGCACTCGCGAATGTGAAACACGCCGCGCGAACGGGGCCGCCGATCCCACTCTCGACCGTTGAAACTCACACCGCTCAATCGCCCCGCCTGAAGGTCCGCGATCAGTTGCCGGCCGGCTACGTTGTCGAAGGGGGGAAACTCGAATTGCAACGCCCGCTGATCGGCCCACACCTCAAGCCCCTGTCTCCAGCGAGATACGGTCAGCTTCGGATTGTGATTCAGCAACACGCGCGTGGGCAGGCCGATTTGCAGGGCGCGCCGAAACGCACCGGGGACCAGCAGCTCTTGGCCATCGTCGACCGCTGCGTAACTCCAGAACGGGATCTCGCCGGAAACGACGTACGGAAGAAACCGCGGCCTTTCCGCCTCTTCGCGCACGGCCTGGGCAGTTTGGAATTGATGCAGCCGCAACCGCCGCAACCGTTGCCGGCGCCGTCGCAGATCATCCCGCCCCATCGCGTCTTGCGCGCCGAAGCGTCCTGTGAGGTATTTCTCAATCCACGCATCGAGGCGGGCCTTGATTGTCTGCCGGTCGGCGTTTGGGAATTGCTGGTCCAATACCCGGCTCCCGATTCGCACGGCCTGGTCGGGCAACCGATCCCCGACAAGGAAACTGTCAACAGCATCGCCCGTGTCGACCACGTCGGAGGCGTGCAGCTCAGTCGCATACCAGAGTGGGGGCAGCTCTTCGCCGTCATCGCCTCGTCTCCGCCGGCCCCGTTCATCGAGGCGAAAGATTTCTTTCGCCTTGAGGACGAGGGAACTGGCGAATGCGGCGGGGTCCGATTCGGCCAGCCGCATGACATAACCGCCCAGGTCGCCGCTCGGCGTATTGAAAGAAGTCGGGTCGAGGTGCAGATCGGCGCGAACCCGATCGCCCATCAGCCGGGCGTTGCGGGCCCGCCCCAGGAACTTGCCGATCCCATCTTCCGAGAGAGTAGGGTGAGCGAAGCGTGACTTGAGCCCGTTCGGTTCGCGGTTCATCAGGCGGACGATCGCCTCTAGCCCCTTGCGGTCAAATTCGCCACGGCCCTCGCTCTTGAAAGGCCCTTCTTGGGCCACGACGTATCCGCGGAGGACGTTCTCCGTCACGCCATCCAACCGCTCTTGTCGATCAACTCCGCTCACGCCCCCGCTTGCGACGGCCCGAAGCCACTTTGTCTGAGGAGCTAAACTTGCCAATGGTGTCGTATCCTGTTGCGTGTCACTTTCCCCCTTCCGCCTTCCGCCTCCTGAATGCTGAATGCTGAATGCTGAATGCTGAATGCTGACTTTCCTAGATCCGGCGGTCCATCGTCCGAAAGCCGCCGCCGCCCGCTTGGTTCTCCGCCTTTGGCTGGGCGTCCCACTGCCCTTGGCAGACGGCGCGCCGCTGCTCGGGGTCCTCGTACTCCTTGATCGCGACCGGATCGGCCATACAGCGATCGATGAAATCCGGCTCGCGTTCGCTTGGTCGCGGTTCAGGCAAAGGCATCGCAGGGTTCCTTGTGTCACGGTGAGAAAGATCGGTTGCCGACCGATTTTTTTCTGGTCTCAGTTGTCAGCTTTGAGTTAGAGGTCGGGAAACCTTTTTCGTTGCAGCTCTCCAAACGTAGCAGCGTTTGCGGCGAGTTGCCGCAGGGATCTTTCCAGGATGGTGAATTGCGCAAAATCCAGCCCGACCACTTGGTGCAGGCTGGCCAACTCCCGGCGAAACCTTTCGATCGACTCCATCGCGTCCAGGAGTTCCTCCATCGCGGCCACCCCGCGCCGGATCAGCGCGAGGTGCTCCGACCGCCGGGCTTGGTAGATTTTCTTCCCGGCGATGCTGCGTTCGCGATGGACCACTCCGCGCTGCGCGTCGATTGCCCGCGAAAGAATCGCCAGCTTGTGCCGGAGTCTTACCAACTGGCCGCTCTCCATCTCGGGCACGTCCTCGCCGGCGAGAATTCGCTCAGCCTGCTCTAGGAGGTCCGCGCCCGCGTCGTTTCCGAATGGTTCGGGGAGTTCGTCGATCTCGCGCTCCAGACGACGATGCTCGGCCTCCAGTGCGGCCAGCTTTGCCGCCGCTTCGCGATAGCCTGGAAAAGCATCGAGGGTCATGGGCTGTTTGCTCTTGCCCATCGGACGATCCTTTCGTCAAAGAGGGGCGGTCACTCGCCCGGCTCGGAGTTCGCCACCAAGTCACGCTCCCACGCTTCCAGATCGGCCACGCGAAAACGCACCAGCCGACCGAGGCGGATCGGTTGCGGAAATCCGCCACTCTCCTGCGGCGGCATCCTGACCAAGGACCGGACTGTGTTTGGGCAGAAGCCAAGCCGCTGGGCCACTTGGTCGATGCTCAGCAAGCTCTTCTCGGTTGTCATGGTCATACGACGCTCCTTGACGGACCTTGGGGTCGTTTGCTGCGAACACCTCCACCTTACCAAAACGGCTGGCCCGGTTTCGACCCCAAACTTGGCCCGATTAGGTCGAGATTCGTGCCTTTTGGCCGCAGTTTCCCCCATTTTGGGCATAAAATGAGGGAAGTTCAATTCGCGGTGGTTCGGTCATTCGTCCGTCTGCTCGGCCTGGATTCTGGGACTCAGGCAGTATCGCCGAAGATCGTCGATAAACTGGCGGTTTTGGTCGATTAGCCAAAGCAAGTAATCGAGCGGAGCGCTGTCGATCCGGTGCCCTTTGTAGCGGCCGAAAGGAATCAGCCGCCTACCGAACCGCCGCGACTCTTCGTCGCGCATCGGCGTGATCGCCGGCGCCGTCGCGGGCGGATGTTGGGCGGCCAGTGCGGCGAGGATCTCCCCCCTGACGATCTCCCGGCAATCCGCCTCGGCCCCACTGACGACCTCCTCCGCCAGCTCCACCACCAGTCGGGCCGCCTCTCGGGCCTGCTGCCGTCGCCGGATGGCCTCGGGGTCGATCGCCCACTCTGGCTTTTGCTTGGCGTTCAACTCATCCTCGGCCGGCAACAAGATCCTCGGCCGAGACAACCAGCGGTAAGTCAAGTGGAGCGGTGTCCATGATCCGCCTTCCGCCGTCCGCCCTCCGTTGTGGCGACGATCCGCAAGGCCTCCTGCACGCGCCAGGCCGCGGCCGATCGTCCCGAGGGCGTCTTGCGCCGCTCGCCGGTCGCAACGATCAGCCCTCGCCACATCAAACAAACCCTACGCGCCCGGGCGGTACTTTCGAGCAGCTCGCAGACTTCGGCGATCTCGTGGTCAATCAGCCCCTCGGGCCCCGCCGCCGCGATCGCGTTGAGCACCTTGGCCTCAAGCGCCGAAAGTTTCTCTCGGATCTGGAGCCTGGCAGCTCGCCGGCACACATCGGGCACCATCGCCGGATGCTGCCGGCGTGCCGGGAACAGCGGCAGATCGTCACGTTGTGAAACGATTCCGGTCATTACTTTATCCTGCCCCGTCTTCCCAGGTCTGGCTCAACTTTCGCAGGCGTCGTCTGGCCGCGTCTTGGAGCCTCAGCATCGAGTCCCAGGCCTTAGGCTCCTGGAGTCGCTCGATCGCCGTGCGCACCAGATCCGTTAGTATGCGGGGCTCCAGGGCGTCGAGCTCCCACGATTCATCGCCGTGGACCAGCAGGTAAGCCGCATAGCGTGAGTCGGTCACCTTGGCCGGATTGGGCGGGGGCTCGTACTGCTCGATTTGCGCGCGATTCAGGGCCAGCCGATCCACCGAAACCTCGCGCTCCGCGTAGAGGCTCAAGCGCTCGGCCAGATCGCGGGTCATGTCGATTCCGCTCGGATCATGGTCGCTGAAGTGGAGGATGATCGGCGTCTGACCGTGCTGCCCATGTTTGCGCAGACGGCGGCCGGCCGCCCAGGCCTCGCTCTGGCTCGTGTAGCCGCGGCAAGATGTGAGCGGGACATCCAATTCCTCGCAGATGCCCTCAAAGACGCCGAGCAGGGCGTCCTTCTCGATCCAGACTTCCGGCCGATAGGGCTGGTCTTCCCAGAGATCAAAGCGGAATTGATCCGCACAAGCCGCCAACAGTTCGGCGGGAGAGCCCCAGTGGCTGTTCTCACGCACATTCCGCGTGCGGTCCTCGATCGTCTCCCAGTCGATCAGCCCCGCGTTGCGGGCGTCACTGACGATCGTGCCGAGCCGCTTATATTCGGATTGCCGGTTGGCCAACAGATCGCGCGCGACAAACTGGTAATAGAGCTGGCGGAGAGTCAAAGTAAAGCCTTCCGCCCGGTACTCTGCGATGATCAGGCGGGCCGCCTCAATCACGGCGAGGCTGGTGGCCGCAAATCGCTTGGGCACGTAGGAAATCTGCATCAAAACAGCTCCGTCTGTCGCTCTTCCGGCTCGCTGGGCAGCCTCCGGCCCTGTGGGTCCGCAAGGCGCCCTCGGCATATAGATGCCAACTCTGAATCGGTCACCGTCACGTGTCCCGCTTGGCGTTTATCCAATCCGGCCACTGCCGAACCTTAAAAAGAAAAAACGCACCTGCGCTTGTCTTGAACCCTCTGCCCGTTCCTGTTTGGTGAGCCTCGCGGATCTGCTGGATGTCGCGCAGAATAACCCGTAGTCGTCCTTCTTCCACGGTGCCTTCCACCACGAGGTCGGCCGCGCGGCCCGCGATGGAGTTGTCCAACTCCGGATCATCGACCGTCCGTAGGATCTCGCCCACCAGCCGTCGCTTCTGCGCGGTGGTGCTCTGCCGTTTCGACAGGCGGTCTATCGCGCCGGCGATCGCGTGCCCGACATGCATCGGGCCGGCCTTCGGATCGCTTTCCTCGGCCGGATCATCTTCCATGGCCATGGAATCAGATTGTCTATGGGACAATGGAAGAGTTAAATCTTCCTTATCTATGGTACCATGGAAGGGGCGCGGGGATTGCTGCGCCGTAATCCCCGGTTGTCGTCGCGAAGTCGTTGTCGATTCACGGTTTAAGGTGGGTGGGGATTGCTGCGCAGTAATCCCCGGCACCGGGGATTGCGGCGCCGTAATCCCCGATTGGGGCCCGTCAATGATCGGCAGCCAGCCTTGCAGATCGGGCCGTTTCGGGCGCGGCTGGCCTGGGTTCGGCCGGTACACATAGAGCGTTCTCACCCCGCGCCGGTCATCTCGATCAACGATCTCGATCACGCCTAGCGCGTGCAACCTGTCGAGCGTCTCCTTTGTGGAGCGCGGGTCGCGGCCGATCTCCCCGGCCATCCATGTAGTAGCGATACACAAGTAGTCAGGCTTCCCCTGGGGGTGCTGTGCATCCACCGTCTGCCCCCAAAGCCAGTAGAACGCTTTGAAGCACGCGGCTGGTACGTGCTTGGCGCGAAGCAAAGGGGCAAGTTCCATCCAGACTGTTCGGGGCAAGGTCACTCCCGGCCCTCCGTGTTCTTCCCGTCGGTTTGCTGGTCCGCCGCCACGGGTCCGGCGCCCCGGCGCCGTCGCCACTGCCCCCGGCTCCCCCGCGGCCGCCGGGTGGACCCGAGTACGAGGCCATCGAGCTCCCGCCGATCCACCAGGACGCGCCCCCGCACCGGGCGGAAGGCCACCAAGTCTCCACGCTCGATCAGCCGCCGGATGGAATCGGGGGAGAGACTGACGTAGCCCGCCGCCTGGGCAATAGTCAAGAACCGCGGCGCCGGCCCCGACTGCCCGTCGGCGACCGCCTCCAGCCGCTCGACGACCGCCGCCAGCCGCTCGACCAGCTCGGCCGCCGGCCCGCCCATCTCAGAATCACCACCGCATCGCCCGGACATTCCGGCAGCCTCCAGAATCGCGCCCCTCTGGAAGCCCCGGCGGTGTTGCGCAAGTGTTGCGCGCAGATTTCAGAAAAGCCCCTATTTTGTAGGGCCAAATGGCCGGCGGTGTTGCCCAACGCGCTGCGCTAGGGTGTTGCGCTTAGTCGCCGTAGGCATCAAAGTCGCCCGTCTCAGAGTCCCGGTAACCCGCCGGTCGATCTGCCTTCTTGCCCCGGGCCAAAGTCGCCCCCGTCTGATACTCCGGGGACCGGGATAAGGTCCCGGCCGAAACCTCAACGGACCTAGCGATTGCCCGATCTGACCAGTCAGGGTGCTCCCGTACAAGAACCAATGCATCCCCCAGCCAAGCTAGCTTGTTCTTCCGTGGTTTGACATTCATCTCCTTCTTGGGCGGACTGCCGGCCGACCCAATCGTCACATCCCGGTTACCCTCCGTCTCTTCCAGCAGCCCGGCCAGATCTTGCTCCATCTTCGCCTTCCGGACTGCCTGAGAGAGAATCTGGTAAGCTGCTGCCCTCGTTCCCGGCCCAACTCCTCGCAAGGGCCAGTAACCCCCAAACTTCTCCCGGCGATCTTTCTCCCCCATGCCCAACAGCTCATCCAACAGCTTGGCCCCGGTCTGCCCTTCGACCTTCCGCTTCTGATAGCAGAATTCGTCGAATCCCCGGCTTTTCCGGGCTTTCAATCCCCGCAGACCATAAGCCGGATCGCCTTTCATCCATACCATTAGACTCGGCTGTTGCACTTCGCCAGCAGCGATTCCGTTGCGTACCTTTGTCTTCCCAGATCGCCAAACCCTCGCCCGAGACACCTGACTCCGCAAGATCGCACTTGTCCGCGGCATACGTACATGTTCCGCGCAGAAGGGAGGCAGCTTGCGTTGTTCCAAATCGAGCTTCCCGTAATCGCTCAGAATCGCAGACTCCCCCCTGCCAGCCTCGAATTGGCGCAAGAATTCCTGGGATCGCGGGCAACCGCCGCTGGCGATGCCGGGGCAGGCTTCCGGGCTAGCCCCCCTGTTGCCTAAGCCGATGCGTTTCTCCATCAGGCTGCGCCCCTTCGCGCCTGGCGGGATCTTACGGAGGTACTTTTCGTTACGGCCGGCGATCGCCTCCATGATCCGCCGCGGAAACGTATTCCATCGTGCCCGGCAATCGCGGGGACGAATCTGACAGCTTCGCCAGAAGCAAAACAGTTCGCACAGCGCATTGAACGACCCGGGCCCCTTCGGCTGTTCTGCCATCCATCGCCGCAGTTCCGCTGTCGAGAGGCCGGCCGGGCCATCCCGTACAAGTCGAGCGTCAAGCAGACCGTTCCTTATCTGCTGCAAGGCCTTTCGCCTATCGGTTGCCCCAAAAGCATCACCTGAATCCGCCAGAATCGCTTGGCAGTTGTGGTAACCGGCCGAATCTTCCCGCTCGTATCGCCGCAGCCATCGCCACCGTTTTTGTGAAATGCGGCATAGTTGACCGAACTCGCCTTTCGCCCAGCTACGCCTTTGCACCCACGAAAGCGGATCTTCGTCAATCAGCTCGCTCCCCTTCAGGTACGCCGTGAAACGCCCGGTATGGTGCAGATAGTACTCAATGGTGGCCTGTTTGAAGTGATCTTCACGCAAACACCACACAGCGTACTGGAGGCGCGCTGCGGTAAGGTCTTGTGGCTCGTACACGTCCAGCACGCCCAACAGTCCGAATAGCGCGGTGCGCACTCGGTCAGGCCACCTCTGGCCGTGGAGGAACTGAGTCAAAACCTGGTCGATAGGCCGCGGGGGCGGATCGCCTTTTGGGTCAATCCAGGGCACCAAATCTAAGCCGGCCTGGGCGTTGGCCTCGACACACGCCCGCAATGCTGGCGGCAGGCCTGCAAGGAAACTCTGCGAAGAGTCTGGGGACATGATTCTTCCTTTCTAAGTCCGGGCCGGCGGGTGAGGACCTGCGAGAAAGGAGTAAGCACAGGCCACTCGCCCACCGCATCGGATCGGCGGGGTGCACTCCACGCCAACCACCCGGGGATTCCAAAGAGTGTAGAGCCCTCCTGAACTCGTACAAGGGGCTCCCGTCCCCGCCCCACCCCACCCGCCGGCCCCATCGCCGAACGCCTCGCGGCGGGCCGGAGGGCCACTGTACAAATGTGATTGTTGTGAAAACTGTTGTGAAACCGCCGCCCAAAACAGCCCAAAACAGCCATTCTGGGGCAAAAGGCCCGCCCAAGGGCATCGAATCCCAAGAAACGCAAAAGCCCCTGAAAAACAAGGGGTTTTCGCGTGTTTTCGGAAGTGGACAGGGCCGGGATTGAACCGGCGACACCTGGATTTTCAGTCCGGATACCGCCGCCGCAACCCTTTGCGCCCCAAAGGGTTGCGAGCACGTTTTTAGAACTGTTGTGAAAACCATTGTGAATCGCATCCCCGGTCATCCCGAGCTGGGCAGTTTGATGACGGCAGGACCCTCGGGGCCTGCCCCGTAGCTCAGCCGTCCGATCGCTTCGCGCTTCGTCCCCACGTTCACCTTGGCATACAGGTTCATCGTCATCGCCAGCGTGGCATGTCCCAGCAGCTCTTGCACGCTCTTCGGATCGGTCCGGTTGACGATCAGGTTGGTTGCAAAGGTGCCTCGCAGGCTGTGAATATCGACGTGTTTCCGCTCGTGGCCCTTGTCGTCAACCACCTTGATCCCCGCCCGTTTGCAGCATCGGACGAAACAGCGGTAGAGTGAGGCACGCCTCAGCGGTCCACCGCGGATATTCGTGAACACGTAGTCGTGCTCCCCCCGGGTCTCCCGTCTCTGACAGAGCAGATCCCATAACGCCCGGTCGATTGGGACACGCCGCGGCCGATGGTTCTTCGTGATCGCCCGATGGATCATCAATTCTCGGCTGTCCCAATCCACGTCCGAAAAGCGCAGCTCGATCAGTTCTCCCACCCGCATGCCGGTGACCAGGAACGTATACCACGCATCTCGCCAGTGTTCCGGGCAGTGTTCGAGCAGCCGATGGACCTCGCCGTCATCGAGTGCCCGCCGCTGCTTCGGTCGGTCATGTCGCAGGGGCTTGATGCCCTTGATCGGATTCCTCTTGATCTGCTGGTGAGCTACGGCCCAATTCAGCATCCGGGAAAGCGTGTCCACGTCACTGTTGACTGTCCGCGGGCAGACTTCCGCCAGCCGCCGCTGGCGATAGTCCAAGATCGTCTGCGTGGTGAGTTTGGAAATCCGCCGCGGCATGTGAGGCAAAATCGCCGCCAAGTTGAACTCATACCGCTCGATGGTTCTTGGCTTGGCGACTTGCCGCAGATAGCGCAGGTAATCCGCCTTCAGTTCATCCAAAAGCAGATCGTTGTTGAGCAGATCCGGATCCTCGCCTCGGGCCAG
>Ga0180438_10008903_pt1 | contig 12641 bp, 14 predicted proteins | sample SS_ome_12_FD_132455 | JGI IMG/M metagenome (GOLD analysis project Ga0180438, IMG submission 132455) | Hypersaline lake sediment archaeal communities from the Salton Sea, California, USA - SS_3_D_2 metaG | ecosystem: Environmental > Aquatic > Non-marine Saline and Alkaline > Hypersaline >...
CGGGTAGAGTCGGCACCAGCATTGGCTTCTGCGACCGTTGCAAGCTCTACCGCACCTTGGGCAGAGGTGGTGGCGGATGCCATGCGTGGCGAGGCCAGTTCGCCGGAATCAATGTTGGAGGCGTCCGTACAGTCGGTGTTGGGAACGTCACCCAGGCCAACGTCGGATTTGGAGACGGAGTGGGGGTTGCCAGTGGTCGTGCCACGATGAGTCGTGTTGGAGGCAACGTCGCCATGATCCGAGCCGTCGCCGGTCGCATGAGAAGTATTGGTGGCTACGTCGGCGTGGTCGCTGCCGTCGCCGGTGGAGTGGGTATGAGCGGCCTTGGCATTGGCAGCAGTGATCTCGTTTGCACCGCCAGTATCAAGAGCTTGGTCGGTGCCTTGGGTATGGCGCTTCGCGATGGCGTCCTGCCCGGCGGCGGACATTTCGCTGGCGTCGATCTCGGAACCAAATGGCGAACGGTAACCCATGACGCACCTCTCCCTGTATGGTTGCTCCAACCACTCCCCTAAACGGTCTCACCGACCACGGTGACCGTGTCCCCAGCGGTCCCCTTGACGTCGATGCGGGACAAGTCGATCTGCCGGAACTCGTGCCACTCACCAGCCTGCCAAGGCGTCTCGCTGTCATTGTCGCCCTTGAACGTCACCGCACCGGCGTTGTCTGGCGGCGTCGAAATCGTGCAACGGCAAACCAGCTTGTCGGCGGAGAGCGGCTGCCATCCCGTTGTCACCGTGACGGAAAGCATGATGGTATTGTTCATGTCACTACTCCGATTTGCCGTGTGTGAATCCGGTAGGTCTGGCGGAACGGGTCGCTCCATCGCCAAACGCCATCGCCGCCGACCGGTAGCAGCTCGTATACCTGGCCGTCGGCAATGATCTGATCACCCGCCTGCGGCTCGAACCCCAGCTCGGAATCCGCGACCAAAAAGTCCCACGCCCGAGATTCAATCGGAAACCCCTGTACGTCGAGCTGCTCGTACCGCGTCTCGCCGTAGGTCGCGTTGACAGCAGTGTCCGTGTCGCCGCGACGGTACACCACCTGACTGGAGCAGTGCGCCACGCGCATCTGCTCCAGCCAGGCCGACCCAGCCCTAAGGAGGTTCCCCATAACTGCCACGCCACCCTAAAGCGGCCTCCGAACCCTACGCGACAGGGATTGCCAGCACGCGGACGATGCCTGCCGGCGAGTCCGTGGTGTCGCTGACCGTGATGTCGAGCGTGTCGTCCACGTCCAGCGTACTGTAGGCATCGTCGATCTCCCCCGCACGAACGATGTCCGTGTCACCGACCGAGCCGGTGTCGTAGCAGTCGATCGCATCGGTGATGTCGTTGGTGCCGTTGTCCAACTTGACCGTGGTGGCACTCGCCCCGGCGGCGGTGATCTCGATCCACACGTCCACGATCCGCATCTTCCGCGGGCAGTTGCCGTCGAAGATGCTAACCTCGGCGGCCGTGCCATCGAATGCCTTGGAGACGATGATCGGCAACCCGATCGCGCTGTCGGCCTGGTCGGGTAGACCCACCTCGCCGTCGGCCGCCAGGGTGACCAGCCCGGAAACCGGCTCGGCCTCCCACGAGTCGCCGTCGCCGATCAGCAGGTCGCCCGAGGTCGGGGCACCGTCGCCGCAATCGGAGAGGTCGCCCACGGCCATCGTGGCCCGGCTGACGTCGTTCCGCATGGCCACACGGACAAACAGGTTGGCGGCGGCGTCGGCTACGTCCGCCACGGCGTAACCGAGGAACTTATTGGTGCCGCCGTCGGCCGTGTCGACGGCCGCGCCGGTGTTGCCGTCCTCGCTGGTGCCGTCGGCGTCCCACCACACCTCGTCGCCGGCGGTGAATGCCGTCGAGGCCTCCCGCTCGACGTCGAAGATGCCCGTGACCGCCAGGGCCCCCTTGTCGCCGTCCTCGATCGCCCGCTCGGCGATCCCGACCAGCTCGCCCTGGACCACCACGTCGCCGGCGTCAACATCGGCGCCGCTCGGCGTGTAGTCCACGTAGTCGCCAGCGGTGATCCGCTTGGCTTGAAATGCAACGCTCATGCTTATGTCTCCTGTGTCAGACCGTAGTGTTGACTGATGAAAGCCCCGACCGCCCGGTGGCGGCCCCGGGTGTTACGCGCCAGCGCTCTTCACGCCGGCCCGGTACTCGCTCATGGCGACGCCAAAGTCGTGGTAGCCGCGCATCTGCACGCCCAGCGTGTTGAAGTCGGCGTCGGCCGATTCGATCGTCGGACTCTGCACCCCGTTCAGGAAGCACATCACCGCCGTGGCCAGCATCGCCGGATTGGCCAGCATGTACCACGCCGTGGTCGAGTAGCCCGTGTAGTTGCTGTTGCTCAGCTCGGGCACGACCACCGGCTTGAACCGGTCCTGGTAGATGTTCGCCGTCGGGGTCTTCGTGCTGGCGGTCGTGTCCCGCATCTCTTGCGAGACGTATAACCGACGCGCCGTGCCTTCGAGCTCCGGCGGAACGATCAGGCGGTCCGGCTCCAGACTGAGCAGGTTGCCGTCCGGCCCTTCCATCTGCCGGAAGAGCGTCACGGCATCGTCCAGCGATGCCATGCCCAGTGCCGTGCCGGCCCCGCTCTGGTAGTTGCCTCGCGCCGAGGTAAAGAACGTGCTGTTGTTGATCCACAAGGTCCAGAAGACCTTGTTCATTTTCAGCACGGCCCCCATCCCCAACCGGGTGCGGAGGTCATCGAACGCCCCCAGGTCGTCGTTGATGATGTCCTGCCGCGTCAGGGTCAGCATCTTGGCGTAGGTCTTCGCCTGCATGCTGTACGACTCTTCGCCCAGCGTGCCGTGCTGAATTTCGCCGGTCGGCCCCACCTCGGCGTATTCGAGGTCGGCGGTGAGCCGGTAGGCGGTGACGCTCTTGAAGTCGGTCACCGTCCGAGTCCTCGCGACCTCACGCCACGTCTGAGGCACCTGGTTGAACCCCTCGAGCAGAATCTTGTTCGCACTCGAAGAAAGGATGCCCGAGACGTCGATCCCGCTGAAGCCGCCCGCCGCGTGGATCGGCTGCATCGCGTAGGTGAGCACCTCGCGGAGGTTGTCGTTGCCGATCCGCTGCCGGCCGGTGTAGCCGCGAGCCGTGGCCGCCAGCAGGAGAAGCTCCTGTACCCCGAGGTTGCGGTAGCGCTTGTCCGCCGCCTCGATGGTCTCCGGCTTGAACGCCGCATCCATGTCGGCCAGACCGGCGGAGCGGCAGAATGCGGCCTCGATTACCGGCTGCGACATGTCGCGGCTGCTGCTGTGGATCGCCGGGGCTTGCGGACGCTCGGCGCGAATCAAGTCGGCCTCGTGCATCGCGGCGGCCTTGACGTACTCGGCCTCCAGTCGCGCGCCGGGCCACTTATCGCTGATGGCCTGTGCCTTGGCATCCAGCGCGGCCTTCTTGGCAGTGGCCTGGATCTCCGCCAGCTTGCTCGGATCGATCTTGCCGCCGTACTCGACAGCCTTGCCTTCGATCGTCGCTTCGTGCTGCGCGAAGGCCACACCGATGGCCTGAATATCGAACCGCGGCAGATCGACCGGCGGGTCGCCGCTACCGGAACGGCCGTTGTTCCGATGCCCGCCGTCGGCCTTGATCTCGTCGGCTCGGTCGGCCGCGGCCTTCACTTCGGCGTCGTACTTGGCCTGGAGCTTCTCGATCTGATCGTCTCGCAGGTCGTCCATGACGAGGCCGAGTGCCTCGATCCACTGTTCGAACGTCATGTTGGTCTCCTGTTGAAATGCGGCAACCGCCGCGACCTTGGCGGAACTGCCGGCATCGGCACCGACCGCCACAAATGAAACCTCACCCAGAATTGCCTTCCGGGCGACATAGACCGGGCCGGTAAACATCCGGCCGTTAACTTGCACCTTCGTGCCGGTCGGCACATACTCGCGATCCAACGGCTTTGCACCGATCGACGCCTTCCACGGGAAGCCAGCTTTGGCGCTGGCCTTCACCTCTTCCGCCTGCGGCCCAGCCCCGCTGACCACGCCGGTGAGTGTGAGCCTTCGCTGGTCGTTGGTCACCTCGGTGGCGTGGCCGACGATCCGGCCGATGTCGTGGTCACGCAGCACGGGCAGCGGCGCTTTGGCCTGCAATCCCGCCAGATCCACCACCACCGGATCGTCCCAGCGGTTGACCGACAACGCGCCGCCGTTGTAGGCACGGATCGTAAACGTGGCCTGCTTCGGCTCACCGTCGCCTTCCGCGGCCTCGATCCACTCGACCGGCACCACGTCGGCTTTGATCTCCGGCAGTTGCCCGGCCGCTTCGATTTTGCGTAATCGCCGACGCACCCGCCGTTCACTTTTTTTGCTCACGTTGCTACCCTCCCGTTTGCGCGTCCGTTGCGGCCGCTCGCGCGAGACCGCCTGACCCCCGCGGCCGACGGCGGGCTGTCGTCATCGTCGCCACCCGGGCTTTTCTCCGACTCGGACGCGTCGCCGCCGGCCGCAGTACTGAAGTGCTGAGCGAGAAGCCGGACTCGCATTTCCTCTACGGTGATACCGTAGTCCTCCGCCATCCCCCGGATTTCATCCTCGAAGTCCAGCCCCTCGTCGGCGTAAATCCGTCGCAGTGTTGCGACGCCTGTTCCGAGGTCGGTCTTGCGTGCGCTGGCCGTCTTCCCTTCGTCGATTACCGGCTTGCGCGGCCATCCCCACGCATGAGATGGCGACGGAGAGTCTGGCACCGACCACCCGTAGACTTTGACCGCCTCGCGAAACCACAATTCGAACAATGGATCGAGACACTGGTCTTCGGCGTCCATCCGCTCCGTGTCGATTGACACGAAATAGGTCAGGTGATCCAGCTTCCCGCCGGAAAACGAGTAACCCGAGGAGTCGGCCGCCGCGATGTTATACGGCATGTTTAGAGGCCGAGCCTCTTCGCACGTCAACGCGCGAGTGAACTCGGAGTACTCGGCCGACGGCTGCTCCGCCTTAGGCTGGTAGGCGTCGTAACCCATCGGCAGCGCCACCATCATGCCTTTCTCGATTGGCAGGCTGCTCATTGGTCGCACGGCATCGGGACCGTCATCACCGAGCATCTGTGTTTTTAGGAACAGACTGAAATCCGCGATGTTTTCGGCTGCCGCAAGCGTCGCCTCGCGATACCGGCGGCCCTGTGCAAACAGATTCAGCGACGCGGTGAGTTCGCCGATACCGCGATGCTGGCCCGGCCGGTCCTCGCGGTAGAGGTGGCAGACGAACTCGGCCGGCACGTCGATCGGGTCCATGCCGAGCCCGCTCCACTCGCCGCCGGGGTGGTACGGCAGAATTTCGTATGTCTCTGGATTGCCGTAGCGGTCGAACCGGATGCCATCGACCCGCATCTCCTCCGACGGGGCGAGCCCGGGGCTGGTCACCTGCTCGGCCTCCACGCCGCGAACGTCGAGCTGCACGGTACCGCCAGGGTGAAGCGTCGGGTTGCTGAACGCGACGATGAACGACTCGCCGTCGGAGAGCTTGGCCTTGATCGCGGTCCGCAGCTTGCGTGCGAACTTGATGCGGCTGCACCACTGACGCCATCGCTCCTCGACCATCGTGTTGAATGCCGGGTTCCGCGTCTGCATCCGGAGCGTTGGACCGCGACCGACAACGTAGTTTGCGTGTGTTAGCTGAATGCCCTTCGCCTGCCCGTTGTTCGCGATCTCATATCGCGACCGCTGCATGATCCGTTTGCGGACCGCCAGGCTATTCGCTGAGTCGGCGTCCAGGGCGTCGGCGTTGGCCCAGTGCTGCGTATTGACGCCCGAGCTGGAGGCCGCATCGTAGCGGCCACGGATCGGCGCGGCATCGCCCAGTGACGCACGGGCATCACGTCGCGGCGAAAACGCTCGGCGGATAGCGGAGAGCACTCCCACTAGCCCCCCCCGGGAGGATCGAGTTTGATGAATCGCAGACCAAGGTGATTCTTGCCGGCTGCCGATTGCGCACCCTCAAAGCGGGCTGCCTCGATCTGATCTTTGAGCGGATGTTGCTCGACAGACCCGGAATCACCGGATGCCTTGCGGGGCCCCAGTGCATTCTCTTCGACGGCTTCGCGAACGGTGTCGGCCATGGTTCCTTATTACGTCCCCATAGCCGAATTTATCCAGTCGTTGATTCGGAAAGCTGGCGATTGGCGCAGAAAGCGCCAGATGTAGCGATTCACTCACTCCGTGGTGGGTCGTGGATAATGCGCTCAATCGTCACGGTGCGCCAGCCACAGTTGCGACACGCTTTCGTCCGGTTGATCTGGCGAGCCTTCCGCCTGGTGGCCAGCGTCCAGAAATGGCGGCACCCGCACCGCATGCACACAATACCGCCGGCATCAGCGAGGTCAGCGAGCGACGGGCGTTTACCGGCTGGCGGCGTACTCATGCGAGATCCCCAAGAGTCGGGCGCGAACTGGGATCCCGGCGAGCGGCCGGGCGTGCCGCATCCTCTGCGCCCGGTGCCACGCAGCCTTGAAACGATGCGGCGGCAGCGCAGCCCACGAGACAGTCCAACCAGTGATTGTCTGGCCCGCCCGGGCGGAGCTGCCACTCATCGACGACGCGACCGTTCGCTGATACGCGGGTTGGAAACTCCGCTGTGAAATGCTCAGCCAGCAATCTGTGAACCTGCGAGTCAGAACCGAACAACGACAGGCTGGCCTTGTCACCCACCACCGCACCGAGCCGCTTGTGGATGAACGTCTTCCAGAAATTCGCGTCGTATCGAAGGTGCCGCTCCGCTTTGCCGTGATGTGGACCGGGCATGTACCAGTACCATCCGATCCGGTCACCGCGGTGCTTTTTGAATTCTCGCATTGGTCGCCCTCTGGCGCGGATACCGACCCCCCGCGAGGGCGTCAACACAGAGGATTGAGTGTTCGCGCGACAGAACTGGTAGACCGGGTCAGGCATCCATCCGGCATCAATTAGACATCGCTCCACACGCAGCGACGCACCGTCAGAACGTCGCCAATCTCGGCCGAGGATCTCTGCCGTCAGGTGCCCGAGTGCCGTGTAAATGAGACCCTCGACTGATGCCCCCGCTGCCTCGCCGGCCAATGCCTGCCGCATGGTCGGCGCGGCCTTCCGTAGGGCAAAGTCCACTCGCGATTGCCGCGGCCAGGTGCCGTAACCAACAAGCCAGCCCTGAAAATCCAACGACCATCCGCAAACAGCCCAAAACAGAAGCGACTCGTGGACATCGATAAACGCGGTCACTCGCTCAGCCTGAGTGGGCATCGTGCCACGATCGAACCCGTTTACACGAGAGGTTATCTCCGCCGCGGTCAACAATGGCAGCTCGCCGGCGTCGGCCTTCAGCGGTTCGTTTTGGTACTCCGCGGCGAAAGCCGCCTCGCCCAAGTCCGACCGCAAGTTCATGTTTGTCTGGAGTGCCGACAGGTCTTCTTCGTTGCGCCGCTCCGGCCATGCAATTTTCGCACCGTCGTCCATCTCGTCTTGGTTGGATCGGTAAAACTCAGTCGCCGCCACATCTCCTTCGCCGGTGCGCAGCCCTTCGCGGCGGATTTCGTTGTAGCGATCCCACAATTTCTCAGCATGCGGCCACTGATAGACGGCTTTGGTGCGCTCGCCCTGCCATTGTGGATTCCGCTCTCGGTCCAGGAGTTGGTCCGATAAGTCCCCCTCCTGGATCACTGTGCATGGCATCACCGCAGCGATCTTCTGTGACGGGCCGGCCATCGCCAGCACGTCGCCCCGCACAATTGCGAGCCGTTCAGCCGTCTGCGAAGGCGACATGGCTGACTCGCGAGTCTGAATGTCGTCAAGCAATACCAGGGACGGCCGGAGGATTGTTCCGTCGCGAAGCGTATGCTGCTTGCCCTTGAGTGACCCTGTCAAACCTGCGACTGCAACGGTCGCACCAGAGACATTTTTGCCCCGCCAATACTTCGTCGGCAGCGTCGGTAACGTCAGCTTGTTGGCGGACCAGTCCATCAAAGTCTGCTCACCATCAAAGGTCTGCCCCTGAACCTTGCGAGCAGATCCCTCCAGACAGCGGATCGGAAAACACACCTCGCGAAACGAATCGAGCAGCCGGTCGTTGAATTGCAGCTCGGTTCGGAGTTGTAGGAGCATCCGCTGGGCGTCGTCTTGTGTCGCACCGACCAAGCACACAAACATGCGGTGTCCATGCAGCAATGCCCAGAGAGCGGCGCGAATACATAATGTCGTCTTGCCTGACCCTCGCGGCATAGCCATGGCGAATAGACCTCCATGGAGAACCGCTTGCTCGATTTTGGCGATCACACGCAGGTGGTCGGGCGACCATGGCAGCGGAAACGCGGCCGGGAAATACTGCTCACAGAATCGGCGGAAATCGAACTCGCACTCACGTCGCCGCTTCAGTACGCCCGGCTTGGTCCGGTGCTTCCGGTACGAGTCACCAATATCGCGGCCGGCTCGTGAGCGCTCCGCCTGCCGCGCCCCCATATCACGCTTGTGAGCTTCGTAGTCGCGCGGCACACAATCACCTCTCGCTTCCATGGTGGCGGTCGCGAAATTCTTTGCAGTTAGAAACGATGCCATCAATCTGAACACCGTGCTCCGCAATGCGCCTGCCATGCTCGTCCAGCCGATTGCCGTGTTCGTCCAGCCGGAGCCAAAGGTTGCGGTGATCGGTTTCAATTTGCATCCGCCACGTCGCCAGGCCCCGCAACTGCTCGGCAATCGTTGCTAACTTGCTCCCGATCCAATACGCCCAACCCGAAACGGTGAGCACGCACGTGACGACAGTCGCAATGGCAGCAAAGAGCGTTTCGTGGCTCATTTGGCGTACCCCCTCGCATCCAAGGTCTCTGCTATAGGGTAGCCGTTGACGTAGAGCTGTGCTCTTACTCGCTCGAACGATAATGCTTGCTGAATGACCTCATCCAGGTCGATCGTGCCGTTTCCGTCGGTGTCTTCTGGCAGCTCGACGTGCATTAGCTTCTCAGCGTGTTCATGGTCGTCGAGATAACCGACGAGCCACTCGCGAGCCGCAACGCCGGCGTCGGTGTCCAATTCCGGTGCGTCGAAATCACGCAATCGCACGCGATACTCTCGCCGGCTTCGGAGCGATTGGACAATCACCGTGTCGGCATCAATGACCCGCACGACTTCCACCGGGATCGTCAGGCCAGGCATCGGATATGGCATGGTGCTACTCTTGGGGTGTGAACTTTTGGCCGTCGTACTCAATCCAGGTGTCGGGCGACGGTTGTTGCTCGGGCTGCTGGTCGGGCGACAACGCGTAACCGATGGCACCACCGCCAGCGAGCAACGCGGCCGCAACGGCGGCCTTCTTGGCGAAGTCCGTCCACCCCCCCGCCTCCTGCGGTAGAGGCGATGGTTGTTCGGCCACTGGAGCTTGCTGCTGCGATGAATGGATGTCGCCGATGTGAATATGCACGTCGTCGTCTCCCTCACCTGCGCCATCGCCCGCAGGTTGGCCGAGCGTGCCGTCCTGTTGCTTCAATGCACCACGCCGAAGCAATTGACGATTACGCTCCATGCTAGCCGCTTGCATCAGCCGCTCCGCTAGCGACCCCTCGTAGAACCGCCGCATTGTCTTTTCCGCTGGCGTTTCGGTCGTTGACATCACGCAATTCCTCCAATGCCTGCTCGGCTAACGAGTCAACCGTAGCCTGGACGCCGCGCCGTAAGTACGCGGCGTCCAGGGCGATTGATTCGGCGAAGTGATCCGCCATGACAACACCTACGGGGTGGCCGGAGTCGGACCGGCCGGGTTCACGCGGCTCGCCACCTCACGGACGCCGACAGCCTCGCTCAGCGAGACCAGGCCCTTGTCCTGGAGGTACGAGTAATCGGACGCCTTGCTGACCGTCACGACATCGTTCTGGAAGCGCGTGAGCGCCTGACCCAGACCGGCCATGTTCTGATCGTGCAATGCCCCAAACTGCGCAGTGGGTTCCGGCATCTTTTCTTCTCCTTGCCCGGTTTCTCCGGGCGAAACGAGGTCGATACTCCCCGGTGGCATACTTACCTCCCGGACTGCGGGTGCTTGCGAAACATATAACCTTCGCCCAGATACACCCGCTCAATTTTCTGGGCTTCGGCTTTCAGCTCGCCGTCGGCATCCAGCGCCGACGGCTTTGGGCTGCCGTCAGGATTGAAATATGTCATGTCACGCTGCCCGAAGTAGATCGGCGGCAGTTGCACCGTACCGTTGAAAACCGGCACCTCCAGCGTGTTCTCGCCGATAGCGAGCGTGACGGTTGCTTGTTCGAGGGCGTCAAGCCGTTGGGTTATTGCGTCAAGATTACCGGCTGCATCGCCTGCTGGTCCGGGAGGGCCGCGCGGACCTGGCGGACCCTCCGGCCCGCGTTCGCCCGACCGTCCTGCTGGGCCTTGGGGACCTTTCTCACCGCGCGGACCTGGCGGTCCTTCCTGAAGCTCGATTGCCCCCAGTTGCAGCTTCAGCGATTCGATCTGCTCTGCCAATTTCGCCTGCCCGTCGGCCAATTTCGCCAGTAGATCACCGTCTACCGGTGCCGCACCAACCGGCTCAGACGGTTGCACCGGATCGCACGCGGCGTCAGGGGGCGGAATGACGGGCACCACGGGGCGCCGGATCACTCGCCGCGGCGTGAGCAGCCGCCGCAGAAACAGCCGTAGCCGCGGCAGGCATGGGCCAATGCTGCGACGATCACTGCCGTAGCCGGTGATGGTGCCGATCACCCGGTTCTTCCAGATGATCGGTCCGCCGCTCATGCCGCTGATTGCCGTGCATGTCGTTTCGATCGCCTTCGGGGTGCGCCCTCCATCGGACGATGCGAATCCGGTCACCTCGCCGACCGATCGGACGAAACCGTGCCTCCCACTCCAGCCGTACATCGCCACCGTGTCGCCGGGCCCCGGTGTGTCGCCTTCGTCTTCGGACCATTTCACCGGAGTGATGCCGGTTCGATGGCACTTCACAAGCAAAAAGTCGTTGGCCCGATCGAGCTTGACCACTTCCGCCGGGAACCTGCGACCCGCATTGGTCACCACGGCAATCGGCCGCTGGCCGTCGCGTAGCAGGTGCCAGCAGGTCGCCACGTAGCTGTGGGTTTCGTCACGGCCGATTACGGTCCCGGTGACAACGCTCTTCGGGTTGCTTCCGGCCTCGACTCGAATAACGGCCTCGAACTGCTCACTCCGCTGTAGACCACTGGCTCGTTGTGCTGGCCGTGACGGTCGCCACTGCGGCTGCTGCGGGATTCGGTCGCCCCAGCCGGGGCTGTACGTCGCCGGTGGGCACTGGCCTCCCGGACACTGGCCGCGACTGATCGCTACCAGGAGCGATAGCATCATAACCGCAACCGCGATCCAGATCACCGCCCGGGCAACTTGATGATGGGTGTAGCGTGTCATAATTTCCCCTTCCCGCGTCGCCAGCTTTCAGTCAAACCACCGAAAAGCCGAACGGCGTAATACATCGCCAACCGGCGCCACATCGGCACGCCCAATTCTTTCATCGCCGAGCGAAACAGGGCATCGGCGACGAACCGATCGACGCGACGCTCGTACAGGTAATCGTGGATTATCGCCGCTCGATTCCAGCGACCCCGCGGTGGACAGATCGGCCACAACCACCGCGGCACCGATGCAAAGTCCGTACAATAACCTGCCGGCACCGTCGCTCGCACCGCCCACGGTGAATCCGGCGTCACGCCGCTGTGATAAATCAACGGCGTGAGCAACACCGCCCGGTGGCCGTCGTCGTGGTCGCGGTATTCCAGGTCAGTGAATGGCACGTCTACGCCTCGACCAATGCATCGAAGAGCCGGCTGATCACCTTTTCAACGCTCGCGCGGCCAAGTGGGCGGCCGCGACGGCACCCACGGCGGTTGCAAACCGCCTGCACTCGGCGGATCAGATGCTCACGCGGATCCGAAGACTTCAGCATCTCTGTGATTTCAGATTCCATAGCGGTTGTCAGCCGCGTGTGCGTCCGTTGTTGCTCGAGTAAATTCTTCATCCGCTGGAGCACCCCGCTGTGAATCTGTGAGACCCTGGATTCACTCACGCCGACCTGCTCACCGATGGCCCGCATTGTCATGCCATCGCGATAGTAGAGCAGCATAATCAATCGCTCTTGACCATCGGCCCCCTTAAGCGAGTTTCGCCAGAAATCCTCAATCTCCACGCGGGCAGATGGGGCAGGGGCACCACCCTCGATTGCCTCATGCAATGTCACTGGTGAATTGGAATCGCCCAGCGAAGTCCGAGAAAAGCTGCTGCGATCAGCATCCAGGCTCTGATTGGTCACCGCATGCGACATGCCTGCCTCTACTGCGTGCCGATGAGCACGGCTCAGAAAATCCCAATTTCGTAGAAAATCGGTCATCGCACCACGGATCCTATGTGACGCAAACGTGGCGAAGCGCGAGCCGCGAGCCGGATCGAACCGATCCACCGCGGCGATGCAGCCAATCATGCCAGACGACACGAGATCTCCGAGGTCGATGCCGCTGCCACATGGCAATCGTGAGTGTATTTTTCTGGCAATCGCCTCGACCTGCGGCAGGTAACACTCCGCAACGTCGGCCCTGTGCTGCGGCGTTGGCGACTCGATGTATTTAGCCCATGCGACATCTGCATTATTAGCCTTGCTCATACTGCCCCCTGAAATAAACAAAACCGCAAATAGTGGC
>Ga0180438_10008904_pt1 | contig 12640 bp, 9 predicted proteins | sample SS_ome_12_FD_132455 | JGI IMG/M metagenome (GOLD analysis project Ga0180438, IMG submission 132455) | Hypersaline lake sediment archaeal communities from the Salton Sea, California, USA - SS_3_D_2 metaG | ecosystem: Environmental > Aquatic > Non-marine Saline and Alkaline > Hypersaline >...
ACCGGAGGGTATGAGCGGTTCATCCTCTCGAACGCAGGGGGTGTGCCGCCAGAGATGTCTGTTGCAAACTTCAACCACTATCGGACCGTCATCCACAGGATGAGGAGGGGGGGATAGGGAAAAGGCATCCGTGTCGTATGTGCACTGACCTGGCTGAGGGAAGAAGGCCTCCACTTTTCAATTGAAAACATGCTACAATAAACTGGCGCGAGGGTTTGAGCGAAGATGCTCCTCAAAGTGATGATCATCTTTGATCCGGAGGATTAAAAGACATGAAAAACAGGATGAAGGTGGATTTTTCCGACAGATCAGGAATCATCACAGGAGCGGGTGCAGGGATGGGGAAAGATATCGCCCTCAGGCTCGCAGATGACGGTGCTTCTGTCATCCTGGCGGATGTGAACGCTGAATATGCAATCGAAGTGCAGAAAATGATTCTTTCCAGGGGAGGGAAGGTCTGCGCGGTAAAAGCTGACGTGAGTGCGGAGAATGATGTAAAAGAAATGGTTGATGCGTGTGTGGCTCACTACACCAAAATTGATTTTCTCGTCAGCAATGCCGGTACAGTGGGTCCCTATGAGTTTGAGGACACAACTGCTGAGGATTGGGACGGGGTGTTCGCAGTCAACGCCAGAGGAGGGTTTTTATGCGCAAAGTATGTGCTCCCTCATATGAAAAGGAGAAAGAGCGGCCGTATTGTATTTAATGGCTCGACGAATGGAGGCAAACCGGGAAGCTATGTGATTGCATACCGGGCAAGCAAGGCTGCGCTCATCATGCTTGCCTGCTCTCTTGCGCTCCACGCAGCCCCCTACGGGATCACCGTCACCGCCGTGTGCCCTGGAGTCACCATGACCCCTATGCAGCGGAGTCTCACGGAAGATCTTTTGAAAGAAAAAGGTATCAGTTTTGAAGAGTACGTGCAGGAGAGAAGGAAACGAGTGCCAATGGGCCGATTCACCGAAGTGCATGATGTGACGGATACCGTCGAATTCCTGATATCGGAGAATGCAGCGTTCATTACCGGGCAGGCAATATACGTGAATGGCGGTGAGTGGTAATTTTCAATCAGTAACTTGACGAGAAAAAAGCGCGGGAAATCGAAAGACTATTGAAAAAACATGACTTGTATTTCGCTCGAGCCGGAAGTTGATAGGGACGGTGTTGTAAAGAGTATACAAAACTTCATCGCAATGGCAAAATCCATGGATTGAGCCAAAGCGATCCTCCGAATCACCAAAATATTTCCTTCAGGAAACCAATTCAGCGCATGGCAACAGGTGAATAGCGACGATTTTACTGGCTCGAATGAAAGTGGAGGGGTTAAATTTACAGAGATTTGTCTTCACGATCGTAGAGACATATCTTATGAGTACATCACAATCTTCACTCTCATCGGGTATTGTGAAAATGTATCGCTCGATTCGGACGTCAGTTCTTGTAATTCTCCTCGCAGTCATGTGTGCGGGCTGCACCACTTTCTCAGGCACCGTGTTTCTCATCCAGGAGGTGGATAATCGGGGTAAGTCCAGGATTCTCACAGAGACCGGGGAAGAACTCTACGCGTGCGAAATCGTGAGCAGGGAGAACTACGCTGAAATCGAGAAAGTTCGGAAATATTTCGTCGTGGCGCTCCGTTTCCACCCTGAAAACACAGCGGCCCAGGAATCCTTGAAGCAGCTTCAAGAGTATCGGGAAACCAGATTGAAGGAGAAGATGGCCCAGTTCCGTGAGCTGTCAATGAAAAAAGACCGAACCGAAGAACAAAACTACACACTCTGCCTCCTGGCGCAGCAGTGCGTATTCCTCGATCCCGGAAATCAGGAAGCCAGGGAGCTCAGAGATGTTGCCTCTGAAACACGAATCGAGCTCCTGAGAAGATACAGGGAGAGGAGTGCCGCAGCCATTGCAGCGATAAAGGAGGGAGATTCCATGGAAAAGAAGGAATCTCTCTATGTCGCCGCGCTGGAAAGTATACACAGAGCGCTTTCAATCGACCCGGGGAACTGGGACGCGCTGCCAAAAAAAAGAACCGTGAATGATGAAATGGAGAAGATTCTTGCAGCTCGTGCTGAAGGAGTAGAGCGGGCGATCGAAGAGGAGGATTTTGAGGGAGCTGAGACACAGATCGGAATTTATTCAGAAATTAATGCCCTGCTCGACTATTGCTACGACGAAGAGCTCAAGAGGCTGCAGTATGCGCTCTACTTCCGCTGGGCACGCTTTCTTATCGAGAAAAGCCAGTTCGACCTCGCCGAAGCGAAGATAGATCTGGCAATAGTCGCAGAGAGCACCGACGAAGCACGCTCCATACGGGAGCAGATCCTGTCAGAGCAGCAGAAAGTATCAAAAGCAAGGGCCGCACAAAAGAAAAATGGAAGAAAGGTTTCAGGGGATGAGGCGATCAAGGAGATCGAACTGCTTGTCAACAGCGGTGAGCTCTCAAAAGCATACGCACTCATTGTAAGACGCCTCGAGAAGGAGAGTGACCGGGAAAATATACAGCGGCTGAACGAGTTGCAGGGAAAGATAAGGGGATGGGTCAAGTGGTACTACGACCTCGCACTGGCGTACTACCGGCAGGAGAACTTCTCACGTGCAGTGGAACTTTTCACCCGGGTTGTGGAGATCGACAGAGACTACGAGATGGCTCAAGATTATCTCGACAAGGCAAAATCGAAGCAGAAACTGATCGAGAGTTTGGGTTTGAATTCATGAAAATACAATCCAGGTCGCTCTACAGGTTTTACGGGAGGGAGTTTGGTTACTCCGTTCTCCTGCTTGTCTGGATTTTTCTCCCGCTCATATTCGAGGATGTCAGGGGCATCCATATTTTCGAATTCCTGCGCAGTTTTTCACCGTCTCCACCCCAAATACAGGGGGTATCTCTTCTCCTCACTATTGCGCTGTACCTGGTCATCGCTCTGCGCACTATCGTGCTTGGTTACCCCCTCACCTCAGAGAAGATACCTTTGCTTGGAAAGCCGGAGAAGCTTGTTCCTGCATTTCTCGATATTCTCGCATCCTCTCTGATTTTTCTCTTTTTTATTCTCCATCTTTTCGAAAATGCCTCAAGCGTGCGGTACTTCCGTAATCTCTCGGTGCTTGACTATACGGTGCTTGTGGTTTCCTTTGTCGTTCATGGGGAAGCCCTTGCGCGGGTGATTTCCCTTTTAAACAAAAGACAACAGATATTCAGAGAGTACCTCGAGTACAGAAGAAACACAAAGGGGGATAAGAGAGGGATAGTTCGGCTTCTCAAAGGGAGTGGGATACAGAAAAAGCTCATATTCTCCTTTGTCGGGCTCTTTCTTTTGATTATCGGGGTGCTCAGCTCATCCCTTCTCGCAGACTTCAGACAGACCATACTCAGGACGGTAATCTTCAACGGGAGTGCCCTTACAGAGAGGACCGCAAGCATCATCAAGGCAAATATGGGTGATGAGATCGCCATAAATGACTACTTTGCAATCGAAAAGAAAAAGCGAGTTTCCACCCCCTACGGTTTCAATGCAATTACTTTCTACAGGAGGCAGGGCAAGGTGGAACTGTTCTTCGCGACGAACAGCACAGAGGAAAGCCTGATCGGTGAACTGTTGCCCGATGTATACAGAGGGGCACAGGAAGGGAAAAGCCGCTACAACGAGACGCGTGAAACCTATGAATTCCTCGCACCTGTGGTATTGAGCCGTATCCTCATAGGCTATGTGCTTGTTGACTATGACAGGGAGCTCATCTATGAGCCCTACTTCCGAACACAGGTGAAGGTTATTGCCATCAGTGTGTTCTTCCTCTACCTCTCGGTGTTCCTCATCTACATATTCGGAATGAACATTGTCTTTCCGATTCTTTTTCTGAGAATGGGCGTGAACAAGATAGCCAAAACCCTATCCGGGATGATACGGGGAAAGCTTGCGATCTCCTCGGATCTCTTGAAGTACAGGGATATGGTTCGAACGAAGGATGAAATAAAGGACCTTTCAGGTGAAATCCACAACATGACGATGGTGATCAGAGGGATCATTCCTTACATATCGGCGTCAACCCTAAAACACGCCGAAAAAGAGCATCCCAATTCTCAGGCGAGAGAGCTCGCCTTTCTCTTTACCGACATATTCGGGTTTACCTCCATCTGTGAAGGGTTGGAGCCAGAGCAGGTTGTGGATATACTCAACCGCTACCTCGAGCTTCAGGCGACGATTATTCAAAAAAACGACGGGGACATCGACAAGTTCGTTGGAGATGAAATCATGGCCATGTTCGAGGGACCTGAGAAGGAGCTCAACGCGTGCAGGGCGAGCATGGAGATTCGAACAGTTCTTGCCAGAGAGAAGGAGCTCAAGGCGGCTGAGAAAAAAAGTGCAATTTCCATAGGAATCGGAATACATGCGGGTCCTGTGGTTTTCGGCAGTGTGGGGGCGCGCCACAGGATGGATTTCACCAGCATAGGGGACACCGTGAATCTCGCGGCCCGTCTCGAAGGTGTGAACAGGGTATACGGCACCAAAGCCCTGGTAACCGAAAGCGTTCATAAGAAGATCAAGAATGTATATCTCTGCCGTGAGATAGATTTTCTGACGGTGAAAGGAAAGAAAAAACCGGTCCGTATTTTCGAAATCCTTCAGGAGAAGAAGAAAGCAGGCGATAAGCTCATAAGAATGAAAGAGCAATTTGAAAACGGGCTCAGTCTTTACCGGCAGCAGCGCTGGGATAAGGCATTGGATATATTCGGATCTCTTTCAATGGATCTCAGAGACGAAACGAGTGATGTGTTTATCCGCAGGATAAATCTTTTCAAACCGAATCCACCTCCAAAAGAGTGGGACGGCGTTTTCAATCTCACGAGCAAGTGATTCCAGCTGAGATTTCCTGATTCGAGCGGTGGATGATCTGTAACGCAGAAATGATAACTTTTATCTGGGCAGGAAATCGCTTATATTCATCTACAGAGATTTTTTATTTTCGTTGCATCTGAATCGGAGCATGAAAGGAAATCATGAACCATGAGAAATTTGCATGCCTCTAGAGGGGAGGGAACGCAAATGAAAAATATACAGTACAGGGACAGCGATCTCAGGCTCTCGTCCATCGTGGAAAAGCTCTGCACGCCGGAGCCTGGGATGGAAGCGCTGAAGCAGCTCATCGACAAGAACCGGCAGCTCCCCTCACGGGACATCATCGTCAGTGCAGTGGAAAAGATCCGCGGTGTTCTCTATCCCGGCTACTTCGGGAACTCGGAGCTGAACACCGAGAACATACGGTTTCATGTGGGTGCGACCCTCGATCAGATACACCATGAGATTCGTGAGCAGATACGGCGAGGGTTCTGCTTTCGGTGCGGCAAATTCGGTATAGGGTGCCCCGAGTGCGCTGAAAAAGCGGAGAGAAAGTCTGTCGAGTTCCTTCTGAGCCTTCCGGAGATACAGAACATGCTTGCAACGGATGTTCAGGCAGCCTATGAAGGAGATCCGGCGGCAACAAGCCCGGACGAGACGATTTTCTGTTACCCCGGAGTACAGGCGATGACCTACTATCGGCTTGCGCACAAGCTGTTCGAGCTGGAAGTGCCGGTGATTCCGCGGATCATTACTGAGCATGCGCACAGCGTGACAGGAATCGATATTCATCCGGGTGCGAAGATCGGGAAATATTTTTTCATAGACCACGGAACAGGGGTCGTGATCGGAGAGACCAGCGTCATTGGAGAACGAGTGAGAATTTACCAGGGGGTCACACTCGGCGCAAAGAGTTTCCCGCTCGATGAGAACGGCAACCCGGTCAAAGGGGTCGACCGGCATCCTATTGTCGAGGACAACGTCATCATTTATTCCGGGGCAACAATCCTTGGGCGGGTCGTCATCGGAAAAGGCTCGTTGATTGGAGGGAACGTCTGGCTGACCCGTGACGTACCGCCCGGAAGCAGGATTCTGCAGTGATCGGACATGGTATCGGAGCTAGCGGCTGATGACGAAGATAGAGAGATCGGCATTCCTGTTGGGGTCCTGATGCACCTCCCTGCCGGCTTCCGTGTCCAGCGCGATTTCTCTGTGAATACGGATCCTGCGCATCCTGCAGAAATCCTGAAAGTCCGCAATTGTGAAGAAACGGAGATTTGGGGTGTCGTACCACTTGAAATGAAGAATCCCTTTGCTCTCAGGCGACCGTCCTTCATCTGCCAGCATGCGACGGAGCTTGTAGTATGCAAAGTTCGGAAAACTCACGATTGCGCGACCACCGATACGGATTATCTCTCTTATGAGCCCTTCGATGTTGAGAACTGACTGAAGCGTCCGCGAAAGCACCACATAATCATAGCTCCCATCTCCAAACAGGCTCAGATCCCGATTCAAATCAGCGTGAATGACGTCAAGCCCCAGTTGTGTGCATGCGATGATGGCCTGCTCGTCAAGCTCGACTCCGGTGAGTGTTGAAAACCCGGCAGTCTTTAGCCGGTAGAGGAGCTCGCCACACCCGCACCCAAGGTCAAGAACCCGGGAACCTGAGGGAATGAGCTCGAGAATTCTCTCGTAATCCAGCCGGTCCGGATGGAAGATGCTCGCTGGGTTCTGAATCGAACAGCTGTTTGCAGCAGCGATACTGTCCGCTGGGCTCCTTTCGGATTTCTTGCCCGGGCTCAGGGCGTGTGTACCTAATGTATTTCTGCGCAGGGATGTTTTTTCTTCATTGGTAAAAGCTGTTGTAGAGTTCCTCCTGAGATTGTCCAGGAAGGCCCGAATCATCTGGCCGTACACCATCAGATCATGCTCGAGTAGGAAGGAGTCGTGACCGTACTGGCTTTTTATGTTGCAATAGCTGACTTTTGTGCCTGCATTGACGAGCGCTTCCAAAAGCTTCCATGATTCTTCCGGAGGGAACAGCCAATCGCTTGTGAAGCTCAGAACCAACCAGCTCCCTTTTGTTCTTCCGATGCGACCCGAAAGCGCTTCGGGGGATGCGCCCAGGTCAAACAGGTCCATTGCAAGGGTCAGCGTTATGTAGCTGTTGGCATCGAACCGCTCCACAAAACGGTCTCCTTGATATCCCAGGTAGGATCCGACAGAAAAGCGTTTTTCAAAGGCTGTTTGTACATCTCTCGGGCTGTTTCTGTCAGTATCGAATTTCATGCGCATTGATTCTCTGGAGAGATAGGTGATGTGACCGATCATTCTGGCAATCGCGAGTCCGGTATCAGGCCCGTGCAGATATTCATAGTATCGGCCGTCATAGAAGTGTGGATCCTGTATGATTGCGTTTCTCCCCACGATGTCGAATGCGAGACCCTGGCTGGTGAGCCGAGGCGCGGTTGCGATGGGCACATATCCCATGGAGGAGTCCGGGTAGCTGTCTGCCCAGCAGAGCGCCTGCTGTCCGCCGAGAGACCCTCCGATAACTCCAAGCAGCTTCTGGATCCCCAGAAAATCAATGAGTCGTTTCTGTATTTTAACCATGTCACCGATGGTAATCATTGGAAAATTGCGTCCGTATCTTTTCCCGGTGAGTGGGTCCACGCTGTTCGGTCCCGTGGTCCCCCTGCACCCTCCAAGAATGTTGGGGCAGATCACGAAATACTTATCGGTGTCGATCGATTTCCCCGGTCCCACGAGTATGTCCCACCATCCGGGGTCATCATTTTCATCATGTCGAGCGACATGGGAATCGCCGCTCAATGCGTGGCAAATGAGGATTGCGTTGCTCGTATCCGGAGCAAGATGGCCATAGGTTTCGTAGCACACGGTCACCTCATCGAGGGTTCCTCCGAGCTCGAGTTCAAGAGGGTCTCTGAAACTGATATGCCTGGCGTGGAGCAGAGGTTTTGAAGATTGCACGGTATCACTGCTCATCAGAAATTTCTCGGACACTTCATATGACCCCAATGCTGAGTGAACGTTCATCCACAAACTGTATTTTTTAATGCTTCGTCAATATCGTTTAAAATATCTTCGATGTCTTCGAGTCCGACCGAGAGGCGGATATAATCCTCGGTCACCCCCGTTTCCCGCTGTTCTTCGTGGGAGAGCTGCTGATGGGTTGTCGATGCAGGATGTATCACGAGGCTTTTTGCATCGCCGATATTTGCAAGATGTGACAGCAATTTCACCGATTCAATGAATTTCTTCCCTGCATGCATGCCTCCCTTCACACCGAACCCGACCAGTCCACCGAATCCCCCTTTCAGATATTTCTTTGCAAGTGAATGACTCGGGTGGCCTTCTAGACCTGGATAGTTTACCCAGTTCACCAGCGGGTGCTTTTTGAGAAATCGTGCAACTGCGAGCGCGTTTTCTGAGTGTTTTTTCACTCTGAGAGGCAGCGTCTCGAGTCCCTGGAGAAAGAGAAAGGCATTGAAAGGGCTCATGCAGGGGCCGAGGTCCCTGAGCAGCTGGACCCGCACCTTCACAATGAAGGCGATGTTTCCTGTCTCAGGATGGCTGCCGAATGAATCCCAGTACCTGAGCCCGTGGTAACATGGGTCAGGTTCTGTGAATTCAGGGAACTTTCCGCTGCTCCAGTCGAAATTCCCGGAATCAATTATCGCTCCTCCGATCGAAGTGCCGTGCCCGCCGATGTATTTGGTTGCGGACATGACAACCACATCCGCTCCATGATCGACCGGCCTGGTCAGACCTACTCCCACAGTATTGTCTACCACCAGAGGAATGCCCGCACTGTGGGCAATTCCGGAAAGAGTTTCAAAATCTGTTACATCAAGCTTTGGATTTCCGATAGTCTCCGCATATATGGCCCTGGTTTTGTCGGTAATCGCACTTTTGAATGCTTCGGGCTTCGATGAATCAACAAACCGCACGCTCCTCCCCAGTTTTGGAAAGGTGTGATGGAACAGCTCATAGGTGCCTCCGTAGAGATTGTTCGCCGATACGATCTCATCGCCGAGTCTGGTAATCGCGAGGAGCGCCAGTGTCTCAGCTGCCTGACCTGATGAAACCCCAAGGGCACCACTGCCTCCCTCGAGAGTGGCGATCCGCTTTTCAAACACTTCCACAGTCGGATTCGTGATCCTGCTGTAAATATTCCCGAACTCCTCCAGTGAAAAGAGTCGAGCTGCATGTTCAGTGCTTTTGAACACGAAGGAAGCGCTCTGATAGATCGGGACCGTACGGGCACCGGTTGCAGCGTCTGGCATTTCCTGACCTGCATGAATTGCCGCTGTATTAATGCGTTTGAATGGCATTGAGTTCACCTTTCCTGGCAGAAATTGGTACGGTATGAATACATAATCATTATATTAAAAATATAAGATATATTAAGTTAGTATTAAAAAAAAGAAATATCGAACACGATGTTGATTATTTTCTCTATAACCCTTACATTCTTCTAAACGGTGAGATCTGGGTTGGGGCTGTCATTGAATCCGGCGGTTCTCTTTTCATATTTCACCCAAATAAACTCCAAGGGGGTATTGATGTTACAAGCAAGACCAGGTGATACGGTGAAGGTGCACTTCACCGGTAAACTGGAAAGCGGGGAAGTCTTTGATACTACGGATGAACGTGATCCGATCGAGTTCAAAATCGGAAGCAGTCAGGTAATCCCCGGATTTGAACAGGCAGTTTTAGGGATGAGTCCTGGGGACAAGAAAACAACAAAGATTTCATCGAAACGGGCGTATGGTCCCTACCGCAAGGAACTGGTTGTTGATGTGGACAAGGACAAGATCGTTGATAATGTCAAGCCCGAGGTCGGCGCCAGGCTGCAGGTAGAACAGCCCGACGGGCAGAAATTCGTTGTGATCGTTACCAGTGTAGAGGATAAAAAGGTAACGCTGGACGCGAATCATCCACTCGCCGGGAAGGATTTGACATTTGATATCCACCTGCTTGAGATCATCGGAAAGTGAAGCGAGCCTATTCATCGGAGATCCAGCCTGATGTCCTCTGGAGAATATGTGTACCTTTTCAGTCACTGGGAAAAAATATATAAACTCCTTCCTGCAGTGATCAAATAGAGCGGATATACATCTTGACAACGCTGAGCCATGTGATAGAGTATTCATAATTCTTCCACATGTGCCCAAAATCCAGTGCATAATTTTCCGAAAGGAGGTTTTCCAGATGAGTAAAAAGCTAATCACACTCTTTGTTGTCGTTTCAGCGCTGTGTTTCATTTCACTTGAGGCCTTTGGCGACTTGCCGATTTATCCCAACAAAAAACCGCAGCAGATGTACTTTCGTATCGTGACCCATGGTGGGGATGATCCCTACTGGGCAGTGGTGCATCAGGGCATGCTCGACGCGTGTAAGGAGCTCGGGTGCAAGGCAGACATGGACTTCTGCGGTGACGACCTGGCACTGCAGCTGAAGAGGTTCAGGGAAGCGGTTGCGATGGGCTGTGACGGTATCGGACTCGTGTTGAACGACGATACCGTGTGGGACCAGCCGGTCGAAGATGCGCTGGCAAAGGGGATTCCGGTGATTTCCCTTGATACCGACGACTCCGAAGGCGCAAAGGGGAACAAGCGGTTATGCTTTGTTGGCCAGGATGAGAGGAACGCAGGGCGCATGATTGCATCCCGCCTTTTCAGCAAGGGCCGTGAGATGGGAGTGAACTTTAGAAAAGCCCACGTGGCGATGGGAGTCGAAGTGCCAGGTGCGAATTACGGAATCATGCGGTCTGACGGTGTCAAGGACATCATGAAGGAGTACGGGATGACCTCCTTTGAGATCATTGACGCCGGAGGACTGGAATCCGCCACTGTTCAGTCCCGCCAGACCTCCTATCTCCTTGCCCACCCAGAGACGACCTTCTTCATCGGACTCGGTGGAATTTGCACAGACAGAATCGCCGCTTCTTTGAAAGCAGCAGGGTACAAGCCAGGTGAAATAATCGCAGGCGGCTTTGACCCCACTCCCGGAACCCTTACCGGTCTGAAAAATGATTATGTGGAGGCAACGATAGATGCCCAACAGTATCTTCAGGGGTATTACCCGATTATTGTGCTCTATCTTGTGAGGCGGTACGGGTTCAAGCCGAACGATATCGATACAGGTGGATATCTGGTCGACAAGAACAACATCGGAAACATCGACAAGCTTTCACCGATGCACATACGCTGAGGCCGGTCCCCTGGTAACCTTCGGTTCCCGGATAACTAACTATGAGTCCCTGGTAACCTTTGGTCCCCGGGTAACCATTAATTACCTTTAAGTGGGTATTTCGGGATGAGTACTGGCCGTCACCGGCCTACAACCCACAGGACGGATGCCTGGGGGCTTTCACCCCCCGGGCTTCCACCCGCGGACTTTGGAGAAAATGAAAGAGCTCAGGAAAATTTTCTCATTCGGGTATATCAACACTCTTCTTGTATTCATCGCACTTGTCCTGGTTTTTTATTTTTTCACGCCAAATCACATCTTTGCCCATCCGCGAAACATACGGGCTATCAGCAAGCTCATTCCAGAGCTTGGTATTGTTACACTCGGCATAGGAATGCTGATGATATGCGGAGAGTTTGACCTTTCCGTCGGATCGATACTCCCACTCTGTACCTATGTGTTTATCTCACTTTTAAAAATCAATCTGAATCCCTTTGCAGCGCTCGTTTTCGTGGTTGGGGCAGGAGCGGCGCTGGGAATGATCAACGGGGTAATCACGGTTCGGGGATACATTCCCTCCTTTATCACCACGCTGGGAACGATGATGTTCTGGAGGGGATTTTTGTACGTGTTTACAAAAATGATGCCAATAGACCTGAGAACCTTTTTGGCTCCTGGATCATTCTTTGAGAATATTTTCCTGCACGAGATCGGTGGATTTTTTCCTATACAGATGGTATGGTTCGTGGTAATCGCGGTGCTGCTGGGTTTTCTGCTGCACTACCACCGTTTCGGGAACTGGATATTCGCCACAGGGGGGAACCGGCTGGCCGCCATGGCCATGGGTATCAAAACAGACATGGTGAAGGTACTGTGCTTTATGATCGTGGGGATGCTCTGTGCCTTTTCAGGGGTTATAGAAACGCTCCGTCTTGAATCTTTCTACTCGACTCAGGGAAAGGGATTCGAGCTGAAAGCAATCGCCTCTTCGGTTGTCGGAGGAACCTTTCTGGCTGGAGGGCGGGGGAGCCTGGTGGGGATATTTCTCGGAGTGCTTGTGATCGAGCTGCTCGAGAACGGGCTCATTCTCATGCGGGTTCCTGTGTTCGGCATCTCTGCATTCATCGGAATTGCGGTCATCATATTCGTGCTTTTGAACTCGTTGATCGACAGAAAAAGAATGATAAAAAGGAGTGCGTGAAAGAGCGATGGAAAACGAAGAAAATCTTGTAAAGATGGTGAACATCAGGAAGTGGTTCGGAAAGGTGTATGCACTCAAGGGGATCGATTTCGAGGTAAAACGCGCAGAAGTTGTGGGACTTCTGGGTGACAACGGAGCAGGCAAGTCGACACTCATAAAGATCCTTTCCGGATACCACGCTCTGGATGAGGGCGAGATATTCTTCGAAGGGGAAAAAGTCCAGATCTCTTCTCCTACCCAGGCCAGGAGGCTTGGGATCGAAACTGTGTACCAGGAACAGGCACTGGTGCCCTACATGAGCATTGCCCGAAACATATTCATGGGGAGGGAGCCTGTACGGGCGCTCGGATTCATAAATAAAAAGGATATGAACACGGGAAGCATGGAT
>Ga0180438_10008905_pt1 | contig 12637 bp, 8 predicted proteins | sample SS_ome_12_FD_132455 | JGI IMG/M metagenome (GOLD analysis project Ga0180438, IMG submission 132455) | Hypersaline lake sediment archaeal communities from the Salton Sea, California, USA - SS_3_D_2 metaG | ecosystem: Environmental > Aquatic > Non-marine Saline and Alkaline > Hypersaline >...
AAGGTCATGCAGGCCTCCCAATCCCGGCCGGGGCCCTCGGCCTTGACGTGCTCCTCCGGCGTGCCGAAGTCCTCGTCGAGCTGCGAACGGTTGTTGATGACGACGTGCGGCTGGAGGCGCCGGACCATGTCGTTCATCTTGTAGCTCTCCCAGGCGTGCGGCGACGGCAACGGCCACGAGACGTCGTACCAGAGGATGTCTATCTTGCCGTAATTGCTCATCAGCTCGCGGACGCAGCCCTGCGTGAAGTCGAGGAATCGCCTGCGGGCCTTCTCGTCCTTGTAGCAGCGGGCTCCGTCGGGGTGGTGCCAGTCCATCAGCGAATAGTAGAAGCCGATCTTCAGCCCGAACTCGCGGCAGGCCTCCACGTAGTCGCGGACAATGTCCCGCTTGGGGCCCCGCTTGACGGCGTTGTAGTCCGTCTGCTTTGTGTCCCAGTTGCAGAAGCCCTCGTGGTGCTTGGTGGTCATGACCATGTACTTCATGCCGGCCTTCTTGGCCAGGGCCGCCCACTGGCGCGGGCAGCGGGGCTTGGGGTTGAACGTCTTGGCGAGCTTCTCGTACTCCTTGACCGGGATCCGCTCGCGGTTCATCACCCACTCGTGCCTGCCGAGCTGGGAGTACAGCCCGAAATGTATGAACATGCCGAACCTCGCGTCGTGCCACCATTTCATGCGGCGCGCCCTGTCGGCTATTACCGCCTTCGACTCCTTGACCGCTTTAGCCATGATGATTCGTTCCTTTCGTGTGCCTGGGGGGGCATTGTGCCCGCCGATTGAAACGCTAGGGTATACACATCCCGGCTTGAGGATGCAATGAGGCTTCCGCGGAATCCGCAGGCCTTTTCGGGAGAGTCCTGGGGCCGGTCAGGCACCTTTGAGGACGCCGGCCTCGAGGCGGACGGTGCGCTTGCCGTACTCGGCCCACTGGCGTTCATGCGTGACCATCAGCACCGCCCCGCCGTCGTCTGCGAACCGCCTGAGGGCCTCAAGGACGATGCGGCCGTTGTCCTCATCCAGGTTGCCGGTTGGCTCATCGGCAAACATTATCCTGGGGCGGTTAAGCATAGCCCGGGCCAGGGCTGTGCGCTGCTTCTCGCCGGTGCTCAGTTCCGACGGCAGGTGGCCTCGGCGCGAAGTGAGGTTGAACTGCTCGATAAGCTCGTCGGCCCTTGCGGTTGTTTCGCCGTCGCCGCCAGCCAGCGAGGCGCACAGGACGTTCTCAGCCACGGTCAGGTACCCAACGAGATAGAACTGCTGAAAGACGAACCCGACGTTGGCCGCACGGAAACGCGCTCGGTCGTCGGCCGACAGGTCGTACGGGTCCTCCCCCGCAAGCAGCACCCGCCCCGCGTCCGGCGCCAGCAGGCCGCCGACCGTCAGCAGAAGCGTCGTCTTTCCGCAGCCGCTGGGCCCGCAGACCACGACGAACTCACCCGCCTGCACCTCGAGACTCACGTCCCGAAGCGCCTCAACAGCACTGCCGGACCGATGGTAGGTCTTGCATACTCCGCTGACCGATATCACCTTCAGCCTCCTTCCCGCTGTAGGACCACGGCCGGGTCTATCCCCGCCGCCAACTGGGCGGGAACCCAGCTCGCCAGTGCCGACAACGCCGCAGCCGCCAGCACGCTCCCGCCTAAAAGCGTCGGGTCCAGCAGACCCGCCGTTGTGCCACCACCGACTGCCCGGAATACAGCGGCAAGCATTCCACCGCAGTAGCCCACGACCGCGCCGGCAAGGCCGATCAGCACCGCCTTGCCCAGGAACAGCGCCAGGACCTTCCGCCTCGTGACGCCGATAGCCCTGAGGATGCCGATCTCAAGCTGCCTCCTGCGGACGTTGTCCCAGGTAAGCAGGCCGAGAAACACAGCCGAGACGACCACCACGAGGCCGATCAGCACCGCGCTGAAAGCGGCGCGCCCTGCTCGCAGATCGCTGCGCGTTTTCGTCTCGCGCGCCAGGGCTGCGTCGGCTTCGCGGGCGGCCTTGGATCGCACATTCGCCCGGGCAAGCAGCGTCGTGCTGTGCTCGATGACTCGCGTTCCGGGAAGCAGAGATCGCACCTGGTCCCGTATCCTCAGCAGCGTCTCAGGGCTGCAAGTCGTACAGTTGATGGCCAGCATGCCGGTGATCCGGCCCGGCTGGTTCAGCATCGCCTGCGCGTCGCGAAGAGGGATGTAGACGGCTTCGTCTTCCTGGAAGCCGCGGGGACCGAGGCACTTCTGCACGGTGAACTCCCGGCCGGCGATCTGGACTTTGTCATCCTGCTTCAGGCCGAGGCTCTCGTGAATCGCCCGGCCGAGTGTGGCGCGTCCCTGCTCAACCTTCTGAAGCATGGGCGTCTGCCAGCGCGGGTTCTTTATGTAGACCTCGCCCATGGTCCCGACCAGAGTGACCCATCGCTTTCGCTCCGGCCACCAAAACTTCTGCTGGAGGAACGGCAGGACATGGTTGATGCTGCTGAGGCGCGCGGCAGCCAACTTCGTCGCGTAGCTCTCGGGAAGCGTCTTGGCCTGCTCGTCCGGAGCGGAAAGCTGGTAATCCTCGTGGAGGATCATGAGGTTGAAACCGAGCTCCAGCATGTCTTTGCGCATCTCGTCCTTGTACTTGTCCCACGCGACCTGGCTCTCGGCTTGCATCTTAGTGAGCACGCGGTTGGTCTCGTCGTCGAAGCTTCGCAGCAGCAGCATCGCCCCGACCCCGCAGGCGACCGCGACGGCAACGCACAAAAGCCCCATCGCGAAGTTGAACTTCCTGTGGGCTATTTCTCGAAGCAAAATCTGATGGAGTTTCATGTCGCGTCAGTCCTTGTTCGCTGTCCTGCTTTGCAGCAGGCGGGTAAGGATAATCACGCCGAGCAGCAGGCCCCCTGCGGCCGCCAGCAGGCCCCACAACATCACCGAGCCGGCAGAGGAGTCCGCCGCCTCGGGCTTGGGCTTATCGGCCGGCGCCGCCTGGAGCACCGTCGGCGATTCCGCCGGTTGGGAGGTCGAAGACGCCGGCGTAATCTGACGCTCGGTCTGGATCGCCACCACGCCGGAAAGCGGCGGAATCTCCAGTTCGATGATCTCCAGGCCGACAGCCTGGCCCCAGTCGGCGGTCATCAGCACATCAACGCCGGGGTTCTGCTCCTTTACGAAGCACGAGCACGGGCTGGCAAGGAACGCGCAGGCCTCGGTGATGTTCTTTTTCGTTATGCCCTCCCCGACCAGCGCGTAAAGGGCCCGGCCGCGCCCGAATATCGGAAAGACCGCCGGCTGATCCTTGAATTTATCCTTCAGGTCCGGCTCGGATGCCAGCAGCATCGCCACGAAGGCTGCCTCGGCCGGGTCCTTCCGGGAGACGCGCAGAAGCGAAAATCGGATCTCGATCTGCTCCTGCTGCAGCGCCGGATCCGGCTCGGCGGGTATTTCGGGGAACGGGTCGTTCAGCGCGTCCAGTTCCTTCAGCACTGACGGCATCCTGGCCAGCTCCTCGGTGAGTGTTTTCGCGGCGGCCTCGTCGGCCTTCGCGTCGCCGCACTCAACCAACACCCACACCGCCGACTCGCCGTCAAGAAGACGCTTGACGATCCTCTCTCGCAGAGGCGAGCTTACCAGCGACTCGGCCGACGCCATGCTCACCGGCGCCGTCAGCGCCACGGGCGGCAGCGGCTGCGTCTCCAAGTCGACGTACGACCAGGGCATCCTCAATCCGTAAGGGTAGGTGACGATCATCCGCGGCAGCTCTTCGGCCCTCTCGCGGCCCCACAATTCCTGCATACGCTTCTCGACCTTGCCCGCCAGGTTCACCACGTGCACGGCCACGTTCGCCTTGCCTCCATCCGACACCTGGCGGAGGTGCTCGATGACCTTGTTCTGCTCGTCGGTGAGCTTGTCGCGATGAAAGATCACCACGTTGTACGCGTCGGACGGCCAGTTCTCCAGCGCGTAGCGGAACACGGGGACGTTGCAGGCCGACGCTGCCGACACCAACGCCAAAACAACCGTCGCGGTCAAACAGCATCGAACGCCAAGATCAGGCTTTGCTCGGCATGAATTCATAGAGCCCTCTAGCTTCCGGGAGGCTGTATCCTTTTTCCTCCCGGCACATTATAGCCTCGGGCGAGCCCACATCCGGGGCTTTGCTCAGCGAGCCTTCATCTACGCATTATAACCGAAACTGCAGGCGACACCAAAACCATGCCGCGCGACGCCGGCCCCCATCGGGCAATACGCGCTTGCCGCGGCACAGCCAGGGCGGGGATAATGCCCGGCCGCAGGACGCCGCGGCCGGCGGCACGGCACAATGGTTAAACCCCGCCGCCGGCACCTGGGCGCCAACTGAAGAAAGGAACATGACATGCAGGATTTTGAGGGCATCAGCCTGCACCTTGGGGCGCTGCCGTTGCTGAACGACGCCGTCACCAGATCGATCTCCGCTGAAAACCCCACCGGCCGGAAGGGCAAGGGCGGCATGGCTGTTCCCAAACCCGACGATCCGGGCCTGCCGCATTCGGCGGCGGCTTCCGACCTGGGCCAGGGCTGGAAGGTCAGGCCGTTCCTGAAGCCCAAGGCCGGCCAGACCGTCACGCTGATGGACGTAAAGGGGCCGGGCGTCATACAGCACATCTGGATGGCGACCACCACTAACTTCGCCGGCAACGGGCGGGCGTGCGTGCTGCGATTCTACTGGGACGACGAAAAGACGCCGTCCGTCGAGGCGCCAATGACGGACTTCTTCGCCGTCGGGCACGACATCTTCGCGCCGGTCAACTCCCTGGCCGTTGTGGTCAACCCCACCTCGGCGCTGAACTGCTACTGGCCGATGCCGTTCCGCCGCCGCGCGAAGGTGACCTTCACGAACGAATCCGCGAACGACCTGCCCCTGCTGGCCTTCCAGATAACCTACGCCGAGACGCCCGTGCCCAAGACGGCCGGCTACTTCCACGCCCAGTGGCGCAGGGCAGTCACCGACCGGGCCAACCCCGACTACGTCATCCTCGACGGCGTCAAGGGCAAGGGCAGATACGCCGGCACGTTCCTGGCCTGGACGCAGCTTTCCGACGGATGGTTTGGCGAAGGAGAGATAAAGTTCTACATGGACGGCGACAGGAAGTTCCCTACCATCTGCGGCACGGGCACTGAGGACTACTTCTGCGGCAGCTACGGCTTCCCGCAGGTATTCAACACGGCCTACGTGGGCGTGCCGCTGAAGCGCCCCGCCGAGAACGGCCCGCCGAAGTGGAGCCTCTACCGCTGGCACATAATGGACCCCATCTGTTTCCAGAAGGATCTGCGCGTGACCATACAGGCCCTGGGCTGGTGGCCCACGCACAAGTACCAGGCGCTGGCCGACGACATCGCCTCCGTGGCCTACTGGTATCAGAAGGAGCCGCACGCGAAGTTCCCGCAATTCCCGCCGCTAGAAAAGAGGTGGCCCAGGTGAGCGCCGCGGCCCGCCTGTGGCCGAAACAGCCGACAAACATCGGAAAAACGCCATGTACGAAGAACTCCTTGATTACATTACGACGCTGCCCGTGATCGACTCTCACGAGCATCTGCCGACAGAGAAAGACCGCGTGGCCCAGAAGGTCGATTTCGCCACGCTGTTCAGCCACTACTGCAAGGACGACCTGATGGCCGCGGGTTTGCCCGCCGACGACCTCCAGAAGCTGCTCGGCCCGGCGAGCGTGGAGGAAAAATGGGCGATCTTTGCGCCGTTCTACGACCGCATGGCCGACGGGTCCTACGCCCGCTGCGCGCACCTGGCCATGCAGAAGTTCTACGGCATTAAAAGGCTCGGCACCCTCGCCGACGCGCAAGCTCTCACGGAGAAGATCCGGTCCGCCAACCGGCCGGGCCTGTACAAGAAGGTCCTCAAGGACGCCTGCAACATCGTCACTTGCATGAACTTCGCCGGCCCGGAAGCCAACGAGTTCGTCACGCCGGTGGCCTTCGTGACCCACTTGGCCGAGGTCAGCAACTTGCCGGGCCTCGAAGCCGTGGCGCGCGAGGCCGGCCGAGCCCTCCCGACGCTGCAGCGCTACGTCCAGGCCATGGGAGACGTGCTGGCCAAGTTGAAGCAGCGCGGCACGAAGGGCATCAAGCTGCATTTCGCGTACATGCGGCCGATTTGCTTTGAGGCCGTCCCGGCCGCCGACGCCGAGCGGCTCTTCAACCGCATCGCCGACGAGGGCCACGGCTGGCGGTACGGCGTGCTGGGCTACGAGGAGGCCCGCCCGCTCCAGGACTACCTCGTCCATCGCCTTGTCGAGCTGGCGGGCGATTTGGACCTGACGGTCGTCTTCCACAGCGGCATCCAGGCCGGCCAGAACATGCGGCTGGACAACGCCCGCCCCGGCGGCCTCTGCGGGCTGCTGGGGCGCTTCTCGCGCGTCCGCTTCAACCTGCTTCATGCCGGGCTGCCGTGGATGGACCAGGCCGCCATCATGGCCAAGCAGTTCCCCAACCTCTACCTCGACATGGGCTGGACGCACGCGATCAGCCCGGAACTGGCCACGCGGGCCGTGCGGGCCTACGTCGATCTGGTGCCGCGGAACAAGGTTCTCGGCTTCGGCGGCGACTACTCCGTCGTGGAGAAGGTTTACGGCCATCTGGTCCTTGCGCGTCAGAACATCGCTCGCGCCCTGGCAGACAAGGTCGGCAACGGCGCGATCAGCGAGGCCCGCGCCCGCAAATGGGCACGCGCCCTGATGCACGATAATGCCATCGAGGCCTACTGCCTCGACGTCAAGCCTCTGGCCGACGATTGACAGCACTCCCGCGGGCCGTGCGGCGGCACGCGGGCAGAAGGATAGCAGAGAATGGCTGAAGATCAGGTTGGTGCGATCATAGAGACAGGCCCGGCGGACTGGCAGATCATCCAGCAGGACTCATCCGGCCTGGGCAAGATAGAGCTGGCCGGGCGGTGGGTCGCCGACGTTGACGGCGGCGTGGAGGTTCGCCTGGTCTGGCAGGACACAGCCGTGCCCGTCACCGCTCGGTTGGACTGGCGCCCGGCCCGGAAGGCCTGGCACGGCCGGTGGAAGGCGACGCTCGCCGACGTACCCGCCGGCGGACTGTACCGCCTGGAGACGCGTTTCCGCCCGAAGGGGCACGCGGCCGGGGAGTGGGCGCCGCGCGGCGACATGCGGCACTTCCTGGGCGTCGGCGACCTTTGGGTCATCGCCGGGCAGAGCAACTCGGCCGGCTACGGGCGAGGGCCTTTCTTCGACCCGCCCGAGCTGGGGATTCACATGCTCCGCAACAGCGAAACCTGGGCGCTGGCCACACACCCGATGAACGAATCGACGGACACGGCCCATCCCGTCAACCGTGAGGGCAGCAACCCCGGCCACTCGCCATACGTGCACTTCGCGCGGCTGCTGAAGCAGCAGCTAGGCCATCCGATCGGCCTGCTGCCGGTGGCGCTGGGCGGCTCACCGCTGTCGGCATGGAACCCGACGGAGCCCGGCCCGTCGGGCCTGTTTGAGAACATGGTCCACTGCGTGGAGCTGGCCGGCGGGAAGGTCCGCGGCATCCTCTGGTACCAGGGCGAGTCCGACGCAGGCGGGCAGAACGCCCTGACCTACGCCGATCGCTTCACCGCTGCCGTCAAGGCCTGGCGCAAGGCCCTCACCAGCCGGTCTCTGCCGGTCGTCACGGTGCAGCTCAACCGCGTTTACGGCAGCGAGGCAAACGCCCAGGCCAACCGCGACTGGACGATACTCCGCGAGGCCCAGCGCCAGGCCGCCGGGACGCTCCCCAACGTCGCGATAGTGCCGAGCTTCGACCTGCCTCTGTCCGACGCCATCCACACCAGCCCCGCCGGCAACATGCTCCTAGCCGAACGCATGGCAAGGGCCGCCCTGGCCGTCGCCTGCGGCAGGAAAGTGGACTTCCGGGCGCCGGAGATCCAATCGGCCAAGCCGTCCGCCGACGGCAGCGAGATCGTCCTTCGCTTCGAGCCGGTCACAAGCCGCATGGACTGCATCGACCAGTCGGCCAACTGCTTCATGGTCGAGGACGCCGACGGCGCCGTGCCCATCACAAAGGTTGTCTATCCCCAGGACGCGACGGTCCGGCTGGCGCTGGCCCGCCCGCCCGGCGAACAGGCCGTCGTCCACGGCGCCTGCGGCACCAACCCCGACGTGGTCCCGATAGACGTGGAACGATTAATTCCGATGCTGGGCTTTTACGGCGTGCCGGTGGCGTCGCGGGGGCGACAGCAGCCCGCACGCCGCACCAGGTAGAACGCAGGATGATCCGCGGCAAGCTATGGGAACTGCACGACGACGAGACGCTGCGTCAGATTGACGCGGCCGCGGTGCGGCTCCTGACCAAAAGCGGCGTAAGGATTCATCACGAGGGCCTGCTGGAGGCGATGGCCGGGGCGGGCTGCCGAGTGGACCGTGCCGCGGCACGATGCTATTTCACCGAGAAGCTCATCCGGGAGACAATCGAGCATTTCAGGTCCAAGCCGTCGGGCGAGGTTGAAATCTCCCCCGGCTGGAATCCCCAGCGGCATCTCCACCACGGCGGAAGCTACCCGCACCTTCTGGATTGGCCCAGCGGGCGCCGCCGACTGGCAACCAAGCGCGACGTGATCGACATGGCCAAGATGGCCCACGCGCTGGATGAGTTCACGGGCGTCGGCAAAGTGCTGACCTGCTGCGAGGTCGATCAGCGGATGGAGCCGCTCTGGGCGGCCGTGACGCTCGCCGGAATCACGAACAAGCCCATCGGCGGCGGGGAGATCTTCGAGGCAGGCTACATCGAGCCGCTCGTGCGGATGGGCGAGGTGCTGTCCGGCAAGAGCGGCGATGCGTCGCTGGTGGCTGCGTGCGACTTCTTCATCTCCCCGCTGGTCTTCGACCGCAAGCAGGCGGAAGTGTTCCTTGAGAAGCGCCGCTTCGGCCTGCCGATCGTGCCCGGTTCGATGGCGATATCCGGCATGAGCGCGCCCGTGACGCCGGCCGGGACGGTGGCCCTGGCCGTCGCGGAGCTGCTCGCCGGGTGGGCCTTCGGCTACGCAGTCAGCCCGCACCTGCCCGCCGGCGGAATCACCGCGACCGGCTCAATGGACATGCGGACGCTGACCGCATGCTTCGGCAGCCCCGAGGCGCTCATGCAGGACGCCGCCGTCGTCCAGATCTGCCGCCGCCTGTACGGCATCGGCATTCACGCCGCGACGGGCTACGTGGACTGCAAGCGGCCGGGGATCGAGGCCGCCTTCCAGAAGATGCTTCCACTTGCGGCAGCGGCGCTTGGGATCGGGATGTACCCGGGCGGCGGCGGTCTGCTGTCGGCCGGGCAGGATTACTCGCCCGTCCAGCACATGCTCGATGTCGAGATCGCAAAGGCCGTCCAGCGGTTCTACGGCCACTTCGAGGTGAGCGACGATACGCTCGCCGTCGAGTTGATCGAGCAGATGATCGCCGCGGGCAGGACGGACTTCCTCCAGACCGACCACACGCTGGAGCACTACAAGGCCGAGCAATGGTACCCCAGGTGGTTCGACCGCACGCATTGGCAAAATCAGGACTACGAAACGCAGGTTGAGCGCAGGATGCTCGAACGCATCGACGCCTACTGCAAGGCCGCGGTCCACGGCTACGAGCGGCCGGACATCGACAAATCAAAGCTCGCTGAACTGCGCAGAATCTACGACGCCGCCCAGCGGAGCATCCTGGGCTAATCCGCCGGCGCCGTTGCCGGCCGGGTGAGCCTGGGACGGATCATCGGCTTGCCTGTAATCTCGATGACGACGGGCAAGTCTCTCTTGTAGCCGTCTTTGGGCTTGGGGCGGGCCATAATGAAGTTATCCGTGACGGCCTCGACGAGATCGGCGCCCTTAACGACCCGAACATCCGTCAGTCGCTCGGGCAGGAACAGCCAGAGTCTCCCCGGCCCGGCCGCGTCTTTTTTCGGCGTGATTGTCAACGTCCAGGCGCCGGTGCCGCCGGACCATTCCCGCGTCCAGTCAAGTTCGCGTCTCGGCATGCGCGCATCCCAGGCCGGGTCGCCGTAGAAGGCCACGCAGTCACGGTCCCAAAGCAGCGCCATCGGGTCGCGCCACATTTCGGGCTTGTTGGTCTTGGGGTTGAGCCTGACGAGCTTGTGGCGGTTGGCGAGCCAGGAAATCTTTCTCTGATCGTAGGTCTCGAAGTCGATGCCGGCAAACTGTGCATACTTCTCGTGCAGCGTCTTGAGCAGCCCCTGGTTGGTCCAGTAGAAGGCCTCGGCAAGGTTTTCACCACCGCCGGCGAAGCGGTTCTTTGTCCCCCAGCCCATCAGCCCGTTCCACGTGACGGCCGTGTAGCCGTACATCTGGTAAACGCCGCCCGAGTGAATCCACGCCGTGACCATGCAGTCGCGGCGGTCGACGTGGCCGATCAGACAGTTGCCCATCGGCAGGTAGACTTTCGGCTCGGGCGAGTCGATCTTGAAGACCGCCCCGGCTGTGTTGATGCTGAAGAGCCGCCCGTTCTTGTGGCGGAACTGCCCGGCCTTGACGCGGTAGCCGATCTGCCAGTCGTGCTCGGTCGCGTGGCCGGAGGTAAAGAAAACCTGCGGCCTCATGGTGTTGAACCCCTCGGCGAGTGCTTCGGCCGGGTCGGGCGTTACCCGTCTTTCCTCCCACTTATCGCCCTGCTTGACCCAGAAGCGGACCACGGATGTCTCGGCCGAGGCGAAGCCGGTCGCCAGGCCGCCCAGGACGCCCGCGCCCGCGCCGGACGCGCCGCGCGTGATGGTCAATGGCTCTTTGCGCTTCGCTATCCGCAGCGCGTCAGCGGCCTCATAGCCCGTCAGGATCCCCCAGAGTGCGTCAGTATAGAAGTCGTTATCCAGTTTGCGCGTCATGCGGCTGACGGCGACGACGAAGCCTCGCCCTGCTTCCTCGGGCCGCGCAACAAAACAGATGTAGTCCGGCATCCAAGCGGCAAGGGCGTCTTTGGCGGATGTAACGTTCCCCTTGTAGCGGACGACTTTCGCGGCATGCTTTTCGACCAGGGCGTCAACGACCGGCCTCCAGTCCTTGTCCGCGTACGTCACGTCGCTGACGGCCACGACGTAGAGCCGCTCGTCGGCGGGTAAACGCTCCTCTGCCGCGACGGGCGCCCCGGCCGTCAGTATCGCTGCCAGCACGGACATGAAGATCGGACGCACAGGCTCATCTCCCGCGGGGCTGCTCGCCGCCTCAGACCCGGCGTACGGCCCGCTGAAATGCCGATGATACACAACTTCAACCCTACTGGGCCAAAAAGTTCCCCGCCACAGGCGATGTTGACCTGGCGCGCCTGTGGGGTATCATTGCCCGGACCTGCGGTGCGGGGTTTGCCCCGCATATCGCTGTAAAGAAATGTCCACAGCAACTTCGGCAAGGAGATAATTGAGATGGCGATCAAGGTGGCATTCATCGGTGCCGGCAGCGTAGGCTTTACGCGAGGGCTCTTCCGCGACCTGCTGTGCGTTCCGGAATTCCGCGACACGCAGTTCGGCTTCACCGACATCAACAAGCGCAACCTCGATATGGTCGCGCAACTCTGCCTCAAGGACATCCGCGAGAACAAGCTGCCCGCGAAGATAACCGCCACGCTGGATAGGCGCAGGGCGCTGGAAGGCGCCGATTACGTCATTAACTGCGTCCGCGTCGGCGGGCTGGAGGCCTTCAAGACCGACATCGACATACCGCTGAAGTACGGCGTTGACCAGTGCGTCGGCGACACGCTTTGCGCCGGCGGGATCATGTACGGCCAGCGGAACATCCCCTGCATTCTGGATTTCTGCCGCGACATCCGCGACGTCGCAAAGCCCAACGCGCTTTTCCTCAACTACGCCAACCCCAACGCCATGAACACGTGGGCGGCCAACCTCTACGGCTGCGTGCCGACCATCGGCCTGTGCCACGGCGTGATGGGCGGACATCACGCGATCGCCAACGTCATCCAGCACATAATCAACAAGGGCAAGAAGCCCACGGACAAGGGCTTCAAGCCCGTCACGACGAAAGACGTCCACATCATCTGCGCCGGCATCAATCACCAGACGTGGTACATACAGGTGCTTTACAACGGCGAGGACTGGTGCGACCGCCTGCCGGAAGGCTTCGCCAGCCACCCGCACCACAGCAAGTTCGACAAGGTCCGCGTCAGCATGCTCAAGATGTTCGGCTACTACTCCACGGAATCCAACGGCCACCTGAGCGAGTACGTGCCGTGGTACCGCAAGAGGCCCAAGGACATCAAGAACTGGGGCTCACTCGACGGCGGCTGGGCCTGCATCGAGACCGGCGGCTACCTGCGAGTCTGCACCGAGGGGCGAAACTGGTTCAAGACGGACTTCCCCAACTGGCTGAAGGCCAAGAACAAGCCGATCGCGCCGGAAAACCGTGGGCACGAGCACGGCAGCTACATCATCGAGGGCTTGGAGACCGGAAGGCTCTACCGCGGGCATTTCAACGTGCCCAACAACGGCTGCATCACCAACCTGCCCGACGACGCGATAGTCGAAGTGCCCGGCTACGTCGACCGCAACGGCGTGAACATACCGCAGGTCGGCGATCTGCCTCTGGGCTGCGCGGCCGTCTGCAACGCCTCGATCTCGGTGCAGCGGCTTTCCGTCGAGGCGGCCGTCCACGGCGACGTGGAGCTG
>Ga0180438_10008906_pt1 | contig 12636 bp, 5 predicted proteins | sample SS_ome_12_FD_132455 | JGI IMG/M metagenome (GOLD analysis project Ga0180438, IMG submission 132455) | Hypersaline lake sediment archaeal communities from the Salton Sea, California, USA - SS_3_D_2 metaG | ecosystem: Environmental > Aquatic > Non-marine Saline and Alkaline > Hypersaline >...
CAACGACATTTCGAATTCGCCATCCTTGGCTCTCCTATCTTGCCGTGCGTCTTGCAACCGCAGCATGATGGAAGAGCCTTTTTTTGTGAAGGTCAGTTTCGAGCGATTTTCAGAAAGTGCAGTAAGGAGGTGACGATGCGTATTCAATTCCCGGCGGCAGTTGTGGCGTGCCTTCTTGCTTTGACGGGCACCTCAATGGCGGCGACGCCCGTCACGCTGGTGAAGGATGGGAAGCCGGCGGCCACGATCGTGATCGCGGACGAGCCGGATGCGATCCCAGTCGGCAAGCCGCCGACCGTGGCCTACGCGGCCGAGGAGTTGCAGCGATTCATCGAGAAGGCCACGGGCGCCAGCCTGGAGATTGTGCCGGCCGCCGAGGCCCCGCCTAAAGGCACGCTCGTGCTGGTGGGGCGAAGTGCGTTGAGCAAGCATTATCAATTAGCGCTGCCGACAGAGCCGGAGGGACTGCGCATCGTCGCTTTCAAACGCGGCGTGGCCATCTTGGGAGAGGTGGCACCAGCAGGCACCAACAACATCCGTGACGAAGTGGACCGCGGGACATTGCACGGAGTGTACGAATTCCTGGAACGCATCGTCGGGTACCGCTTTTTCATTCACATCCCGAAGGACCCGGATCTGGGCATGGTCACGCCGTCTGCAAAGAACATCACGGTGCCGGGTGACTACCAACTGATGCTAGCGCCGGATTCTTCCTACCGCGAGTGCGCCTTCGAGACCTGGGTCGATCGGCTGGCCTTCATGCGAGTGACCCGTGGAGGGTCCGGCTCCGGCTCCGGCACGGGTTTCCCCGGCATCAACCACACCGACGCGTTCTTCGGCAAGCGATTCTTCAAGGACCACCCGGAATGGGCCGCGATGAAGTCGGCCGACGGCACGCGCGACGGCTATTACGCCTGCTATTCACAGCCTGGCATGGTGGAGGCGCGGGTTCAGGTGACGCAGGACGTGTATGACGGCAAAGGTGGCTGGTTCGGCGAGCACGGCCATCCCGGACCTAAATGGATTGCCTTTGAGCCGGCCGACCTCTGGGACATCAAGGGGTTGTGCGTGTGCGAGCGTTGCCAAGCGCAGTACCAGCTCGAACGAGGCCGCTTCGGAAGAAACTCGAACCTGCTGTTCGGCCATGGCGTGCAGTTCGCCGCGAAGATTGCCAAGCGCTGGCCAGAGAAACGGTTGGGCATGCTGGCCTACGAGGGGCACATGCTGCCGCCCGACTTCGACCTGCCGGACAACCTGGACGTGCAGGTGTGCATGATGTGGTCGACCACCATGGGCAAGGAGCCTTACTGGCACGAGCGGAACCTGCAACTGATGCGGGATTGGAGTGAGAAGCTGGGCGGACGGCGCGAGCGGCTGTATGTCTGGAACTTCTACTGTTATCCCGCGTATTTCACTAGCGCCCCGCTCTTCTTCCCGCACAATCTGCAGAAATGGCTCCAGGACACGCACCCGATCTCCGGGGGTGAGTTCGTCTGTCCCGGCGGCAATCCACCGCAGTACGAGGTCGCCATGGCCTGGCTCTGGCACCGGCTGATGTGGGACCGCAACGCGGACGTGGACGCGCTGCTGCACGACCAGTGCACGACCTTCTTCGGGCCGGCCGGAGCGACGATGGAGGAGATCTACCAGACGCTCAGCGACCGCTACGAGAACGTGCATTGGAGCCGCCAGTTCGACGAGTGCTACATCCCGCCGGACCAGATGTACGGCGAGACCTACACGCCGGCGGCCATCAAAGCCCTGAAGAAGCTCTTCGATGAAGCGCTGGCGGCTTGTCCGAAGGACAAGAACAACATCTACCTTCGCCGCGTTGTGTGGATGCGCGAGGGATTCGAGCCCTTCTTTGCGGAGGCCGATCTCGCCCATCGCTGGTCAGAGAAGGCGCCGTCTTACAAAGTGGCCGCCGTGGCGAAGCCTCCCGCCGACGGCGCGGCGTGGACAGCGCTGCCGGCGGTGACGCTGGTGGAGGGGAACTACGGCAGAGCACCGGACCTGGCCACAAAGGTGCGGCTGGCTCGTTGCGGAGAGGACCTGCTCGTGCGGTTTGAGGCCGCCGAGCCAACCGAGCCGTTGCTATGGGACCGGCTGGCACTCGTGATGGAGGCAGGTGATGAAGAACGGGCGCTGGCCGCCCAAAAAGAAGCAAGACCCGCCTGGATCCCGCTGGGCATGTTGCGCGGCGATCCGGAACGTTCTCTTGCCGTCAACGGAGAAGGAATCGTTGAGGGCCGCCTGCCGGCGACGCTGCTGAGCAACACGTACGCGGACGGCATGTGGGCGGTTGTGGTGAAGTGCCCGGCCGCAGCGCTGGGCATCGAGACGGGCCAGGCCGGCACGATCGAAGTCCAGTTCGAGCGGCAGCGCTCGCGACGCGAGGGTACGGGTGCGAAGGAATACTACTGGATGCCCCCGATGAGGCCCGGCTGGCTGCAGCATTTCCGCTTCGGCCAACTCGAGGTGGCGAAAGGAGCATAGACATGATGCCCAAGGGATTGCTGATCGCGCTGTTGTTGGGGACAGCCGGTGCCACGGTGTTCGGGGAAACGCCGTCGGTCAAGCCGTCCCACGACCGGCCGTACTTCATGCCCGAAAGCGAGCGGAAGGAAATCCTGCAGCTCATCCGGACGGAGCCTTGGGCCAAGGAGGAGTACGAGGCGCTCAAGTCCAAGGCCGACGGGCCGAGAGGCGACGGGTTTGCCGCCGCGTTCCTCTACGCTTTGGAGGGTGATCCGGCCCATGGCGCGACGGCGGAGAAGTGGCTCGTGAGCATCCGCGGCAAGCCCAGCCACCATCGCCAGCGCCTGCAAGATCCCGACTTCTGGAAGGGCGGCCAGACGATGCAGATGTCGGAGATCCACTACGGCACCGACCCGAATCATTACGTCGCCTTCGACTGGGCGTACAAGGGCCTCAGCGACGACGCCCGCAAGGCGGTCTATCAAGGCCTGCTCGACGAGACCCGCTACCGCATGAAGTGGCTCGACACGTGGCGCTACACGCCCAACCTGGAGTTCAAGCCGCTGTACATGGCGGCCTTCGGGGTCCTGACGCTCCAGGACGCCGACGCGCTGAGGTTCCTCTACAGGCGCGTCGAGCGCCACGGCAGCTACTTCTCGATGATCGATCGCATGCTGCTGGACGGCCAGGCCTGGCACGAGGCGCCCATCTATCCCGTCTGCCATACCGATCTATGGTGCATGGCCACGATGTCCTTCTACGGTCAACTCGCGACCGGGCAGGATTGGTTTTCGCTTCGGGGACCCAGCGGCGCCACCGCCAAGGGGCTGATGGACTATTACATCGATACCGCCTATCCGATGGAGACTTACGCGGCTGGCAGCCGGCGGATACGCGTGGTCACCTACGGCGACGGGGCCACCAACACCAAGGGTGACCTGTTCCTGGTGAACACGGCGGTCCCGGAAGAAAAGGCGGAGCGATCTTCGTGGGAGGGTGGGCTGCTGGTGCACCAGGCCCTGATCGGATGCTACCGCGCCAGCGGGCGCGACCCGGCGTACGCGAAATTTGTTTCGATGATCCCCGGCTACGAGCCGGACCTGTGGTATCGCCCGCCTCTGCCCGATCGCGAGACGCTGGCCTTTCCTTCCGCTCCGTCGAAGCTCTGGCCGGAGTTCGGCCTGGCCATGCTCCGTTCGATCGAGTCGCCGGACTACTGGACCGACCCAAAGGCCATTGCCGTCTTCCAACTGATGACCAAAGGCTACGGCCACGACCACGCCGACAAGTTCTCCATCATGCTCCACGGCGCCGGAAAGCTGCTGTACCCCGACTTCAACGCCATCCAGTACGAGAACCCGAGCATCGGCTGGACGCGGAACACGGTCGCCCACTCGACGATGATGGTCGACGAGGAGGATACGTCCGCCGCTCCCTGCGCCATCCGCCACAAATTCACTCCCGAAGTGAAGTTTCTCGCCACCTCGGCCGAGGGCGTTTTCGATGGCGTGGCCCAGACGCGGGCCCTGCTGCTGACCGACGGCTATCTGCTCGACCTGTTCGCCGCCTCCAGCAAGTACCCGCGAGTCTACGACTACCTGTTGCACAGCATGGGCAAGCCGCAGCCGGTCACCGGCGGTTTCGGACCGGGGGTGACCGCCAGCCGGCGTTTCTGGGCGCTGGAAGACCAGCGCGGCCTGGCGACCGACCGGCCCTGGCAACTCGATTTCGCCGCCCATGACGAGGCGTCCGGTTCCAATGAGCCCGCTTCGATAGTCCGCGTGACGATGGCCGGCCAAAGCAACACTGCGGCGGTCTGCGGGACCTGGGGCAAAAGATTCGGCGAGGTGACCAATCGCAAGATGGCCGAATTGGGCATGCTCGTCGTTCGACGGGCCGACCGGCGCGCTACCATTTTTGCCGCCGCCCACGAGCCTTACTACGAGGGCGAGAGGCCGGCGGTCTCCGCCGTCTCCGTCGTGGCGCAATCCGCCGATGCCGTCGTCGTCCGCGTCGAAGGGGCCGACTTCACCGACTACGCCGCGGTCGAATGGAAAACCCGCGAGCTGGGCGAGCCGTCTGTGTTGGGCGCGGACGACGGGCAGTTCGGTTTCCGCAACTACGCCTGGCTGAGGATCACCACCGACGGCACGGCTGTCAGCCACGGCCAGTGGGTGTATCTGCGTGTACCCACCAGGGCTGTGAAGACGCTCAACGGCCGCCCCGCGCGGATCGAAAAGGGCAAGCTCGTGATCGGAGACCCACTTCACATCGTTGCGTCGCCGGACGGGCCGCGGCGCGAGCAGTTTGGCTTCCGCCTGGAGCCGCCGCTTATGCGGATCAAGTCGGCAGGCACGGCCCGCCTGTCCATTACGAACGAGTCCGGCCAGACGGTGTCGGGCTCCGTCGAGTTGGACCTTCCGGCGGGATTGTCGCTCCAGGGCGAAGTCGATTTCGGGCCCGTTGCCCCCGGGGCGTCAACCGACGTGGATATCTCGCTGCAGGCCGACGCCAACGCGCCCCGCGGTATGAAGCGGGTCCCCTACCGCCTGCGGTACACCTCCGGCGACGACCGTCAGGCAAGAACCACCCTTTACGAAGCCCTGCCGGTTACCGTCGGTTCGACGCTGGTCTTCGACTACGGTTCGGCGGCCGAGCCGCGGTTCCGCATCCTGGCGCCGGGGTACACCGCCGAATCGATCATGCGCCAGGGCCTGCTGGTGAAGCTCGCCGGCCCCGACGGCACGGTGGTGCTCGACGATCAACCGCTGTTTACGTTTTCCGATAAGGGCAAGAAACTGCTTTACCGGGGCCAGCAGTATGGGTTCACCTGGCCGCAAGAGGCGCCGGCGTCGATCACCGCGCATGTGGAGGACCGCGTTCGCTACCGAACGGCGTTCCTCAACGACCGCGTGCGGGTGAGTTCGGACCGGACGTGGACGCTGGTCGAAGACGTCCGCTTCTCCCTGCCTGGCACCTACACGGCGCCCAAAGGCAAGCCCGCCTGGAAGCGGATCGTTGCGATTGGCCCGGGCGGCGAAGAAATCGATGCCCGGCCCGGCCGCGCGGTCAAGGTCGCCGCCGCCGAACTCGCGTTGCCGGGCTTGCCCTATAACCTGGCCTTCGAGTTCAATCCGCCGCTTGCGGTCGACTTCGACGGCCCGGCCATGCAGTTCACTTTCGACGGATTCGCGAACGACTGGTGGTCCTTCGGTTTCTGCCCGGTCGGCAAGCTGGCCGAATGGCGTAGCGCCGGCGGCAAATGACCACCCATGAGGCGGCTGGGCGGCGTCGGCCCGCGACGCGACAGACTCCAAGGGGAAAGCAATGAAGCTCCAGAGCATGTTGCCCTTCTCAGTCCTGGCGGCGGCCGTGGCGCTGCCGGCGCTGGCCGGCGAGGAACTCGAACCGCGCGACTTGACGCCGGTGACGTGGAGGGAGGGGCCGGTGCATCAACCCGTGGAGATTGTCCGCGACGGCCAGGCGCGGACGGTGGTCTATGTCGCCGATCCGCGCGGGAGGGAGCCCTTCGTCCCGGAGCAGCGCGGGCAACGGCCGCCTGTCTTGAAACAATTGGTTGACGAACTGCTGGCGACGGTTCAGCTCAGCACCGGCACGCCACTCGAACTGGTCGAAGAACCTCCGCCGCCCGACCAGCCGGCCATCGTGATCGGCGATTGCGACCAGTCGCGTCGGGCCGGGGTCGATACAGGGCAACTTCCGGTCGGAGGATTCGTGGTGAAGACCGCGCCCAATCGGGTCTATCTCGTCGGCAGCACGCAGGGAGGAGGCGACAGCGGAACGGCTTGGGCAGTGGCCGACTTCATCGAGCGGTTCGTGGGCGTTCGCTGGTACTGGCCCGCGCAATACGGCGGCCGCTCCGTCCCCCGCCGGCCGACGATTGTCATCCCGCCGGTCCACTACCGCGATCAACCCGTGTTCCCATACCGGACCATGTATCAGGACTGGTATTGGCTGCAGGCCCGATCGTTCGACGAAGCGTTGCTGCCGATGCCGTCGGAGGTGCCGGGCGACGGGCGAGAGACGCTTTGGATGGGCGATCATTTTCGGCTGATGCGCCAGGGCAAAAGCTGGCCCGACGAGGCCGTGCAGCACGGGGCGCGGGTATACGAGTTCATCCACAAGGTGCCGAGAACCGACGAGAGGATGTTTGCGCTGCGCGAAGACGGGAGCCACGATTTTGCCACGTTCTGCTATAGCGCTCCGCAGACGCTCGCCTTCTATATCAAGAACCTCGAGCGAGCCTGGGACGGCGACGGTAAAGGCGTTTTCTTGGGCGGCATTCGGCCTTCCAGCATCACCGTCTGGGCTCCCCTGGATATCGGTGCGAGGTCGCTGGGCTCCGCCTGTCGCTGCCCGGCCTGCCGCCAGGCGCTGGCCAAGGGAGGCGAGCAGTTGTTGATGGGCCGGTTCATCCAACGTCTGTGTGAGCACGTCGAGCAACGGTGGCCTGACAAAAAGGTGCTTTACGTGCCGTGGGTGATCCCCGATTGCCCGGAGCTGGACTTCCCCGACAACCTCGTCGTCAGCCATCTGAATCTCGACGTGATGGGGCTGACGCGCGAGCCGGCCATTCGCGGGCTGGAGGAGGGCAGGCTGCGTGGATGGGCTGCGAAATCCGGCGGGCCGGTTCATACCTGGATCGACTTCGCCAGCCCCAGCGACTGGACCTACGGCCCGGTGCAGTTTCCACACCTGGTGCAGGAGTTCTATGCGAAGAACCGCGATTGCCTGGCAGGCACATCGGTGTTGAGCTACGGCGGGGCCTGTTTCATCACGGCCGCACCGACCTATTACGTCTGGAACCGCGTGCTGTGGGACCCCGAGTTGGACGTGGACGCGGTGCTCGACGAGATGTGCCGGCGGCTTTTCGGCGCGGGCGCCGAAAGCGCCCGGGCGCTGATGCGAATCGAGTGCGAGCGCTGGGAGCAGACACGCTTGTCGCGGGCGCTGTGTGTGGGCGAGAACCGCATCCCGCCTCGGCTGTTCCGCGAGATCTGGCCGCCGGACGTGGTGGCCCGGATGAAGACGCTGCGGGACAAAGCGCTCGGCGACATCGAGCGGTCCGGCGACGCGGCCGCCCGCAAGTCCTTCCTCTACTGGACGTGGGAATTCGACGCCTTTGTCGAGTACGCCGCGGTGGTCGACGCCGTCATGGCGCAGGCCGCCGAGCCCACACGGACATCTGGCGATCCGGGGGTCCTGGCCGAAGACGCAGCGGCACGGTTTCAAGGCGGGGCGGCGGAGGTCAACCACGCTCGAATTGCCAATGTGCGCCGCCATGACGGCTCCGTCGCAGGAGAGAACGAGATACGATTCGATCTTTCCTGGGCTCACTCCTGGCGGACTCGATGGACGGAACCCGCCGTAAACAACGTGACCGGAAGAGACCTGACCGTCGAGAGTTGGAGCGCCGTGTGGGTATTCGCGAAGTTCCTCACCCCGCAAAATCGGAAGAACAACGACTGGCAACACGCAACCCTCGCGACCGAGGCACCCGAACATGGAGTCTCCGAGACCGCGATGCTGGATGTTGGCCTGACCGAAGGTAAGGGCATGGGCGTGTTCATCTACCGTGCCGCTTCTGGGCACGGCCCGCTGAATCTTGAGAACGTGCAACTCCGCTGGCTGCACGAGGCCGATGGCGTGACCGACCCTGCCAAGGCCGAGTTGAAGGTCTTCGCTGTCGAGATGGTCTATGTACCTCGGGGAGCCTTCGCCGTCGGTTCGGGAGGGACGGAAACCGGCAGTTTCACCGATGGCTGCTGGAAGGAAGGCCCCACGATCCCTTTGTTGGTTGATGCGAACTGGAGCCGCCCGGTCACGGAAGGGACCAACGCCCGCCGTATCGGCAAAGCACCCGGCCGGCTCTGGTGGACGAGCGAAGAAGGAACGGCAGGAATCGGACCGGACGGTGTCCTCTGCGACGGTTTTCCGACCGGTTACGAAGCCTTCTACTGCATGCGGTATGAGGTAACGCGGCGGCAGTTCGCCAATTTCTTGAACACAATTCCGCGCGACGTTTTCGACAGCACGTCGGCCGGGGACGACCAACATGCCGGAGCTCATTTCACGGCCGCCGGGCGCTATCGCCTTTCAGGCGTTTGGCCCCACTTCGAGCCGGCCAGGCCGCATCAGGCGTGCAATCTGCTTTCGTGGTGGGACGGTGCGAAGTTCGCGGCCTGGGCAGGCCTGCGTCCCATGACCGAGATGGAGTACGAGAAGGCCTGCCGCGGCCCGTTTAGGGCCGTGCCGAACGAATACGCCTGGGGGACGGCTGCCATCGCCAGTGCGCCGTACGCCGTGGCCGGCGAGGGCACGCCCGGTGAGCGCATCAGCGAGAGTTATTGCACCAAGGCCGGCAACGCCGTGTACGATTTCACCATGCCGGACTTCTACGGCGGCGCAGCCCGCGGGGGCGTCAGCGCGGTGCCGGGCAGCCCGATGCGGGCGGGCGTTTTCGCCACGCCGGAAAGCGGACGCATTGCGGCGGGGGCCTCGTACTGGGGCATCATGGAGTTGAGCGGCAACGTTCGCGAGCAGGTCGTGAGCGCAGCCGAGCCAAAGGGGCGTACGTTTCGGGGCACGCATGGTGCGGGAAAACCCGATGTGCCAGACGATTGGCCCGAGGCAGGCTACGCCCGCGGAACGTCATCCGGCGCGAACGACGCGGTCGGCTCCGGGCTGCGCGGCGGTTTCTTCGGCGACGCGCCCTTCGGGCTGCGCGTATCGGACCGCATTCGTGCCGGCTACCGCCCACGGGCCGGCTCTTTCAGCGTCCGCTCGCGCCAAGATCAAAACGGTTTTCGCGCCGTGCGTACGGTGCCGCCGGAGCCAAATTGAAACAGACCTCTGAAACCCAATGCAAACGGTGTAGGAACTCGGGCAGGAAGGACATGTTGCTATGATCCCGATGCGATGGATTGTTTTGGCGGGCCTGCTGTTCCTGGGGTTATTCGGCGGCGTTCGGGCGGCCGAGCCCGCCTCGAAGACCGAAGCGCTGAGCTTCTATCGACCGAAGGCCACTTGGTGGGAGACGATGATTGCTTCGCGCGAGGCGCTGATCGAGCGGGAGGAGGCCGCCGAACGCATGGCCGAGAGCCAGCGGCGAGCCGATCCCGCGCTAAAGGCGTTCGAATCGCTTCGCATGTGGGTGAGCAACCAGCAGGAGCCAAGCAAGATCAAGCTGCGCATTGGAGGGGCGAAGCGGTTTTACTTGGGCTCCGCCGGCCGTGGCGAGATCTTCCTGGGTAATCCGCAGCTGATCGGGCATGACGGCAAGGCGTCCCCGTTGCTGTTGGCCGACTCGCACATCAACGGCGGCAACGGATGGGCCAACACGAATTCCGGCCAGTGGGGGCAGCAGCCGATTCCGGAAGGGGAGCAGGCCCTGCGCGAGGCGGTGAAGGCGCGGTTCAAGGAGGAGCTGGCAGCACAGCCGTACGCGGCGCTGGTCAACATGGCGATGCCGTCGGAAAGCCGGGTGCTGCTGGCGCCGCTGCCGGTGGACAAGGGCGGCTGGGGCCAGATTGCCAAGGGCGCCTACGCCGGGAAGGACGATCCGGCCTGGCTGCAGATGCTCAAGCTGGTCGAGAACTCCTACACCAGGCCTGAACACCACGACGTGGCCGGAACGTGCGGGCGGGACGAGCAGTGCGTCTGCAATTCCTGCTCGGTCCGAAAGCACGTCGCCGCGCGGCAACAAAACAATGGCGGTGGCACCGAATCGCCTCAACAACTGATCGCCGACGACGAGTAGGACAACCGAAGATCAGGAGACCTTGAGAATGAGCCGCTCCAAGCTTGCAGTGAGCCGCCGGGGTTTTCTCCAACAGGCGGCGGCCGTGACGATCGTACCGCGCAACGTCTTGGGCCAGGGGCAGACGCCGCCCAGCGAAGAGTTCGGCGGGGCCCTGATTGGGGCCGGCGGCCGCGGCGGGACGACGTTCAAGATGATGGGGCCGGGCATACGCCTGGTGGCGCGATGCGACGTGAAGTTCCTCGACCGCGCCGACAACAAGACGATCTACACCGACTATCGCCGCCTGCTGGAGCGCGACGACATCGATGTGGTGGCGATCGCTACGCCGCCCCACTGGCACGCGCTGATCTCGGCGGCGGCGATGGCGGCGGGAAAGGACGTGATGTGCGAGAAGCCGATGACGAAGTTCGTCGCCGAAGGGCGCGCGGTCGTCGACGCCGAACGACGCTATGGGCGAATCTTTCAGATCGGCACCTTCGGACGCTTCACTGCTGACCCCCGGACGCACAAGCTGATGGCCAGCGGGCTGGTGAAGAAGTGCGACTCGGTGGTTGTCCGTCGCGGTTTTAACGTCGGAATCCACTGTGGCATCGTCCGATACGACGTGGGACCTATCCCGCCGAATCTCGACTGGGGCATGTACTGCGGCCCCGCGCCGCTGCGGCCGTACCACCGGCATCGTTTCGGCGCCTCGCATCGCAACTACTGGGACTACGAGGGCGGCGGAATTGGCGACCACGGTCAGCACACTTTCGACCCTGTTCAGTACGTCTACGCCAGGGACTTTACCAGCCCCGTCGAGATCGAGGCCCATGCGCCTCCCCAACACCCGGAGGCGTGCGGCATGTGGGACTGGGTCGAGCTGCGCTACGCCGACGGGTTGACCTTCGTGCTGGAAAGCAGCGAAACGGCCCAGCGTTACGACCGCCGCCAACCGCGCGCCGTCAGCGAAAACGATCTGAGCGACGAGGACCGCGCGAAGCTCCACGCGATGCGCGACCCCGAACCGCTGGCGAGTTTTGCCGAGGCCATCCGCACGCGCCGGCGCGCCGGCGGACACGCTGAGGCGTCGCACCGCTCGGCGACGCTGCTACACCTGGCCAACATCGCGATCCGCTGCGGAAGGAAGATCCAATACGACCCCGACAAGGAGGAAATCGTCGGCGACGAAGAAGCCAACCGGCTGGTCCACCAACCGATGCGAGCCCCGTGGCGAGTGTAACATGATGCTTCATCAATTCCTCTGGATTTCGTTTTGTTCGTAAGGCGGAGTGAACAATTGTTGGTCCTCGATTTCCCATCGCTGATTCGGGCAAGGGAGGGATGCGAGAGCCTGCAAAAGGAAAGGAGCCGGTTATGAGTCGGTCATTCAACGGGCAAACGTTGACCTTCAAATGGGCGGTCGCGATCACCTGTGTGCTGCTGCCAGGGGCTGACCCGGCACACGCGGGGCGGCCCGACCACCCTAAGACCGTCACGATCGAGAAAGTGACGGTCGCCCCTCGCGACAGCAAGACGGCGACGGTGAGTTTTGATCTTTCCTGGAAGGGTTCCTGGCGCCATGAGGGCAATCATGACGCGGTCTGGGTGTTCTTCAAGGTGCAGGCCGACGGTGGGACAGACTGGCAGCCGGTTCGCCTCGTGGCGGACAAGGTGCTCAACCCCGCCGGGTACGGGCAGGACAAAGGCGGCACGCCGTTGGACTTCATTGTGCCCCGCGGCGAGGACGGCTTCGTGGGTATGTTCGTACGGCGGGCGGAGTTTGGCCAGGGAACCGTACGGACTGCCGGAGTTACGGCGGTCTGGGACTTTGCGGCCAGCGAACACATCACCAGGGACGTAAACGTCAGCATGCGGGCCTTCGGAATCGAGATGGTCTATGTGCCCACGGGACCTTATTACCTGGGAACGCATGCCCACACGGACATGAACGACTTCTACAGATACAGGAAAGGCGAGGGCAAGCAGACGCCTTACCACGTGACAGGCCCGGGTGCGATCCCAACGGGGCGACAGGAGGACAGGCTCTGGGCCTCCGGAGCCCAGCCTGACGACGGCGACGAGATCCCGGCGTCTTTCCCCAACGGCTATCCGGCCATCTATTGCATGAAGAAGATGATTACGGGCAGTGATTACTGCGGGTTCTTGAACACCCTGGCACTGGAGGAAGCGGCCAAACGATATTGCCCGGCGATCAACCGCTCCGGAATAGCACCGGACTACACCTACTCGGTAAATGAGGAGCAAGCTGTTCACAATCTCAACCCGCTCTCATGGGCGGACGGCGCGGTGTTTGGCGCCTGGGCGGGGCTTCGCCCGATGACTGAGCTGGAGTTCGAGAAGATCACCGTTGGGCCGATCGAGCCGGGGTGGGA
>Ga0180438_10008907_pt1 | contig 12634 bp, 12 predicted proteins | sample SS_ome_12_FD_132455 | JGI IMG/M metagenome (GOLD analysis project Ga0180438, IMG submission 132455) | Hypersaline lake sediment archaeal communities from the Salton Sea, California, USA - SS_3_D_2 metaG | ecosystem: Environmental > Aquatic > Non-marine Saline and Alkaline > Hypersaline >...
CGCTCGTCTCTATGGCTCGGCGGTATGCCGTCAGTGCTTCAGCCGTTCGGCCGGCCGCTTCAAGAACTGTCCCGAGCGCGCGGTCTACGTCAAAAAGGTCCGGCTGGAGTTCCGCAGCCTTCCCGATATGCTCTATTGCCTGCTCATACTCTCCCATGGACGCCAAGGTCACGCCCAGATTCCTCATGGTATCCGCGCGATCGGGCTCAAGCTCCAGGGCACGCTCGTGCGATTCTTTCGCTGATCGGAACTCGCCCAGCTTGTGATAGATAGAACCGAGATTCGCCAGGATGAGGGCGGAATTCGGCTCGATCTCCAGCGCTTTCCGATATGATTCGGCTGCACCTTCGTAGTCGCCGAGTTCGTGGAGTTGGTTGGCGAGTTCGAAGTACGATTTCGCGTCCGACGGGTCGTCCTGCGTCTTCTTCCTGGCGAGTTCCAGATAGTACTTCTGTTTGAGACGGAGCTGTTCCGGCGATTGGGCTCTTCCGTAGTGGTGAATGTGTATATCGCAGAGGACTCTGGCGACACCGAGCTTATCGAGCGATCCCATGACAAGCTCGTGTATGCGTCCTTCAAACCGTATTTCCGGATGTCTCTTGAAAAGCCGGGTCTTTATCGATGGATGCCATCCCGGACAACCCCGCGCGTAAGGATCTTTTGGGCTGCAGGGCCTCCATCCTGTCAGCTCGGAGTTGAACCCGTAGTTGCGCGACACAAACCTGTGCGCGACTTTCTCGTTGGTCTCGGTGAGTGCGCGGAAGCGACCCAGATCTTCCTGTGCTACCATCTCGTCAGCGTCGAGCACGAATATCCAATCGCCGCGACAGTGGCGGAGCGACTCGTTACGTGCGGCGGCGAAATCATCTTGCCATATGTGCTCGAAGACCTCGGCGCCTAACGATCTAGCCACCGCTGCCGTGCGGTCGCCCGAACCGGTGTCAACGACGACTATTTGATCGGCTATGGGTGCAACCGACCGGATGGCGTCGGCGATGCAGTGTTCCTCATCTTTGACTATCATCGCCACGCTGAGGGTTTGACGCGACAATGCAGAGTTCCTTTATGTTGCGCAGCCCCATAATAATGGCGAACCGCAGAGGCGCAAAGAACGCAGAGTCAAAAGTCAAGCACCAACCGTTTTATGCCGTCCTTTACGACCGCCCTGGACGTCCTTCGCGGCTTTGCGGTTCATGGCCTTTCCTTACTAGACGATTAATCAGAACCTTAGTTCATAGCCGACGCACAGGTGGGGTTCCAACGGATGGCGTTCGATGACCTCGTACCTTCTTTTCACCTCGTCAAAAATCTCCGGTACGCACGCCCCGTAGATATACTCGCACCCGATGTAGTCCCGTTCGAGCAGCGCCTTGATCTTATCGCTCGGTTTGATCCGGAACCTGTAATGCCGGTTTATCTCTCTCATACCGATGTGCTCGTAGTAACGTCGTGCATTCTCGTCCTGCGTCCAGAACTCCATTCGATGGACGTCTTTAGCCGCGAGCCGTTCTTTGGCCGCATCTATCAGGGCTCTGCCGATATTGTTTCCCGCATACTCCGGCAGCCGGCCGATTTCCAGGACATAGCCTCCAATACTGTCTTTCAGGAGGCACAATTTACCGGGTTCGCCCTCGATCTCGATGTCCATGAGCCCGATAATCTTATCGCCATCCAGCGCGACCAGCTTGACTGAATCATTTTGGTACGTCGGTCTTTTTTGGATGGTGTAGTTCCATGCGTGAGAAATTGTAAGTATGATTGCGTGAACGATCATCCATTCTTGTTCATCGCGGTTTTCGTAATCGCGTATTATCAGCTCCATTTGTCGTCATTCCCCATCAGTTGACGCGGTCCATGACTCCAGCTTCTGCGAGCGCCCGATCTGCTTCCTCCAGCCGGCCCAGACGGCGCGCGATCCGTTTCAGATTCCGGTGTACCGAGGGAAGATGAGGTTCGCACTCCAACGCCCGCATCACCATGCGGTACGCAGGTTCCGTCTGATCAAGCGAGTCGAGCACAGTGCCGAGCTCGTTGTACGTCAAAGCATCCGCCGGATCTTCGTTCAAGGCCTCTTTGAGCAATTTCAGCGCGCCCAAGCCGTCTCCCGATTCGAGCAGGCTCTTTGCCTCCTGTCTCATCTCGAATCCCCGCAGCGCCGCGCAAGCGGGGGCGTACGATGGACACAGCTCCACGGCTCGGCGGTACGCAGCTTCCGCGGAGCCCGTATTGTGGCGCCGCTCGTGGACTTTGCCCAGGTAGATGTGTGCCACGACGTCCGTCCCGTTCCTGGAGAGCGCGGTTCGGAGCTTCTCCATAGACGATTCCAGTCGACCGCGTTTCATGTGTATAATGGCAAGGTTCACGGACACTTCAGGCGGAGCACCGTTTTTCTCCATCCGTTCCAGCATTTCTTCCGCCTCTCCCAGTCGACCGCTCTGCGCCAGAACCTGGACCAACCCACTCTGCGCGACCTGGAATCCCGGATCGAGAGATAGAGCGCGGCGGTAATGGTGTTCTGCCTCTTCGAGTCGGCCCAGCTCCTTGAGTTGCGTCGCGACATCGTGGTGGGCCTTCGGGTCGTCGGGTCGTTCCGAGACGTTGCGCATACCGAGGTTCAGATAAAGTTCGCTCTTCTCCTCCGTCATCGCTCCTTTACCGTAATGGTGTATCACGATGTCAGTCTGAGCGATCTTGCCGCCTGCCTCGCGTATACTCTCCAGAACGGTCTCGTGGACGCATCCCCGGAACCGGTACTCGGGCTTGTTCCGCCACATTCTGACGAGAGGCACACGTATATAACCCGAGAACTCCCTGGCAAACGCGCAGGACTCTTCCACAGGCGTCCACCACATGCTCTGACATTCGTCACAGTAGTTCGCGAGTATGAACTGCACGGCGTCGAACTCGTCTTCGTCCACAAACGCCCTGATACGGGACAGATCTTTCGGGGCAACCACTTCGTCGGCGTCGAGCACGAGAACCCAGTCGCCCGTTGCATGACCCAGAGACGCGTTTCGTGCGGCCGAAAAATCGTCACACCACGCGAAACTGATCGTTTTGGCACCAAGACCGCGCGCAACTTCCACCGTGTTGTCGGTCGAACCTGTATCAACCACGACGATCTTGTCGACGATCGGTTTCACGCTCGCCACACATTCCTGTAAACGCTCGGTTTCGTTCTTCGCTATCATGGCGAGCGTGAGAGTGTGTCGCCTGGGTTGGCGAGTTTTTGAATCGCCCTTCATTCGTTCAGTTGATTTCCTGAGGAAACCTTCGCACCACGCTTTACGCTAGCAGTCTCGCCCTCAACGCCATCAGTCTTATATGCTCCGGCGTGGTTCCGCAACAACCACCGATAATTCGAGCGCCCGCACCTACCAGCTCTTCGACACCGTCCGCCATCGTTTCAGGCGTCTCGTCAAACACGGTTTTCCCTTCCACCAGTCTCGGTTGACCCGCGTTCGGCTCCGCTGCGAGGGGTTTTTCCGTGAACCGTTTCATTCTGCGGACAATTTCGCACATTTCGCCCAGAGAGTTCCAGCAGTTTGTCCCGAGGACATCCGCGCCTGCCTCAGACAGCTCGTTCGCCGCCCGTTCAATATCGACGCCCATGATCGTGTGGAATCCTTTACCGTCTGCGTCACGCTTGAACCCCATCAGCGCAAGCACGGGAAGGGAGCAGGTTGCCTTCGCGGCGCGTACCGCAGCGACGACCTCCTCGACGGCGGACATTGTCTGGACAATCACGGCGTCAACCCCACCTGCCACGAACGCCTCGACCTGTTCGGCAAACGCCTCGTAGAACTCGTTATAGGAAGTAGTGCCGAGCGGTTCCATGAACAGGCCGGTCGGACCTATGTCGCCGAGCACGAAATGGTCGTCTCCGGCCTCCAACCGGGCAATCTCGGCCGCTCGAGCGCTGAGTTCGTGAGCTCTATCGGCCAGATCGTATGCAGCAAGTTTCAGCCTACTCCCGCCGAACGTGTTGGTGAGCACCGCGTCGGAACCGGCATCTATGTATGCCCGATGTATCTCGCGCACCTTCTCCGGCTGTTCGGCGTTCCACAGTTCGTGGCAGTAGCCGGGAGGCATACCGCGCCTGTCGAGTTCCGTGCCCATGGCGCCGTCGAGCACAACGATCCGTTTATTTATCTCGCTGAGAAAATCGCGCATATGGCCCCTTTCACTGTCTGTTTGGCCGACCGCACTCTCCGGCGGTCCCTTGCAATATCTCCACAGCGTGCGTCAGGCTCGGCGCTATCGCCTCGAAACATTCTCGCACCGCCGCGGGACTTCCGGGCATGTTCACGATAAGCGTTCCCCCGGTTGTACCCGCCGTCGCGCGGCTAAGGATCGAACGCGGCGTGGACTCGTATCCTTTCACCCGCATGATCTCGCCGAACCCGGGTAGTTCCCTTTCTATAACCTCTAGAGTTGCGTCAGGCGTGACGTCCCGCTCCGCGATACCGGTTCCGCCGGTTGTAAGCACTATGTCCGCCTCCTGTGCCAGGTCGCGCAGCGCATCAACAATCTCGCTCTTCTCGTCCGCAACTATGCGCCGCGCTCCGACCTCCGCAGGAATCTGCGTGGCAAGCTCTGCGAGCAGATCGCCGCTCGTGTCTGCCCGCTCGCCTCGCGCGCACTTGTCACTTACCGTTAGTATAGCTACCTTAATCATCTTCGGCCACGTAATCGCCGCTCAGGCCGCCCGATTTCTGGATAACCCGGATGTCCGTAACCCGGATGCCGCGGTCAACGCCCTTGCACATGTCGTACACGGTTAGAGCGGCTACCGAAGCTGCAACAAGAGCTTCCATCTCGACGCCAGTTTTCGCTTCAGCCTTGGCCCGCGCCCTGATCCGCAAGCAATCGTCGCCTTCCACGGTGATGTCAACGCCAACATCGTCCAGCCCGATTGGATGACACATCGGTAACAGTTCAGCGGCCCGTTTGGCCGCCATAATGCCCGCTACACGCGCCGTGTCGAACACGTTCCCTTTAGGGATAAGTCCGTCCTCGATCAGCTTCAGCGTTTCTGCCGACATACGCACAACTGCTTCGGCGGTAGCCGTGCGTTTGGTGACCGGTTTGTCGCCGACGTCAACCATCTTTGCGGACCCACGCTCTTGGGCGCCGGCTTGCTCTGTCGCTTTTTCCTTCTTTTTCATCGGTCCTCTCGGAGCTCCGGTTCAATCCGTGATAATCCGTTCCTCACCGGAGTATACGTTCATGCGGTTGCCTCTTGCAAAGCCTACCAGAGTAAGTCCGGCCCGTCTTGCGGCCTCGACGGCCATACTCGTCGGTGCCGCACGCGATACGAGAAGCGGGATCCGACGCGCCAACGCCTTGCACACGGCATCCGCCGACAGCCGACCGCTGCTTGCCAACCCGAGCCCGGCAACCTCCACGTCATCAAGAAACGCTGCGCCGATCACTTTATCAAGAGCGTTGTGTCGCCCGACGTCTTCCATGACATAGGTCAACTTATCCTGAGCGATTAAAGCTGCGGTGTGCGCTCCCCCGGTCTCTCTGAACACCGGCGCGCTCCGCCCGAGTTCCCGCATACGCTCGACTATGTCCGAGGCGCGAAACGTGGCGTCCGGCAGCGGCTCGCCCTCGCCCACTTGCTCAAGAAAACGGGCAAACGTGGCGCCGGCGCCGCAACCGGATGTTACCAGCATACGCGTCCCGGAGGTCCTAACGCTCGACGACGTCGTTACATCCGCGACGCATGTCTTGCCCTTCACAAAGGTGATCGACTCGAGCTCGTCTCTCGACGTCAAGAAGCCTTCCGAAACCAGGAATCCGGCAACCAGCGGCTCAAGATCGGTCGGGGTGCACACTAGGGAGACGATCTCCGATCCGTTCACGTATATCGTAAGAATTGCCGTTCTGACAACCGATTCATCGACCGTTCGCCGCTGAGCCTTGTCAATCCTTGTTGCCTGAACCTTCTGGGTCGGGTCCGCCTCGACGCTACTGTTCATCATTCTGTGGCGCGCTTTCGCGATCCTGCCTCTCCTGCCTCACCGCTATGACCGTCCAAATCGCCGCCGCGACGACAATCAGGATGACGAAGAGACAATAATAGACCATTGCCGAATCCTGCCGTCAAAGTCCGATCGAACGAGCAATCTCCGCAACGTCCCGGAGCGCCGAGGAATCGGAGTCCAGCTCGATAAGAGGTCTGCCTTCACTGTCGTGATCGGTGATGGTCTGGTCTTCCTCGACCGTGCCCGCGAGCTCGATTCCGAGGTCGTCTATCATCTCTTGTACCTTAGGCGGTATACCGTTGCGTACGCGGTTGACGACCAGTCTCATCTCCGCCACGTGAATCCCGATCTCGCTCACAAGGCCGCGTATCCGCTTTACGGCTTCCATACCGCGCACCGTCGGATCTGTGACGATCAACAGCACGTCTATGTCTCTCATCACCCGTCGGCTCAGATGTTCCATCCCGGCCTCGTTGTCGATCACGAGGTACGGGTACTGGTCGCAAACCGTGTTGATGACGTCGCGAAGTATGCTGTTGGCGAAACAGTAACAGCGCGGTCCTTCGGGCCGTCCCATCGCCAGGAGGTCGAACCCTTTCGATTCGACGATGCACTGCTGCGCCTTGAGCATCAGCAGGTCCGGCTTGGACATGCCTGGCGGCAGGTTATCCTTACCTTTGAGCATCTCCTCCGTGATCTGGCCGAGCGTATCCTCAACCTTAAGCCCAAGCGACTGGTTAAGGTTCATGTTAGGATCAGCGTCAATGGCTATTATAGGCACAGCGCCTTTGTCTTTGAGATACTTAATGAGCAGTGCCGCTATGGACGTCTTGCCCACACCGCCCTTGCCAGCAATTCCGATCGTTTTTCCCATATTCATCCATCCGTTCTACTCTGGGGCGCTCAGGGCATCCAGTATGGTGCCCACTTCCGCCCTGAGCTGCTTGCCGTCGTTGTCGAGGGGGCTCACGCCGCGTCTGTCCGCTTCCAGTATCTTAGGATCGTAACTCATGACCCCCAGAAGCTCGTCCGGACCGAAAGCACTCTCGATAAACCGTCTATCTGCGTCGTTCTGCACCTTGTTGGCCACGATCTTGACCGATTTGAGCCCGATATCCGATGCAAGCCGTTTCACCGCCTCAGCGGTGCCCACACTCCGCTGACCGGGTTCGACAACGACGACGAGCGTCTCGACAGACCGCGCGGTCGCCCTGCCCAGATGTTCAAGCCCGGCTTCCATATCCATTATCACCGCATCATCGCGGAATATCAGCACTTCTTCCATAACACGTTTCAGGACGACACTTTCCGGACACAAACATCCGCTGCCACCGGTCTTAATGCCTCCCATAAGTATCAGCCGAACACCGTTGTGCTCGCGCGAATACTCCTCCGGCATATCGTCGACTTTCGGGTTCATCTTGAAGATGGCGCCGTATCCCGGCTTGGCTCCGGTTCGTTCCTGGATGAGCTCTTTCAGGTCCGCCAGAGGCACGATCTCCGCCGCCAACTCTCGCGGGAAACCTAGTGCCGAGGCCAGGTTGGCATCCGGGTCAGCGTCTATCGCCAGGACTCTCTCGCCGCGTTCGGCAAGCAACCGCGCCATCACACCGGCCAGGGTAGTTTTGCCTGCGCCACCTTTTCCACTCACCGCAATCTTCATCGTCGGGGTCCTTCCGATATCGAGCGTCCTCCAGATAAAGAGAGACGCTAATTAGGCTCGTTTTGTACTTGCGCCCGGCGGCATGATTATACTCGCTGGGCGTTTCGTTGTCAACGAACGGGGTAGGCGCATGGTGTCAAGAATGTGCTGTAAAGTCGGATCATAGGTCTATTCTCCGCGGCGGCCATACCACCCAGCACGTTCCTTGACAAAAGCCGCGACGGAACCTATACTCGTTTGTGGGGTGTTTGGAGTTGGACGCGACATGTTTCGAGACGGTGGTGTGGTCTCGTCAGCTCCTTTATCTCTGCTTTTTCTGATTCTGCGATGGTGAGAGGCCGCTAAGGGAGCAGATTCTGTGGCTGAAGTCAAGCCGTTTCGCGGGACACGTTACAACCCTTCGGTAATCAACGACCTGGCGTTGGTGACGACCCCGCCTTTCGATGTCATCTCGGACGAGCAGAGGTCCGTGTACCACGAACGTCATCCAAAGAACATCATCCGGTTGACGCTCGGCGAAACCATGCCGGGGGACGATGCCGAAACCAACTGGTACTCGCGCGCGGCACAGTATTTTGAGCAGTGGCTGGACGATGGTGTGCTAATCCAGGATAAGGAGCCGGCGTTCTATCTGCTCAGACGGGACTATGTGGACAAATGGGGACGTGAACGCACCAGGTATGGGTTCACTGGACTCGTCAGGATCGAAGATCCGGACAAGGGCGTGATCCTCGGACACGAAATGACGTTCGACGATGTGATAGTGGACAGGTTGAGACTGGTCGAGGCGACACGGGCGAATCTATGCCCGATATTCGCCCTGTACTCGGACCCGGAAGGAGAGGCAGTCCGTGCACTAAGATCGAGCGTTAGTGAACCGCTGGCGACCGTGCCGTTGGAGGACGGCTCAACCGACACGGTCTGGGTTGCTGACGACGCCGAAGCGTGCCGTTTGGTTAGCGATACAGTCAAGGACAGCGCGATCTTCATAGCTGACGGACATCATCGTTACGCCACGGTCCGCCTGTACCGCAATGAGATGCGGAGAAAGGAAGGCTCGAACTCGGGCTCTGAACCGTTTGACTACACCATGATGACGTTGGTTGCGCTCGAGGACGAAGGGTTGGCGATATATCCGCCTCACAGACTTGTTAAAGGACTGAGGAACTTCGATGCAGAGGCGTTCCTTACCGAGCTCGAGGATTATTTCGAGGTCGTTCCAATGCTTCACCCCGTCACGCTGCATGAGCAGGTCGAGACGCTGGTTAGGCTCATGGCGGACAGCGACGAGGGTGCGCCGCGATTCGGTCTGCTGCTGAAAGACACGGCGCCGAGGCTTCTCACGTTAAGACATGAAGCCAACGCCCATCCGTGGCTGAGCGGCATACAGGAAAACGCGTGGAAAGAGCTCGACGTGCCGATCTTGCACAGGTTGGTGATAGAGGGCATGTTGAACGTCAGCTCGTCATCCGGCGGGCATATCGCGTATGACGCGGACGAGTTTGAGGCGGCCGAGCTTGTGCAATCCAATGAGGTGCAGATGGCTCTCCTGCTTAATCCGCCAACGCCCGATGACGTGAAGAAAGTATCGCTTGCCGGCGCGCTTATGCCTCACAAATCGACGTACTTCTATCCCAAACTACTTACCGGTCTCGTTATGCACAAGATGTATTGACGCAGGTTCGCGGGCTTGGCCGGAAGAAATGCCGGCTGAGCGGTTTTCGTGAGAGTATCGGTCGAAGAGAGCGAGAGAGAAAAGGCAATCCTTATCGGGATCGTTCCGCCTCGACACGCCAGGTTCGACGCCGAGGATTCGCTGGACGAACTACAGGAACTGGCGCGAACCGCCGGGGCGGTTACGGTCCATCGCGAGTTACAGCGTCATCGGCCGGAGCCAAGATATCTCATAGGAAAAGGCAAAGCCGAGTCGTTGGCCCGGCTCATCGCCGAGCTGGACGCCAATCTGGCCATATTCGATACCGACCTCACCGCGGCTCAGGTGCGGAACCTCGAACGGCTCCTCGACGTCAAGGTTGTTGACCGTACGGAGCTGATCCTCGACATTTTCGCGCAGCACGCGGAGTCGCGCGAAGGCAAGATCCAGATCGAACTCGCCCAGTTGAACTACCTCCTCCCGCGGTTGGTCGGGAAAGGAATAGAGATGTCGCGGCTGGGCGGTGGGATAGGAACGCGCGGTCCCGGCGAGAAACAGCTCGAGTACGACAGGCGACGTATACGGGGACGTATCGCCAAGCTCAATCGGGACCTGGTCGCGGTTCGGCGGAGCCGGACGCAGCAGCGCAAGAAACGACGACGCGACGTCGCGGCATTGATCAGCATAGTCGGGTACACGAACGCCGGCAAATCGTCGCTGCTTAACGCCGTCGCGTCGGCCGACGCTCACGTCGAGGCAGCGCTTTTCGCTACGCTCGATCCGCGCACACGTAAAGTTACTCTTCCTAATGGTTTAGAGGTGGTATTGACCGATACCGTAGGGTTCATCAAGAAACTGCCCCATACGCTCGTGGCGGCGTTTCGTGCGACGCTCGAGGAGGTGGTTGAGGCCGACATGCTCCTGATGGTCGTTGACGCGAGCCATCCTCTGATGGACCAGCACATCAGCACGGTGAGAGAGGTGCTCGCGGAGCTCGGCGCCGCCCAAAAACCTGTCATCACCGTGTACAACAAGCGGGACAAGATAACCGACGCGGCGTTCCTGGACCGGCTCGCGCGACGAGACGACAGCAGCGTGGTGGTTTCAGCGATCTATGACACGGATTTCCGGGCGCTTCTCGAGCTTATCATGGATAAGCTTAAACCGTTGCGGCAGGAGATGACGCTCACTGTTCCACAGGAGGAGACCCGGCTCATCGCCGAGATCCATCGCCACGGCGAGGTCGTACGGGAGGAGTATATGGACAGCGTTGTACGTGTCAAGGCGAACGTCGACGTTGCGTTTGCACCTAAACTGGCGAAGTATAGGGACGAATGAGCGAACCAGAGAAACGGAATATGAAATATCCCAGAATCAGAGTGTCGGTCATCGTTATTCAAGAGGGCAAAATACTGCTTGTACAGCACGAGAAACAAGGTAAAACGTACTGGGTGTTGCCGGGCGGCGGCGTGGATTTCGGTGAGACCCTTGAAGAAGCTGTCGTGCGTGAATTGAAAGAGGAAACCAACCTTGATATAACGGTGGAAAAGCTCGTGTTTGTGGACGATTTCATTCCCGAAGACCGCCATCGTCACGTTGTGGACCTGTACTTCACGGCAAAAGTGGTCAGCGGCGAGTTGAAACTCGGGGCCGACTCAATCATGCGCGAAGTGCGATATTTCCCTATCGAAGAACTCGCCGAGCTCACGCTCTACCCGAAGATCGCCGACCGGATTGTTGAAGCATACCAGCAAGGGTTCGCCGGTTCTGCTCTGTATCTTGGGAACGTGAACGACTGGGGAAGATGAGATGCGAAGAGGAGTGAGCGGACTCGTGTTCTGATCACAGTACCGGCCGACCAGAAGGTCGGCCCTCCCGCAAACCGTTATCGCGGAATAGCTAGAGTTTGTCCTGTGCCGTGAAACGCCTGCCCGTACCACACTCCATGAACGGTTTATAGCTTGCACCCACTGCCTACACATCTTGTCGTTGTTCTGGTAGACTATGTGACGCTATGGCGAAGAGGTTTCTGGTAATAAGGTTGAGCGCGATTGGCGATGTTGTGCGGACGATGCCCGCTGTGAAAGGGTTGCGGGAACGGTATCCGGACGCGTATATCGCGTGGTTGGTCGAGGAGAAGTCGAGCGATATACTCGTGGACTGTCCGTATCTCGACCGGGTGATACTGTTCCCGCGCAGACAGCTTGTCGGGAAGAGCGGTTCGCGGACGCGTTCGCTGAAGGAATTTGTTCGCGGACTTCGCCGTGAGCGGTTCGATACCGTCCTGGATTTTCATGGCATATTCAAGAGCGGGATGCTAGCTCTCCTTTCGGGCGCGAAGGAACGTATCGGGTTTCATCGGAAGTACACGAAGGAATTCAACTTCCTGTTCGTCAACCGGCCGGTCGTCCCGCCGGGGAAACAGATCAACCGGTTCGAACGGAACATAAGTCTCGTGGAGTCTCTGGATGCTGCGCCTTCAAATCTCGATATGGAGATCGTCATCCCGAACGATGTGAAACGCAGGGTAGGGGAGATTCTCGAACCGTTCGGCAGGGACAAACCGCTCGTCGCGATACATCCGACGACAAGCCGGCCGTTCAAACTCTGGGACGCCGGCAATTACGCGAAAGTCGCCGACAAGCTTCTGGCTGACGGTATCGCACAGGTGCTGATTACGTGCGGACCCGGCGAGCGGGATGCGGCAAAGCAGGTTGCGGCACGGATGCAGCCTCCACCACCCCCGGTCATCCAGAGCGGTTCGCTAAGAGAGTATGCGTGGCTTGTCAACCAGGCTGATCTGTATTTCGGCGGTGACACCGGTCCGATGCACATAGCATCGGCGATGGGCACGCCGATAGTCGCCATGTTCGGTCCGACGGACCCGGTAGTCAATGGGCCGTACAGGCAACCGCACCGTGCTCTGTACAAAGATCTGCCCTGTTCGCCGTGCAAAGAGCGGCGTTGTTCGCGCAACCTCGAATGTATGACTGCGATAACCGTCGACGAAGCTTACGACGCCATCCTGGACATGCTTGAACGAGTCCCCTCTCCTTCGGGAGAGGGTTAGGGTGAGGGTCTATTCGGTGTTGTCGAAAATCAAGGAGCGGCTCAGGAACCGGCGATCGTACGCGCGGCTGGCGAGATTGAAACAGGCCGCTGTCGATTTGAAACTGAGGGTGCGTCCCGGACCGCCGGCCCCCCGCGAAGATTCCTTGGTGCGGAGTTGGTGCGCCCAGTTGTGGCGGTCAACGGCCGTGCTGTGTGACGGCACCGTCGTGTGTGCCTGCCGGGATACGCTAGCGTCGATGCCGCTGGGCAACG
>Ga0180438_10008908_pt1 | contig 12631 bp, 20 predicted proteins | sample SS_ome_12_FD_132455 | JGI IMG/M metagenome (GOLD analysis project Ga0180438, IMG submission 132455) | Hypersaline lake sediment archaeal communities from the Salton Sea, California, USA - SS_3_D_2 metaG | ecosystem: Environmental > Aquatic > Non-marine Saline and Alkaline > Hypersaline >...
ATATTAGCAAAGGAAAGGGCAAATTATGAGGTTAAGCTCAATAAGGTTAAGGCTCAGATAAAGGCATTAGATGATAAGGAACGAGAGAAAAGAGACAAGATTGTTAAAAGTCAGAAAGAATATCAGGAGGCTATTAAGAGGGGAGATATAGAGCCTATGGAAAGAACTCCTGATGGTAGATGGGTATCTATTTTGAAAAATGGCCAAAGGAAAAGACTATAAAAATCAGAGATTTTTAATCTCAAAAGATGATAAGATATATTGTAAAAATTGTAAAAAACAGATAGATGAGGGAGAAATATTATTTCTTTGTAATTTGTTTGATTATACATATTGTTCTGATTGTGAATTAGATACATACAAAGATAAAGAATTATGTCCCAATAGGACAATAAAGGAACATACACATTGGAAAATGGTGGTAATGGTGGCTAAAAATGGCTGATTTAGGCATAAAAAAAAACGATATAAGAATGGAGAAAGAGCCTGATTATTGTATGGATTGTAATACTTTAACACAACATAGGATAAAATCGAAGGTTCTTGGAGTTAAATGTCTCAAATGTGGTAAGGAAAGATGACACTAACAAAGACTCAGCAGGATCTAGTGTATAAAGTCAGGGAATTAGAGGTTAAAATGTCAGCATTAGAAAAGACCTTTCAAAACCTATACAAGACTTTAAACAGGATGTATGAGGAGCTGACTGATCATAAAAAGACTTTTGAGGCTCACAAAGAGCCTATTAATGATTTTGACAGATTAAAAGAGATACATAAGAGACTAAACGAGGAAAAACCATAAGGCTAGTGAGTGGCTCATTAAGGCGACTATGAGAGGGTTTGGATCACCTCTTTCCCTGATTTCCCACTCAGCCAATATTTTAAAATGACACCAAAGATACAAAGGAACACTAACAGATGGGAAAGGAGAAAGTTTTTAGATAAAGAGTTTCAATTTGTAGAGGAAAGACACAGGACAGAGTTTGAGAAATTAAGGAGAATGAAATCAGATCTTTTAAAGCAGGGCAAACTGGTAAAAACACTCTATACACAATTTATGTATAAGTCTCAGGAACTTTCTGACTTTATAAAAGAGGGAAAATGAACTTAAACAGATGGTTTAACAGGTATAATTCCAAGATTTATGATGATGATCAAAGTTTATGGTACAATATAGTTTATTATCCCTCTATGATGATAGTTATAATCTTATGGTTTATGATTTATGTATGGGCTTGTATATTAATATCTTTAAAATGGAGCAAAGACAAACTAACTGGGATGATGTAGGATTTAATGCAGTAGATATTATTACTCTGCTTATGGTTATATTATTTTTTGGTTTTTTAATATGGTGGGAGTGGTTAAGATGATAGATGGAGAATTAATGCATATGAAACACAGAAAGATAATTGATAATATGAGGTTAAATAAAATGTCATTAACAAATAATATTATGGAACATTTTTCAGATAAAGAGAAACATAGTTTTGGACAAATCTTAGCAGTAGTTAATTATGAACAAAAAAGGCTTATTGAGGGGATTAAAAAAAATAAAATTAAAGGAAATACATTAACAGAAAAAGGTTTTGACAGAGGATTAAATTTTGTCATAAAACTGATTGAGGGGAAATGAACAAAGAAGCTTGGATGATATTGTTTTGGATACAATCAGCAAACGTTATTGTATTATTGTCCTGTGTAATCTATTTAATGTAAAATGGCTTTAAATATAAAGGCAGATAAGGATAGGAAATTGGGATATAAACCAAATTGTCCAATCTGTAAAGGAGAGCCTATAGATTTAGAATTAGAATATTTAAAATCAGAAAATAAAAGGTTAATAAAACTGATTGAGGGATAAAATGCTAACTAATCAAAGAAGGTATGAAATAATTAAAGCCTGTAAAGAGATTATATCATCACCAAATTTTAATGAATTAGGCAAAAAACAAGCTAAATTTAGAATGGAACAAATGTATAGAGAATTAAGCATTTTTGGTGATTAAACGTAAAAACAGAGAATAAGAGATTAAGAAAACTGATTGAGGGAGAATGATGGTTAAAAAGATACCTATAAGTTTTAATAATGAGGATATAGGTTTTGTTAAGGAATTGATAGATTTACTAGGCATATCTGACACTTATGGTGACTTTCCTAAAGCTGTGAAGTTTGGTATAAGGTTAGCAGTCTCAACCATCAAACATCCTGAAAAGGTATATCAGGAGCTGGATGGGGATGAACTCTATAAATATTTTATGACGAGACTCAAACACGAGCAGAGGCTCAAATTATTGGAAAAGGCTCAAAAATTGGAAAAAGAGGCTCAAAAGGTATAACTCAAAACACAATAAAAGTATATCATATCTATACTAAACACTTTTTGAGGCTTAAAAAAATTATTTAGGTTGAATTGATGAGGAAAGGGTGGTTTTTATGGAAAAACTTAAAGAAGATAGGATTAAGAAAGTAGTAATAGCATTGATACTTTTACAATTTGAAATGAATGTAATTTATCCACAGCGTTATAAAAATATACTGGATTTAGAGGATTTTTTAAAGGATAATTTATGGATGGAAATAATGCTCAGTAATCCTAAATACTTTACATATTTATTCCCTGATTTTTATGATTTATACATAAAATGGGAAAGAAATAATAAAAAAGAAAGAAGTTATCATAATCGCATAATGGGTTATTATTTTTAAGTATTTAAATTTTTGTAGGTTGTAGAATATAGGTTTTTAGGTGTAACTAGTGTAACTAGTGTAACTAAAAAGTGGAGAAAGGAAGGGGGGTTTTAATGGATAATTATAAAAAAGACATACTTTGGCTTTATAGCATAGGGTTTGTTGTCTCTTTAGTCTCTGCTTTGTTTATCCAAAGGTTTTTATGGGTGACTTACTTTGTAGGCTTGGTATTTATCTTTACATCCATTAGTTTGATGGATATGGAAATCAGAGCCAGAACCAATAGTAGATAAAAAAGGCTATGACTCCTATCAAAAAGAACAGAAAATACTTTTTTTGGTATAAACCATCTATAAAGTGGAATATACCATCCACTATCTCTTGATACATTCTAGCTGCTCCTGCCTTATATTGTTTTTTCCCTCACAATAATCCACGATCTCCTTACATAATCCTATAGGGATGATGGCTCTTTCTATTGAACTATCAAAATTAGAAGTACTCTGTATCCCTGTATCAGCTCCTCTTTTAGCAGTAATATGACAACTATCCCCATTATTACACATTTTTTTAGGTATCCATCCTATTGCATTTGTCCATATATCTGTGGGTTTTCTGAATTGTGATCCATATTGACAATAGGTAATAGTATTTCTATGTATATTTTCCATAAAGTGCTGTTTTCTCAACATACCCACAGGATTTTCTATAAAAAAATATTTTGGGCTTAACGTTTGTATTATCTCCAAACTCTTTTTAGCTATGGCTAGATGTTTATATGTTAGCCAAGATTTAGGACGTTTATAATTGTCCCAATATAAAGGTATAGTAAGAACGCTGAATTTTTGACAGGGAGGACTGCTCCAAATCACATCAGGCTCTAAAAATTCTTTAGGTAGCATAGAAACATCAAAATTTAATATATCTATGCATAAATCAGGATCATGTTGTAAGTCAATATCTATTGTAAAAACCTTATGTCCCCTTTTCTTAAACTCATTACTTACGCTTTTTTTACCACAGAATAGCTCTAATACTCTCATTTTAACCCACGCTAGACATTACTGCCTCAAAAATCCCTGAGTTTTGGAGGTATATCAGGAAAAATATGATCAATACTACCATAGTGATTATGAGGAATAGCTTTAATTGGTTTAGAAATGCGTCTAGTGACGCTCCTTTCATTATCCCTGCTATTATGTTTGAACGCTGGGCTACTGCTAAAGAGTAGGGGTTTAAGGCATATCTGACGTTATTGTTATGTATTGACTCTGTTAATTTGGCTAAGTCATTAACAGGGAGCTTTCTCTTTATTGGGATTGAGCAGGACTGATGGTAGTCATAACACCACAACTTTGCAGACATATTGTAATACTTTGACTCATCATCTGTCTTATAGATACCTCCTCCAAACTTAAACTGATTGTTCTTTATTGTCTTTAGGAATGTCTTGTGAAATCCATTATCTAACTCCATATTAACCAATATGCACTTTTCAGGAAAGAACATCTGCTTTATCTTGTCAAAATAATAGCCTGTTGTGGTCTTGCTCTGTTTGTTTAATATGTTGTAGTCCTTCTCCGGCTTTGGAGCGTTTTTCTTTATGTCCTCTATCATCTGTTTTTTTTCCTCCTTTATGAGCCTCTCCTGATACCTCCTCTCTCTCCTCTCCTCTGCTCTCTCCCTTATCTTTCTTATGGACTTAGGCACTATGTTGATAAGAAATATTATCAACAGCATTACGATAACACCTATACTAATACTGACAGGCTCTAAGCTAGGTATTTTCATTTCTTTTGACACCCATAAAATTTTTTATCTTTTCTGTGAATGTTATTTTCTCTTTCTGATGTGTCCTCTCTCCCTTTGTTATCTCTACTATGTCACTCCTGCCTCTAGCATTAAGGCTGACAGATAGTCTTTTCTTTTGTCTAGATAGTCTCAGGGTAGGTAGAGGATAAAACTCTAGGGCGATTAATGTATCAAATGCTAGGAGACTAGCTACCTCTATCTCCCTGAGATTTGAACGCAAGTCTATCCCTGACATATTGCTATCCATATCTATCACGTCAGAGTTTAACTCCTTTAGTGTATCTCCCAACTCAGTAGGCTGTTGTGTTGAGGCTATAGAACTATTTAACCTAGTGTTTATGTTCTCTGCTCCCCCTATCTTACCATCCTTATCTAGATCAGGAGGTATTAAGTTACATAAGACACCATCTATATAGTGCTGAGAGTATATATTATTATGTCTAGGGCTGGGTTTGGTGGGGTTGGAGGGGTTTGGTTTTTTCATTTTTGCAGAAAAGATATATATTTTCGTTAATTACCTCCTCAAATCTGAATACTCTCCATTCCATTTAAGAATATCACTAATATTTTTATTATCTATATCCATAGTCTTTGCTATTTGTCTATGGCTAATGTCTTTATAATTATTTAATATAAATTGTACTAGCTTATTTCTTTGGTAAAGCCATTTTTTCCCTGAGATAATTTTTTGTTTTCTATGTTGTAATTCTGTATTTTTTCTTTTTGTTTCCCTTATAAGTTTATACTTAATTTTTTGTTCTTGGTTTAAGTCCTCACATATTAAGGTAGTTACATAATTTGGACAATTTTGTAACCTTTTTTTATTATAGGCTTTAGATATTAATTTACGATTCCAGGGGTCATCATCCCCTGGGTTATCAGTAGCCTCAAAAACGTGAGCTATATTATGACCTCTATAGCAGTAAATATTATATCTTACTAAAGACCTTACATCCCTATCTATATGCCAAAATATAGGAACACATCCCAAAATTAAATAATTATTTGTTCTGCCTTTATTCAATAATTCAAATGCTCCCTTTAATGATTCTGCATACCAATCTCTTTTATAAAAAAAACTTATTATTTCATCTCCTATAATAGATGACATCCTTGGTTTTTTATCTTTTATATTTTCTCCTCCTCCTATCCAGTTTAAAAATTCTTTAATATCATAAGTTATATTATTATCTAATGAAAATGGTACTTTTTTTATAGCAGAATAATGATATGCCAATCTTATTGCTAAAGTACTTTTTCCCTCTCCTGTATGTCCTGATATTATTATGAAAGAGTCCCTATTTGATTCTTTAATACCTTTACCAAGAGGATTATTTATCTTTCCTATATTCTTAGCAAATTGTTTAAGAGTCATCATTTTATACCCATTTTACCCAAACTAACTGCCATTCTATCCATCTTTATAGTGGGCATAGTTAAACCTTTTTTATAGAGTTTATTCCTGAGCCAAAAGTCAAAGTCAAACAACATATCATAAAGATTAGAGTCAAATCTTAACTCATTATGGCTTACCCATTTGACAAAACATCCTGAGATCTTGATCCATTTTGACTGAGCAGTCTTTTTCTCTCCTATGTCCAAAAATGGATAAAGCTCCTTATATACCTCTAGCAAAGTGTTTTTTATTCCGGCTACATTACCCCCTAGATTATACTCTTGTAGCTTTATCAGTAGGTTGTTTATCCTCTCTAAAGTGGCTAGAGCCATATTGAAAGGCTGTTCTTGTTGTATCATCTCTTTACCTCTTTCTTATGACAGCTATCACATACATAACAATTTATGAATTTCATAATGAAACTATGTTTCTTGTTCTTTATCCTGAAATATGATACATCATATCTTTGTAGGTTTTCTTTTGACTGACACATCACGCAAAAGGGTTTTATTTTAGCCATAATACTATGAAAAAATATCCTATTATTGAATAGAGGGCCATATCTACCAAAGCTCTCCTTATTGTCTCTTTGTTGTCATAATCAAATGCTTTCCAATATGTGACACCATAAAAGAATAGACATAAAGCAGAGACTAGCAATAAGAAATATGAGTATATTATTTGGTTGTTATTGTGGATGAAATGTTGCTCCTTACACCAATTAAAGCACTCTGTGGTAACCTTATTTGTTATGGTTTGGTTGATATTGTATGTTATATTCATCTTTCCTCTTTTGGCTTTTGAATAAATTGTATCATTATATAAAACAAAGAATAATAATAAGATACCATAAGAAAATATACATCTAAAGTATAATCACTAATTTTTAAAACATATACAAACAAAAAACCAATAAGTATCAAAATCATAAAACATAGTGCTAATAACATTTTATTCATTTTGACTCCAACCAAAAGAGAGCCATCTTGTTTATGATGTGCTCCATAGATATATGAAATCCCTCTAAATCAGGATGATGAGAGATATAGTCAGGAATGACAGAGTTTCTTATCAATTTTAAGGTATCATTAGAAATCTTGACAGAACGATTTACCTTATTTTCTACCATCTCTCTACCCAATTTCTACCAATATTTATATACTTTTTTATTTAGGGTTGGTATAAATGGTTAAAATTAATGAAAAATTTGTATCTTCTGCTTTGATGGTGATTATTCTGTTTATTGTTGGATTTTCAATCTATGCAGAATTAACGCCTGAATTAGCCTCTGCAGGACAGGAGCTGAACGATAGCAACAGATGTAGTGACGCTGGTTGTTACTATTATGAGAACTACTCAGCCACGTCTCCCTGCAGAAACAACAACTCTGCTGAGTCATACGCCTGTGCTTATGACTCTGTTCCATTAAGTGGTGTATTTAATGGGACTAATTCCATAGCTATATTGGTTGTTATAGTAGCATTTTTGGTGGTTGTTGTCAGGAGTCTAATTAAATCAAAAAAATAAAAGGAGGATTGAAAGGCTATGAAACTTTTGAAGTCAAAGAGAGGACTATCCGAAGGAATGTTGAACAGAGCGATAATGCTCATCATTCTTGGAGTGGTCTTGTTTCAGCTATACGCAGAATTAATCCCCGAGCTACAAGTTTTTAACAGGAATGCCTGTTAAGATGTGAAACGCTGGGGATGATTTGAATGAAACAGGAGTGACGCTAGGCAGTTTATTTGCCTCAGATGGACTTATCTTTATAGTGATAATGGCTGCCCTGCTTATCGTAGTGGTAAGGTCATTTATGCACAAAGGAAAGAAGTAACGAGGCATTTTAGGAAAAGTTTTAATAGACTTTAATTAAATGTCTCAATATGAAACTATCTAAAATAGTTTTAAACTTTCTTTTTCTTTTTATTATTTTTATCCCTCTCACATTAGGTAATGAGTTTTATAACGAGACAGGGAATTATAACCAGCAATACAGGACAGGGACAGGCTTTTTTAATTCTGAGGTTGTTGATACCTTCTCTACTAGAAGTTTAAGTGACCCTCAACAAGCTCCTCTAGTATCTGACCTAGACCAAGATGGGACAAATGAGATAATTGTCTTTGATAAACCTAATTTTAGACTATATCAGGATAATGATTTGGAAATTATAGACGCTTATTCTATATCAAACGAGGAGACATCCAATTTTATAACTTATGACATAGATGACGATAATCTGACAGAGATAATAATTGTTGAGGCAGAGAGTCAATATATGCAGATATTGGAGTATAATGGAACTGACTTTTATAATGAAACATCTTATTTTCTTACAGGCTGGAGTCAGGGAGGGACTGACGCTAATAGTATGATACATTGTAAGGGTATAGATGATTGTGCTTTGGTTTATATGAATGTAGATAGTAGCTCATCAAGTCCATTTACTGACCACGTTTACGCAATTTATTTTAATTCAAGTGGACTAGGGACAGAAATAACCTTATTGACATCAGGCTTTAATGAGCAAACTTACTGCTTTCCTTTTATCAGGGAGTTTTCCCATTATGATACTGATATAGATGGGACAACAGAATATATTTTATCTGTGTCTGGATTTGGAGCAGATTATGATGTTGATGTTTATGTTTTGACATTTAATCTAGACGTGACAGGAGGAGCTTTGGAACATACTGCCTCAATTACAACAGGCTCAGCTACTGCCTCAACTGATTGTTCTAGTAACTCACGAGGAAAACAAATCACTCCTCCTCTTGTTTTTAATATTGATGGCTCTTTGGGTAACAAGATAGAGTCAGTAGTGGGGTTGATGGTATCAGATAATGACTTTAAGATGTATTCCTTTTATTATGATGGCTCTAACTTTGACGACTATCCTGAGACTTTAAATACAGATGGTGAGATAATAGGAAATATAATTCTAGGAAATTTCTTTGCTGACACAGGCTCAGTGGATTTCTGTGTTATGGGTTTTGAGGATGATGAGGAGGTATTAGACTTAACTTGTGCCTCAGAACAAACAGGGTATTTGGTTGATACGCAAGAGTTTGAATACTCCACGACAGATATTTATAACCTTACCTCTATTGATCCTTACAATACTTTATTACACGCTACACAGATTAGCACTCAAACGATAGAGGGAGTTAATTTGGATGACATAGTATGTTCTTATGGGACATTCAGGGTAAGTTATTCTGAGACTTTAGGGGTAGTGACAGGAGAGACTTTGGTTTTGGAGTGGGAAAATCCTCAGGAGAACTCTGCTGTTATCCCTGTTGATGTTGAGAATTTAGGCAGGGAGGATTTGCTTATATTGGATAATACAAATATCTATTATTATGATGATGGTTATAGTAACTCTCCTGCTATAATAAGTTATTATTATGTTGATCCCTGCTTAGACGCAACTTGGAAAGTTAATGAGTCAGTAGAAGTCAGGATACAGGCTAGTGATTATGATGGGGACTTAGTATCAACTAGAGCCTTTCTTTATTATGGAGACACTAATCAACAATCAGTAAACTGGACAACGAACTCAACATCAGGGACAACATTTACTTTTAGTTTTAATGCAAACAAGACAATATCAACAGGAACATTAAGGCTACAGGCTAGAGATGACTTTGACACCACAGAGGAGGACACCATAGACCTGACTTTCTCTGTGGCTAATAATGGGGTGACTTTCGGCTCTTGCTTTACTGAGAGCACTATAGACTCTGATGGGGATGGAATAGCAGATACAACAACAACAGAGGAGAGTGAGGACATAATACAGGATACTGAGCCAAATAACTCAATAGTGAGTAGTTTAAACACAATAACAGATCTGACAGGACTTGGTGGTTTGGTTCTATGGGTTATCATTATGATATGTGTAGCTTTAGGGGTTTGGTTTGGAGGGAATGAATATAAATGGGATGGGTCTGCAACATTTGGAATAGTAATCATTTTAGAGGTAATGCTGTTGATACTAGGAGTAGTATTAGGTTTTATAGGGACAGGAATATTAATTACCATATCTGTCATAGGTATTATATTTTTGAGTTTAATGGTAACAAGATGGTTTAGTGGCTCTAGAGCATAAAATGAAAAATGACATCAGATACTTATATCCTTTATGGAATTGTCTTTACATTTATTATGTTAGGAGTATTACTCCCTTACATCTATGATGATTTTAACGCTGATACCTCAGAATTTTCTACAAATGACATCATAACAGGAGATACTGATGTCTCTGCTACTGATGTATTGCTCTCAGTCTTTTCTATGTTTTTTTGGACTTTTACCCTCCCTTTTTGGCTAGAGGCAGTTTTGACTATATTCAGAATAATTCTTGCAGTATTGATATACAGGAACATAAGAGGGGTAGGATGAAATATTTATCATATATCATCATACTTTTGTTATTTTGTTCTTTAGGTTATGCTATACCTGTAACAACATTTCAGAGACAGGCAGATGGTGATTTTTCTTTGGTTAGGGATGATTATTTGCTTATAGTAGGAGAATTAGAGGGCACAGGAAAATGTTTTGAGGGTTTTGACAATACATCCTTATTCTATACCTCATCCTCAGGCTCATCAGCTACAACGTGGAACAGGGGAAAGTGCTCTGTTAATGGGACTAGGACAGGAGGCTATGTAGAGGATTATTTCACGTCAGGGATGGAGGCTGGTTATTTTTCAGGAGGGATGTGTATGGATGTAACTTTCGGGCAGATGACAGGGACATACACGACTGATATAAACGTAGGATTTTCTGATGTTAGGAGATGTGGGAATACTGCTGGTGAAGTATGTTTCTTGGCTGATGGAAATCAGGGTAATGTATGGAGCTTACACACAGGGGATGGAAATGACTATGTAGCCTCAGGAGAGGCTGTGGTATCTGACAAATTGCATAATTTCACTTTAGTTTATAATACCTCAAATTCCTATCTTTATTTTAATAATGGTGATACAAATTCTGTTACAGCAGCAGAGGCGTCAGAAATAACAAACTTTACTATTTCTATAACATCAGAGCATACGATAGGGTTTAATCTGACTTATTTGGCTATTTATAATTGTTCTCTAGGAGCTCCTGCCGGAGCAGGAGATACCACCCCTCCCACGATAGCCATAGCCAATCCCACAAATAACTCATACACTAACACACTACCTCTATCATTTGAGATAACTGCCTCAGATGATTTAGAGACTACTTTGGGATGTAGCTTGGGGAATGAGTCTCAACAATTAGACTCTGACACTTTTACGTCAGGAGTGCAAAACACCCTAAGCTACAATCCCACAAATGCAGAGAGGGACATAACATTCAATATAACTTGCTGGGATAACTCTGACAATAATAACTCTGCCTCTCTAGTTTGGAATGTGTCAATAGACACTATAAATCCTGTTATGTCTATCCATTATGTAACACAGGGTAGGGATTACGATAAAAGGATAGAGAATATAAGCTATGCTCTAGAATGCTCTGACAATTACCTATATACGCTTAACACTACTTTCTTTAACGTATCCCAACAAATAGAGTCAGAACAGAACATAACATATACTGAGACTAGGCTAACACAAAACAGCTCATTTGACCTTACTAACGTAGCACTAGGCTCTTATTCTATCAACTTTAGCTGTTCTGACTCTCATACTCTAAGGGAGATTAATGACTATGATGTCAGGGTTAATAACACTCAAAAGAGGATAGAGTTTAAGGATGAGGATACTGAGATTGTTATCACTCTTGTATCCTCAGATAAATTCTATACTCCTAAGAGGATACAATATCAAAAGCAGGGAGACAGATACTCCTTCGAGTTTGGGAAGGCTGAGAGACAGGATTTTATCTTTGAGATCAGGAGCAATAAAAACATAAAGTATCTGAAAGATACAGGCTTTAATGCTCATTTTGTTACAGGGAGGAATTGGATTGACTTTGAGAATGGGGATAAAGACTTTTATCTGAGAAATGTAAATAAATTGAATGATTATACATATAGAATAACGATTAATACAGATACGCTGGACTTTATGAGTATAGGAGGATTGAATATTGTAACACAACAACTGAATATATCTGTATCAGAAACATCCCTGACCTCTGACTTATTTGATGTCAAAGAATGTCCTGAAACCACGTCAGGAGCTTTATTGTATGTCCTTTTCTTTGGATTTGCAGGGTTTTTGATACTCTTGGGGTTTGTTTTCAGGGTAGGATTTTTGGGTTTGTTTGGGGCTTTAATCCTGCTTACATCTAGTCTTTACATTATGGCTTGTGTATTTGCTATTGCTATAATACTTAGTTTGTTATCTATACTTTTGATACTATATTTTGTATTAATAGTGCCATCTATCAATTAAATTTCGTCAGGGAGCTATGAAAGAGCTATTTTATAACTACCCCTTATAGTATTTCTGCTCCCTGACTCTAATTCTACATAGTAAAACAACAAAATATATATATTGTTTATTATTTCCTATATCTGAGGGTTTATGTTAGATTATGTCTATTACCTTACAACAAAATATATATATTGTTTATTATTTCCTATATAAAAAAAAGCTAAAAAGGTGAAAAATGAAAACATATACTACGATCAGTCTGGATGTTGATTTAGTTACAATAGCTAGGTCACAAAATATTAAGCTCTCTAGCTTATTTAATGAATATCTGAAAGGTTATCTATCAGAGGATTTGGATA
>Ga0180438_10008909_pt1 | contig 12631 bp, 11 predicted proteins | sample SS_ome_12_FD_132455 | JGI IMG/M metagenome (GOLD analysis project Ga0180438, IMG submission 132455) | Hypersaline lake sediment archaeal communities from the Salton Sea, California, USA - SS_3_D_2 metaG | ecosystem: Environmental > Aquatic > Non-marine Saline and Alkaline > Hypersaline >...
GAGTGTTGATTGGTTAGTGTCCATCCGGAACTGTAACACATCCGTTAGCCAACGCATTGTGAAAAAAAGGCGCTAAATTTATGGAACTGTTAATCATTGTATAAGTTATTGAAAAATTTTGGAGTGCAGAGACTGCGTCACTGCATGAATTGACACAGTCAATTCACTCCATAAATGTTTAATAATCAGGCAGAAAGAGTAGGAACATTTTTTTGATTTTAGAATTTTGGGTTCTGTTTATATGTTGTTGATGCTAGAGATGCTTCAGTAAAAAACGCCTCAGAATGACATTTTGGGGACTTTTATTTCAAATATTAGCTAACCGCTTCAATTATTTCGCTCCATCTTTCGACATGTTTTTCGAGCGTAAAGTGATTTTTAAAGTGTCGTTGATTAAATTTTCCCATTTTTTCACGTTCTTCCGGATGATGAATTAAATATAAAATCTTTTCGATTAGCGCATTTTTGTTTTTGATTGGAATAATAAAACCACCTTTGCCATCAATTATCGCTTCAGGAATCGCAGCATGATTCGTCGTTATAACGGGTAAACCAAATTGCATCGCTTCCAAAATGGCAATCGGAAATGCCTCAATCGGATAGTAAGTAGGAAAACAAAAAATATCAGCATTTTTTAAAGCATTGATTTTTTCCTGTCCGTAAATGGGACCAAAATAACAGATATTTTCTTTAAATGCAGTCTGAGAAAAGATCTTCAATAGTTCTTGGTAGTGCATCTCATTTTCAGCTTTTCCATAAAATTGAAATTGAATATTATTATGTTCTCTTGATATTTCTTGGGCGGCGTCAAATAATATTTTCCAGCCTTTGCTTTCGATCATATTTGAGAGATAACAAACGGTTATTTTTTTACTGCATTTTTTATCTAAAACTATTTGTTGATTTGGTAAACCATAATGATTATGGGTAAGCATTGAACCGTTTGTCCAGGTTTTTAGATTGTTTATAAAGCGATTACCGACGGTGACAATGGTGTTTGGCAAGCCAAAATAAAACCGAAATATTTTTTGTAAGTTACCATTGATATTTTTAATTGTGTCAATTTCACTTCCGTGAACCCACCAGATCACCGGTTTATTAAAAACTTTTTTACAAATAAAGGTGTAAAAGCCATCTTTGAGAAATGCAATTTTATTAAAAGCCGGGCAAATAATGACTGTGCCAATTTTTTTAAAGAAGAGGACAAAAATAATTTGAAAGAGATATTTGCTAAAGCGCCATAATTTTTTATATGAAAACTTACGTAGCTCGCTGATGGCATCTACAAAGGGGGTATTAATATGAATGAGTTTGTACTGCTTCTTTAAAGTGGAATCAATTAATAGTTTAATCGCGTAGGATGCCCCATGAAAAGGCGGTGGTACGGGGCCGATGATTAAAATAGTTTTCTTTTTTGTTGCATTAACCATAATAAGCGTATTTTATTGCATCAATAAAACCTTTTGCGGCATTATCATAAGTGAGGTGTTCCGATAATTTAAGTGAATACCGGGACATGCTTCCATCCCGATTTCCCTCAAGACATTTTTCAATGGCATCAACCACTTCATCGGGATTAAATGGATCAACGACGTAACCATTTTTTCCTGGATGAACAAAATCTGGGTGGCTACCAACATATTTTGAGCAAACGATTGGCAAGCCGGCGGCAAGGGCTTCGGTTAGAACCAATGGATTTCTATCAGAATGACTTAATATTAAAAATACTTCCGCTTCTTGCCAATATTTCAGCGTTTCGACAAACGGAATGCTTCCAACAATATTAATATCAGGAATTGAATCGACGGAAATCTGGTGCTGCAAAGCTTGTTTTTCGCTCCCGTCACCGACTAAATTAAGTTCGGCTGTTTTTATTTTATTTTTTGCCAATTTAAAAGTCTCAACAATCTCCCAAATTCCTTTTTGTTGAATTAAATTTCCAATTGATAATATTTTAATATGACTATTTTGAGGCTTTGAATTTTGGACGTTTTTACTTATAAACGAAGTGTCATTGCAGTTGTGAGATAAGAAAAACTTTTTGTCACAATTTAATTGTTCCTTGATATAACGCTCAGATAAAATACCAGCAACGACAAAACAATTCGCATTTGTAGCTGCCATTTTACGTATTCGATACTTAAGTCCATTTGATAATTGGTCAGTGTGTGCAGTCCCTTCATTCCATATAATATATTTTTTATTAAACATTCTACAATAGATAAGACTTTGGATGGTTGCTGGCGAAAAACCTGTACAAACAATGACATCTGGTTGCGTCTTAATGAGATAGTAAAAATAGTCATAACTTAAATAAATATAAGGATCATAATCATTTTTTGAAATTTTAATTGAACGAACGATATGAAGTTTATAAGGATAATTTTCCAAATTTTTCAGTTGCCAATTATTACTCCGATGAGGTTCATTCTGTGCATGCAAAATGAGGGTAAAATCAATATCAGGATCAGCCGCAATTTTTTCAAATAATGGTTCGCGGTAAGGAGCCAGAATATTTTGGATAAAATGTACTTTTATTTTTGTTGTTTTGTGCTTCCTGTTTTTCATAATCTCTCAATTTATAAACGATAGCAATAATTAACCATAAGCCCAGATTAATTCGTTCAATAGCAAAAAAATCATAAAATAAACTCATTTGCGCCAGAAAAATAATCGCGCCAATACAGCCGATGGCTAAGCCTTTTAAATATGAAGAAAAACTCTCCTTACAAATTAACAAAAAATCTTTTATCACCTTAATATATATCAATAAAAAGAACGTTCCACCGATAATACCTAATTCACCTATCACACCAACATAGCTATTAAAGGGCTGAGTCACTGTTCCTGAACCAAGGCCACTCATTCGCGCGGGTAATAAATAATTCAATGCAATCGCTGGTGTTGGAGGCCTGGTAAAAAGGTTCGCAGTTACATTTGATGCTGCATCGCTAGCTACATATATATTTGTGAAAGCTCGGCTGCCAAATGTTGCTGGTCCGGTGCCAAAAAATATTTTTAATGGGTAATCGGAAAGCATATTCAGCCAACCAACAAATGAACGTATAATACCGGTTTTGGGGAAAACCTGAAAAAAATTGGTTAATGTTTCTGTCAATTTATCAAATTGATAGGTGTCACTACTATATTCAATTAAGAAACTCCAATTGATAAAAATAATAAGAAAAATACTTGAAATTATTATTGCTGGAAGTATTAAATTTTTTCGTTGTTTCGCCAGTGCATAAGTTGAAAATAATGACAAAAAATAAGCTGGATAGACGATCAGCATACGGGCAGCCAGGAAATTTATTGTTATTGGTATGATCCATTTGGGGAATTGTTTTGAATGATTGTAAATGAACCAGCCCAGTAAGATAACCGCGAGGAATAAGTAATAAAAAACCAGTTGCTTATAACCATAACCAAAAGTGCCACGAAGTAAATCGGGTGTTTGTAAACCTTCTGGCAATAGAATAATTCCAACAATAACCTCTAAAAAAAGGAGTACGATAAAGTATTTAACTATTTTTTTTAAATAACCTTGAGACGTCTTAAAAAAAATCAAAGTAATGAACCAAATAAAAGGTCCCCAAAAAAGGATAAAGTGACTTGCTAACGGAAAGAATGACTGGTTTTTATAATTAAAAATAGCACTCAGTAAATAAGAAAGCAGTAATAATGATAATATTGGCCCAAAACCATATAAATCGAGATACATAATTTTGGGTAAGAACAAGATCAAAAATAATAAACAGATAATTATGAGTGGCTTATCTGTTAATTGCGCGAAGCGGGGTAGAAGCGGAAATTCCTCGGTAAATAGACGCATGAAAAAAATATAGAATAAAATGAAAGGGATAGAAAGCCTTAAAAACAAGGAATCATTTTTTTTATTGAGAGGAATCATTTTCTTACTAAGTCTTGTAATAATTCATAAATGGCTTGATTTTTATCATAAGCATTAAATAGCTTAGCTCGTTTTTGGGCTCTCTTTCCTAAGTCTAATCTTTTTAAAGGATTATGATATAATTCAATTATTGCTTCAGCGATATTTTCTGGTGTTACAGGATTAACTAATATCCCCGTATCTTTTAAGGTTTTTTCCAGGCCTGTGAGCTGAGTAGCTACAATTGCTTTACCTAATGCCATGAATTCAATGGCCTTAATGGGATAGGTTTGTTCAAGATCGACGATTTTTGGAAAAGGAATTGCGCAAACATGCGATTTTAACGCCAGGTTGATAAACTCCTCATGTTCTACAAAGCCTGTGGTAATGATTTTTTCTTTGAATTGAAATTGATCAATATCTTCCTGAGCCGTGGGAAGAATTTGACCGACAATGAGGAGATTGGCATCAATTTCTTGTAAAATGAAATGAAATGCTTTGAGCATTAATTCCAGCCCAAAACCTTTATAAAATTGGCTTCGCTGGATCAGAATGGTAAATTTTTCATAGGGTTTAACAACAGGTAAATCTCTATACTCATCCAAAAAAATAGCGTTGTGGAAGCAACGCATTTTTTCTTTTGATAAGTTGAATTCTTTTAATTGAAAATTTGGTACAATTGAGACAATGTTTAGATCTGCTTTTTGAAAAATGGGACGAAAAAAAAAGACTTGTAGTTTTCTTCTCAGCTTTGAAAAGAATGTGAGCTTTAAATCACGGAATGGGATATCCCAGATATCGATTACCCATTTTTTTTTAAAGATAATTTTTGTTAGATAACCAAAAATCACGAACGAAGAAGGCTCTGTTAGAATAATATCATATTTCCGTAAGCTGAAAAAATTAAATAGACAAAACAAAAATAAACCCTGTTTCCCTTTCCATTTGCTCTTCAGTATCGATACCTTAGGTTTTATTTCTGCACTAATATAAGCTGTTTTATTTAACAGTAGAGTCATTTCAAAATATTGAGAAAAAAAAAATGCCCTCTGATAATAGTTAAAATTACGAAAACTTTTAGGAAATGATCCGTTAGTTATAAATAATATTTTCATCTATTTTTTAGCTACTATTAATAATTGACGTCTCTTCTTTAATATTGAAAACATAGTCTGACTCAATTCAAAAACTAATCTTGATATTTTCATTAGAAAAAACATCTTAGGTGACCAGGCTTTACTAATTATTTTTATTTTTATCTCCTTAAATCCTGCCAAGCCAAAAAGATTTCCAATTGAAAGCGGTGTCCAGGCGAAAAGATGTTGGTCAATATCATCTTTATGATAATATTTTTGTTTTTTACTCCGCCAATCATCTAATGGTAATACCAAGATAATCTCCCCCCCATTTTTTAATTTTTTTCTTAAATTTTGCAAAACATAAAGAGGATTCTTTGTATGCTCAAGTACATGATTAGAAATGATTTTGTCAAAGAAATTATCAGGAACTTCTTCAAATTTAGCGTAGACAATCGAAAATTTGGTAGCTGCAATTTGACGACTATGTTCATTTATTTCAAGGCCGTGTTTTTCAGAACAATTAATATTTGCTAAAATCTCTCCCCGTCCACAACCAAAGTCCAGCACAATATCATCACTGTTTATAAAATCTTTAAAAAATCGTGCTTGTACTTTCCCCCCTTCCTCAATCGGTTCCAGGACTAATTCATCATATTTTTTTCCTGATGCCCCGGAATAATGTTCATGTACTCTCAATTAAACTTCTCCTTCAATAAAGTGGATTATTCACTAATTGTCTAGTATCTCCTGATATATCCTGGATAACTTCTCATTCCTCACCCGATAATGAAATTTTTCCCTGGCTATTTCTAATGACTTTCTGCCGAATTGAGTACAGAGTTCCCGGTTTTCAATTAACTGAATTAAGTATTTCTTAAATTCAGGCTTCATCATTTCTTCATGTTCTAATATTCGTTTTTTTCGTTTTTCTAAATTTTTAAACTCCCAAAAACAATCCAACTGCCTGTTTTCGTCCAAAGGTAGATTAATGAGAAATCCATTCACATTATGCTGCACTTGCTCGGGAACAGAAAAGATATTGGTAGAAATCACTGGTAAACCTGCTAACATGGCTTCAGTATTCGAATTGGGGAAACAATCATCGAAGGTTAGTAATACAGCGACATCACAGGTTGGAAATATCTTTTGAATAACATCCTGATGAGGAACATTTTGAAACCATTTAATCTTAGTATTTGCATTTATTTTTTGCTTATAATTTTCAAAATCTGAAACGGAAGAACAGGTCATGAAATCATTGTACAAAAGTTGAGAAATTAATATTAATTCCAAATGATCATAAGTTTTCGATAATTCATTAAAAACATCAACAATGACTCTGCCTCCCTTTTGAAAGAAAAGATTACCGACAAAAACGATTCTGAATATATTTGAGTTGTTTTCATACTCTTTTTTAGTAGTAACTTTTTGAGCGTTATAAATGACTTCAACTTTTTTTTCAAAATCAGAAACAGCAAAATCATGTTTTCGAACGATGTTATAAAATAATTCACGAGCGGCGATACTCATTGGAATAATTTTTTTACAATAGGATGAGGCAAGTTTTTCCAGACCCCATTGCATCACTTTTTTATTATGCAAGCCAGTGCCTAAAAAGCGTGGTAAAAATGATTCATAAGTAACTACCCACGGTTTTTTATTGAGTACAATGTTATTACGAGTATGAAAGAGATTAACTTTTGGAGCTGGTGAAAAAATTTTGACAAAATTAAGAAATTCAGGAAATACTTTTAATAATCGGAATGAAATAAAAGGGACATCGATATATTCCACATTTTCCAGACCATTTTTATATACTGAATATGCATATCCATAATATCTTTTGTGAAGACCGATTTTGATTTTTTTCATTTTTCTCCTGAATCATAACTAATAGCATATCATAATAATAATTGATTTATTAAAGCAAAAATAATTAAGGATAAGATCAAACTATAACTAAAACAACATATTCATTAATAAGTCCCTAGAAATCCAGACAACCTTATCTGATTGCAACAAGACAAGAAGGGTGATGATCATCGTTTTTACATTTAAAACCATGATAGTCTAGTATATTACGACAAGCTTCAATGGAAGCTGGTGGATGTATTTCAATTTTCATTGATTTAACACGATCCATCCAATCTAAAGAACCCTGAAACACTCTATCTTCAGCTCCTTCAATGTCCATTTTTAAATAATCGACACGGTTCAGATTATATTCACTAAAAATGCTATCAAGGCTCCTTGCTGGTGCCTTTCGATCAGTTGAATGACAGTCTGAATTTTTATCTAAGATCCGAAATCCCCATTCTTCATCACCACCATAAGTAATTTGACCATTTGATGACCATATCGCAGCGTGAATTAGTTCACATCTCGATTTAAATGAATGAATGTTACGAACTGCAAATTGAAGATTGTCTTTATCCATTTCGACGGCCAAAATCTTCGCTTTAGGATATAAGTAGGCAAAATGTACAACTGTGTAGCCAACGTTTGAACCCAAGTCAACTATAATACAATCAGATCTTAATTTAATTGGAGGTAGGTGATATTGTTTTACAAAGGTATCCCATAACACATAATTATCTGTAGTGCCTGGTCTACAAAAAATTGAATGTCCGCCAAGCTGCCTAATGCGGAGGGACACGGGAGATGATTTTTTAGGGATTTTTTTTAAACTACGGTATCGAAATATTTCAATTGGATTTGAGAAAAGCCGTTGGTATCCAAGAATTGTATCATAATATTCATGAAGAGTTTTCATAATAATCTACTTTCTCTGTATGATAAGTACTACCTTTCATTTTATCGTATTGTTATACCATTTATTTAAATTAAAAATATTCCAGAATGCACTAGGATTTATTCTTGTTAATTTAAAATGAGTCACCCAATTATTTAGAAATTTATGATTGAAAATTGCATGTTTTGTATTAAATTCATTTAATTCTAGTTGGAAGTTTGAATTTGATGTTGATTCAAGCCAGTTAATAATTGGCGCCGTAAAGCCACGTTTAGGACGATAAATAAAATCTTTAGGCAAATGTCTCTCAACCACTTTTTTCAACAAATATTTCTTATCGCTATTTTTTAAATATGAGTGACTGGAAAGCTGAAAGGCAAATTCAGTCAGGTTTTGATCAAGCAAAGGTACCCGCCCCTCGACACTATTGGCCATACACTGATTATCGACGCGATTTAGATAATCTTCCACCAGATAGGTTTTTAGCGAGACATATCGCATCCAATTGGCATAAGCGTTTTTTTCGTTAAGGGCTAAGCTATTGTATTTTTCCTGCAATTGCTGAATGGTTTGATAGGGGGAATGAACTGAATCGAGAAAATCGGGATGTAAAATCGAGTTCAATTCGTTTAATTTGAAGCCACCCCAGCCATAATAAAAGGTCTCATTGGTGGCAAGCCGACGGAAAATATCAAAGCGCGGTTTTACTGGCAAGAATGGTTTGGTACTTTGATAAAGTGCTTTTCTAAACCAGGTGGGGGTAACGGCCAGTTTGGCATAATAAGTCTGATAGAAATTTAAATAACGTAGCCACTCATTGTATCCAAAAAAAAGCTCATCCCCCCCGTCGCCGGAAAGCACTACTTTCGTACCGGTTTGATGCACTAGCCGACTGAGAAAATAGATCATCATCTGGATAGGATTTGAGCCGGGTTCTTCCTGGTATTTGACAAATTGAGGGAAAAATGCCAGCACATCTTCCTGCCCGATTAAAATTTCGTGATGGTCTGTTCCCAGCCAACTGGCAGTTTCACGGGCTTCTTTCAATTCGTTCAATCGTGGATCATCTTTAAAGCCCAGGGAAAAACTTTTGATTTGACCGGCATAATTTTCACGGGCGATTGCAGCCACCAGTCCCGAATCCAGACCACCGGATAAAAAGACACTAATGGGCACGTCGGCCACCAACCGACTTTTTACGGCGTCGGTCACGAGAAAATCTAATTGTTCGATTAACTCGTTTTCATCGGTTGGTATTTGAACCTGGGGATTTTGATCAACTTCCCAAAACTGAATCGGCTTTATTTCGGTAGCACCGGCTTTGATGAGCGCAAAGTGGCCAGGGGGTAATTTGAAGTAGCCTTTCAGAACGGTATTAGGTGCCTGGACCATTCCTAAATATAAATATTCATATATATTTTGGTAATCCAATTCAGTATTTTGGGACGTGAGTTGAACCAGGGCGTGGAGAGATGAAGAAAAAGCAAGACAATCACCTAAGAAATGATAATATAGTGGTTTAACTCCCAGGCGGTCTCTGGCAATGAAAAGCTGGTGACACTTTTGATCATAAAGAGCAAAAGCGAAAATCCCGCGAAGTTTCTCTAAAATATTGGGTCCATATTCTTCGTATCCGTGTAAAATTACTTCGGTGTCACTATTTGATTGAAATTGGTGCCCCTTTTTTTGAAGTTCGATTTTTAAAGATTTATAATTATAGATTTCTCCATTAAAAACAATCCAGTACTGTTTGTTTTCATTGGACATGGGTTGATGACCGGAATCAGAAAGATCAATAATACTGAGGCGGCGATGAAAAAGCGCAGCCTCGAATGCCTGAGAAAAAAATTCTCCTGAATCGTCAGGACCTCGGTACGCAATCCTACCGGAAGCTCTCCGAGCAGATTGAATAAAATTATTTGAAATGGGTTTCTTATCTTTTGAATAAATTCCGAGAATTCCACACATAATATATTTAGTATTTATTTAATTTTTTGATTATTTATAAGTTATTGAAAATTTTAATCTTCCTAATGACAAATACCAAATCATTGCTTTTAAATAAAGCTTTATTCTTGAATAATTTACTATTGATTCTTTAAAAACTAACATGGAAATTAATGAATAAATTGTCCTGGTAATAAGCCATAAGATGAAGATAATGCCTGCAGAAAATTCCGAGTGACCAAATTTTTTAAATAATTTAAAATTACTGTAATGGTATTGCATAAGTCCCCATAGTGTCAGTCCTTTACCTGAAGCGCCATAATGTAAAACTTTGAATTCTGGAAAATAAACCACCTCATAACCGGCCGTATGACATCGAAACGCAAAATCGACTTCTTCTGCCATAAAAAAATAACGTTCATCTAGAACACCAATTTTTTTAATAAGCTCGCGACGGATTATCATGGCTGCACCATTTACGTAACCGACAGAAAGTATTTGATTGCTTAATATATTTCCTTTTTTATTGAACTTATTTAAGTAAAGGGCATCCAGTAACATTGATTTTTGATATTCTGATATGTTTCGATCGAAAGAAAATGAGGTAACAGTTTTTCTATTTCCATTTTGCTGTTGGGTACCAAGAATGCCGATTGAGGGATGTTTCTCCAGGTAATTTAAGGCTTTATTTATATGAGAATTTAATATTAAAGTATCCGCATTTAATAAGAAAAAATATTTCCCGCGGGCAATTTTAATGGCTTGATTATTGGCTTTTGAAAAACCAGCATTTTCTTTATTCTCGCTAAAGATTATTTCAGGAAAATGTTGTGTTATCAAATTTTGAGAATTGTCTGTGGAGGCGTTATCGACAACAATGATTTCAAAACTAATTTTTGTAAAATTTTTATAAACGGATTCAAGACAAGGTTTTAAATAATGCCAGGAATTGTAGTTGACTATGATAATCGAAAGATCTATATTCATAGTTATTAAATCTCATAGTTGCATTTGTTTTTGTTGAATTATATCACCTTATAAAGAAACAACAATTTTAAGCAATTTACTTATAATTTGCTAGTCATCAATTCTAAACCAATGCGATAAATCTTCTTGAATGAGCTCCTCAAGTTGTTTTATATCCTCTTTAAATTTGTTAATTAGGTTTTTTCTCGTCTCAGGATTTATTTGAGGAGGGCGTTGATTACTAATATTCCATTTTTCAATTAATGGATATATTTTCCAGCGTATATCCCTAAAAGGAAAAATTGTTTTAACGACTTTTTTTATTTTTAAAGGCTGACCATGAATTTTACTAAGTAAAAGCGATTTAGGTAAACCACTTACATTTGATTTGATTTTTAAATTATTCAAATCAATTTGAACAGGATCCAATTCAAGAAAATCCAATATGTCTTTTATAAATTTTCCTTGATCTTTAATAAAATCTTCAAATAATATAAATTTCATTTGTGAAAGATTAAAAAATTTTAAATATCTCTTTATTTGTTTGTAATAAAATCCGCGATCTACATAACTGAAATGCCATATATTGTGCTTTGAACAGGCTTTTAATCGGTCATGTTCGGCTATTATTGCATCTTCAAAAGATTTTAATTCAAATCCCCGGCGATATGACATCCAATAGTGGGAATAAGCGCGATCGACAGGATTTCTTAACATAAAAACAAATTGGACGCTTTTTCCAAGAGTTTTGAAAATTTTTTCTGCACAATCAGGATAATATATTAGTTCCGGATCGATTTCACCTAAAATTTCTTGATGGTTTAAATTAGGAAAATATATATTAAGATAATCTTTTTCATTAACTTGCTTAATGTTATTTAAGAAATATTTTGACTCTTTTGTAGATGTTAAACAGATTAAAGGGTGTTTGGCTAAAATATCATAAAGAGAAGTAGTGCCAGCTTTTTGAGCACCAGGACAAATGAAATATTTCATGATGTTTTTAATATTTTATTCCTAATTTTTTTATATATTCTTTTCTTTTCATTTTAAAAGTTTCTAATTTAGTTTTTTCAACTGGATAAGGTTTTCTTTTTTATAAAAGAGTACTATACAAATTTTTTAATTCTTTTACATCAGGTCTGCTAATGGGTTCTTTTGATTTTATCACTACTAAGCCAAAATCAATAGAATGCACTACATTCAATAGATACTTACGAGCAAATACATTGATAAATTTAGGTAAACGGTTGAATGGTCTTAAATAATTGAAATTATGAAATACTTTTTTTAAAAGAATTTGATTATTTTCTACTGCTGAACCTTTCATGATTTCAGGATCAAAAAGATCAAAGGCATATTCATTAAAGTGCTGTTTATGATATGGATTAACAAGATTATATTTTGTTAAAGTTAAATAAGGAACTCCTAAAAGAAAAATACCACCATGAGTTAAAACTCGATATATCTCATTTAAAGTGAAAAGGTAATTTTCTATATGTTCAAGAGTATGATAAGAAAAGATTAGATCAACTGAATTATCATAGAAAGGTAGTTCATTCAAATTTAAATCAAGAGAAATATCTGCATTTTCATTGATATCAATATTTATAAAATCAGGTATATAAGAAAATCATGCTCCGATATTTAACTTTAAATTTTTCATTTATTAACTCTAAATTTACATGAAGTTTTTCTTAACCGTTAGTTTTTCACAATCATTAATTCAATGAATTTTGATTGATATTAACTTAATCTTATTTTTTTAAGAAACTTAACTATTATCAATTGATCATCAACATCTATTATGTTCAATTTTATTATTAGAAAGAAGATGATAATTAACAGTGACTTAATACCCAAAGTTAATATTTCCGAAAATGAAATAATCCAATGTCTTAAAATTAAAATTGATATGATCGTTAGAATACCAATCGCTAGAAAGCGTCGAGATTCTCTAGAAAGTATCATTATTCTTAAACGGCGCTTTATTATAGA
>Ga0180438_10008910_pt1 | contig 12631 bp, 13 predicted proteins | sample SS_ome_12_FD_132455 | JGI IMG/M metagenome (GOLD analysis project Ga0180438, IMG submission 132455) | Hypersaline lake sediment archaeal communities from the Salton Sea, California, USA - SS_3_D_2 metaG | ecosystem: Environmental > Aquatic > Non-marine Saline and Alkaline > Hypersaline >...
CTCTATAACGAGGAGCAGGAGGGCTCCAAAGTGGAATTTCGGAAATTGAGAGAATTATTTGGATGGGATGCCATGGAGTATTGGAATACTGGAGTGATGGAGTAATGGTATCAAGAAATCTATTAACTTTTATGAGTTGTGCAATACTCCAATACCCCAACGCTCCAATACTCCATTCTTTATGGGGATATTCTTTCGCAGATGCGTTGGACTGCTTCCTCGGTTTTTTCCCTGCTACCAAAAGCGCTTAGGCGAAAATAACCCTCACCAGACGGCCCGAACCCTGAGCCAGGAGTCCCCACCACGTGCGGTTCGACCAGCAAAAGATCGAAGAATTCCCAGGAGCTCAGACCATTAGAAGTCTTCATCCAAATATAAGGAGCATTTCGGCCGCCGTACACGGAAAAACCGGCAGCACTGAGAGTGTGCCGAATTATCCGGGCGTTTTCCATATAATAATCAATGAGGCTTCGCACTTGAGCCTTACCTTCGTCTGAGTACACAGCAGCAGCGGCGACCTGGACGGGATAGGATACGCCGTTGAATTTGGTAGTATGGCGACGGTTCCAGAGTTTGTTGAGGCTGACCGGTTCTCCCGAAGAGGTACTGGCCATCAAATCTTTAGGAACTACAGTGTAAGCACACCTGGTGCCGGTAAACCCGGCAGTTTTCGAGAAGCTTCTGAACTCGATGGCGCATTCTTTAGCGCCCTCAATCTCATATATGGAATGGGGAATTTGCTCCTCGGTGATATAGGCTTCGTAGGCGGCATCGAAGAGGATTACCGCCTGGCTTTCCCGGGCGTAGTCAACCCATGTTTGCAGTATCTCTCTACTCGCCACTACCCCAGTAGGGTTATTGGGAAAGCACAGATAAATGATATCTACCTTACGGCTTGGCAACTCTGGCAAGAAGTCATTGGCCTCGGTGCATGGCATGTAATATAGTCCATGGTAACGTCCTTGATCATCAGCCTTTCCCGTTCTGCCTGCCATGACGTTGGTGTCCACGTAAACCGGATATGCCGGATCAGCCACTGCGATAAGGTTGTCCACCGCAAAGATTTCCTGAATGTTGCCACTATCGCATTTGGAGCCATCGCTGACGAAGATCTCATCGGATTCCAGGCTAACACCTCTGGCCTCATAGTCATTGGCTAGGATGAGATCCAGGAGAAATTGATAACCCTGCTCAGGGCCGTAACCTCTGAATGTCTCTGGCCGGCCCATCTCATCCGCAGCCTGGTGTAAGGATTTGATTACCGCGGGCGGCAGGGGTTGAGTTACGTCACCGATGCCTAGTCGAATTATTTCAGCTTGCGGATTTGCCTTGGTAAAGGCCTGAACTCGGCGGGCTATTTCTGGGAAAAGGTAGCCAGCTTTCAATTTTAGATAGTGTTCATTTACCAGCGCCATACCAGTATCCTCCCTACACTGTTTTTTGTGACGAAGGGTAATGATACAAAGTTTGACCCTATAAAGAAAGGGCAAATAAACATCTTCCTAGTTCACCCAAAAGACTTTTACAGCTGTCTATGTTTCACGTGAAACACTTTGACAGTTACTGGAAAAAAATAGTCAGGGATTCCAAGCTGATCTTAACCAAATTAGAAGATAATACACTGTGATTATTACTCATTGTCAAACCAACCTTTAAGCCGCGGTTGAGCTTCCATTTCACTTTAAAAATTGAATTTGGTGTGCTATTGTGTGCCAGAATTATTTGCCAATGGGCGGCAGGGAGTTAGGAAATCGGCCAGAGTTCTTTCCAAATCATCTAGGCATGGCTATTACTTCTTTATTAAGTCAGATCAATCTGAGATTAGGTAAGAGTTATGAGCAAAATCATTGCCATAGCCAATCAAAAGGGGGGAGTGGGGAAAACCACTACTTCTGTAAATCTGGCGGCATCGCTGGCTGTGGCCAAGAGGCAGACTCTTCTGGTGGACTGTGATCCCCAAGGGAACGCTACCAGCGGCTTGGGTATCCAGCGAGAGCAGATCGACAAAGACCTTTATCAGTTACTGATCAACGAGACTCAACCCTCGGAAACAGTCTGCTCAACGGCTTTACAATATCTACATCTCATCCCTGCAACCAGAGAACTCATTGGCGCCGAGGTTGAGCTGCAGGTCCTAGAGGCAAGAGAAAAGATATTGGGACATGGTCTTAGGAGCATGGTCTCCCAGTACGACTACATCATTATGGATTGCCCGCCCTCACTGGGCTTGTTGACGGTCAATGCCCTTACGGCAGCCAAGACAGTTATCATCCCCTTGCAGTGTGAGTACTATGCAATGGAGGGACTGAGCCAATTGCTCAGAACCATCCAGTTGGTCAAGAGAACGCTAAATCCCGGCCTGGGAGTTGAGGGTATTTTGCTTACCATGTTCGACAGCCGTAACAATCTCTGCCATCAGGTGGCAAGCGAGGTTAGAAGTCACTTCAAGGGGCGAGTTTTCAAAACGGTGGTACCTCGTAATGTGCGCTTAAGTGAGAGTCCTAGTCACGGCAAGCCTGCCCTACTATACGACATAAATTCCACGGGAGCGCGAGCATATTTGGAACTTGCCAAAGAAGTAATCAGGCGTGAGTCAAGTAACAACAATAGTTAACCACGCTCTCGGCCGCAACGAGCACAGAGGACAAACGATAAGATTTCACCACTAAGTACACAAAGGTTTTCGAGTTTTTAATACTTTTCTTTTGTGTGCTTTGTGATCTTTGTGGCTTAACCTCAGACCACTGTCTGCAAATGTGAACATGTCGTCAGTGGGAGCCACTTTTCCAGCCGCGATCTCGACCAAGGTGGCGAAAAACAGCTCAAAATTTTTAGCTGATCGCTGGTGGAAGATTAACCATAACACTTAAAAGATAGGCATGTGAGTTTATGGAGCGGAACACCAAAAAAAAGGGATTAGGCAAAGGTTTGGGGGCACTAATTCCTGACGCAGATCTCCTGGCACGAACTAGTGACAAGTTCTTTTTTTGCGGTATTGAGGAGATCAGCCCCAATCCATACCAACCGCGGCAAAACGTGCGGGACAAGGCCTTTGAAGAACTGGTTGAGTCGATACGCGAAAGGGGCATACTCCAACCACTTCTAGTGCGGAGCAAGGAAGAAGGGTACCAGCTAATTGCCGGAGAAAGGCGGTGGCGGGCGGCACAAATTGCCGGTCTCCGGAGAGTACCCGTAATTGTCAAAGAAAGCGCTGAGCCCGAGTCCTTCGAGCTTGCCCTGATTGAAAACATTCAGAGAAAGGACCTAAATCCCATTGAAGAAGGAGAGGCTTATAGTCGGCTTCAACAGGAATTTGATCTGAGTCAGGAGAATATTGCCAAGAAGATTGGCAAAGACCGCTCCACCGTGGCCAATATGATTCGTCTTCTCAAGTTGCCGGAGAAGATTCGCGTTGACCTAGTGGATGGGCTCTTGAGCATGGGGCACGCTCGGGCACTGTTGGCCTTGTCTAGGTCGGATCTCCAGTTACAGGCACGTGATGCAATAGTAAAGAAGGGCCTTTCCGTGCGAGAGACGGAGAAACTGGTGCGAGATCTGCAGGCGAGAAAGAAAAAATCAATGGCTGTTCCGCAACTTGATAGCCATATGCGGGCAATTCTCGATCGACTAATTCGTTATTTCGGTACCAAGGTAAGCATCACTCGCCGCGGCAAGAGAGGTAGAATAGAGATTGATTTTTATTCTGACGATGACCTGCAACGGATTCTGGATTTATTTTGGCGAGGATCTTCAACTTCAAAGGGTTAGTTTGTCTGAGTCCTTCCCTTCCAAGTCGAGACAACATTTGGTTGAAATTTCATATTAGACTCGGCTTGCCATATATCAGCTCCTTTAGACCGTCCAAGCGTAAATCTGAGATTAGGGGTATGAGATATGGGATGTGAGATGCTAATCAAGAGTCTCTATCGCACCTCCTACATCCGCTAGTCTTTTGCTCAAGCTTGTGCACTAGGTTTTACCTTAGAAGATTCGAGTATAGTCTGGCCAGAAGAGGTATAATGATGAGTGTGCATGTGGTTGTTGACGGATACAATTTAATTCGCCGGTCCCCGTCGCTCAGTGGTGCGGAAGAATTGTCCCTTGAACATGGAAGGGAGGCATTAGTTGAGAGGTTGCGACATTACAAGCGCGTGAAGAGACACCGAATTACCGTTGTTTTCGACGGTGCTGACAAGGTGACTCTAGCTGAAGAAAAGACACAGCAAAAGGGCATCGGAATCATTTACTCCGGACAAGGCAGATCTGCAGACTCGGTAATTAAAAGGATCTGCCGTGATCAAGGCGAAAAAGTTGTTGTAGTGACCGCAGATGGAGAGTTAGCCAGCTACGCTGAATCGTGTGGATCTGTGGTGATGGCTTCAGAAGAGTTTGAAGCAAAAGTAGAAATGTCATTCTATGCCAATCTCAAGGGAATTGAAGGAGAGGATGAGGGGGAAGGTTGGAGTCCTGACAAAGGTACAAGCAAAAAGGGACCAGCAAGAAGACTATCCAAGAAGGAGAGAAAAAAACGGCAAAAGTGGAAAAAGCTATAGGGAGTGTAGATTACGGATTCGGATTTCGGATTGAAAAAGTAAATTGCAAATCAGAGAATTCAAATTGAAGTCTACAATCCGCATTCCGCATTCCCAATTCCGCAATCGAGGCACTCCATCACTCCACTACTCCAATACTCCCGAAATATGCTGTTGAAAGTGAGGAGCCGTTAATCAAATATGGAATTATAGCGATACTTATGGAGTTATACCCATGTACAAATCAATCCTTATACCCCTTGATGGGTCCAAGCTGGCGGAAGCGATCCTTCCTGAAATAGAGAAAGTAGCATCCTGCATGCGGGCAAGGATCATACTACTGCGGGTATGCCGTGCTCACGTCTTTCCAGGAAAGGACCCCACTGAAGCAGAAGTCGAGGTAGTTAGGAATGCCGAAAAGTATTTGGTAACCATTGCTGCCGACTTAAATGCCAAGGGTTTTGATGCCGAGGTGCACGTCCGGTATGGTGATGTGGCTGAAGAGATCTTAAGCCATAGCAAGCGCAATGAGATTGACCTGATTTCCATGTCTACCCACGGGCGAAGTGGTTTAGGTCGCTGGTTGCTAGGAAGCGTGGCAGAAAAGATCGTGCGTCACTGTGAAAAACCAGTGTTACTGCTCAGGCCAAAAGAGTAGCGAATCAAGGACGCAGTTTGCTGCAGTTCCAAGTTCCATGTTCAAAGTCCCAAGTTTTCTTGACTAATCTTAACCTTATTTTCAAACTTGGAACTTTGAACTTTAAACCTGGAACTTGACTCTATGGGGCGGGCTAAAGGTCGCCTATATCTTTCTTTCTTTTCCTTGTAGCAGAGCGCGTATGTTTGTACGATGTCGGATTACAGCGGAGAGGGCAAACACAGAGGTAAGGCCCAAATATATAAAACTGTAGCCTGTAACTGCAGCCCAGGCTGGTAAGGTTAAAAGGGCGGTAAGAGAACCTAGAGATACGTATCTCCAAATCCAGGTGACAAGAAGAAAAATGGCAAATGAAGCAAGAGCTGCCTTGGGAACTAGAACGACTGATATGCCAAAGGCGATAGCCACACCCTTGCCGCCGCGGAAGCGGAGAAAAACTGAGGATAGGTGGCCGAAAAAGGCGGCCAGGGCCACCAATGCAATAGTGAGTGCATCTCTCCCCGTGCCACCAGACCATATACTCAGTGCCACGACAACCGGTAGCGCTCCTTTTGCCATATCCATAAGCAAAACCAAAAGGCCCCACCTTAATCCCAGGTTACGGGCAACATTAGTGGCGCCGATGTTCTTGCTCCCAAGGGTGCGCACATCGACATTGGCCACCCAGCGACCGATCAAATAACCGGTGGGTATTGAACCTAAGAGGTAAGCCGCCAAAAGGAAAAGGGCTATACTAAGGAGTGCCATACGCTTTTCTCTAGGGGTTAGATGTGTTCAAGATTACAGGTGGTTGCTACTCTATGACAAGTAATTTTTGTTCAACATCGAAAACCTGTTCCTTAGAGCCAGGTTAGAGTTCGATACTTTGGCGGTAAAGATTGCGAGCTGTTTTGAAGTACTGGAGTATTGGAGTGTTGGAAAAATCAAAAGATTAAATTTCAACTTGAATGAGTGTTTTCAATACTCCATTAATCCACCACTGCAAAAGACTGCCGAAAGGGGGGAAATAACATTGAAACCTCCTAAGGGGGGAGCCCTAGCTAAAATCTCATACGCGCAGGCGCAGTCTGTTTTTTCTTGCCTGCCTAATAGCATTGTAGTATATCGACGCTATTAGCACTGACCTTAAGAGTTTGCTCTCAAAGATAAAGAATACCGCCCAACAAATACGAGTGGATCATATGAAGGTTTGCGTCATAGATGGCATGGGTGGAGGCATCGGCAACGCCCTTATCAAAAAGATCAAGGCAGTATTTCAGGAACAGGTTGAAATCATTGCGCTGGGCACCAACGCCATTGCCACTGCGCAGATGATGAAGGCCGGAGCGAACAGAGGGGCCAGTGGGGAAAATGCGGTTATGGTAATGGCACCCAAAGTTGACGTTATTATAGGCTCCATATCAATATTGCTTGCTGATTCGATGATGGGGGAAATGACCGCCGGGATGGCTGCAGCTGTGGCCAGCAGTCCAGCGCTCAAACTTATTTTGCCACTTACCCAGGAAGCAGTGGAAGTAATAGGGGTGTCTCCTGAGCCCCTTCCCCACCTTGTAGATCACCTAGTAGAAAAGAGACTGCGCCAGCTAATAGAAAGTAACCGGCTTGGCCAGAAGTGAAGTCTAACTTCCAAGAGCTTTCCTAGTACCTCCCCGCTGGAAGGTGTAATTCATATTCTCCTCTTTGGACCTTTTGCACTCACAGATTGTTTCACGTGGAACATTCCATGGAAGCCAGAAGTTCTAACCTCTCAAAACAGATTAGAGATGGTCTGACCACTCGCTGGCTGGGGAAGACTATTCATTGCTACGACGCAGTGGAGTCAACTAATTTGCTGGCAATAGAAATGGCGCAGCAGGGTGCGCCGGAGGGTACTGTTGTTCTGGCAGAGCAGCAACTCAGCGGTCGTGGTCGTGGTAACCGCTCTTGGCACTCACCAGCAGGAGTCGGGGTTTACTGTTCAATTGTCTTGCGGCCAAAAACGGCGCCGTCGAAAGGGCAGTTAATAACCCTGATGGCAAGTGTGTCCATAGTCAAGGCTATAACTTTAAGGACGGGACTTTTGCCTCGAGTAAAGTGGCCAAATGACATTCTGATCAATGACAGGAAGGTGGCAGGGATTCTCTTGGAAAGTAGGGTGAGTGGAGGACAAATAGACTACGCGGTCATAGGTTTCGGTATCAATGTGAACAATGATTCAGTAGATCTTCCTGAAAATATTAGGGGCAAAGCCAGTTCTCTATTAATGGAACTCAAAAGGCCAGTGGATCGCGGTACATTGGTTATGGAGATTTTTTCGAAACTTGAAAGAATTTATGACAGGTTTCAGCGCGAGGATTTTCCCGTGATCCTCGAGCAATACCGTCATTACTCATCTACCCTGGGGCAGAGGGTACGCATATGGCAAAAAGATGAAGCCACCGACGGAGTTGCAGTTGACCTTACTGAAGATGGCGGTCTCCTACTCGAGGTAGAAGGAGGTGAACAAATAGTTGTGCACGCCGGAGATATAGAATATCTGAGGATTTTATAAGTAGTCAGCCTTCAGCCTTCAGCGGTCAGCTTTCAGCAAGATGCTTGAATCGAACTCTAGCGAAGTGATGAAGCCTTGGGGAAATTACCCATGAGATTGTGCGGGGAAAGAGTCCCAATTAATGTGAATTTTAGTATCGAACTGATAGCTGATGGCTTAGCTAAATACCGGAGGGCTTTGATAGGTTTGCCTAAAGAGCAGATAGGTTGGAGGGGGTGCTAGGTGAGCAGATATACCAGCCAAGATTTACTGACCGCGGGCCTTCTCCATGGCCTCCTGCTTTTTCTTGCATGAGATACAGAGTGTCGTAACCGGCCGAGCCTTCAATCTTTCCTCTCCGATATCGTCGCCGCAAGCCTCACAAATTCCGAAATCTCCCGAATCAATTCGTTCCAGGGCGCTTTTTATCTTCGAAAGGAGTTTGCGCTCACGATCCCGAATTCGAAGCATAAAGTTGCGGTCCGACTCGAGAGAAGCTCGATCGGTGGGATCTGGAAAATTCTCGTTCGCCGTGGTCATACCGGAGACAGTTTTTTCCGCTTCGGCTAGTATCTCTTGAAACCTCTCTGTTAATATCTCGCGGAAGTACTCAAGTTTCTTCTTATTCATTCTTGAAAGCTCCTGTGCCGAATATAGAAGAGAGTTTTCTTAACACAGGATTCCCCATAAGTAAAGGATAAAATACCTATGTGATTGAAAAGTCTGGATCTTGGTACAGGCCGCTTTTACCACCGCTTTTCTCTAGCAAACGTATGTCATCAATGATCATACCTCGGTCATAAGATTTGCACATGTCATAGATGGTTAACGCCGCAGTTGAAACCGCGACCATGGCCTCCATCTCAACACCCGTTCGATCCTTGGCATGGGCGTTGGCGAGAATGACAATCTCCGATGAATCAGTGTCAGGAGTAAAATCTATTGTCACGCTGGTCAACTTGAGTGGATGGCAGAGAGGAATTAGCTCACTGGTTCGTTTTGCCGCCATAATTGCGCTCAGACGGGCGACTCCAAGAACATCACCCTTTTTTACATCTCCGCCTACAATGAGCTGTAAAGTTTCCGGTTGCATTCGAATCCTTCCCCTGGCAACCGCCCTGCGATCAGTAACAAGTTTTTCTCCTATATCTACCATTCGTGCCTGACCAGATTCATCAAAATGAGTGAATTGTGACATGGTTATCCCTTTCATCCCAGAGCCCATGGCCTTTAGTAAGCGGTAAGCAGTGAGCGGTGAACGGTTAAGAAACCGCGAATCTAATGTTTACCCATTGCCGATTACCATGTACTGACTTCTACTTTTTAACTCTTACGCTATAATGTTTTTCATTTCACCTGAATAAGTAGATAAAGATCGCCTGATTGGCCATTTTCACCACTATCCCCCTGGCTCAAGATCTTCAAGCGAGTGTTGTGCTCAACTCCAGCGGGGATATCCACCAATAAATCTTTTGTGACTTCCAGTCTGCCTTGACCCTTGCAAGAGGGGCAGGGGTGTATCCGGACTTTTCCTTGACCCTCGCACTTGGGACATGTGCCAATGGCTGTAAAGATACCGGACGATTGAGTGTACCTACCACTGCCCTTGCACCAATGACAGGTTTGCAAATCAGAGGTCGAAATTATACCATTACCCCGACAAGCACCACAGTTTTCCATGGTATTGACTCTGATTTGCTTCACACCACCTTTGGCGGCTTCCTCTGAAAACACCTCAAGTTGGTAGCAGAGATCAGCGCCTCTAGAGGGATGTGCTTGAGGGCGAACTCCTGCAATACCAAGAAAATCGAAAAATTCAGTAGCAAAAGTACGAAGTACATCCTCGGTACGCTCGAAGCCCCGGTATCCTTGCTCTCTTAGGCCATCATAGCCCTTTTGATCATACAACCGTCGCTTCTTGCCATCACTTAAAACATGGTAGGCTTCCGCCACCAGCTTGAAATGCTCCTCGGAGATCGGGTCTCCAGGATTGCGGTCGGGATGGTATTGGAGAGCAAGTTGCCGAAATCGCTTCTTGATCTCTTTAAGAGAGGCTCTCTCTTTTAGCCCCAGAATTGCGTAATAGTTCCGACTGTTCACAATATTAACACCCATGGTGAAATCTACAGCTTACCCAGTACCGCCCTGTTCGAAGGGCGATCCCACGGGAAAGTTTTTCATTTGAAGAAAAATAATGATACTGTTTTATCAGCTTGAATACAATTGGAGAATCCGCCAGGAGTTTCCACATTTTTTTCGGGGGTTGCTCAGGGATTAAGAGATAATGAAAAGAAAGAGACTGGGGCGTTTCTTGTGATTCCTGTGGAGTGACCAGACCGTGAGACTTGGAAGGCAAGAAGAGACACAAGGAACGGTTTGTTATCTACGGCTGCTGTATTTACTTTGCACTGGCACTTTAAGGCCGGGACATTCCCTCCGCTTACGCTCGGCCTGCTCTAGTTGCCAGGCTGATGTCCTTCGGAACCAAGGAGATGGCAGCCCGAGCTGCGGATATAGCCAGCCTCTGCTGTATTGCTTGGGCAGGATTATCTCTTGGAGTTGGCATAGGCTGGCAATATACGCCGCTTCGGGAAAATCCCGGCCTTAAAGCTCAGTCTAGACAAGGTTAATTGAAAAACCGATTTCCATTTGGAAAACACCCGGAACAAGCTTGCGGCCTGAATACCATGCTATTACACATGCATTTTTGGGGAAAATCCTGGAGAATCCGCGGACAGCCTTCGCACTCTGTCGGTGAAAAGGGGGAAGGGGGCGGACCCTTATCTTAGTCCTATATGGAAGGGGTGCTATGGAGATAGAACTAGCAAAAAAGAATATCTTAGCTTTTATGTATGCTGAAAGGTTAAAATCAGCTCTGATCATTACAGGGCAACTCTTGGATGTGCTGGGGGATCTCAAAGAGGGAGAACGGGCAGGTGGTCTAAAAATGTTTAATTCTTTTATAAGAGGCGTGACCAGCGAAATGCGACTGGCTGCAAATGTGATGGATGATTTGAATTGGGATGGGTTGAGCGGACAACTCAATCTTATGGAAGGTTACGCTCGTTTGGGGCAAATGGAAGCGGCACGAAAGGAATTGAGTCACACCTTGAGCAGCGTAACAACATTAAGTGGGCGAGCTATGACCTACTTGAAGGAGGCCGACTTACTGTAAGAGCGAAGCGGCAAAAGGCTCAGGGCGCAAGGCACAAGGCAAAGGAGCCAGAATTCAGGAGTCAGAAGCCAGGAGAACAGAGCACATGGCAGGGGGAGAGAGATCAGAGGCAGAGTTGAGAAGACACAGAGGCAAGAAGATCGATTTCAACGGCTTGAACGAAGTGAGCTACGGACCACTGACAGCTGACAGAAATCTTTTTCATTATTGTTCTTCTGCGGCTATCTCGAATACTCGCAAAACATCGCGAGCGCGATAGATATCCCTGAGAAAAAAGGGTTGCCAGAAGTGGTCTCCCGGAGGGAACAAAGCCAGGAAAGGTATGCTGCGGCTTCCCATGTTCTCGAGCAATCTCTTGGCAGGTGGGTTTTCTCGGGTGAGATCAGCTTTAAGGAGCAAGACATTATGTTTTCGGAAAGTTTCAACAACATGCTGGTTTCGTAGAGCGGTTCTTTCAACTAGGATACAATTGGGGCACCAGTCTGCGGTAAAATCCACTACAACCCAACGGTTTTCCCTGGCAGCTTCTAGGAGCTTGATATCTGTGTAGGGCTGCCATTTTTCAGATTCCTCTGCCTTTGACAGGGGATTTGCGTTCCAACCCATGGAGGGAAATGTTTTAAGACTTAGCCATCCCCCGACAACCATAATTATCACTGCCAACAACCGCACTGCAATACGGCGACGAGTGGAATCGCTGAGGTTAGTCATCTGGCCCCAGAGGTAGAAACCTATGGCCAGAAAGAGGCAGAAAAGAACAATCCAGACCCTCATGTTCTCTGGAAGAATTGTGAGCAAGTAAACAACCGTTGCCAAAAGGGCAAAGCCCATAAAGCGCTCGAAGTGAATGAGCCAGTTGCCGGGGCGAGGAAGCCATCTAAGAGCGGCCGGATAGATCGACATAACCACATAGGGGAAGGCCATTCCCAGGCCCAGGCATGCAAAGACCACAAAGATCTGAACAGGTGGTTGCCGAAGAGTCCAGGCCATGGCTCCTCCGAGGAGAGGGCCACTACAAGGTGTGGCCAGGAATGTGGCCAATGTACCTTTATAAAATGATTCAAAGTATCCCTGGCGCTGGATGCTGACGCTTTCTCCACTGCTGGCGAAGTGGGGAATTGGTAACTGAAAAAGGCCAAAAAGACAAAGGGCCATAGTGAAGATCAGCCCAATCATGGCTATGAGAAAGCTCTGCTTCTGAAATAGCTCTCCCCATCCGTATCCAGCAAAACTGGCCAAGGCGGCAAGGACGAGGAAAACTGCAAAAATGCCAGCGGCGAAACTCAAACCCAAAAGTGCCACACGGCGTCCACTCTCCTGTGCCTGCTGGACGAATCCCAGAACCTTCAAGCTAACGACGGGTAAAACGCAAGGCATGAAGTTGAGAATAAAGCCTGCTAAGATGGCAAACAGGGCTGCTTTGACCAACCCTCCAACCTCGAGGCCCGGCATTATGGCTCTGGGCTTTACTGCAGGGATCTCACCAAGTTGGGAAACGTCTTTCTGACTTGGCTCTGAAAGGGATGTTTCAACAGATGCTGATTGTGATTTAGACTTGGCCTCTCCAACATGAGTGATTTGGATTTCTTTGCTTACCCATTGGGGAATTGATGTTTCTGCAGATAAACTGCTAACCACATTAAGTGGTGCCGTCAGGTCGGTCTTATAAGGCATACATATGCCCTCACGACAAAGGGCCAATTGAAGGTGTAGTTGAACGTGGTGCTTTCGAGCTGATAAACTGCCGGCGGTAGATA
>Ga0180438_10008911_pt1 | contig 12629 bp, 8 predicted proteins | sample SS_ome_12_FD_132455 | JGI IMG/M metagenome (GOLD analysis project Ga0180438, IMG submission 132455) | Hypersaline lake sediment archaeal communities from the Salton Sea, California, USA - SS_3_D_2 metaG | ecosystem: Environmental > Aquatic > Non-marine Saline and Alkaline > Hypersaline >...
CGAAATATCTGCCATCAGGCGATGATTGTCTGTCGCCTGGATTGTGTGGTATAATCTGGTAGCAGGAGGAGAAGGATGGGAGAGCAACTGATCCTCACCCACGAAAACACCGACTTTGATGGTCTGGCCTCACAACTGGCAGCTTGGAAGCTCTATCCCCAGGCCAAGCCGGTGCTGCCTCGCCGTCCTAATCGCAACCTCCGCGATTTTCTCACTCTCTATTGGGATGAGCTGCCCTATGTACGCTACGAGGATCTGCCGCGGCGCATTGAGGTGGAGCGCATCATCCTGGTGGATACGCAGACGTTGGTCACGCCCAAGGGTATGACAGACGACACGGTGGTCCAGATCATCGACCATCACCCTCTTGGCCGTGACCTGCCACCCCATTGGACCTACACCGGCGAGGTGGTGGGGGCCACGGTCACCCTGCTGTTAGAGCGGATCATCGCCGACCGGATCGCGCTGACGCCGGTCGAAGCGACCTTGCTGGCACTGGGCATCTACGAGGATACCGGCTCGTTGGCTTATCCGACGACCACAATTCGCGATCTGCGGTGCACTACCTGGCTGGCCGAGCACGGGGCCAACTTGGGCGTGGTCAGCGACTTCTTGCACCATGCTCTTACCGACCAGCAGCTAGCCCTGTACAATGCACTGTTGGATAGTGCGGAAGTATTCGATTTTTCCGGGCGCACGGTCGTCGTGGCCATGGCCACTGCCGAGGGGTACGTGGAAGAGATTTCGACGTTGGCGCACAAGATCCGTGACCTGTACGATCCGGCTGGTCTGTTTCTGCTGGTTGACCTGGGCGAGCACCTGCAACTGGTGGCTCGGTCGACGACCGATGCTGTAGACGTGGGCCACATCGCCGATCACTTTGGTGGTGGCGGACACACACGCGCCGCAGCGGCCCTGATCCGCGACGCCGATCTGGAGACCGCCCGGCAGAGACTCCTCGACTTTCTTGAGCGTCACATCCATCCCGTCATGACGGTGTCCGAGATCATGTCCTATGGAGTTCATACCCTGTCTCTCGAGACTGTGGTGGATGAAGCTGCCGACGAGATGCTCAAATATGGCTTTGAAGGATTCCCTGTTCTGGACGACGAGGGTCGTATCGCGGGCATCGTTTCCCGGAGGGAGATCGACCGAGCCAGTCGTCTGCGGCTGGGTAACATGCCGGCGAGTCATTATATGACCAAGGGGGAGATCTATGTCGAGGCAGGGGATTCGGTAGAACGGTTGCAACAGATCATGACCCGTCACGGCGTAGGCCAGGTACCGGTGGTGAGTGAGGGGGAGGTGATCGGCGTGGTGACCCGTACCGATCTGATCAAACTGTGGACTGCGCCTGCCCACCAACTGCCCCGCCGGCGGGAGATTGCCGCAGCGATCGAGGCTGCTCTTCCCGGTCCTCTCCTTGGCCTTCTGAAGCAGGCCAGTGCGCTGGCTCAGGAGATGGAATACCCGCTCTATGTTGTGGGCGGGTTTGTGCGGGATCTGCTGTTGGGTGAGCCGACGCTGGACATGGACCTGGTTGTGGAGGGCGACGCAATCAGGCTGGCCCGGCAATTGGGCCGGCAGGTGGGCGCGCGTACGCGAAGCCACAAACGATTTGGCACGGCCAAGATCATCCTGGAGGATCGTGAGGCCGAGTTCGGAGTGCCTTCGCTGGACTTTGCCACAGCCCGCCTGGAGTTTTACGCCCACTCGGCCGCTCTGCCCGAGATCGAGCGCAGTTCCATCAAGGCTGACCTGCACCGCCGCGACTTTACCATCAACACGCTGGCCATCCGCCTCGATTCGGGGCACTATGGCCGACTGCTCGACTTTTACGGAGGTGAGCAGGATCTGAGAGACGGCCTGATCCGGGTGCTGCACAGCCTGAGCCTTATCGAGGACCCTACGCGCATCATACGCGCGGCTCGCTTTGAACAGCGCCTGGACTTTGAGATCGAGACCCGCACAGCGGAGCTGATCGACGGTGCCCTGCCCATGCTGTCTCGCGTATCTGGGGAACGGATCCGCCATGAGCTTTATCTCATCCTGCGCGAGTTGGAGCCCGAGCGCGCACTCTGCCGCCTGGATGAACTGAACGTGCTGGCCCATGTGCACCCCCGCTTGACCTGCATGGAGGAGACGTGGGAACGGTTTGCCCAACTCCGCCAGATTGTAGCTGGAGGCCAGTGGAAGATCTCAGTGGGGGAGAATGGCCGACCCCTTCCTGGCCTCTACCTGGCACTGCTCTCATACCACCTGTCGCGTGCAGAGATGGAGGCGCTGGCCGCTCACCTAAAGATCTTTCGCGACGATCTGAATTTGCTCCGCCAGGTGAGCGACCTTCGAGAGCGCGAAGCCGAGCTGGACCAGCCCAACCTCAAGAACCGGGGGATCTATGCTCTGTTGCGCCACAGCAGCACGCCGGCCCTGATGATCCACTGGATATGTACTGGATCGACGCGGGTGCGCAGGCGGCTGTGGCGTTACGAAACGGAGCTGCGCCACGTTGCGCCGCTGGTAGATGGGACGTACCTGATGAGCTTGGGCTTGAAGCCATCGCCTCTTTTTAGCAGATTGCTTAACGCTGTCCGCGACGCCCGGCTGGATGGTGAGATCCACACCGAGGAGGAAGAAAAGGCCCTTGTTACCCGGATGCTGGATGAGGAAGGCATAGGCTATGAGGCCTGATGGTCTGCCCCGGCGCATGGTGGTGGTTGGCACGTCCGGGGCCAAAGGGCAAAAGATGGGATGCGCACCGGATCTTCCCGAGCTCGTCGAGGGATGAGTCACGAACCACGAGTAGCGAATGACCAAGATCCGGACCCATGCCGTGCGCGAGTTGGATGAGAAAGGGATTGCCTACCGGCTGCTGACACACAACCACCAGGCCATGAATGTGGAAGAGGCAGCGGCTGAGCGGGGGGTGGCAACCCGCCAGGTAGTCAAGACGCTGTTGGCACGCCGGCCAGACCGCAAGCATGTTATTGCCCTAGTTCGGGGCGACCAGCGCTTGAGCCTGAAAAAGCTGGCCCGCCTCGAGGGGGTCAAGTCGCTGGAGATGGCGCCAGAGTCTGATGTGCCACGCATCACCGGTTACCGGAAGGGGGCTGTGTCACCCATAGGCTTGCGCCGCAGGGATGTGCCGATCTACATAGACCAGCATATCGTGGAAGAATCCCGCGTGAGCGTCAGCGCCGGAAGGCATGATGCCGGGATAGAACTGGCTACAGAAGATCTCGTGCGCGCCGTGAACGGTCAGGTAGCCGATATTACAGAATGAGCCGCGATTCAAAGATCGGGTTTCTGTCCTTTTCAAGCGAAAGCGAGTAAAATGGAATGGGTTGCTGGCCGGTGAGGACAACCTGATCCTTGGGGAGAGTGCAGGTTTCTTGGAGTCTCGACGCATGACCGTTTCGCCGACGCCACAGGTATCCGTCGATCGCCGTCGCTACCGGCGCGTGGTGCGCTTTTTCAGCGGTGCGATCCTTCAGTTCATCTGGTGGGAGATCGTGCTGCGCGGCATCCTGGGCTCGGGCTTTGTAAACCGTTCCTTCTCCCGCCGTTGGCAGCGCGTCGCACGGCGTTACCGGGCGCTGGCGGTCGAACTGGGTGGGCTCCTCATCAAGTTGGGCCAGTTTCTCAGCATCCGTGTGGACGTGCTGCCCCTTGAGGTCACATCCGAGCTGGCCGGGTTGCAGGACGAGGTTCCTGCTGAGCGCCTGCCTGATATCCAGGCCGTGATCGAGTCGGAGTACGGGCAGCCTCTGGACCGCGTCTTTGCCCGGTTCACCCCCGAACCGCTGGCCGCTGCCTCGCTGGCCCAAGTCCATCGTGCCCGGTTGCTGACCGGCGATGAGGTGGCGGTCAAGGTTCAGCGGCCCCGCATCGAGTCGATTGTCGAGACCGACCTGCAGGCGATCCGCACTACGACTCGCTGGCTTAAGCGCTATGGTCCCATCCGCCGTCGCGTGGACCTGGATCGATTGTACGAGGAGTTTAGCCGCACTACCCGAAACGAGCTGGATTTCGTCGCCGAGGGGGAGAATGCCGAGCGATTCGCGCAGAATTTCGCCGACGATCCTGGGGTGCGCATCCCGCGCATCTATGCGGCAAGCTCGACGCGGCGGGTGCTGATCATGGAGAACATGATCGGCTTCAAGGTCACAGATTCTCAGGCACTGGCAGCCGCGGGCATCGACCAGCAGGAGGTCGCTCGTCGACTGTTCGATACCTATCTGCGGCAGGTGTTCGTGGACAACTTTGTCCATGCGGATCCCCATCCCGGCAACCTTTTCATCCAGCCCCTGGCGTCGCTGCCGGGCCAGCCGCGGGGGTTCCGGCTGGTATTCCTGGATTTTGGCATGGTGGCGACGGTTCCGGAACGGGTGCGCCAGCATTTGCGCGACTTTCTCCTGGGTTATGCCTCGCGCGACGCAGCGCGCGTCGTGGCTGCCTACCAGGGGGCGGGCGTGTTGCTGCCCGGCGCCGACCTGGCCCGCCTGGAACAGGCGGAAGCGGAATTGATGGAGCGGTACTCGGGCCTGACGATGAGGCAGGCCCAGGAGCTGGCCATGACCGAGTGGGAAAGCATGGCCCGTGAGTATCGCGACATTCTGTACGAGATGCCCTTTCAGCTCCCGACCGATCTGCTCTTTGTAGGGCGGGCCATTGCCATCCTCTTTGGCATCGCCACGACGCTGGATCCCGATTTCGATCCTTGGCAGGCGGTGGAGCCCTTTGCCAGGCAGATGGCAGCCGAGGAATTCAAACGCGACTGGCGAGAGATCCTGGGAGAATTGGAGACAGCTACGCGGATGATCCTATCGCTCCCCGGTCGGGCAGATCGCTTTCTGGGCCAGGCTATGCGCGGTGAGCTCACGATGGAGACCTCCTGGTCTGCCGACTCGATGCACACCCTGCGCCGCGTAGAGTCGTCCGTCAACCGTCTAGCGACAGCCGTGGTCTTTGCTGCGCTGCTCCTGGCAGCGGTTGCGGTCTATGTTGCGGAGGGAGGCGGGGTAGTCAGCTACGGCCTTTTTGGCCTGGCAGCGGTAGCATTGTTGGCCACCCTCTTTCGCCGTTAGGATGCAGCGGCAGGACGGATGCTGGAGCACCGACTTTCCCAAGGGGGGTGCTCCTCTCTGTTACAGCAGCAGCATAGCATCGCCGAAAGAGAAAAAGCGGTATCGCTCGTGGATCGCTTCCTCGTAGGCGCGGGCGATCAGGTCGCGGCCGGCAAAGGCGGAGACAAGCATCAACAGGGTGCTGCGCGGCAGGTGAAAGTTGGTGATCATGGCGTCCACGACGCGGTGGCGGTAGCCAGGATAGATGAACAGCTCGGTTGGACCGGTGTAGGCCGACACGGCCCGCCAGGCACAGGTTTCCCCCTCCGGGGTGGCATCCTCCTTCGCAGAGGCGATCCCCATTGGGGCACAACCTCCTGCTGCCGACTCCAGGGCGCGGACGACGGTGGTACCCACGGCGATGACCCGCCGGCCCTCCAGCTTGGCGCGGTTGATCTGCTCCGCTACTGGCGCCGTCAGCTCGTACCACTCTGTGTGGATCTGATGGTCCTCTATCTGCGCCTCCTTGACCGGGCGAAAAGTGTCGAGACCGATGTGAAGCGTCACGAAGGCCATTTCGATGCCAGACCGGCGCAAGTCCACCAGCAGTTCAGGGGTAAAGTGCAAGCCAGCCGTGGAAGCTGCCACGGAGCCCTCAACGCGGCCGTAGACGGTCTGGTAGCGCTCCGAGTCGGCCAGTGGCTCGTGGATGTAGGGTGGCAGGGGCACCACGCCCATCTCATCCAAAAGCGGTTCCACCGGCTGCTCGAAGCGGACCAGCCGCCCCCCCGATTCGGTCTCGGCGACAATGGTAGCTGTGGCTCGTGGCCCATGCTGCGCCTCTGATTCGTCGTTTGGCTTCTCCCGTCCCAAGTCATCCTCATGGCGCCCTGTTGCCTCTAGCCTGATCACCGTTCCTGGTTTGAGTTTCTTGCCGCGCGCCAGCACTTCCCAGGTGTGTTCGTCCCGACGGTTCAACAGGAGGAGTTCGACTTTGCCGCCAGTCCTGGCTTTGTGGCCAAAGAGGCGCGCGGGGATGACACGGGTTTGGTTGAGGACAAGCAGGTCGCTGGGGTGCAGGTACTGTTTGATTTCGCGAAAAATGCGGTGTTCGATCTGTCCTGTGCTGCGGTGAATGACCATCAGCCGCGAAGCGTCGCGGGGCTCGATGGGCGTCTGGGCGATCAATTCGGGAGGAAGCTCGTAATCAAAGAGGCTGGTTTTCACGCTTGTCACCTGTCCCTTAGCGATTGAGCAAGCGGACGATGATGTTGAGCACGATGGTCAGCAGCAAACTCAGGAGGATCATGGTCACAATGGGGACATAGCACGAGACATTCTCTCCTTCGATGCGGATGTCACCCGGAAGCCGGCCCAGCGGCAGCCCGGTCTTGCCCAGGAGCCAAAGCGCTACTCCCACAATCACGAGGAGCACGCCCAAGACCACAATTCCTTTTCCCCAAGACGATAGATCCATACCGTAATCTCCACAGTTCTTTCTGGTAGCTCAGCGCCATATCTCGAACGCCATCTGCCGGATCTGCTGGCGTTGCTGCGCCCTTGCCTGGAGCAAGATATGCCGACCTTCGTCACTGCGGGTGTAGACCAGCCGGCCGCCTCCAACGTAGTGCTGCCAGTGACGGGCCAGGGATTCAGCCCTTTCGCGACGGGAGGCCAGCACGTCGGGAACGCGGTGGTAGGCTTTTGGGTCTTCCTCCAACTTTAGTGCCTTTCGCACCAGGGCCCACAGCGGACGGTACATCAGATTGTGCAGGGCTGTACTGTCGCGTTCGACCAGGTAGCGGGCATCCCCCAGTGGCCCCAGCATCTGGCGGTAGGCCCGCGCAAAGGTGTGAGAGTCCTCAGGGGAGGGGGTCTCGTCGAAGGGTGTCTCTTGAGAGGCATTCCCCAAAAAGATCTCACAACCCCCGTCGGGATCCTCTACCACGTGTATGCAATCGTCGCTCAGTCCGTTGTTCACCAACCCTGCATCGCGCAGTGCAGCCAGCAGCGCTCGGCCCATGTCGAGGAGGACACCGCCGGTAGGCAGGTTCAGGAACGTGGCATGAAAGGCCTGTCCGATACGCCGGCCGTTCACCGCTACGACCAGGGCAGCGCCCGCACCGGTCACCAGGGTCCATGCTGTCCCCAGGGCTGGGAGGGCCTGGGCCTCAGCCCAGGGGATGGCCAGGGCACTGGCGAACCACACCGCCCCGACCACGCCCAGGATGCTGGCAACTAAGCGCCACAGGATCGCGCCCAGTGACTGGCGGACCGTGTGGATGGTGCGGAAGTGTAGGTCCCTGGCTTCGATGCGCATGGCGCTATAGATCACGTTCTCGTAAGGCAGGCCGATTTCCCAAAGGTCGTATACCCGGTGTCGTTGGTATACAGCATCCATCATGCGGCGTGTGTAGGACGTGTAATCCACCTGCTGAAAGTCGCACGTCGCCAGATCGACTGCCAGTTGGATGTCCACGTGCGCTACACTTCGGACTACTCGTCTATGTAGGGAACTGCGGGCCGCGATGTCGTCTTGGTGGACGGGTTGTTGGGAAGCAGGAGTTGTGTGGGGCGATATGCCGTCCTGTCCCGCGAGTTGGTGACCGGTGGTGTCCGCAGAGGTATGGGGAACCCTCGCCACAGGATCGATGATGACGCCCCAGGTGTGGGCGTGGCGGGCGGCAAAGCGGCGCAGATCGGCATCACCTTTGTCAAAGGCACGACTGACGCATGTGACGTCCCAGTTGTGGGCTACCTTGCGCGGCCACGCCGGGTCCAGGCGGATGGACCGCCCCCGGATTTGCTGAACGCCAGTGGGAGTTGTCACTGCGGTCAGGTCCAGCAACGTGTTCAGGCGCAGCGCATCCCATCCCTCCCCAAAAATGCCCCGCGTGCCCACCAGACAGCGGGTGACGCCCTCCTCAAATAGGTCGGTGACAAGGGCCACGTAGGTGCGCGAGGACCAATCGGGCCCGCTGCCCACCAGGCGGAGCACCTGTTCGCTGCGGGTCTGTTTCCACTGCCAGGAGAACTTGGCCCCATGCCCCTCCACCCAGCGGCGAATCGCTCCCTCCAGTAGGGAAAGGCTGTGGGCCCCGACGAGCACCACCTTGCCGGTGACGAGCACCGGTGCCAGGCGTTCCGTGGCCGGATCGGCGACCAATCGGCGAAAGACGCGTACGGCGCTCCCGGCATCGGGATCCAGGATGCCCTGCAAGCGGCGGGTGCGGGCGCTCATGCGCTCATAGTCGGTGAGGACGACCGCTCGCAGCTGTTCGCCCATCGCCTCCGACTCGGCGCGGAGGATCTCGACCACTGCCTGGTCCTTTGCTTCAGACAGGGCCAGCACCAGGTCGCCGGGGGAGCGGTGATGGCGGATGCCCCGCTCGCTGATGGTGATGCCAAAGGGTAACAACGCGTCGCGGAGATCGCGATAGAGGGACTGGTGTTCCGGTTCGGCGCTCACCTTGAGGGCCCGTAGGGCATAGTTCTCCATCAGGATCAGCCAATCGTCCACGGTGAGAGGCTCGGTCATCTCCTCGATGATCGGCACGTTCAGGGGCAGGGGAATGCCCATCGCGAGCAAATACCTGACGGCAGCGATGCACAGCAATGGCTCGCGCCGGAAGGTAGCCTCAAATACTTCCAGCAGAACGGAGGGGTTTTCGAAGGCGGTCTGTTCTGGCTCTGGAAAGAGGAGGCGCCACAGCCAATCCTGGAACGGCGTGGTATTGGTCACCTGCCAGACTGCTGCCTCAAAGTGCTTCTGGATCTCGCGGAGGTAGTCCTGTTCCCGGGGTGAGGGTTCGCAGAAGTAGACCAGGTCCCGATAGGGAGCCAGGTTGCCCTCCTTGACCACGGCCGGTGTGGGCACCTCGAAATCGACGTCGCCCAGAAGGGAGGTATAGTTCTCGTACTCGGTCGGGTTCGCTGGATCGGGCAGAGTGGCCGTCAGGCCGATCACGCGGGCGCCAGGCAAGGACCGTATCAACTCGCGCAGGATAAAGGCCCAATAGTCCAGCAGGTGATGGCATTCGTCCAACACGACGGTGCTGGTGCCGAGGGCCACAATGCGGTCGATCAGGTCGCGGGCATTAGGGTGCAGAAACTGCCGCCCATCAAGGGTACCGTCGCGGAGGAACTCGCGCTTGAGGCGGCGGTAACGCTTGGAGATCTCGCGGCGGTAGGCCTTGGGGTTGGCTTCCTGCAAGGTGGCGATGCGCATGCGGGCTTGCTGCTCCCCCTCGACCTTGTCACTCTCCAACAGGTCGTCCACCCAACGCTCGACGGCGATGCGCTCCACGAATTCCAGGTTCTCACCCGGGGTGGACAACACCTGGTAGGTCAGCACATTGACCTCAGCCAGGCGGCGGGGATCCATACTGGTGTGTTGGTCGAGCCAGTTTGGGTCGTCGGCGAACATGGTGATTTTTTCCTGCCACTGCTGCTGGATGGTTGTGGTGGGACAAAAGATCACGGCCGGGTGGCCGAAGCGGCGGATCAGCTCCAGGCCGACGATGGTCTTGCCCGAGCCCGGCGGCGCGACGATGTGGAATTTGTGGTTGTGCCCACCGAACCCGTCCACCATGTCCAAGACCATGCGCTGGTAGCGACGGAAGGAATGGCGGAAGCGCAGATCGTTGAAAGCCGTCCCCACAATGGATGCTCCTTACACCACACCAAAGCTGACCAACTCGATGTCGGGCTGCGCCAGCCGCTCTTGGACGCGAGGATCGAGGAGTGCCCGGAGTTCCTCTTCTCGCCAGTCGCCATCGTAGCTGGGGTGGGTCAGCATCTCGCTGATCCAACCGTCGCGGACTGATTCCACTACCGAAAGAAAGTGCTCCGTGGTGCGCGGTCCCCCCATGGAAAAGTCCATGAGGAAAGTGTTGGGCCGGCGGATCCCCGCCCCGTCCACCATGCGCCGATAGTGGGCACCCATCCAGCGGACCAGCCAGGAGGGAAACCCCCAGATGCGGCGGATTCTCGGTGCTTGTTCCTCCAGGTCGTCACCAAAGGCGGCGCGGATGGGCAGGTCGTACTCTTTTGCCAATTCCAGCGTGACCCTGAAGCGGTCAGGGCGCGCGTAGGAGATGGCAGTGTGGTTGTCCAGGTGGTCGGGCGGGCGGCCTGCGTCGGTGATGAAGCGCTCGATCTGGACGCGGAACTCGGCGCGGAGCTGTTCCGTCGTACCCGGGCGCACGCTGCGCAGGATCTGTGCTTTGTTCAAGAAGCAGCCATCCCCGTTCACCAGGGCGGGCACCCGATCTGCGCCTAACACCGGCTGACCCTCGTTCATGACCAGATGCACGCCAGCGCCCAGCTCGGGGTGTTCGCGCAGATAGGCTGCGGCCTGGGGCCAGGCAAGCATATTGGTCATGCACGAGGTGCTGGTGATTCGACCTGCTCGATGCAGGTCGACGATGCCCCGCACCACCCTTTCGTCATAGCCAAAGTCGTCGGCGTTGATGATAAGCCGTTTCATACTCTCACTTTGTAGACAACGGATCCACAGGATGAACCCATCCTTGGCAGTATCTGCCTGGTTCCTGTCCTTCGTGGAGCCCCCTGGGCATGGTGCGGATCTATCATCTCTCTGTCTTGAGCACCTGTCCCTGCATTGACCAGGCCCCTGTCCGGGTGATATGCACCTGGGCCAGTTTCCCCGTCCAGTCCTCCTCGCCCACGTCAAAGAACACCAACTTGTTGGTCCGGGTGCGGCCTCGCCACTTGCCCTTGTGCCGCTCTTCTACCAGCACCTCGACTGCCTGGCCCAGGAACCGGGCGTTGGTCTCCCCCACGATGCGCTCTTGCAGGTCGTCCACTGCCCGGCGACGGCGCTCCTTCTCTTCGGGTGGCACGTCGTCGGGCAGGCGTTCGGCGGGGGTGCCGGGGCGGGGTGAATAGGCAGCCACGTGGACCATGTCGAAACGCAGTTCCTCCAGCAGGCGGTAGGTGGCCTCGAATTGGGCGCCGGTCTCGCCGGGAAAGCCGACGATGACGTCGGTAGCCAATCCAACACCGGCGCCGGTGGTCAGGCCTCCGCCAGGCAGGGGCGCCGTGTTGGGCATGGCGGTCCGGATGCGTGCCACCAGATCGCGGAACTGAGCGACGGTGTAGCCCCGGCCCATACGCCGTAGCACGGCGTCGTCGCCCGATTGGACCGGGATCTCCATGTGCTCGCATACCTTGGGCAGCCGTGCTACTGTTTCGATGAGGCGGTCAGTCATGTCGGCTGGGTGGGAAGTGAGGAAGCGGATGCGCGCCAACCCCTCTACCTCGTGGACCGCTTCCAACAGATCTGCCAGGTCGGGAGGGCGCTCCTTGCCGCCCTCTTCCGTCGCCTCTACACCTGCCCTGCCCGCTGTCGAATGGGACAGGGAGGACGAAAGAGGGGATAGGTCGCGGCCATAGGAATCCACGTTCTGTCCCAATAGCGTGATCTCTCTGACGCCACGCTGGGCCAGGTCCTTTACCTCGGCGACGATCTCCTCCAGGGGGCGGCTGATCTCCGGGCCACGGCGCAGGCGGACGATGCAGTAGGTGCACAGGTGGTCGCAGCCCTGGCTGATAGGAATACCGACAGATATCGGTGGGGATTGGGAAGATGGGAAATCGCCAAGTTCGTAGGTTGGTGGACTGGGCGCCAGGTCGGGATGTTGGCGGGCCAGGTCGAGGACGGTGGAGATGTCTGAGGGCTCGACAAAGGCGTCCACCCAGGGATAGCGGTGCTGGAGGGCCGGGATCTCGTGCACAAAGCAGCCCATGAGCGCCAGTTTGACCTCTGGCTTGCGACGTTTGAGACCTGCCAGGGAGGTCAGGCGACCGACGACCTTGTCCTCGGCACTCTGGCGAACGACGCAAGTGTTGAGCAGGATCAGGTCAGCGTCCTGGGGACGTGCCACCTCCTGGTAGCCCAGATTTTCCAACTCCTCGGCAGCCTTGCGCGAGTCCGCAAAGTTCATCTGGCAGCCAATGGTCCACAGGTAATAGTTCATCGCCCGAATATGAAATTGTTGTCGGCTTCGGCCAGGAGGGGCAGACTTGCGTCCTTTTCTGACAGAATCGGCTCGTCGATGGGCCAATCGATTCCGATCGCCGGGTCGTTCCAGTAGATACCCCAGTCCCGGTCGGGGTCGTACTCTTGGGTCACCAGGTAGGTGACAGTGGCTTGATCGCTGAGCACGCAGAAACCATGAGCGAAACCTGCCGGCACGTAGAGCAGATGCCCGTTCTCGGCCGATAGTACCTGGCCGACCCACTGGCCATAGGTGGGCGATCCCTTGCGGATGTCCACGGCGATGTCGAGGATCTCGCCAAAGAGGGCTGCTACCAGCTTCCCCTGGGCACTGGGGTGTCCCTGGTAGTGCAAGCCCCGCAGCACGCCCCGGACCGAGTGGGAGCAGTTGCTCTGGACAAAGGGGCCAGGGATGCCGTTGGCGGCAAACTCGGATTGCTTGTAGGTTTCCATGAACAAGCCCCGGGCATCCCGATACTGCCGGGTTTTGACGAGAATGACCTCAGGGATTTCCAGTCGGTGAAAGGTAAAAGGCATTAACG
>Ga0180438_10008912_pt1 | contig 12628 bp, 11 predicted proteins | sample SS_ome_12_FD_132455 | JGI IMG/M metagenome (GOLD analysis project Ga0180438, IMG submission 132455) | Hypersaline lake sediment archaeal communities from the Salton Sea, California, USA - SS_3_D_2 metaG | ecosystem: Environmental > Aquatic > Non-marine Saline and Alkaline > Hypersaline >...
CTTTCAAACCTTTTTATTCCAAACTGAATTTCATATGCTACAAATAGTACAGTATGCTGATTTGGATTAAAAAAACTAAAGCTGAAATATTCTTTGTCAAAGTGAATAAATTAGAACACACGGTGTAAAATACATGCAGATTTCAGGGCAATTAATAGAAGCAGCGATTTACATTCTAATCATTTGGGTGTTCATCTATGTCGCCTACAAAGTTTTTGATTTGAAAAATAAAGGCGTTGAACTTGGACCTTTTATCGCGATTTATCGAACTACAAGATTATCTGTTATTGAAAACCTTGCGAAAAAATATCCTTCAGCGTGGAAAATTGCATTTTCAGCTGGAATTGTCATAGGATTTCTCGGTATGCTTCAAATCATCATTGTTCTCCTACAAAATCTTCTCAATTTCTTCTTCGCACCACTTCAAGCCAGCCCGGTTTTACCACTCCTTCCAGGTATTACGATTTCTAACGAATCACTTCCCTTCATTATTTTTGGTCTGGCTGTAGTTCTTTTGACACATGAAATATCACATGGAATAGCAGCACGTATTGAAGGTGTAAATTTAAAATCAGCAGGATTATTATTACTTGCTATTCTTCCCGGGGCTTTTGTTGAACCTGAGGAAGAAGATATTAAAAAAGTATCACCAACTGCTAGATTACGGATTTTTGGTGCAGGATCATTTTCAAATATTGCTACTGCTTTTCTAGTTCTCTTACTTTTAACAAATTTTGGTTTATTGATTGCACCCCTTTTTGGCCAATCTACAGGTGTCTTAGTGACAGATATAGTCCCGGGGAGTCCATCAGATGGTATACTTGAGCGAGGTAATGTTATCTTTTCTATTAATGGTATGCCGACACAAAATGTACAAGAACTCTCTGATATTCTCTCAAATGTTGAGGCTTTTGAAACGATCGAACTTGAAACAGATGAAGGAATAATTCAATTTCAAACTGGTGCACGGCCAGATGATCCAACAAAAGGATATCTGGGAGTTTTTACGTTCAATTATTATCCTTCACGCTTTGGATTTCTAGGCACATTCTTTCCACTGCAACTATTTACGCTCCTTCAATGGACTTTCCTACTCACTTTGAACATTGGTCTGCTCAATTTGTTGCCCATCTTTTTCCTAGATGGAGATAGGATGCTAACAGAGGTCATTGGTTATTTCGGTATAAAATTCAATAATTTTAAAATAATTGGAAAAGTGATTCTAAACGGTATTAGATCTTTCGCTCTTATGGTACTTCTCCTCAACATAATACTAACTTTTGTTAATATGGGACTTGTATCAATTTAAATATTCGAGCAGACCAATTAGAGAGTGAATTTGCTTGCAACGATGTAAATGTGGCAAAAAAGCCGTGTATTTTCAAAAACATTCGGGGCAAAAATTGTGCAAGCGGTGTTTTCTCGATTCAATAGAAAAAAAGGTTAGAAAAACCATTTCGAAACACAATATGTTTCGAGAGAAAAACCGAATTGCCTTTGCCTTGTCTGGAGGGAAGGATAGTGTCGCTTTATTACACATTCTACATGGGATAGAAGAAAAATTTCAAAACACAGAGATGATCGCTGTTACTATAGATGAAGGAATAGTTGATTATAGAGAGGATGCAACTGCCATTGCTAAAGAAAATACAAATCAATTAGGCATTGAACATGTAATCGGGTCTTTCCACGATGTTTTTGGTGCGTCTTTGGACCAAATCATTGAAAAAGCTGATTCCCTAAAAGAAAAAAGACTGGCCGCATGTACTTATTGCGGCGTTTTAAGAAGAAAAGCGATTAATATTGTATCACGTAACCTTAATGCAGATATCATCGTAACAGCACACAATCTAGATGATATTGCTCAAACAATTCTCATTAACCTAATCCGAGGAGATGTTTGGAGATTAGGACGAGATTTAAATTCAGCTAAAATGATTGATCCCCGCATGATCCCCAGGGTAAAGCCAGCAAGGGAAATCCCAGAAAAGGAACTAACACTTTATGCATATTATAGAGAACTTAATTATCATGGTGGTTCTTGCTCTTATTCAATAGAAGCGTTGCGTGGAGACATAAGAAATTTCCTGAATTTAATGGAAGTTAAAAGACCAGGAACTCTCTTCACACTTCTTAAAACTTCAGAAAAAATCAGTAAGTCACTTCAACTTCAGTCAAGCCAACCAATTATCCTCGGTTCATGTGAATACTGTGCTGAACCAACTCAGAGACAAATGTGCAAAGCATGTGAATTATTAGGTAACATTGATCTTCTTAGTGAAAACAAGGCCCTCTAAAAATTAAATGGCGCCGGGGGAGGGATTCGAACCCTCGAGACCTTCCACAGTTTCTCGGGAGAAGAAACTTCCATGGGTCACAGACTTAGCAGGCCTGCTCCCTACCAGGCTAGGATACCCCGGCATAAAGTGCGACAGTGCTCCTAATGGTGGATATAACCTACCTTTGCGGTTTATCGAAACCCGATCTCGACCCCGTGATCCCATGAGCACTCAACGTCGAGGTTTAGGTTGCTCCCTTCCGGGCCTGGCCAGGTTCGCCTCATAAAGAAGGTGACATACTTCCTCCAAAGAATGTTCCATCTCCGCCAGTCCCATGAGGCGAGGCTTCACTGTCGTGGATTCAAGACCAACAAAGGCAAGATAATATTGCCCATTAGGTTACTGCTCCCTGCTAAGGCCCATTGCAGGTTACAGGGCAGGGCCAGCTCCCCGAGCCTACCACTGTCGCAAGAAATAGTATTACATAATTACGTTTAAAAACATTTGCACTTCTAAGATGCCATGCCTTGCGCAATTTCATATAAATAGCACTGATAGTTAGACTTTAGGTCGAACTAGTTTCTTAAGATGAGAAATGGGGGTGATCGAATACAAAATGAGTATTGTTTAATGATTTTTACTGCAGCAAATCAAGATGAAGCCGAAAAAATTGCACAAGAATTAGTTGAAAAGAAAATGGCGGCTTGTGTTAACGTATTCGATATTGCATCGATTTACTGGTGGGATGGGAAGATCGATCGAAATACAGAAGCACTTGGAATTATCAAAACAAGGAAAGATTTAATTGAAACAATAATTAAAGAAATTAAAGCAAACCATTCTTATGAGTGTCCTGAAGTTATTGCAATCCCCATCATCGCAGGTAGCAAAGAATATCTTGACTGGATAGATGATAGCGTTAAAAAACCCTAGTAGACCTTAACTATTTACCTTTTTGAACTCTTCGTCTAACCACAGGATCAGAATCTGTAATTCTTTTGAATACTTCTTCAAATACTTCATCCTTTTGAAGCATGCGCTTTAGATAGGTGCCAGTACGTCCAATATCATCACGTCTTAATAAGATCTTGACGCGCTCTTCTACAATATTCATGCTGACTCCTATTAGTCTAGCTGCTTCACTCTCACGCCCGATTATCGGCCATTCATAATGCCCCTTTGCGCTTGGTTCAATTAAAAGCAGTCTTTTGTCAACACCTGGTACACGCTTCCCTGTTTTTAACCCATCCAAATCTAGTTTTCCTCCAAAAGCATAAAATTCATGCTCCCGCGATCTCAACGCTGTTAAAGGAAACGTAACAATTGTTAGATCATCTAGAGTTATATGAGCTTTTGGAGTATGATATGGTGTAGCATGCACAATTTCTCGCTTCTGAAAGGCATTAATACCCAAGCCTTCACGAAGAGTTAATTCGACTGAAAAAGAAGGAAGGGCATATGGGATGACAACATCAATATCACTTCCCTGCGATACAGAGCCTCTTGCAACGCTCCCGTGAACAAAAGAGCGGATATTGGAGTGGTTTAAGCATTCGATGATTTGAGTAGCACGCCCCCTCTTCTCTTTGAGAAGTTTCCAAACGTCATCCGGATAAATAATTTCGGCCCAATCGCCTCTTAGAACGGGTTTCTTGCTCATTTTTCTCACGGAAAGTAAGTTTTCAAAGCGGGAGATATAATACCTCTAACACGTCTGCAGTAGGATATTCCTCAACAATACCACACTTATACCCCATTTCTTTAAGTGTTGAAGACAATTCCTCTAAAATCCATCCATCAATTTCAAGTCTGTTTTTCTGTAGATTGATTCCGATATACTTAGGTGGAACGTTAAATTCAAGAATTAACCTATTTCGAAGTTTATTGAGTGTTTCTTTTGAGAAGTCACCATTAATAACGCCCTTCAAAAGAAGGCCATCCTCAGTCACTTTTTCATAAGGTTTAGCAACATTTTTTGCACGCCGTAGCAATCTATTCTTCAATTGATATTGATCCTTGGTGATGATAGGGCAATAATGGGCCGTTATATTGCTATTTATTAGAATCCAGTCTAGGAGTTCTGTTGCTGTGGATTCGCTGCCTTGAACAGCAGCAATTGTTCCTTCTTTGAGAACGAAGCCTCGATTTTTTAACTCACTAGCTTGTGATTCCGTAAATTCAAATTCGTTCAAATTTATAAAAGATCCATCTATGTTCTCTAAAAGCCGCACGAAATATTTTATTTTGTTAATATTGTCCTCTGTTGGAATTACTGGTACCTCAATTCCGACATCAAGTTCATATTCTTCAGCCCATTTCATTTGATCAGAAATATCTTGACATGGCTGAAATCTTAATTCATCTAATCCTGCCTCAATTAATTGTGAAAGCAACTGTTCGGTTAAGAAAAGACCATTTGTATATAGATGAACATGAAATTTCTGCCCAAATGATTCTTTTAAGAGACGAATATAATGGTTTACCCGCTGAGGAACAAGAAGCGGTTCCCCTCCTGTAATGCCTACGCCATTTGCACTCATTAAATGAGCCTCTAGGATAATATCGGAGTCTTTTTTAACTGGGAGTTCATTGGCATAGATTACATCACGATCTCTTCTATTTTCAGATAAAGGGCAATACCAAAAACAATTCTTAGGCTTATTGCAAAGACCAGTCACAAAAAGTACTAATTTTTGTCCTTGGATACAATATTGGCATCCAATAGGAAGTTTTCCAATAACTAAAGATTTTCCTGCAGTTTCTTTAATTTTACGTGGCATAGATCTCACAAATAATGTGAGTTTAAATTTAATAAAAGGGCTTCAGAAAAAGAAAAGAAAAAAGTATGCTGAGCTAAGCTCAGTCAGTTGAGCGCATTTGGTCGATCAGTTCTTTGACAGCAAGTTTATTGTAATCTTGTTCCATATGTTGCAGGATTCCGTTTCTCCAAGCGCCAAAATCCGGATAGAAACGTGCTTTGAAAGTAAAGGGGGTAGCAAGTTCTTCCCTGATCTCCTTACCTTCGCTGTGCTTCCTTTCAAGAATCATCTTGATAGTTGGATACTGCCTATCTCTAGGCAACATTTCATAGCGTACAAATTGGTAACCGAAGAATGCCCGTCCTTGAGTGCTACTTCGAATGACCTCATCAATACCAGTTACAGATTCTGATGCTGGAATTTCTCCGTGAACATATGCTGTGCCTCGGGAGGTTTGTGTATCAATGATTTTGCCCCGGTGTTGAGACAAGATGGAAATTATAGCTCCCATGTATTCTTCAGGTACTTTAACATCCATTCGAAGGATAGGCTCATAGAGAGCAGGATCTGCAGAAAGAAAACTAACATTCAAAGCTGAAAATGTCATTACAAATATCTGTCCAGCGCGTGTATGAGCAGGATCCTCGTGAACTATGGCGTCTGTGACTACAACTTTTAACCCAAGAACTGGCTCTTTAGCTAGTCCTCCTTCAAATGTAAAATCACGGAAGGTTGAGATAACATATGCTTTAATTCTATCAAGCCTTTGCACTCCAACGGTTTTGTTTACTAGGATATTGGGACCTTGAATTGCCCATATATTCCGTGCTTCTTTCGTATCCCAGCCAGCCTCTTCTCTTAATAGTTTTGCCCGTTCTTTTTTATCTTGATATTCATCGATTCTTTCTTCTCTGATTAATTTTATAGTCGTATCATCAAGAGGTTCGACATATAACTCAAGTTTATTATGTCCTTCTGGACACTTGGTCTTAATGTTAACACCTTGTCGACGGATTCTTTCCATATACACAGTTATTGGGATACCAATCTTAATTGGTACTTCTTCTTGTACCCGCTTTGTTAAGATATCAATCTGTAGAGGGTCAATTCCGCTTAGAATATATTCACCACTTTTTTCGTCTTTACGGAATGAAGCTGTCGGATCTGCCATTACCCATTTACCAACTACGTCACCTAATTTTGCAAGATCTTTAGGATCCTCAGGTTTAATACTACGGCTAACAACGGCATCAGAGGCATAAACAATCTTTTCAAAGCCAGGGATTTCTTTATAGTCTAATGAAAAAAAAGTTTCACCTGAAGGCACAATATCTGGCAATTCCACTGCAAAGAGATTTCCAGCGGGAATTTCATCCACAGCTAATAATGAATCAATTTCCATAATTCCTAAACGTCTAATTCGAGCTGTGCGGCGAGCATTTGATAAATAAATTTCATCGCCCTGGCGAAGTGTCCCTGAAAGTACGCGTCCAATCAAGGTTGGGCGTTTGGTTTTGGGATGAATGAAAATTTTTGTCAACAATCCAATAAGAGGTCCATTAGGATCTACATTTATCAAGGAATAAGCTGACCACGCTTCAATGTCATCTTTGATTTCATCAACGGATGAGATATTCTCTCCTTTTGAGAGATCACCGCGCCATAGATGCTCCATACGATATTTTTGCGCTTCTTTTGGGCTTGGTAAATGCTCAATCACAACTTCAAGTATAGCTTCGTCTAGAGGGAGATTCTCTCGTAACCAGAGGATGGGTTCTTCCGTGTCTTTATCAATTGCCTCTTGGTATTTTTCAATTACAACTTTAGCAGAAATGCCCTTTATTTTTAGCATTGGTATTGTAAATGCCCAACCGTCCTTCGCACTTCCGAAAACAACCTTTCCAGTCGTAGCATTTAAAAGCCATTCGTCCTTGAATCTTTCAGGAGCTACTTCCTTGATGACGCGATTTACTTCCTTGATAATGACGTCAAATCGCTCGATAACCTCCTGTGGTGGCAATTTTAACTCACGAATAAGTCTGTCCACTTTATTGATAAAGAGAACCGGTTTGCACCATTCATCTCCCACAGATAGGCGAATGTTAGTTTCTGTTTGTGTCATTACACCTTCAAGTGCATCGACAAGTAAAACAGCGCCATCGCTTCCTCGAAGCGCACGGCTTACCTCACCAGTAAAACTGATGTGACCAGGAGTATCATTAATCTCTAACAAATAACTTTGACCTTTAAAATCGTAATTGAGGAGTACGACTGATGTAAAAATTGTGATTCCTCGCATTTGTTCTTCTTCATCGTAATCTGTTAGCCTTCTTTCGCCCGCTAAAGTATCACTTAACAAACCAGCACGCCTCATAAGGAAATCGGCGGCGGTGCTTTTGCCGTGGTCGATGTGGGCTGTGATCGAGAATATACGCCTCAACTCAAGCGGATGGGTTTTAACCATATTTTGAATTTCCGCCTCACCTTTCACTTTAACCATTTTTTTTCACCTTTTTCGTCTTATCTTAGATTTATTGAAATTATTCTAAAAGAATTAACAGAACGTTCTCAAAGAATCACTAAGCTTGTTTTCACAAGAGAACAAGTAGTTATTAATAGCAGATTACATTTGTTAACATATATCCGAACACCGAGTAAAATTTAAATCCTTTTCTTTGATTACATAATTCCGAGAATTAGAGTATCTATATAAATTTTGTGTGATCAGATTTCGACCATCTTCAATAATTTTGAAAATTAGAGGAAGATTTCTCTTAAATGAGCCACATGAATATAATTTAAGATTTATTAGGAAAGTTCTGGTTTTTGATTATGATATTCTGTGTTTTGTTCGAAGGCGTAAGCAACTTGAAGAATCTGACCTTCCTTGAAGGAATTTCCTATAATTTGTAATCCAATAGGCAACCCATTTTCAAACCCACAAGGAATAGATATTGCAGGTATCCCAGCAAGATTAACTGATACAGTATAGATGTCAGCTAAATACATTGCTAATGGATCATCAATCTTTTCACCAATTTTGAATGACAGATACGGCATTGTCGGTCCAATTAATACATCAACATCTTGAAATGCCTTTTCAAAATCTTGTTTAATTATCGTTCGAACTTTGAGTGCCTTCAGATAATATTGGTCATAATACCCTGCTGAAAGTGCATATGTCCCAAGCATGATTCGACGTCTTACTTCTGCTCCAAATCCTGTTTTCCTATTTTCACTTATTGTTTCATCCATTCCTTTGTCTCTTTCTATTCGATATCCATAACGAATACCATCATAGCGGGCAAGATTTGAACTCGCTTCACTCATGGCGATGATATAATACGCTGGGAGGGAATATTTCAATGACGGAAGAGACAATTCGGTATATGCAGCACCTAAATCCTCTAGTTTATGTATAGCGGTCCACACGGATTTTATAACAGATTCATCTGTGCCTTCTATACTTTCTGAAATAAATTCCTGTGGTACACCAATCTTGATTGAGGAAATATCATCCTGTAAATATTTCGTATAGTCCTCTTCAGGAGTATCAACACTTGTACTGTCCTTTGGATCGTATCCAGCAATTATAGTCAACAGTAATGCCGCATCGTGAACATCTTTTGTAATCGGTCCTATTTGTTCTAAACTGTTAGCATACGCAATTAATCCATATCTACTGACTAGACCATAAGTTGGTTTAAGACCAACGACAGAGCAAAAACTTGCTGGACAACGAATTGATCCTCCAGTATCTGTTCCCAGAGCCATAATTGTCTCATCCGCTGCGACTGCAGCAGCACTTCCCCCGCTACTACCACCAGGTACCCTATCTAGACTCCAAGGATTTAATGTAGGTCCAAAATAACTTGATTCTGTGCTACTCCCCATCGCGAACTCATCCATGTTCATCTTACCAAGAGGAACCATCCCAAATGTCTTTATGAGTTCAACGACCTTCGCGTCATACGGGGGAACATAATTTTCAAGCATCCTTGAGCCACAGGTAGTCCGAATTCCCTTGGTCGAGATTGTATCCTTGATGCCAAGAGGGATTCCAAACAGAGGTTTCCCCCATTGATCTTTAGAGAATGTGTTGTCAAGTTCTTTTGCCAGGTCTAGCGCGGCGTCCTTTGTATGTGTTATAAATGCATTTAAATCTTTATCAAAGCGTTCAATTTGCTTGAAACATGCTAAAACTATGGACTCAGAAGATATTTCCTGTGATTCAAGTTTTTCAAGCAATTCATGAGCCGTAAATTCATTTAAATTCACAGTGCAATAACACCCCAAATTGCCAAATCAGATTTTTCTTATACGATCAGAAATTCGATCATACAACTCTGGACGAATATGAGTAAGGAAAGTAAATGAACGCCTTGTTTTCTCTATTTTCGAGAGATCTAATTTTACTGTTAAGAAATCTTCTACATCATATTTTAGTTTACAGATTTGTTCTCCATTTGGCGCAGCAATCTCACTACCACCACAAAAGAGAATATTGTTTTCAATTCCCGTGAGATTGCAATAAACAAAAAATACTGTATTCTCCATAGCACGAGCAGGTATTACCGTCTCAAACGATGCCCTACCCCATCTTGAGTATGCTTTACCAATTGCTGGAGCTGCAGATATATTAACAAGGATATCAGCCCCTTCCACTGCAAGAAATCTTGATACTTCTGGAAGGAAAGCATCAAAGCAAATTTGCAGACCTATAGTGCCGATTGATGTTTCAAAAACTTCTGGAACAGGTCCTGGTCTGAAATACCGAAGTTCTTCGAAGGGTCCATGGGTAGGAAGGAATTGTTTTCGATATTTACCAATATAACCTTGAGGACCTAAGAGGACAGCTGAATTATAGATGACGCCCTTTAATTTATCACTCATTTCTGGCATTCCAAAGATGACGTGAATTTTATTCTTAATAGCAACTTCTTCAAGTTTCTTAACAGAATCACCAGGAATGGGCTCGGATAGCGCGAATACGTGATCACGAAGACTATAGCCAGTCAAAGACATCTCTGGAAATACGATTAAGTCTGATTCTTCATGAGCAGCACGTTCGATCCAACTTTGCATCTTTTTAAGATTTGATTCTTTATTCTCAAGTTGAGGATTCATTTGAGCTAAAGTGACAGAGATTTTTTCCTTCATTAAATCATATCCTATTGAGGAGTTCTACTCAATATTCTCCTGAAATTTATTCACTCCTCCGCAAGAAGACCCCTCAACTTGTTGAATGGTAGTTCACCTCTAAAGTAAGAAAACGTAAGAAAAAGATTGAAAACTCTTATTTGAAGTGATGTACGCTTTTAGAACTCTTCCTCTTCTTCTTCTTCAATTTCGAGTTCTATACCTTTCCTTTTTTTAATTATATACTCGTCTTTTTCTCCTGCAATTATTTTTAATTCTCCCTTTAGGTGGGCATTGTGTAAATGTTTTCGGACAAATAGGCGAAGAGTTCTTTTGCTAAAATTTCTTTCAGGGGAGTCAGTTGACACCACAATGTCCGATCCTTCGATTTTTATTGAAGTAAATCTAGGAAGTTTTTCCTCAAGGAATGTGACTAGATCCTCAAAAAACTGACCTTTTTTCTTTGATAGGTCTTCTGCGACAATAGTATACATATTTTTTCCTCCTCTTAGACCCTTCTATCAATAATTTCTTCTACACCTGGACCAGTACCAATCAAGGTGACTGGTATTTTTAATTGGGCTTCAATTTCACGGGTAAACTCAATCGCTTCCCTCGGCAATTCTTCAAAAGTTTTTATACCTTTTGCATCGGGAAATACGACATCTAATTTTGTAAGTGCGCATTGAGTCGCCCCATTTAAGAAGACTGCTCGTTTTGCCAATTTATAATTAAAAGGACTTGCTCTTCGTGTACGCCCTGTCACTGTACCTTTTTCCTGCCATCCTCGCCTTATAGTCTCTTCTTCGGATAATTCGCCTTCTAAAGGTCCTTCACCTACACGTGTTACATAAGCTTTGAAGATGACAAGAACATCGTCTATTTTAGTTGGACCAATGCCAACATCACTACATATAGCACTTGCGCACACATCTTTGCTTGTTACATAGGGATAAGTGCCATGGTAAAGTGAAAGGAACGTCCCTTGTGTTCCTTCGAGAACAACATTCTCTTGGGCATCAATTAATTCGTTTACTTCGAGAGCTACATCACATAAGTATTCTGCGAGTTCAGGAATATCCTTTGCTACTTTGCCAACTCTAGAAGCTCGATCAACATTACAGGGACCACTTCCAGAACCTGTAGTTCCAATTATTTTTGAAATGGCAGTACCTGTATCTCGTTCCCGATGTTGTGGTTCAATGACTCCGGTATGAAAGTCAATTTTGAGCCGTTTTTTGGTATTAGTCTCTTCTATCTCTTTGAGAATTACTTCTGGGTCGACTAACACACCAGCAGACATGTAAAGTTTCGTCTTCTCGTTTACAAAGCCGCAGGGAATTTGACGAAGCTTGAATTTTTCACCGTTGTAAACTACAGTATGACCAGCATTTGTTCCACAACCTGCTCGAACCATTGCAGCAAGTTCATCCGAAATTGCCAGATATGAGGCGATCTTTCCTTTACCTTCGTCGCCGAAAAATCCTCCCACTATAACTGTACATGCCACGTTTTAAGTCTCCATGTTTAGGTCTTTTTTCGTCGGTAAAAACAAATAATCATTCGTTGTTAAGCGTTAGTTTTTGTGTAAAATTGGTTTTTTAAACCTTTGTTTTGATTAGATGTTTCTCCGGAGACTAACATAGTACGAATCTTTTAATAATCTGTTTGTCGCCCCCTTTCAAATCTAAATTATGCAACTGCAAAAAATGTTGACGAGCGCAGGTCATATAGATTGTAAATTTCAAGAAATGTTAAAAATCTGTCCAAAAAAGGTGAAAACTTTCTAAGAATAAATGAAAATGACTTCATTTTATAACAATGCGTAATTTTATGTCTGCGTGATCGATCAGGATGGTGTTGACATAAGGGTTGTTATGACACAGACTCATCAAACACTGCGGGATAGTTTTTACTTCAGCAAATCGTTCTGTCATATAGTCCTCGCCATAAAACAGCAGGTTATACCCGATCCGTTTCACTCTGTTATAGATAGTAAAGATCTCATTTAGTGTGTATTTCTGTTTTTTGTCGGGATAGATTCGAAATTTAACCGTTTGAATCATTGCGTTTCTTCCTTCCCTTCACCTAAAGTCCTTTTTTGGCGTTAGCAGAAATTTATTATACAATATTATATATGTAACTTCTGGTTTATATATTTTTTGATGTTTATAAAGGCGTATAAATCACAAACGTTTCTTTATATTATATTCATGATATTTGGGTAATGTTTTTAAACAGTATAGTCTATATAACTATTCAGGGAATGGAATATGAAACGATCATTGCTTGAGATCGTGAAAACACTTTTTGACATGCTTGATGAAAATGGATCAAATCCGTTTATTCGCACCAAAGAGATCGTTGAAAAAACCGGCATAAGTCATCGCTCTTTAAAGCCACTGGTCGAATTGATTCAGTTTATTCAAGAACAACAAACCCTCAAATTCC
>Ga0180438_10008914_pt1 | contig 12624 bp, 11 predicted proteins | sample SS_ome_12_FD_132455 | JGI IMG/M metagenome (GOLD analysis project Ga0180438, IMG submission 132455) | Hypersaline lake sediment archaeal communities from the Salton Sea, California, USA - SS_3_D_2 metaG | ecosystem: Environmental > Aquatic > Non-marine Saline and Alkaline > Hypersaline >...
CAGGTCGCCGCACTCCGACGCCGCATCGCCCAGCGCGATCGTCAGGCACAGGCCCCGCGACACGCTCGTACCCGGGTTCACATCCTCCACCGTCACCACCGGCGTCGCCTTCTGGCCGCCGCCACCCGCCGCCAGGTGCGCCAGCGCCACCACGATGATCGCCAGCGGGATCAGCCGCGCCCGGACCTGCGGACCCCACAGCGCCGGGCCGGATTGACGCGTGCTCCACATGTTGACCTCCAGGACCGCTGCGAGGCCGGCGCCACCCGCGACGACGACGCGGCCCCCCGATACTCGGAGAAGACTCTCGAGATGGCTGGGACGGCTCGGGCACTCTCCGTCGTCCCCACTCTACCTACTCCGGGCCCCGGCGCGTAACCCCAATTTTGGTCGGATGTACGTCGAGTTTGGTCGGGACTACGTCGACTTTGGTCGGAACACCGTCGATTTTGGTCGGAACGTACCCTAGACTACCCCGCCCACACCCACGAACTCCCCCCGGCGCAACGCCGCCGGCGAGCCCATCCGGCGACGGGGCCCACCCACCCGCACAGCCATGATCTCCGAGGCAAGCCCACGGCCAGCTGCCGGCAATCTTCACAGGAGCACTCCCGCTTGGCGGCATCCCAGAGGTCTTTTGCACGCATCTCGCTCACCATAGTAGAGTTATTCACCGCACAGCGAGGGCATCGGAGAAAGCGGGGCTTGCAAATTGAATATTAGATATGCATATTACAGGCATGCTCAGACGTACGATGACTCCGCTGCTCAAGCAGTCGGCGAACCAATACCCGGTCGTCACGCTTACCGGCCCCAGGCAGTCCGGGAAGACGACGCTCGTCCGCGCCGTGTTCCCCAAGCACGACTACGCTTCGCTCGAGGACCCGGACCTCCGCACATTCGCCACGGAGGACGCCCGCGGGTTCCTGGCCCAGTTCAGGGGACCCGTGGTCCTCGACGAGGTCCAGCGCGCGCCGGACCTCTTCTCCTACATCCAGACACGGGTGGACGCGGACCCGGCGCCCGGGCGCTACATACTGAGTGGCTCGCAGAACTTCCTCCTCCTGGAGTCGGTCAGCCAGTCGCTGGCCGGTCGCAGCGCGATCCTCCACCTGCACCCCTTCGCCTGGAGCGAGCTTCAGGGTCGCTCACCTCTGTCGCTAGCCGCCATTGGCCGGTCTCTTCCGCGACGACCCGTGGCCCCGACCGGCGAGCTCACGGAGGCGCTGTTCACAGGCTTCTATCCGAGGATCCACGACAAGCGGCTCGAGCCCGGGCGATGGCTCGCGGACTACTATAGGACGTATGTGGAGCGTGACGTGCGGGCGATCGTCAACGTCGGCGATCTGGAGACGTTCGGCCGTTTCGTTCGACTCTGCGCCGGCCGCAATGGTCAGCTGCTGAACCTCTCGTCACTGGCAAGCGACGCCGGGGTGACCCACACGACGGCGAAGCGCTGGATCTCCGTACTCGAGACCAGCTTTCTCGTCACCCTTCTCCGGCCCCACCATCGCAAGTTCCGGAAGCGACTGGTGAAGACGCCGAAGCTCTATTTCCTCGACACCGGTTTGCTGTGCTACCTGCTCCGCATCCGCTCGCCCGAGGACCTCGCTCTCCACGCGGCCCGCGGCCCGATCTTCGAGAGCTTCGTGCTCTCCGAGCTCGTCAAGAGCTTCGCGAACCAGGGACTCGAGCCGGACGTGTACTTCTGGCGCGACTCGGCGGGGCACGAGATCGACATCCTGCTGGAGCGCGGCGCGGAGCTCGTGCCGGTGGAAGTGAAATCGGGCCAGACGGTGGCCGGCGATTTCTTCGCCGGACTCGAGTACTGGCGCGGGCTGGTCGGCGACCCGGACGCGCCCGGCGCGTTGGTCTACGGCGGGGACCGCAGTTTCCGCCGCCGGGGTTTCACCGTCTACGACTGGGCGAGCCTGTAGCTGCGAAGGGAAAGGCTGCCGCCGCTCACTCGGCCCGCAAGGCACTCACCGGATCGGCGCGACTCGCGCGCCGCGCCGGCACGTAGGCGGCCAGCGCCCCGATGACGACCAGTACGAGCATCCCGCCACAGAAGGTGAGCGGGTCGAGCGCCGAGACGCCGAACAGAAACCGCGACAGGCCGCGCGAGACCAGGAGCGCGCCGGCCAGCCCGACGGCGCCGCCGATCAACACCAGCCGCATGCCGCCGCGCACCATCAGCGCGACGACGCCGCGCGGCTCCGAGCCCAGCGCCATGCGGATCCCCATCTCCCGGGTCCTGAGCGCCACCGCGAAGCTCACCACGCCCCAGAGCCCGACGGCGGCGAGGAAGAGGGCGAGGCCGGCGAGCGCGCTGGAGAGCAGCGCCGACAGGCGGCGCGCCACGTGCATGATCCCGATGTGCTCGGCCAGCGTCGTGCTCTTCGTGACGATGAGGTCGGGGTAGGTCGTGCGGAGCAGCCGGTGCAGCGCCCGGGTCGTGGCCGCCGGATCGCCGCGCGTCGTCGCCAGCACGGTGACCCACGAGTTGAACTCCTGGGCGAACGGCAGGTAGATGAACGGGCGCGGGCTCTCCTCCAGGCTGCGGATCTTGGCGGTCGCGGCCACGCCGATCACCATCGGGTCGGCGAAGCCGGGCGCGTCGAGCTGGATCGTCCGGCCCAACGGGCTCGCGCCGGGCCAAAACCGCTCGGCCATCGCCACGTTGATGATCGCCACCGGCGTACCGTCGCGACGGTCCTGCTCGCCGAAGTTGCGACCTTCGAGGAGCGGGATCCCCGCGGCGGCGAAGAAGCCCGGCTCCACCGACGTGAAGTCGACGCTGTGGGCGGACCGGCCGGGCGGCGGCGCGACGCCGTCCACCTTCACGTCGATGATCATCCGGTTCAGCGTGTTGAGGTGCGGGTTCGATATGGCGCCGGCCCGCGTCACGCCCGGCACCCTGCGCACCTCCTCCAGGAACGACGTCAGCAGCCGCAGCCCTTCCTCGTCCGAGTAGCGTGTTGCGGGGACCATGAACGACAGGAAGGCCGTCGGCTCGTCGCCGAACCCCGGATCGACCAGTCGCGTCGCGTCGAAGCTCCGGATGAACAGCCCCGCGAAGACGAGCAGCATGGCGGAGACCGCCATCTGACCCGCCACCAGCATCCGACCGAGCGCGACGGTCCGCGGCCGGCCGGCCGCCGCGCCCTCACTCTTCAGGATCGGCGCCACGTCGGCCCGCGTCGCCTGTAGCGCCGGCACGAGCCCCACGACGATGCCGGTCGCCAGCGACACCAGCGCGGTGAACGCCAGGACCGTCCAGTCGATCCCCAGGTCGAGCCCCACCGGGATCGCGAACGTTTCGCTGACCGACCCCGCCAGCTGCAGGACCCACGGCACGATGAGCAGGCCGCCGGCGCCGCCCAGCAGGCCCAGCAGCGCGCTCTCCGTCAGCAGCTGGCGCACCAGCCGCCCGCGCGGCGCGCCCAACGCCAGGCGCACCGCCACCTCGCGCCGCCGGTCCACGGCCCGTGCCAGCAGCAGGCTGGCCACATTCGCGCAGGCGATCAGCAGGACCAGCGCCACCGCGCCCAGCGCCAGGAAGTTCACCGCCCGCACCATCCGGTCGACGCCCGGGTTGAACAGGACGCCCTGCGCCGGCACCGCCACCAGCCTGTCACCGGCCGGCCACACAAGTGGGAAGGACTCTTGCAGGTACTCGGAGACCCGGGCCAGCGCGTCCCGCAGCTCCGGCAGCGTGGCACCGGACGCCAGACGACCCACCGGCGAAAACGAGTTCGAGCCACGAGAGTCCAGCGGGTCCTGCTCCAGCGGCATCAGCTCGCCCCACATCATGATCGGCGCGAAGAAGTCGGGCCGGAACCCGCGGACCGAGCCGGCGAAGTCGGCCGGCGCCACACCGACGATCGTGTAGTCCCTGCCGGCCAGCCGCAGCGAGCTTCCCACAACCGTCGGATCGGACCCGAACGCGTTCTGCCAGTAGTCGAACCCGAGAACGATGACGGGATGCGCGCCCGGCGCCACGTGATCCTCGGGCAACAGCGGTCGGCCGATGTGCGCGCCGACGCCCAGCATCCCGAAGTAGCCGCCGGTCACCATCTCGCCCATCAGCACGTCGACCCCGTCTTCCACGTCTCGTTGCGTGATGACGATCTGATATCCCTCGAGCTCGGACAGCACGCCCGCGGACCGCTCCTTCAGCTCCAGGTAGTCCGGGTAGTTCATCCAGTAGAGCCAACCCTCGCCCTGGTCGCGGTAGATGTTGACCAGCGTCTCCGGCGACTCGACCGGCGAGTCCCGGAACAGCACCGCGTTCACCACGCTGAAGATCGCCGTGTTCGCGCCGATCCCCACGGCGAGCGAGATGAGCGCGACGGCGGTGAAGGCCGGGTTCTTGCCCAGCGTGCGCAGCGCGAAGCGAATGTCCTTTAAGGTCGAGTGCATCTGTCGTCTCCCGATCTCCGAGCCGGCCGCCGGGCTCGGACCTAGGTCCGTCGGCGGATCCGCTCCGCCACCTCACCCCACGCCACGCCGTTTCGCGACCCCCGAACAGCTGGGTCGGTGGCAAGAGGAATACAGATAGGACGCAGCGCAGGGCGAGGCGGCGGATCGGCACGTGCATTGCCAAGATTCTCCTGCCCTCGGCACCTCTCCGTGAGCGCATCTCCCGTCTGGCGGCCTCCAACCGGCCGCGCGCTGCCGCGCGGTCCGGCGAGCTCACACACAGCGAGAGGACGGGCAAGCGGCGTGCCAGCCCCGCCATCCCTAAGTCGCTTTGATGTATGGACTTGCCGCCGCCGGCACAACCGGCCGCCAGCCGGCTGTTCGCTCGTGGAACCCGGTGACCGGATCCGGGATCGTCGCCAGCGCCCGGCGGGACGTCGGTGAGGGCGCGAGGCGTACGGGCCGCGAGAAGAACCGCGCGTGACCCTCCCCCGCACCGGGGTGCACACCAGCCAGATGGGCTCATGATCTACGTGTCGAAGCGTCTCTTCCTCGCCTCTCTCGCGCTGCCGCCGGCCATCGGTGTCCCCCGCTCAGAGCGCCCGCAGCTTGAGGCGTAGCACAAAAGTGCTATATTCCCCGGCGCAGCCTGTCTCAGACGGAACAGAAACGAGGGGTACGACTCAGTGGTTAAGCAGGTTACAGCACGCAAGATGGGCGGCTCGGTCGGCACCACGCTTCCCAGAGAATTCGTGGATCGCTACCAAATCAAGGCGGGCGATGTGCTGAACGTGGTTGAAACGAGCGACGGCATCCTGATCACGCCCTTCAACCCCGAGTTCGAGAAGGCGATGACCGCTTACGAGCGCGGTGCCCGGAAGTATCGCAACGCGCTGCGCGACCTGGCTTCGTCGTAGTCCAGACACTTGGACGAGCCGATCTGGCTGTCGCGCTCGATCATCGAGATCATTCACGCCGACCAAATCCGAGGACACGGCGGCAGGTTCGGGGTCCGCGACGAGGGTCTGGTTCAGTCGGCGTTGGATCGACCCAGGAACAGGTGGCTCTACGATCGATCGGCCGACCTGGCGGAACTCGCCGCCGCTTATGCCTACGGCCTCGTATCCAACCACAGGTTCGTCGACGGAAACAAGCGCCTGGCCTTCATGGCGGCATATACCTTCCTGGGCCTCAACGACCTCGATCTGGACGTGCCCGAGCCGGAAGTCGTGGTCGTAATGCGCGATCTGGCTGCCGGGAAGCTGAGCGAAGACGAGCTTGCCCGTTGGATCCGCGGGAGCTGGAAACCTTTAGGAGGCTGACCGGCGCACCTCGCCGCGCTGGCTCGCTCCTGGGCTACCCTACCTACGGCGCTCTGTTCTCTCGCAACTCGTACACACCGATCAGCCAGCCCTCGGGTGGTTCCGCCAGCTGCAGTTAGAGGTAATCCTGGGCTCGAAGTACTTTTCCCGGTGGCACCAGGTCTTCGTACAGCTTGTTGCCCTCCAAGTCGTACAGGTCGAGTCCTACTTCCTCGGTCCGATACAGGTAGCTGACCTCCGGTACATGTCGCGCGTGTGTAACGACAAGTACGGAGTCTCGGTATACGCCGATGTGGCGAATAACGGTAAAGGAGCGAAGCCATTCCTCCAGCCTCTGGAACCCACTCACACCCACGAAAGCACCCGGCTCGGGACGCGAAGCCTCAGCCCAGGATCTCGGCGGAGTGCCAAAGGTCCGAACCAGGTTCGCTTCCGAATCGTACATGTAGAGAGGGTAGAGGAACTCGTCGGCAACAAAGATCCGGTCGCTCGCGACGGCAAGTTCGTGGCCAAAGAAACTTGACCAGTACGGCACGCTCCAGAGCAAAGGGTGGGCCGGATGGAAGGTACGCAGCACCTCGCCATCCTTGGAGGCCAGCAGCATATTTTGTGACCCCTCGCCCTCCACCGCCACATGGATTGCCAGGTTAGAGCCGATTCGTTCGATCTGACCAGCCGCATATGCCGGAACCCGAAATATCGTGTCGAACGTCAGGTCCGGTCTCAATCTCGTCACTCTGGGGCTGGTGTCCGTGATGTATAGGTATCCTCTCTCATCAAGTAGACCCTCCACCGGGCCCCTGAACTCGCCTGGCCCTTCTCCACGCCGGCCTACAAGCCGAACAAGGGAGCCGTCACGGCCGTGAATCCTGACCTCGTCCCGACCCCTATCCAATACCAAGAAGCGACCTTCGTCGAGCGGACGCAGGTGCCAGATCCCGGTGATCGGGGCGATGGCCGGTTCCTCCAGTGTGAACTCCCGAACCTCCATGAACACGGAGTCGAATGGCAGACCCCGAATGAAGTCGACTTTCGCCCGGCGCGACGAGGAATCCGAGCATACCGCTACAGTCGTGGTCGCGACACCAATCGCAATCAACTGGCGGATTCGGCGTGCCGTACACCACCCCAGCCGCAGGCGGCGGTCCGTAGGCAATGTTCTCCTCGCTGTGTATCGTGCCATTGCGAGTTGCTCTCCTCTGGTCACATGAGGTCGGTTGGCGTGCGGCTGCCGAGCCATGCATTCACCCTGTGATAGGGTGTCAGTTATTCTATTGCATAGCAACAAATGTAATACCGGCTGTCACAGGTCGAACCGATACAGTCAGTCCATCCGGGACGAGTGCGCTGCATCTCATGGCAGTATGGGTTCGTCTCGGGATCGCATTCTTCTGCGCGGGCCGGCACCGCAAAGAAGGAGGCACTGGCGAAGGCGACTGCCGAGATCGCCAGTACGTTACGGAACAAGTGTCGCAGCCTGTCAGTCATTGCGGTCCTCCTTACTCGGATGGGGGTATGGGCGCGATACCGCGAGCTCTTCGCTCTTCACAAATCTCTGCAGGTGGCGCTATGCCTCTCAACACTGCCAACTGCTGCAGGAAGCTCCAGCCGCACGCCAGAGCAGGGTATCGCGCATCGGTCAGTAGGATTGTCCCATCGACAGCGACGAGCATCTGGGCCGAGGGCAACGGAAGCCCAAGACGGTGACGCGAGAGTGATTGCCGGTCAGCTATTACTTCCCCTGCAATCCGCAATCGATCCGCCACTTGATCAGCGTCCAACTGACTTACTGCTGTCATGATGAGCGTAGTCCGCAGCGCCTCACTGCGGATGCTTCGCACAGGCTAACGCGCTGCAGCGCATCACGCCCTTCCAAGTGACATTAGCGAGATCCGGTAGGCCAAGCCATGAGATTCGCCCGCTACTTCCGATATCCCAGCCGATCCGGCGTCTCGGCAAGGCGAAATCTGCGTCCTAAGCGGGTCAATTCGCGTGCTGGCAGGTCAATCTGGGTCACTGCCGCTGAACTCAGGCGGTACCGAGGCAGCGCCGTCGTACGCCTCCACCGCTTCGACCTCGGTAACATTGAGGAAGTCGTCGAGGCTGGGCGGGATGTCTTCCGGCAGGCCGCGCCAGAGCAGCATCCCATCCAGGGCTGACTGAACGGTCAGAACCGGGATGAGAGCTGCACAGAGCATTACAGCCAGCCCTGCCGCCCGCACAGGTCTGTGATAGGATTCATAGCCGTGCGGGCGTGGTAAGCGAGAGAAGGAATGCGACGCCCGGAGTATCCTTGACCTGCCTGCAGCCCGACCGCATCTGGGTCGGGTAGGAGACCTGCTCCCTCAAACCTAGAGCTGCGGACCTACAGTGTCCACTCCAGCCGCCACCTGATTGTAGGCACTAGAACAAAACCACCAGCCCTACGATCAAACACGGGACCGCTACCGCGGCGACCGCCAGCGTGTTCCAGATCGACGTGTCCGCCTCCCAGGTGTTCGCAACCTCTTCGCCCGTCCCCCTTCGCGTCCAGATGACCACGACGCCGCAGCCGGCGCGACTGCCGCCGAACTCGGCGGGAACCGAGGCGGGCCCATCGTAGACCTCGATCGCTTCGACCTCGACCGGCTGAAGGCCGACGATTCCCTGCTCCCAAAACATGCCGTCGACGTATACGGGCGGCAGGCACCCACGCCCATAACGGGAAAACCACACATGGTACTCGAACGCGTTAATCGGGTGAATGTCCACACCCGGCAGCTCGTCAATCATGTGGGCCGTCCGGAGCGGCTGCCGTCTCTCGATATCCTCGCGGGTAATGAAGTATCCTCCCATTCCCAGAGACAGACGCCCGTAAAACCCCAGGTGCCTGGGGGAGATCCGTCGCCGCTCCACCGTCACGGCCAACGGCGCCAGCTCGATGGGCTCCATCGCCAGCCGCACCTCATAACTCACCCGCTCGCCCGTGCCCACCTCGATCCTGTCCGTCTGGCTCCCATACGCCAGGTGGGTCAACAGGACCTCGTACACCCCCGGCTGCACCCTTGGAAACAGAAATCGTCCCGCGCCGTCCGTGAACTGGACGAGGTCTTCTGCGTCCCCCACCAGGCGGATTTCCACCCTCTCGACTGGTTGGCCGCTTTCAGCGTCCAGCACCCGGCCCAAGACTACTCCCGGTTGCCCCGCGCCCTCCTGGCACAGCGCGGGCGGTGCATCGACGCTGCTCAAGCCAACGACCACGGCGAGAGCCACTGCGCGAATCCACCTATTAAACGACGCGGACACCCGGGAGAACATCAGGAAGGGACCCCAAGAGCGAGAATCGCCAAACACCTCAAACCTTCCCTAGGTTTGGGCTGACGGCCTATTGAAAACATACGGTGGCGGACGGACCTAATCCAGTGCTGCCAAGTCTTAGCCAGTGCACACCTTAGCGCGAGAGCCACTTAGTGCGGGCGAAGCAGCCCGACGCGCCTCCAGAAGTGCACTTGGGAACAAGCTCCGCCCACAGAGACGCGCGCCCGTGGGCGAGAACCACTAACGCCGCCAAGAGCCGTCAGCACGCAGACACGGCCTCAACGGTTCCCGCGGCTCGCCACCAAACGATACCGTACAACGTAGGGTACACCAAGCGATGTCGTTTCAATTCCCCAGACGAAGAGTCTGTCCGCCTCTGCTACTCGAGTGCCTGCGGACAGCTGCACTTCACCTAGGCTATTTCCAGCGCCGTCAAGGACCAGCCATAGCACGGAGTCAGTGCTTGCGATCATCTCCCGCCGCAGCCAGATGGTTCCGTCTCGCCCAACGAGGGCTCCCGTCACAGGCGGATGATACTCAGGCAGGTAAAGGGCTTCGAGAACCGCGTGATTGGCGGCGTCTTCACTCGGAAACCTGCGCGCCCGAGATTCGCTCAACGAAGATACGATCACGTTAACCTCCGATTTCGAGATTCGTTTTGGCCCGTAGCCAAAGCGCCTCGTGAAGACCGTATCACCGTCTGACGTTAGTTTGGTCACTTGGAAGTAGGAGCCTACCGATTGACTAGCCGCAGCGCGGTTGACAAGAACGATGGCATCACCGCTGGAAGACACGTTCCACAGCGTCCCGTCGGCGAAGGGTTGGTACGTGAAGGAAATCCAATCTCGATACCGGATGGCCAAAATCTGGTTCCTAGTTGAAAGGACAGCCAGCGTGTCCACCACGTCCGCGTCCGACTTGAACCGCAAAAGAGGGAGCAGGCTAGGATACCTATCCACCGACCTCATGCGCATTCTCGGACTCAGCAATAGCGTGCCGTCCTCCAAGGCCCCAGCGACTGACACGAGGGATTCATCTTCGCTGCCCGGCAAATAGGGCCTCCAAGATCGAACGAACCCGCCGTCAGGCGTGAACAGACTCATTCGGAGAGGTCGACTGTCTGAAACCCAGAGCGTATCCCCACGCCAACCCAGTGCCGAGGGATTCTCAAACTCTCCGGGTCCACCGCCACGTCGCCCAAATGATCCCGAATGTCCCCCCTGACGTTCAAGTATGTGTACTGTGCACTCCCCCGAATCGAGAGCGTAGATTCGCCCATCCTTACCCACCACCAGGTCCCTGATCCGTGTTAACCAGTGTTCTGTGTCAGCGTCACCCGCGACGCGAAGATCGATAACCGCAACCCATCTGCCAACTTGCTGTCGCGCTGAAGGGACGAACGACTGCAGGAACAGGGCGCTAGCTAGCCCCAGACTGATTCTCGCAAGAGCGGCTGGAGCAAGCGCTGGAGCGATGGCCATGGTTCGTCCACCAATCAGATCACCAACGTGCCCGTCGCGGCGCGAATCTTATCGATCGTCTCCGTCGTATAGCGCCGCGTGACGACGGCCCCGCGGCAGTCACGTACCACTCGAGTGCGATCCTGCGGATAATCCATCGGCTCGACAAGCGCACCGGGATTTGCGACCTCGTTTTCCTCCGCCACGTCCGCGGCGCGTGAGTCCTCCAAGTACACACCTCGGAGTGCCTGCGACGTCCCCGCGGCGATCACCCGCTCCTTATAATCGCCGCATGGCTCCCCCGACAACTCACATTGATTGCAGCTAACCTCTTGGCAGTGCATCATTCCCATTGGTGCCTGAGCGCATGCGCAAGGACAGGGGTAGTGCTCTGGGTCAAAGACGATCTGCCAGCAGTCTTGTCCGCTCGCCGCCCCTGGGAAGGCCAGCAAGAACGGGAAACACAACACACCGGCAATGGTCACTTTCCTTCCGTTCATTTCTCCCTCCCTGTTGTCTTTGCATCGCTCCAGCGCCACGCGTAGCCCACGAGTTCCAGCTTGCCAGTCCAACGGACTGCTAGAAGGATCCGCCTGTCAGGCAAACTCGCGACGAATCCCATCGGGGCGTTGACCGTTCTCCGGCGCACCACGTGCCCTGCGCTGTCGTAGATCGTGACGATTCGGAGATCGCTGGACAGATCCGCCTGAGTCTGAAGTAGGTGATTGGCAAGACGCAGAACCGGGAGCGCGACAAGAAGACGCCGTGACCCACCTCTGTCATCGCTAAGCTCATCCTCGCCTCCAGGCCGCATCGTACCGAGCAGCTGCCCGTCAGGGCTGAGCCGGCAAACTTCGAAAGGCGACTCCGTCATTGCCGCGAAGATCTCTCCATTACCGGCCGAGAGCTGAAAGATGGGTAGATACCAAGGGTCTTCTTCATTGCGCTCGATTGAATAGACCTGAAGCGTCCGCCCTCCCTTGCCGTCCACCCTGAAGATCCGGTACTGCCCACTGTCAGGAACGCCGAGAAACCAGGCGAAGCCATCGTGGGCCGCGACCTCGGGCTCCGCAGGCACCTCCAGGCTCCTCTCGTAGAGCAGCGCGCCATCGAAAGAAAAGCCCAGAACACTCGGCCCGGCGGCGTCCACCACCTCAAGCAGGGAATCCGATCCCAGAAACGCCGCACCAATCGGCCGCGATAGATGGAGCTGACCGATCGTACGCATCTCACCCTCGGCAGCCCCAGGTGGGGGTCTCGCTACGATGAGATACGCGCTGTTCCAGCTCCAAAGTGCCAGCAACCCCGAGGGCGATATGGCCGCTCCCGTTATCTGAAATGAGTCGGGTAGAGAGATCGCAAACGATTCCTCCAGCTCGAGTAGCTCCGACGACGACTGTGGGGTGGCGGTGACGGAGACGTTGGCCCCCGCTACCGACTCCAGAAGAGTTGCGGCCAAACCAGAGGAAGAACCGGGGCGAGTCGCGACAGGCTCTGTGACGCTGAGGCCAGCCTCGACTGCGGGAGCCGCAACTGCCCACTCGCGTGAAGAGTGCACCTCCACAGGGTGGATCACAGGGTGGATGAGGTGGGAATACAACCCGAGCAGGAACGCGAGTGGGAACATGGTTGAAGCCCCGTCAACGATCCGGTCTGTTGGTCGAACCGAAGGATTTGGCGGTGCCTGGGCGCGGCACTTGCCGCCGATACTCACCGTAGCCGGGACCGCTCTCCAAGAGCGATCCTAGAGCAGTGTGCACTGGGCGCGAATGGATTCTGCACTAAGTAAGTGCCTCTACTCCACTATATACCCGCTAACGGAAGTCCGGCAGGGGGAAATGTGCGTGCTGGCCGGTCAATCGGGGTCAGCCTCGTGCGTTGAGCCTCTGCCGCATCAGCTCCAAGACCCCTTCGAGGCCGAGGTCCAGTACGACTTCGTACGAATGCCCCGTGACCTCCCGGATCCGGCGCCGCAGGTACTTGCCACTCCCGTAGTTGAACTCGTCCGCCAGTCCGCCTGCGGACACGGGCTCCGCTGAGCACTCTGTTAGCGACACCACAGTCAGGATCCTGAGCCAGGCCAGCACATCCTTCGGGCTGGGCAGCCCGCGCTCCCGGAACAA
>Ga0180438_10008915_pt1 | contig 12624 bp, 9 predicted proteins | sample SS_ome_12_FD_132455 | JGI IMG/M metagenome (GOLD analysis project Ga0180438, IMG submission 132455) | Hypersaline lake sediment archaeal communities from the Salton Sea, California, USA - SS_3_D_2 metaG | ecosystem: Environmental > Aquatic > Non-marine Saline and Alkaline > Hypersaline >...
AACGCCCAACGGTATTTCCGAGACTATCGCAAAGCCAAAGACGGAGCCGAGGAGATCCCGGCTTTGCTGGCGCAGGTGGAGTGGGAACTCTGCTACCTGGATCAACTGGAGACCGATCTGGAGTTGGCTTCCACCCAGCCCGAGGTCCAAGAGGTGAGGCAGACCCTGAGCGAGGCTGGCTACATAAAAGGCCAGAAGCGGCGGCGCAAGCCTCCCCGCAGTCAGCCCATGACCTTTCGCTCCCCGGACGGCCTGACCATCCTGGTGGGCAAGAACAGTCGCCAGAACGAGGAAGTCACCTTCCGCCGGACCTCCGCTGATGACCTGTGGCTCCACGCCCGGGGTGTGCCCGGCGCCCACGTCATCATCAAGAGCGGGGGGCAAGAGGTGCCGGAGGCCACCCTGCACCAGGCGGCCGGGCTGGCAGCTTACTACTGCCAGGCCCGGGGGGCGACCCGAGTGGCGGTGGATTACACCCAGAGGCGATACGTGCGCCGCGTTAGAGGGGCCAGGCCCGGTCTGGTGACTTACGATCACGAGCAGACCCTCCACGTGGCCCCCCGAGGGCCGGAGTAGGTGTGGTTCGGCTAGACCAAAATCGAGTTGTTGGGGATGACGGCGCTGGCTTCGCTCAATCGGTTAGAGTTTCACTACACTCCCAAACATGAGAGATGGCTCAACATGGCGGAGATTGGATTCGGTGTTTTATCACGACAGTGTCTGGATCAGCGCATCTCATATGAGACGACACTGCGGCGGGAAGTTGCTGCTTGGGAAGAGGCGCCTAATGCCAGCGAAACGAAAGTAAATTGGCGTTTTACCACCCAAGATGCCCATATCAAGCTTAAGCGCCTCTACCCGTCATTTCAAGCTTGACAGAGCACTAGTCGCCTTGCCAGGAAGCACTCCAATCAATACGCGTAAGACCAAAGCCACATCCATCAACTCCCCAGGCGTAGTCTCCTTCAACAGATGTCTCGGTATTGAAAGTGCCGTCTATTCGTAGGAATGTGAAAGTGCCAGGTTTGTCCAGAGAGAGATGAAATTTATTGTCAGAAATCCCTATCTCTGCTGGAGGTGTGAGATCCCCTGGGACATCTAGGTAGCCGCATATCGGGGTCCAGAACGAGCCCACAAAGTTCGTTATCCGAGCTCGATCAGATTCAACTCTGAAGGAGCCCGTAAAATTACCTTGACCTTCCCAGCGTCCAGGGCGTGGTCCGCCAGGGGTGAGGGTCGGGGTGGGCGTCGGTGTCGCTGTTGGGGTGTGGGTAGGCGTCGGTGTCGTTGTTGGCGTAGCTGTAGGCGTTGGTGTAGGCGGCTGGGTGGGAGGTCCAGCGTTCTTTAGGATGATGGGCAGGTAAACCTTATTATTCGAGGAGGTGCCGCGGACAATGCGGCCCAGGTTGGTCAGCGTCCCGTCGCCGGTTTGGCTAAAGTACCCCCCTACGTACAGGTCGCTGCCGGACACTGCCAGCGCGAGAACAGTATTGTTTAAGCCCTGGTTGGGCAGCGCGTTCCAGATGCCGCCCATGGTATCGTAGCGGGCGATGCGGCCCAGGTTGGTCAGCGTCCCGTCGCCGGTTTGGGTGAAGTACCCCCCTACGTACAGGTCGCTGCCGGACACTGCCAGGGCATAAACATAACCGTCCAAGCCCTGGTTGGGCAGCGCGTTCCAGGTGCCGGCCGTGGTATCGTAGCGGGCGATGCGGCCCAGGTTGGTCAGCGTCCCGACGCCGGTTTGGGTGAAGTCCCCCCTCACGTACAGGTCGCTGCCGGACACTGCCAGCGCACGAACATCATTGTCCAAGCCCTGGTTGGGCAGCGCGTTCCACGTGCTGACTGTGGTATCGTAGCGGGCGATGCGGCCCAGGTTGGTCAGCGTCCCGTCGCGGGTTCGGGTAAAGTCCCCTCCCACGTACAGGTCGCTGCCGACCACCGCCAGTGCATGAACATCAGGACTACTACCGCCAGTCAAGCCCTGGTTGGGCAGCGCGTTCCATGTGCTGGCCGTGGTATCGTAGCGGGCGATGCGGCCCAGGTTGGTCAGCGTCCCGTCGCGGGTTCGGGTAAAGTTCCCCCCCACGTACAGGTCGCTGCCGACCACCGCCAGCGCACGAACACTAGGCATAGGAAGATAACCACCGCTCAAGCCCTGGTTGGGCAGTGCGTTCCAGGCTGTGACCTGAGAAGCGGCGCGGCGGGAGGCCGGTTTGAGGAGCGGCCCGCGCTCGCCGTCCAGTATCACCTCCCAGCCGCGCAGGTCCAGCGTCCCCTGGAAGCCGATGGACAGGTTCAGCGTGCCGTCGGGGTTGAGCAGCCCTGCCGGCGGTACGGCTCCGGCTGGGGTACTTGGACCTGGCAGGCGCTCCGCGAAACCTGTCAGGTCTGAGTCGGGCGGCGCGGCCAGGCTATTGGCCTGCACTGCTGTTCCCACCATAGTGAGCAGCATAGCTATGAGCATAGCCATCAGGGGTAAGAAAAACGATTTTGTTTGGCATTTAGTTAATTGTAACATTTGAAATCTCTCCTTTTATTGTAGTTGCAATTTACCACCAGACACTTTTTCAAACGGTTGATTCATGGTATCCTTTAGCTCCTACATAGAACAAGGAGGATACCATGAATGACAATCGACGCAGGTATCGTGCCATAAGAAAGGCAATCAAGCACCTCTATCCGACGGGACCTAGGGGCAATGTTGCCCGACACTTACATACGCTGGCTGCGCTCATCAGCGGCATCGTGGGCAGCAGGAGCAGCAATCTGCCCGCGGTTGCCGGCAAGGTGTCCGATAGGACCAAGAGGGAGAGCCGGGTCAAAAAGCTCTCCCGCTGGATAAAGAACGAACGGGCAAATGTCGAGATCTACTTCCTGCCTTATGCTGACGCTTTGTTGGAAAGCCTTGGTGCTCACCGCACGCTGCTCTTGGCTGTGGACGGCAGTGAAGTGGGGCGGAAGTGCTTGGCGTTGATGGTCAGTGTGATCTACAAAAAGCGGGCTCTGCCCATTGCGTGGATTGTCGTCAAGGGAAACAAAGGCCATTTCCCGGAAGAGACCCACATGCAGTTGCTGGAACAAGCCCACAAAATGGTGCCGGAGGGTCTGACGTGATTTTCCTCGGTGACGGGGAGTTCGATGGCATCACCCTCCAGGCCACCATTGATGGCTACGGGTGGGAATATGCCTGCCGTATGGCCAAGAACACCCAACTGGGGGCAGAAGGTGAAAGGTTCTCCTTCCACGAGGTGGATGTGCAACCAGGAGAATGCATTGGTTTGCCCAATGTGACCTTCAGCCTTCAGGACTATGGTCCGGTGCTGGCCATCGCTTGGTGGGAGGCCCGGTACGAAGAGCCGATCTGTCTGGTCACGAATATGGAACTGATCGAAGAAGCGTGTTACTGGTATGCCAAACGGTTCAGGATTGAAACGTTCTTTTCCGACCAGAAGAGCAGCCGGGAGTTCAACCTTCACAAGAGCCACATCTCGGACCTGGCGCGCTTAGCCCGTCTGATGATCGCGGCTTGCCTGGCCTATATCTGGATCATCTATCTGGGCGTGATTGCCAAGCGGGACGATTGGGTCAAGATCATCCACCGCACCGACCGCTATGACTTGAGTCTCTTCCAACTCGGCTTTAACTTGCTCGATCATCTCTTGAATGAGTATCTCCCTATCCCTGTAGAATTCCGGATGCCTCGCTTGGCAGAAAGTGTCCGGTAGTGAACACAAGAGTGCGGTATAACGCCCAAGCGTTTGCGAAGTGTTGAGCTAGCTTTGCGGCCCTTTGCTCCAGCGCGCCTCATATTGACTACTCGACAATATGGTATCCCGACAGTGGAGTTCAGTAGTCTTTCAACACGATTGGTAGGAACAGCCTATGTGTCATGACAGTGCCTTGACGACAGTCTGGGTCGTCGCTCCAAGCGAAATTGTCCAAGAAAACGGCCGAGTCATAAATGGAGTCGCCAAGATCCTGGACGGAGAAAACGATCATAGTAACCGCACCTGGGTTTATTGGTGTCTGGGCCTGTAGAAGCGGTGTTACACCATCGTAAGTTGATCCGGTACTGGACGTGACGCCAAAGACCGTGTTGATGGAGATGGGGTTACCCTCAGTGTCGAAGGCAAAGTTGAGAGGAGCAATGACCTCGGTTCCCGAGATGATCAGATTCGTACCACCTAGCTCTGCCGTGAAAGTGTCGTTGAACCGAGAGCCTACAAATTCTGGGAACTCCTCGGAGTAAAAGGCGAACTCGAAAGAGGCACAATTCATATTTGCAGGGACGCGAAGCTGTAAGGCGAACTGTACTAGATCGTTGCCCTGGGAATTGTCCAGGCTATCTAGTACGAAACTCAGATTTTCTTCGTTGTTAGGCCATTCCGCACTTTCTGCTAGTCCGGTGGACAGGACCGCAAAAGTGTTCCCTTTGGTAGGGAAGTATCTACCAAGTGGCCTCGTCCCTATGCCGAAAGCTCTCGCATCGCTACCATTCAGGCTGGCGGAGATAATATCCGAAGCCTGGATGCCCACCGCCTCAGCTAGGTGCTGGGGGGTAGCACCTGTTATGATCGCTGTTACGGAGATTTGCGGGCGTGAGGGTGCAGGCGGTTTCCCTCCAGGTTCTTGTACAGACATGAATGCTGGCAGGTATATGCCTGATTCTGGTTCAACAAGATGGGCCGATGCCGGATCGCTGCCTAACGCAAGAGCGACGGTTGCCACCAGGGCGACAAGGACCAACCAAATGATCTGGTTCTTGTCGTTCATTCTCCAGCCCCCTTTAGGTCAGTGGGTGCAAAACCAACATCCAACCTATTGAAAGTGTATCACAACATACCCCGAAAGTCCTGAGCCTAATCTGAACCAACCCTGAGCAATGGCTGAGTTCGTTTTGTTATGCGCTTGTCCTGATTGTTAACTCATATCCTGGCAAATTTTGGCGTTTTGATATATAATCTAGATACGAATTGTGGGGGGAAGCGTTCTCAGAAGGAGTGAACGCATGGCTGTAAGCCGATCATGGAAAGCGTATCGGCTCACCTATCGCGCCGAGCAGATGAAAACGCTGGCCAATTGGATTCTGGCTGGGGTGAGCGGCTCCGTAGTGGGTCTGGCCGGGGCTGGGAAATCGAATCTGTTGGGCTTTTTGTGCCATCGGACGGAGGCGCTCCAGTCCTACCTTGCTCCCCAGGCCGGGCCGGTTGCGCTGATCTCGGTTGACCTGAATAATCTGCTGTCCAACACCCTGGCTACCTTTTACCGCGTGATCCTGCGTTCTTTTTACGAGGTCCGTGACCGCTTTGACCAGTCGCTGCAACAAGCGATAGCCGACCTTTACCAGGAAAATCGGGCCGCACGCGATCCCTTTTTGCCCCAGAACGCCCTGCGCGAATTGCTCCTGCAGTTTCAAACCCAACGCATACAGGTTGTGTTGGTGTTGGACCCCTTTGACAGGTTTGCTCAGACGGCTACTCCACAACTGCTCGATACCTTGCGTGGCCTGCGCGACAGTTTCAAAGACACCCTTTGCTACATCGTGGGCACGCGCCAGGAAGTGATCTATCTATTTGACCCGGCTGCCTTGGGCGAGATGTATGAGATTCTGGACACCCACGTGTGTTGGGTGGGGCCGATGAACGAGTCCGATGCCCGGCAATTGATTGCCGAAGAGACACATATAGCCCTTGCTCCTCCCAATGAAGCCGAGGTAAGCCATCTGCTGACCCTGACCGGCGGCTATCCGTCTCTGCTCAAAGCGGCCTGTCACTGGTGGCTGGCCACACCAGACAAACCGGCTGCCTCCGAATGGGCGCTCGCGTTGCTGGCAGAGCGCAGCATCCAGTCCCGGCTGGAAGAAATATGGGCCGGGTTGACCCAAGAGGAGCGACAGACCCTGTCTGAGATGCAAAAAGGGCAAACCCGAGTCGCTGCCCTGGCAGCTGGGGAAAAGGCGGGGGACAAAAAAGCGCAAGAGGCCCTCGACAACGCCACTTTGTACCTGGAGAGACGGCACCGTTGCGCCCTGCCCCGTCTGAACGCCAAGGGGCTTTGCCAGCGCACGGATACTGGATGGCGTATCTTTGCGGATTTGTTCGCCGCATACGTGGCCAACGCCGAGGGATGGGGCAGCGGCAGAATCTGGCTGGATGAGAAAACCGATGAGCTGTATCAGGGTCCAACCCTTTTAGAGGACCTGACACCTTTGGAAAGGGCGGTCTTGTCTTTTTTGGCCAGAAATCCCAGAGTGCGACATACCAAAACGGATTTGATCGTCAGCACCTGGCCCGATGAACTCCGCCAGCAGGGCGTAAGCGACGACAGCCTCTATCAAGTCATCGGGGGACTGCGCAAAAAGATCGAGCCTAACCCGGCGAAGCCCTGTTACATCATCAACTGGCGGGGACGGCCGGAGGGAGGCTATCAATTTTTCCCGGAGGGCCGGCCGGGATAGCGGCCGCTGGCCAACCATACCTGGCTCATCGAATGTTGTTACGTGGAGGGCTCGATGATCCACAACCAGGTATCCCAACCTGAACCACAAATTGAAAATCCCCAAAAACTGCCCTTGCCTGCCGCGGTAGAAGCTGTCCTCAAGCAAATGTTTGCCACTCACCAGCGGGTAGTCATCAGAGCGGAACTGGGGAGCGGCTTTAGCGGCAGCCGGGTCTTTGTGGTGCACCCCATCATAGAAGGCACTCCTGAATTACCGGCGGTGATCAAAATGGCGCCGGTTGGTCTCATAGAAAACGAATACCGGGCATATCAAAAGCATATTCGCAACAAACTGGCTGGCGCAGCCGAGATCAGGGGCGAACCGGTCTTGTGTCCGGGCAGCGATTGGGGTGGATTGCTTTACGATGTGGTGGGTAGTGGTATATTTGAAATCGAGAGCCTGTACAGTTTCTGCCGTCGTGCCAGCAACAAAGACATTTGGCACGTGCTAGAAAAGCGGCTTTTTAGGCGCATGGGGGAGTTTTGGCGACATAGCAGCGCCAATCCCCTGTTTGACCTGAGGTCAAGCTATGACCACTTGCTGCCGGTCAACCTGCTGATTGAACCCACCACCCTACCGCCGCCGAACGCTCCCCTCCATCTACTCAGGCTCGATTCCATCGGCCAATCCCTCCAACGAGGCGATTACGTGCGGTTGGAAGGGTTCGCGATCACAGAAGTAGACCGGGACAACCAGGCCGTTACTCTCAATCTGCCTGCCCCGACCGATGGCCCACCCGTCTTCTATCGCCTCCGCCTGCAACCGGTTGAGACGACCTCACCATTTCAGGTAAACGACATCCTTGACTCCATCGAGGGCGTAGTCACGGCAACCCGCTACGATCTGCTGCAGACCTACGCGCAACGAGCGCTCGACCAGAACTTGGCCGAGACGCTGACCTTACTCAGCAAGGCCAACGTTACCCTGCCCAACCCGCTGGCTGTTTTGCCAAGTATCTTGAGCGAGGCCCGTGATGTGCGAGTAGCCTATATTCACGGTGACCTGAACCTGGAGAATATCCTAGTTGATCCAGAGGCGCGCGATGTACGCCTGATTGATTTTGCCATGGCCCGCCGGGATCACGTCTTGCATGATCTCTTGCGCGTAGAGACGGGGGTGGTGACCTGGCTCCTCCCGGAAGCCCTAGCCGAGGCCGAGTTGCCCTCGGAAACTATCCACGGCTTGTATGAGCAGTTGCATTGCGCCGCTCGCCTTTTTGGTCACTCTTCGGCTCCCCACCATCTCCACCCCACGCTGAGAAAGAGCTTTGTATTGCTGACGGCCATCCGTAAGACGGCCCGCAAATACCTCCTTGACCCGGACGATTGGGGGGAGTATTACCAGGGTCTCACCCTTTACCTACTGGGGGCGCTTAAATTCAAAAACCTGGATGACATGCCGCAAGCCCCGCTGCCCAAACAGGTGGCCTTTTGGGGAGCAGCGGCGATCCAAAAGTTGCTGCAAGAACAATCCCGTTGCGAGGAGATAGCCTGGAAGCCATTGACCACTCTTATAGGTGACCTGACGGGACAAGCGCTGGAGCGGTATGAAATCGGCAAGTTGCTCGGCGAGGGGAGCACGGCGACCGTCTATCGGGCACGCCAGCCCGGGCTAGAGCGGGATGTGGCGGTCAAGGTCATGTTGCCCAGGCTGGCAGCCGACCCCATCTTTCACCAGCGATTTGAGCGTGAGGCCCAGGCCATCGCTCACCTACGCCACCCTAACATTCTGACGGTCTATGATTATGGTGAGACCGACGACGAGCGCCTGTACTTGGTCGTGGATTACGTAGGAGGGGGCACACTGCGCGAGCGCCTGGAAAAGGGAGACACTTTCCCCCCATTTAAGGGGGGAACCATGCCTCTGGAAGAAGCGGTGGAGATCGTTGCCCAGATGGCAGAGGCGTTAGACTATGCCCACAGTCAAGGGGTGATTCACCGGGATGTTAAGCCCAGCAACATCCTGCTGACCCTCGATGGGCATCCCCTGTTGGCCGATTTTGGGCTGGCCAAGCCCCGCAAGAGCGACCGTCGCCTGACCGGTAGCGACATGATGTTGGGCACGCCGGATTATATGGCCCCGGAGCAGGCTCAAGGGTTAGAGGTGGACGGGCGGGCCGATATCTATGCCCTGGGGGTGACACTGTTCGAGATGCTGACCGGTCAGCATCCCTATGAGGGTGAGAGCCCTCTGAGCGTTGTCCTCAAGCACATCAACGAGCCAATGCCGCGCCCCAGCGAGATCAACCCGGCCGTTCCCCCGGCGTTGGACGAGGTGGTGGCCCGGGCCACGGCCAAGTCGCCCGACGAACGCTATCAGCGGGCGGGAGATATGGCCCGTGCGCTGCGGACGGGGGAGAGAGAACGACTACAGCAGGAGAAATTGGCCGCTCTATACGCCAAAAAGGTTGCTGCTACAGCGAGGAGGGGTCTTCGAGCCCAAAAAGCGAAGGTAGCCGCTATTGGCGGAGCAATCTTGCTGGCGACGGTAATAGGAGTAGCTTTGCCTATCACTCGTGCTCTAGAAAAGGGTGAAACCCCCACTCCCACACTAACGATAACGACGGTCGCCATTGCCACAGAACCGAAACAGATTGTGTCACCTACACCAACACTGTATCCCACCTATACCTCCTACCCAACCTATACGCCACTGCTGACAGATACGCCTGTTCTGCCGACGCCAACGCCACTGCCACCAACTGACACGGCGACACCAACCCAAACGCCTGTGCCCCCTACGGCCACCCATACGCCAAGACCCCCTACGCCAACTCCAGTCCCTACTGCTGTTCCAAAACCGACCGGCTCCACTGCCCCCACCATCTACCTGCGGGACACCCGCACAGAGACGGGCTTTGCGGCGCTGAGTGGCGATCAGCCCAATGGGGGGATGATATACGACGAGGGGAAACTCGTTTACGGCGAGGCAGCGGTGCAAATTGGCGACATTGTCTACCACTTTGACAAGCCGGAGGTTGAGCCGGGTGAGCCAGAGCAGTTGCCCGACCCCTGGCGGGTGGAATTCGAGTTTGCAGAGGCGTTGGTGGCACGCACTGGAGGCATGGAGCCTGGCTTCGATCCCAAGAAAGCCGGGTTCTGGGTGGGTCCCCTTGACAGCGATAGCGCGGTAGGGGAAGATCACCCTTACAGTCTGACGATGAAACTATACGAGGGGAACGAATTGCGGGAGAGCATCCAGGTCTTTTTCACAGTGGTAGATGCACCTGAGGGCGGTGGAGGTGGAGGTCCCGGCAAGCCGGAACCGGATTAAGTCATTTGCGATATCAACGTGGAAAGTGCCAATCACTGGAGTTCGATGTAGCCGATAGCTAATACAGCAGGAGGTGAGATCATGAGACATTGAAGGCCAATCTTCTCTTTTATGGATCAGGAGGGGGTTGGCTTTTGTTATTCTGGCCATGAAATCCTAGTTGATGTTAGAAGCCTCTTCGGACCGAACCCGCCTATCCAAGTGCATAACAAGACGAACCCAGCCATTGCTCAGGGTCGGTTCAGATTAGGCTCAGGACTTTACAGTTGTGTTATGATACACTTTTACCGAATGCTCAAATGGCCGAGAGCTAAAGGTTGGAAAGGGGGGGGGCAGATGTATACCCACAACGTTCTCTACCGTGGATTGACCATCGTGGTGTTGGTCACGTTGCTCTTGCTGGCAGCCTCTCCGCGTGGCACCGCCGCGCCAACGGCCCACCCATCCGCCGACCCCAACGCTGGCTGGCAGGAAGTTGGGGCTGGCTCGGCCAGCGGCGGGGGCATCAGCGACAACGGCGACGATTCGGAGCGCCCTTCGCTGGCCATAGCGCCGGACGGCACGCTCTATGTCGCCTGGCACGACTACTGCTGCCGTGGCCAAGAAGAAATCTTCGTGCGACGCTGGAACGGGAGCAGTTGGGAAGAGGTGGGGGCTGGCTCGGCCAGCGGCGGGGGCGTCAGCGACAACAGCGACCGGTCGATGTCTCCTTCGTTGGCCATAGCGCCGGACGGCACGCCCTACGTCGCCTGGAGCGACTGGAGTGGCGAGGTCTATAATGAGATCTACGTGCGACGCTGGAACGGGAGCAGTTGGGAAGAGGTGGGGACTGGCTCGGCCAGCGGCGGGGGCATCAGCAACAACAGCGGCAACTCGGGGGCTCCTTCGATGGCCATTGCGCCAGACGGCACGCCTTACGTCGCCTGGTACGACAACACCAGCGGGAACTCTGAAATCTACGTGCGACGCTGGAATGGGAGCAGTTGGGAAGAAGTAGGAGTCGGCTCGGCCAGCGGCGGGGGGATCAGTGACAACAGCGACAGCTCGTTTATCGATTCGATGAAAATTGCGCCGGACGGCACACCCTACATCGCCTGGCACGACTACAGCGGCGGGAACTCTGAAATCTACGTGCGGCGCTGGAACGGGAGCAGTTGGGAAGAGGTGGGGACCGGCTCAGCTACAGACGGGGGCATCAGCGACAACGACGGCTACTCGGGGCACTCTTCGCTGACCATAGCGCCGGACAACACGCCCTACGTCGCCTGGGACGACCGCAGTAGCGGGGACGAAATCTACGTGCGGCGCTGGAACGGGAGCAGTTGGGAAGAGGTGGGGGCTGGCTCGGCCAGCGGCGGGGGCATCAGCGACAATAGTGCCGCTTCGTTTTACCCTTCAATGGCCATAGCGCCGGACGGCACGCCCTACGTCGCCTGGTACGACCACAGTGGCAGTGGCTGGCCTCCTGAAATCTATGTGCGGTACTGGAACGGGAGTAGTTGGGGAGAGGTGGGGGCAGGCTCGGCCAGTGGCGGGGGCATCAGCGACAATAGCGGCTACTCGGAGCACCCTTCGCTGGCCATTGCACCGGACGGCACGCCCTATGTCGCCTGGGACGACGACAATAGCGGGGATGACGAAATCTACGTGAGGCGGTGGGGCGGGGGGGCACCGTCCCCGCCGCTGAGCAATAACATCTACCTTCCCCTCGTCATGAAAGGCTACTGCAGTTGCGGTCCCGACAACTACGAGCCTAACGACTCGTTCGCCCAGGCCTACGGTCCCTTGACCTCTGGTCAAACCTATCAGTCTTACATCAGTTGCTGCGATGTGGCCAGCAGAAGGGACTACTTCTACATTGACATCAGCACGACCAAGGCCATCAACATAGACCTCACCAACATCCCCACTGGCGTTGACTATGATCTCTACCTTTACAACTCGGCCCAGCGCAGGGTCGGCCAATCGCAAAACAATGGCAACTTGCCAGATCACATTTCCTATGATCCGACCAGTGCAGGGAGGTACTACATTCTTGTCTTCAGCCCGTTCTACCACTACAGCGCCAGCCCGTACTCGCTGCGTGTGACTTATGATTAGCAATTCGATCAGAGGGCTTTTCTCATCCGAGGCGATTTGTCCTGCCAAAGGTTTGAGACATAGCAAAATTTTGCTAGAAGATGCGGTTGAAACAGTCCGGTGACCTTCCTCAGCCAGGGCTGCCATAGTCCGCAGGCCATCATCAACGCCGGAGATAGCCACCCCGATCCCAGGGCGGACAAGCTTTGTCAAGTTCCCCTTGCCAGCAGTATCGAGTGATCGGCAGGGCATCCTCGGAATGACTTAACCTCTTTATGTTAAGCCCCCGCTTCACGCACAACGCTCAGGTTGTTCAGGAGACTCCTCCTACTTTCTGTCCGCAAGATTCGCATGGTGGTTAACAAACGGATAGCGTCATGGGCAATCCCTACCGGCGGCGATGTCGCCGGATTTGCTGCAAGTGATAGGTCTCATCATAGCGTTCTCGGCTTTGCCACAACTTCCAGATGATGCCCAGCCAACGGTTCGCCAAGCAGCGGTAGGCGTGGCTCTTGGAGTGACCTCTGGCCAAGCAGCGGCTTTGCTTTTGGCCCATTGCTCAGCCAGCCCGAAAGCCCTCGCGCCCCCTCACCCCTTTGTGAAGGGGCGTTCTTTTTCCTGAAACGGGCGTGAAAGGTGCTATGAAGTTGGTTAGGTACTAAAGGGCTATTGAAAACTCAGGCCCAATGTGCTATAATAGCAATAGCGAAAGGTGCTATGGGCAGGACTTTGCCAACCGCCGCCCCGTTTGCCGACGTTTCCACATAAGGGAT
>Ga0180438_10008916_pt1 | contig 12624 bp, 27 predicted proteins | sample SS_ome_12_FD_132455 | JGI IMG/M metagenome (GOLD analysis project Ga0180438, IMG submission 132455) | Hypersaline lake sediment archaeal communities from the Salton Sea, California, USA - SS_3_D_2 metaG | ecosystem: Environmental > Aquatic > Non-marine Saline and Alkaline > Hypersaline >...
AGATAAATCTACATTAATCGCCTTATTCCAAGGCACGTTATCTTTATCGGGATCATCTGAATCTATTTGATATTTAGCATTCAGCAAGTTAGCAATAACTGACATTTCTTGCGCCGAAAAGGTTTTAGCATTAAGCACATAGTCTTCAAATGCTTCACATGCTATGGGTACAACTGGTTTAATCAGCTCATAGATAGCTTCAGCGTAGACTCGGATTTCATATTGCGCGTGAGAATCTAAACGTAATTTCAAAAAATGGAACAGGTTATGAAGATCGACAGTAGCGTACATTTCAGTATAGGTACTGAGAGGTAGGTTAATTCGTGCCAGCTCACGAGATATAGACTCTAAATAATATTGATAACTAGCTTTCATATCGTGTTGATCATCTGCCATTTGACATAAAATGGGATGAATCAATTCTTGATCTATCCAGCCTTCAGATCCTTGTTTATTTATACTTGATTGTGGCTGAAGTCGGTCTTCTTGGGGGATATAACACTCATTAGACAATTCAGAATAGCGGCCGCTTTGCTCATTATAAGACCAGGTTCTATGTCGATGCCATTGTCTAATAACAAATATAGGAGCTTTAACGTGAAATTTAAAAATCACTTGCTCAAAAACACTTGTATGTCGATGCTGCATCATATAGCGGATCAATTGACGGTCTTTTTCGGCCGTTTTAGTTCCACCACCAGTACTAACTCTAGCGGCTTGCACAATAGAAGAGTCATCACCCATGTAATCAACTAAAGTCACATGACCTTTATCGACAACATTTATTTTTTGTCTTTTCATATATTCACACTACATTTTCTATCTTCTTCTGTTGACGTTCCTTCTTCCACTCTTTAAAAATCGCCTCAGGACCTTGGGCTACTAGTTCTTTTCCTGGATAAAAGAGATCAAATTCTTCTGGCATCTGACACATTTCAATCAGCTGTGACACACTCTGGTCAACTCTAGGATATTCTTTTGTTGGCTTTTGATCCCACCGTGTCATTTAGAAATGCCCCTTCACATCATAGTCGTCTAGACATTCTAACATCAACTCTCGCGCCAATTCTAAAGCCTTACCTCTTTGTGCTTTAGGCTGCCCATATTTTAGTTCATTACGGATTCTATTAAGAAATTCCCAAATCGCGCAGTGATAATCACTAGCATGCATCATTAACCTAAACTCTTCATGTTCTTCATCAAGGTCTACATTAATAAGTGCCTTATGAAGCTTCTTCTTCTCATAAGATTCAAAGGTCAGTGTTATTTTGGCCATCATATCTCCTAATTAAATCAAGATGATCTCTATCTCTAATTTCATCTTTGAGGGGATCATAACACTTTCGGCAAATTTCTTTTGTTGTAATAGATCGGCCAGACCTATTTTCCACAACAAAAACCTCGGGAATATCTTTACTTCCACAAATTTCACAATCCATTATATCTCCTAGTTGCTCGACGAGACTCGAACTCGCAACCTTCTGCACCACAAGCAGACGCTCTACCAGTTGAGCTACGAGCAAAGCACCGGGCCTCGGATTTGAACCGAGCACACAAGATTTTGGAGACCCTGTTGGTTCCCAAGACCGCCCGATATATTGCGGGAGACAGATTCGAACTGTCGAAATAACGTGGGTATGAGCCACGCGCCTTACCACTTGGCGATCCCGCAAAAAGCCGGTTGTACAGCCATACCGGCAAATGGCATCTGGATTAGGGTTGCGCTCGATGTCCCCACCCCGTCCAGACTCCGTGGGGGTTCGCTTTTTAACGAGCTTCACTTACCCTGCGGTTGCGGGAGGGTGATTCGAACACCCGAGTTACATGGTTATGAGCCATGTGCCTTACCACTTGGCGATCCCGCAAAATATGAGACTACTAAGGTGGATTCGAACCACAAGGGGGTTTTCCAAGCATACCCTTTTTACCAGAACCCCTTGGAGGGCATTAATAGTCTCAAAGTGGGCAATGACGGGCTCGAACCGCCGACCCCCTGAATGTAAGCCAGGTGCTCTTCCAGCTGAGCTAATCGCCCTAAATGCCTGTATTACAGCCAGACAGGCGACTGGCACTGAGATTAGGCCTCGTGCTCATGCGCTGTTCCGTCTCAGCTCCACAGCGTGCGGTTTTTTACGAGCTTCACTACCTGGTATGGACAGGGATGGATTCGAACCACCAATGGGCGCTTTCGCTGCCAACGGGTTTACAGCCCGTTCCCTTCAACCGTTCGGGCACCTGTCCGATGTGCCTTTAAAGATACTTAAGTGGCATATATGTGCCTTTAAGGGCACTTAACTGCTCATATATAGCACTTTATTGCCTTTATGGGCATATAATTGCTCATATATGATGTGTTATTGATACACTATTTTTGTGTATCATAATCGATACAACAATTTTTAATAGCTTCTAGTTTGGTGCCATCACAGGTTGTTAGCTCAAGATATCTACCCCGGTAAGTATGCAAAATATCTTCAAATCCTTCTATAGCTATTCTAATGTAATATTGTCCATCGTAAACCTGCCTCAATCTATTGATCATGGCAAGAAGCGTTCGTTCTAGACCACACTGTGTCAATAACTGATCGACCAATATTTCTGGATCTTGATGCTCCATAATAATATCTCCAAAGAACCCCTGACAGGATTCGAACCTGCGACCGCCGGCTTAGAAGGCCGATGCTCTATCCAGACTGAGCTACAGGGGCATAAGCCTCCGGTAGGACTCGAACCCACTTCTTCCTCATTACAAGTGAGGGCTTCACCAGCAAAGCTTCAGAGGCATGAGCTATTTGTTGATTTCCATCGTTGTAAATCTTGGTTTTCCCGATCTTGGGATTGATTGGTAGCATAGATCCATAACATAACGTCATTCATTGACGTTAAACCCTCGGGAAGCTCATAGGCTTCTCGTTGATTATCTATAACCCGCCATTCCATGCTGCTCTCTCTGTTTTTTTTCACACACAACCCGAATTGACGCGAATCATGTGTGATGCTTTGCTAGTACTGCTGTTGGTCTCTATGTGGCTTGTTACTATAGTTATCTTCTCTTATTATTATTTTATAGATCTATATACATATAGCGTAGCGAAGTATGAGCGAAGTCTTATGTATATAGATAATATGGATTCTATGTATCTAACGAATCGTTAGTACATTAGATAACAATTTTGTTGTGACCTGAAATTCGTTCAATTAGTTCTATTTCTTGAAATGTTTCTTCGAATTCTTTCTGATCTTCGTCTGGTATGTCTCCAGTATGAATATGGGGTACGCTTACAATATATTCGTCTGTGCTTGGATCTCCAGTTAGGTATACTTGCCCTTCGCCTGCTATGAGTGCTGCGATTTCTTCCCGTGGAATACGAATTGCGTTACCATGACCGAATTTTGTGATGCACCAGGCAGTAATTGCCAGGCACATCATGTCTCTAGTAGTTTCCATTATTCAACTTCAAATGAGAAGTCAACAAAACGATGAGTTTGATGTTCTAGTTCTGTATTGGCCGATTGTGATGCTTTTGTTTCGCCAACACTAATAACATCAATTTGTTCAGCCGTAAGGCCATTTTTCTCGAGTCGACTAGGCACTTCGATAAATCTTTCAACCGCCTTGGCGCGTCGCATACCTAGCTTAATATTGTAATCGTCAGTTCCTCGCTTATCTGCAGCTCCCACAAGTGTAATTCTCTGAATTTTGACTCCAAGCCGACGATACAACCTAAGAGATCTAAGATTCTCAAGGATAGTAGCTTGTGCTTCCAGTGACAAATTTGCACTGTCAAATGCAAAAAATACTGGATTAATCTTGGGCATTACTACTTCTTTAACTACTTCAACTGGTTTTTCAAAATATGGAGTCTTAACAATTTGAATATTCGGTCGAACAACTACTTGACTACACTTTTTAGTCCAATCATAAGACCAACTTAAGCCCGCAAGAACTCGAACAACAGGGAGGCCTACACCTCGTGTAAAGCCTGCGCCCACACCAGCTCGAGCTTGCCAGCCATTACCAAATCCAAGACTAAGACCATTAATCCATTCTAATGGAACTTCTTCTTCCTGAATGCTATCAATGGTTGTACGAATGAAAGCATCTGATACAACAGCTAGAGACAGACTGTCATCATCATAAAACTTCCATCGGGCAGCCAGGGAGCCAGTAAAGGTGTGGCCTGTATCGAGTTGCTGTAAATTGATACCTGAAATATTGTCATTGTTCTGTAAAACAATACCGGCATTACCAGCGAGCTCAACTGGCCCCACTTTACCAGAAACTAAACCCTCAATTTGGGCACTAGTACTGTCAGATCCCGCCAAGCCCGCACTAGCCGTTGGGAAGCCAAAAGTAACTCCAAGACCTACATTAAGCGATTTATAAGTATACAATCTAGTTTTCAAAAGCAATCGGAGATCTCCAATACCGCCAGGAAGGTCTGTAAGTCCAACTGGGGCAAGGTTTCCCGCTTCTTGATGAAGTACGATTGGAATATCTACGCCAATCTCCATACGATCTAGAAACCCATAGGCGCCATAAACATGGAGCATGTGACGGGAATCGATAATATCTGTTACAGTACCATTGCCAGGCTTTTGGATAAGTCGCACCGGACGATGTTCGAAGCCATAGAGCAAGCCTACATTTGGTAGACTAATTCTGGCATCTTTAGTAATCCAGTAGTCATGTGACGCTACTGCTGGCGCAAAGTTCTGGGTTGGAAATGCATATACAAGACCCGTAGTGCACAACGAGAAGGCGATTAACAGCATCCAGTAAAGCCAGCGGCGGTTTGGCCAAATCCAAGATGCTACCAAAAAGCATACAAAAATACCAAAACAAACTATGGTGCCTGTCCAGTTGAACGCCGTATTGGCATAGCCATGTACATTACATCCACCAGCGACAGCATAGTAGTCTGAGGGTTGTTCTGCAGGTGGAGTAGGTACGTTTCTTGATGGGGGGGTGACAGGGCCGCTAGGAGTGTCAGGATTATCCCCAGGGCTACCACTATCCAGAACAGGTAGATCAGCATCTGGCTCTGTTTCGGTTCCGGCGTCTGGATTTTCTGTGATTCCACCATCTTGTTCTGGTTCAGGTTCGCCTCCATCTTGTACAAACCCTCCATCTTCTGCTACCCCAGCATCGGGCTCAACCTCTGGCGGGCAGTTACCGAGGTCTTCACAAGTACATTCGCCCACATAGTCTCCATGAGCCTCATGGGCTTTCCAAGATGATTCTGCTACACAAATATTTTGTACATTTTCAGGATTCCCGGGAGGGAAATGACAGATGCAAATCTTGCCTACTTCTTTGCAAGCCTGCACGGTAGCCCCATAGGGCAAATCTGTGCCACCACATCCCTGTAGCAATAATGCAAAGTATACAGGTAGCAATAGCGCTACTTTTAATCGATTCATCATTTAGTCTCCATTTTCAACAATGTGTATTATTCAGTAGTGGTTTTCTGTTTCTTCGCTTCAGATGGTATTTGTGGATTATCTTTGTCCTCATATTCAACTACACCTAGAATGTCTTCATGCTTAAGCATCAGGTAAGTCTCTGAGCCAAATTGCATAAAAGCGCCCTTAGTATAGTCAGTAAATATTACAAATTCACCGGGTTTAAAACCTGGATCGCGACGTACACCAGTTTTAGGATGTCGCCTTCCTTCACCCATGGCTAAAACAAAGCCAATGGGTTCATGAGCTTCTTGATTGGTAGGAATATAAATTCCGCCTCGTGTTTTATCAATACGAGGATTAGGCTTGATCATCGCCCAGCCTGAATTTACTTTAAGATTCATCTGGTCTTACCTCTTTGTTTTTCTCCCAAGCAGCCTCAATTACAGAAGGCTTTACATTAACAAATTTCGCAAAGGCAATCAAGGCCTGAATGTCTTTCGGAAAGCAAGCTCCTCCAAAACCGAGTTGCCCATCAGGACCTGGTACCATGCAGTGTGTTGTTCCTATGCGTTCGTCCTTAATAAAAGCGCTCGCTGCTTCATTCCAGTTTCCACCAGCTTGGTCAATAATTTGTTTCATTTCGTTTAAAAAACTGACTTTAGTAGCTAGAAAACAATTAAGCATATATTTGACCATTTCGGCCGTTGTGGGATCTGTCAAGGTTAACATACATCCCGTGAACATTTGTAAACAGATGTTTTTAAATTCTTTAGCATATTCATGATCATGCGCACCAATAACTAAGTTTTTTGTACGCACAAAATCTTCTTTTGCACGAACTGCTGTTAAAAATTCGGGACAAAAGACTATGCGTTCTCCGAATTCATTTTCTAGCCATTTTGTTGTTCCAGGAGTTACAGTAGATTTTAGAATAATAGTTTGGCAGGGTTTACGTGGAGTTTCTTGAGCTACGTGGAATACCTGTTCTACATAATTAAGGTCACACCAACCATCTTCTGTAGGTGGCGTGGGTACACAAACATACACGAAATCTGAATCTCCCCATATTTCTTCAATAGTGTTTGGAGATCTATCAGGAAGAACATCATATACAAGAACCTTATGTCCATGCATTTTATGTCCATGAGCGACAGCTCCACCAACAAAACCATTTCCAATTACACCAATGACTACATCAGTTTTCATTCTTTTGCTCCGCCTCGGTGGCTAAAGCCTCCTCTGGTTCTTCTCCTAGGATTTTATCAATAAGGGCCAACATTTTCATACGTTCATGTTCTGTAAACCCATAGCATTTAATTTTTTTGGTAGAATATTGGACATTTAGCAGAAAACGACCTTCTTCTAGCGTGAATATAGTAAACTTCATCATTTAATCACTCTTAGTTTTGTCGGTAAGCCAACTGCTACTCTGAATTTTGCCACCACCGACATTAAACTTCAACATAATTTTCATGCCATAACAAGTTTCGTATTCTGGAATATTATTTTCTTTTCTGTCACCACCATTACAAAACATATACGGGTAAATACGTTCAAGAATGTGACAGACTGACATATCGGTAGGGTTAGGTGGATGTTCTGTAAGAATTACCTCGTTAACATCGCGCAATGCAAGCAGAATCTCTTTTCTTTCTTCTTCGGGCATAAATACATGCCCCTTTTTCTTCATAAGCCAATTATCATTATTAAGAATAACCACTAGTTTGTCTCCATAACTTTTTGCTTCTTGGATCATTCTAACGTGTCCGATATGGAGAGGATCGAATCCGCCAGATACAGCGATCTTTAACATTACCTACCTCCCTTTACAAAAATTACCTCCAACATAGTTCCACATTTAACTTCTGGACTAGTATCCTGATACCAGTTAGTGGTTTTAGATGCCAATTCGCATCTACCCTTGATTTTCCATTGTGGTCCCTGATGAATTAAGGTGGGAGTCATACAGCCACTAAGTCCTAGTATCATTGCAATTGTCGCTGTTCGTAGTTTTTCCAATCTCGTTTCTCCTGCTTGGGTATCTGTGGAACATTCTTAAACAATTTATCAGGCGGAATTAATTTTGGCACAGGTGGTACGTTATCATCTCGACGCGTTTCCGGAGGTTGCCTAGGTCTTGGAGCAGGGCTGATTCCAGGGCTATCATTTCTTCGTTCGTTAGGCACGTCTGTTGAACGAGTTGCGAAATACAACTGGAGTAGTAATTTGCGGTTGAACTCAACGCTTTCTCTAAGCGCTGCAATCGTTTCTTGTTGTTCGTTGAGTCCTTGTCCTGTTTGTGCTCTTGCTTGCTCATCCTTCATTTCCCTCATATAGCTAAATAAGCTAATGAGCATAGCTACGATTGTAGCTGCTGCTGTAGCATACAGGTGGAATTTTTTAGCATATCCGTTGCCGTTGGTTGTCATAATCCTAGTTTCTTCTTGAATTCTTCTAGTTCACGTTTAGAAAGCCCATACCGCTTACCGATTTTATTCAAATAGGCTTCGATTTCCTCATTGTCGTTACCAAACTTATAGTCATATAAATCTGTTAAGCAGTCATCAAGTACTTGCATTTCTTGCTTTGAAAAGGTTTTGGCATTAAGAATATAGTCCTCCCATGCCTCTACTGCTAGAGGAACAATAGGCTTAATGATTTCATAGATAGCGTTGGCATATTGACGTATTTCCCATTGTGCATGCTCATCCATTCTTAATTTCAGAAAATGAAATAAATTATTAAGGTCCATCTGCCACCACCATTGTGTGTACGTACTTAGTGGCAGGTTGATACGTGCAGTTTCGCGGGCAATATCATCTCCAAGATAGCGTTGATATACCTTGAAGACGTTAATGCCGTGACCCTGACAAAATCCTCGAAAGTCTTCAGTGAGGGTCAAGGGAAGTGCTTCGTCTCGGCCCTGCTTATTGCTTTTGGATTGGGCGCGGACCTGGTCAGTTTCTGGAACGTAGAACTCTTCCGGCATCTCAGAGTACCGACCACTTAGTTCATTGAGCCTTGCAGTGCGATGTCTCACCCACTGGCGCGCGACGAAGATGGGCATCTTACAGTCAAATACAAAGACCACCTGCTCGAATGGTGAGGTGTGGTGATTGCGAAGCATGTACCTAATGAGATTACGGTTGTTCTGCTTCGTTTTGGATTTATCTCCAAGGCTACAGCGCGCGGCATCAACGATACGTTGATCGTCTCCCAGGTAATCAATCAAACGTACAAAGCCGTGATCTAGTACTTTGATTTCATTTTCCATGCTGTCCCCGCTCAATTCTATCAGCCCACTCTTTCTCAATGGGGGGTACTTCGTTAAACCGACTTGTTGGGTATCTATTGGCGTAGTCAATGTCATCCACAAAGATGGGATCTCCATTTGGCCACCTAATTCCATAGACTGTAGGTGGATCTAAGTCTGGATCATCTAGAAGATATGAAGATACAACAACCTCCACAAGATCGTTAATATCGTATCCTTCTTCTTGCATATCTCTTGCGAACCTAAGTGTTTCGCTCGCTATCCTTTTTCTCATTTTAGCCGTCATTTCTTTTTTTTGATGATATATATCCTAATTCTTTACCAAAACCGTAATATAGCTCATGAAGCATAGAGTCTCCATGTACTGTTTTTACATTGTCCAGGTTAGGTGGATCGGGATAATAATTTTCGCCCTCAGAGATATGATATGCCTTGTCGCTTTCATGTGGACATGGTATAACTTCACATCCTGGAAATCCCATAGAACACCCATCTAGAAGAGACAAAAGAGAAAACCCTAAGCCTTCGACACGGTCACCATCTATATTTGGTTGATCTCTCCAAAAGGAGACTGTTGCCCACCATTGTCGCATAAACTTTTCGCGAATTTCTTGCTGGTCATATTCTCTACTCATCAACATCTCCAATAAGAGTTAAAATAACTTCTCCAGTATTAGTATCAATATAGTCCCAATCGATTCCATCTTGAGCACGACGACGCTGAATATTAGGAGTTGTATTAAGAAGTTCTATAAGACCTGGAGAAATCTTATGAAGACGCGGACAAAGGTTAAAATTATCTGTATCACTCATACTCATCATTGTTCTCCTCAAACCACAAATCAACAATTATTGGTTCACCAACTGGGTCCAATTCATTGTTCGTTTCATAAACCTGAAAAAATTGTGCTTCGCTTTCAGGATCTCGCTGAATTTCTAATGCTTCCCTAGCAGCTTCTCTTGGGCTATCACAATCTAAATGAACTTCCCATCTTACTAAGTATTCAGCCATTATTCATACTCCGGCCAGACTCTAGTGTCTTTTGGATGAATAGAATTAAACATTTTTTGAGCCTCATCATGAAATTCCATTGCCTTCCAAGCTTCTACTTGAGTTTTAAATGGACCTGCTTTTTTTACATCACCACCTGCTGCATACCATACTATTTTTTCGTTATTTGTTGTATTCATGTCTATAAACACTCCTCATTTGGGTCTGTAATTACATCTAATACTATTCCAGTTTCGCTTGTTACGCCCATTGACACACAATCACCGTCTTTAAGACTACCAGTAGACCAATTTCCATAGATGCCATATTTGCATCGACCTAGATCTGAGTCATAATGATCCCACCACATTAATTGCCATGTAGGATGTTGTTTTTGAATTTCAAGTGCCATGTCTCGTTTATATTTATCAAATTCTTTTTGAATATTTGACACCTTATTCTCCCACTTGGCTTGGGTCTAGTTGACGTGCTGCGTCATAGATTTTTTGATGCTCTAAACTAATAAACCATTCAGCGACGATATCATAATGAGCTATTTTATTATTAAGCAATTTGACTGCGTAAGTAATAGCTTCTTCTTTATTAATAAAAATAGATAATTTATTTTTTCGACAGTCTTGGCCCAGTCCAATACGTCCTGTATACCCATATGTGTACAGATACCCTGGCACTTCTTGAACAACAACAATATATCGTCTTTGGTTAGATTTGAGTGCAACAGCTAAATGGGTTTTAACGGTTGGAGTAAACGACAAAAGCCAGCCTGGAATTTCATCCAAATTGCCTCGTAATTTTCCAATTGAGGGCTCTCCGAGAATTCCTTTTTTGGCTGGAGAATTTTCAAAAATGTCTATAAGCATTTCTGGCCTCAAAAAATATTTTTGGATTTCGCCCCTATAGGGCTTTTTGGTTGTAAATTGGTTTTTCGTAATACCAGCCCCTTAGCATCTTTGGAGCTGTATATTTTGCGGGGTCTTTAACGTGTTTTTTAAGCTGTTTGCGATATTTACGAATATCGTTCAAGGAAGGCTTATTGCAAAGCTGTTCTTCACAAACTTTTTTGTAATTGGCGGCTAATTTAGCCCGAAGGGCTTTTCGCTTAGAAACGTTCTTTTCCATGTCTCATATGTCCTATAAATGTCTTAAATATCTGAATCTTCATCAAATAGGAATCTACAATCCCAGGGTGCTGCAAAGGGATCGTTGGTAATTTCTAGTTCTACTGTTTTATATACCATTTCTTTTCGAGCCAAATTTTTAGCCCTTTTGGGATCAGGTCCCTTTTTGTGTTTTGCTAGAAGTTCATGAAGGTACATGTGTTTTTCACGAGCATTCAATTTGCGTTCTCGTGCTTTTCGAGCTTCTTTCTTTTTTCGAGCACGATTCTCAATAATTTCGTTTAGCTCCATAATACGTTTGACTCTAGGATCAATCATTATTGACTCCTTTAAAAATTATTTGGGATAATATGGATGGCCATTTGCATCTGTAACATACACATCCCCATTTTCTTCAATCTTATCATTTTCATAGGGAATGGCTACCCGTCTATAAAACTCAGCCTTGGCTCCCTCTAGAGCCCCCATTATATCGTTAATTGTCTGATAAGACAATCCTTTTTCTTCTAAATACTCAATAATTTCAAGGGTCAAGACATAATTGAGCTCTCCTGGAGTTTGGGCTCGACGAGCTCTGTCTAATTCATCACGAATTTCTGGGGATACATATGGCATTTAGGCTCCTATCCTGGTAATACAATACCAGCTCGTTCTTCTTTTTCAATTTTCACTGCATCCATGACACCCTCATTCATGGCATCTTCTACATGACCAATTACAGCCTTAATAAAGGTGTCTCGTGCTGCTTCAGATGCAAAATTAATATCTGTCATTTCTTGAGCAGTTTTGTCAATACCTTGGGCAAAAAGCACTGTCATAGCAGATGCAAACATTTGAAATTCTTCAAGAGTCATCATTTTCTCCCGCATATTCTTTAACATCTATTAGATATTGGTACATTTTATTAATGGCATTTTTGATTGCAACCCTCTTCGTATTGCTATCTCTCGCAGCCTGAGCGGCTTCCCAGGACTGTTCAGAGCGTACCCTGTCCTCGCACTCCCATTGAATTAGATTCTGTCTCCTGAGCCGATCTAGGGCTCTGATGAGCCAAGGCCATTCTGGTTGTTTGTGATGATGGATGCGTTCTAGAATTAGCGAAATATTACGCCACTCATGGCCAGCAATAGTTACCTTATCTTCGTTGTCTATTTTTTGGATTTTAATCTCTAGAATGGTGAGACGATCCCATAGTTCTCCTGGCGAAATCAATAGTTCGTCATTATCGCCGAATAAGTCACTCATTTTATTATCCTTTTTATCACTAACTGGCTTCAATTGGGACCCAGAACGGATACATCTCTAAAAGCCTTCCACTTTTAAGATCTGATATTGTTCTTATCGTTGGCCATTCGACTATATATCAATATAAAGTCCCATCTGCCACTTGGTGATAAATATATAGCTACAAGCTATATCTCTATATCTGTTCTACGATCAGTTAGTGGTTGACAAGATATCTTTTTGTTAGCGAATCACTAACAAATCACAGTTTTTGCAACCCCCCGCAATTTTTGCGAGGAGCTGCTGTAATTTAGAAATTACAATTACGGGTGTAAGTTTTGTACGTACCACGCGTAAAATTGGCATGGATAGCAGCAATACTTTCATCCGAAACTTCCCAAGGCACCTCATGGCTGGCTTCTCTGCCGGTTACGAGATTGGAAACTACTTGATAAGTGGTTTCGCCATAGCGCTTCAGAAAGTTTTGACGAGCTGTACGAGTGCGAGCACTCTTTTGTTGTGGAGTCATTTTTTCTCCTATTTCACTAATACATACCTGGCGGTTCTCATAGGAGCCGTCCTGTCTG
>Ga0180438_10008918_pt1 | contig 12621 bp, 50 predicted proteins | sample SS_ome_12_FD_132455 | JGI IMG/M metagenome (GOLD analysis project Ga0180438, IMG submission 132455) | Hypersaline lake sediment archaeal communities from the Salton Sea, California, USA - SS_3_D_2 metaG | ecosystem: Environmental > Aquatic > Non-marine Saline and Alkaline > Hypersaline >...
CGAATCCTGATTACTGGGAGTTTGAGATGAAGCGCATACCTAATGATTGCATGTGGACGCAAGATGAGTGGTCGTTGCCATGATGGTTGAACAAGAGCTGATAGAGATTGAGTGTCGCAGGTGTGGCGAGTTCTATCATATTTTTAGCATGAGAGCTTTTGAGAGGAAGTTTTACAATTGTTCGTATTGCGGGGCTGTAGGTAGTGACGATGATGGATGGAGGCACAAGCACACAGACAGGCCTGAGTTCGCTTTGTTTGTAGTGGAGGAGTGGGTGGCATGAACCAGATGGATTCAGATGAGCGCAAGCGCAAGCTGGAGCGTGCCCACGAAAAGCTTGACAGGCTGACTGACGATGACCTTGTTATTGTCCGGCGGCTGATGGACAGACTGCTCGCCGACAGCGAACAGAAAGAGCAAGAGGGGCCGGGTGAAGATTCTTCGATAAGAGACTTTCTGAGAAGACGGAAATTAAACAAGGGATGAGGAAGAATGCCGAACTTGAACGAGCTGGCAGAAAGAAATTGTTTGAACTGCGCAAGACCGCAAATGCAGAAGGAACATAGAGAGGGTGGCTGTCTGTATTGCGGAGGCCGGGGCAGTAAGTTTGTGCCTATAGGCTATTTGGCAATCTGGGAGGAATACGAGTTGTGAAAGTGGATTGCTACATTTATGAGACAAGGAGCGGTTGGCACTGGGAAGTCACTGGCCCTGAGTGGGGCATGAGTGAGCGCAGGGAGAGGGGGGCAGGGTATGAAAGTCGTGAGGCGTGCCTGAAGGCGGCGAATAGAACATGCGAAAAACTTGGAATAAAGTTCGAGCCGGAAGCGCCATGAAAAGAAATTGTAGCAACTGTGCTTTCGGAAGGAGCAAGGAGAGATATCCTTGCGACGGTTGTTTGAAGATGACCAGTGTGAAGTTTGCAACACGCTGGACGCCTGCTGGAGCATTGCGGCTGTACGATGAGAAAGAGACATGAAGAGTTGTGACGGGTGTTCGTTCAGTGGACAGGAAGAAGGCCCCTGTGGGGTGTGTATACTCTCGCCTGTGACGGAAGACTCATGGTGGACGCCTATCGGATGTATGTTGATTTGGCAGGAGGAGCCTGCATGACAGACCAAGTATGGCATTGGAGAATATGCCCATTGTGCGAGCACTGGGAGGGTAATGTGAACCCAGCGCTAACGTGTTCTACGTGCAGGCACAAGGAGGCGGGGCCGACACGATGGACGCCGATTGGTTCATTGGAAATCTGGGAAGAGCTGAAGGAGAGCATGATGAGCAGATGGCTACGAAACCTGAAGTCAAAGCTCTGCGAGTGGGTTGCGCTCGTGGTGGCCAGCAGGGAGTACATTCACAAGCTCTGGATACAGGAGCGTGCGGCGGATGCAGGATATCTGGTAGTAGAGAATGAGCGAAAGATTAAGCAAAGCAGAAATCGGATGTGATAGCTGTTTTTGGAAAAAGACGTGCCGCCTGTCGAACCGGCGGCACCGGCAGAGATGCAAGTATCATGTGCCGGACGGTTATCTGTGGGTAAGCGATGAGCGACCCGCCAGTCTCTGGGATTACGGCATAGAGGCAAGATGCAAAAAGTGTGGCAGGCCCGTGGCGGCTGACGTGTTCTTGGGAGCATGGATTCATTCGCCGTTTGCGAACAGCGAATGTCGAGAGGCCACGTTGGGGCTGGTGCCAAGCGGCTGTCTCTGGGTGGGGAGTGAGAAGCGTGTGGATTTTAGAGTCAACCTGAAAAAACTCATGTCCAGATTGAGGAGAAGAAGATGAAAGGTAAGTTGATAGATTGTCCCTGTTGCGGCTCGCCAGTGCTTAAGAAGGACTTGCGCAGAAACGAGCAGGAGGCTGGCAAGGAGCGAGACACGTTTATTCGGTTCCTTGCGGAGAGCAACATATGCCCTAACGACATTGCCATGAGCGGTAGTCGTGTCGGGGCAAGTGGTTGCCCCAGTGGTTTGGAGTGCTCAGATTGTTGGGCAGAGTCTGTCAAGGCAACAAGCAAATGGCCCTAACCAAACACGAGCGGCAGTGCATGGCTGTAGGCTGGAGCGTTGACGGCGAAGAAATGAAACGACGGCTCAGCCAGCAGGACACGCATGGATTGGCAGGGATGTGCGCCAAGTGTGACCAGCCCCTAATGGATGCGACACCTTGTCCGTCGTGTGACCACACGGTAGGCAAGAGTGTCTGGATGGCCAAGGGGTGCCTGCTGATAGGAGATGAGAAAGCTGTATGAGAACAACACTGAAAGACAGAACCGGGGGGAGATGCAAGATGTGCGGCCTCCGGCTGTATGGAGAGAATCCCTGTCGGTGTCCGCACCAGAGGGTGCTCAAGAACTACCCGAGTATCGTACACGGCGTAGAGGAGTGCATCGTGGTCATAGATGAGAGGGCCGCATGAACTTTAATTGCAAGACCTGTGCATACAGGGACAGCCCGGAGTACACGGGTGGTAAGATGAAAGTAACCCGGTGCGCTACTTGCCAGATAACACTGAGTCAGCCCGGCAACTGGACGCCGGATGGCTGTCTGGGAGTCTGGGAGGAAGGCGAATTGTGAGGAAAATGTAAAGCTGAGGGCGCTATTGGTGAATATAATGTTTATGAGGAGAGTGTAGAGTGGGCGAGATAAAACGATGCCGCAGATGTGCAAGGTACATTTACCATCGAACATGGCCTAGCAATTTTGATGACATATGTAAGTGCACTCCGCTGGAGGTCAGACACGGACACAATACAGATTCACCGGGTGAAACCGATTGCCCTGTTGGTTGTGTCATGGTGGGAGAAGAGAGCGTGGCATGAGAGTCACCAATAGTGGAGGAAGAATGACGTGCTTGAAGGTTGTCTTATAGTGTGGCAGGAGAAACCCGAGAAGAAGCCGGTTGAGCGAGTGTCGTTTAGTGCAATCATGCAGGCTGGCCGGTGGGAGGATTACTGCATGGGTAGGCTAACAAGACAGGATGCAGAAGCTATAGCGAGGGAGTATGAATAAAGACATTATGAGAGCGGCAGGCTTTGGGGATGCGGTTGACGATGTAGAGGCGGGTACGTGTCCGTTCTGCAAGAAGGCGATTCATCCCAACAAGGAGTTCAAGGATGAGTTGTCACTTAAGGAGTATCGCATTTCAGGACTGTGTCAGGAGTGTCAAGACAAAACGTTTGGAGGTGAATGATGGAAGCATTGTTATTGTTTCTGGGAGGAGTTGCGGCGGGGCGGCTATGGCGTGGTCGCTTCAGAGGCCTTCCGATTTGTGACAGTTGCGGAAAAGATGTAGATGACCTGAGCCGCTGTTATCATGACAGCGAAGTCATTTATTCGTGTGACCGTTGCGAGAGCTAAATGCTGAAGCTCCAGATAATGGCTGGCTTCGCCATGCTCTATTTCATTAACGAGCTTGAGGTGAGAGTGAGATGGCGGCGATTCCACGAGCGCTTCAGGGCAGACTGCGAGGCAAGAGAAGAAGAATGGTCAAGGCGCACCTGTAAGGAGGGATGCGTGCGCATATGGGGAGAGCGGTCGTGCCGAAGCCGATAGATGTTTTGTGTCAACCGTGTGGAGGAAACCATCATGACATAACGCTTGCGTGCCAGCAGGCGGTGCATGCGGTTAGCCGTCATGGCAAGAAGAAGGCAACGGTTGTGTGTACCGATTGTGGTACAGTGGCCACTATAACCGAAGGTGAAATTAAGATAGTGAGAGCCAAGTATTTGTGGGTGAAGGATGAAGTGCCATGCGAGACCCTATAGAGCTGTGCGAGAGCATCCTCAAGGCAGAAGGTTTTAAGGACTGGAGGGCCGAGTGGAGCAAAGCCTCTCCGTCCATTTGTTTGAGAAAGGGCAAGCGCATACTGTTGAGGCACAACATCACTGACCAGTACGAATGGCAGATGCAGGAGGAAGTCATTCATGAGATTGCTCATATCAGAACGGAGGGCGACAAAATGCATGGCCGTATGTTCTATCGTGAGTACGTGATGCTATTGACAAGATACATTGTAGATGAGGTGCCTGAGTGAAGATGTGTAGGAACTGTGGCCACGTGACTGAGAGCAGGTGCGGCGTGTTAAAGACTGACCCTGAGAATTATGCTTCAATCAGGACAAGCGGACACACGCATTGTCCTCATCCAGAGCAGTGGTGGTGTCCGAGAGACGGAAGTCTGGGTGTTTGGGATGAAACCGGAGAATGACATCAAGTACATGTGGCGATGCATTACGTGTGACGCCATGACGGTGGGCTGGCCTGTCGTGAGGGAGAGCCTGATAGGGCAGTTGAGGTGTTGCGAATGTAGCAAGCCTCTGGGCGAGAAGGACAGTGACTACGCCGTGTGTATTGATATGGGGCTTTTGGCTGTCTATTACGAAGAGCAAGTGGTGTGAGGTTATGTTGACCAGAATGTTAAATGGCATACACCGTGTGGCACGATGTCCGCTGTGTCTCACAGAGAGCGTGGGAAGTTCTCCAGAGGGCGGGGCGTCCTGTGACGGGTGTTGGTATAGGTGGGAGATGGATGACCTTTTGTGGTGGCCAGCAGACCCCGAGGGCAGGCTTTGCGTGGCGGATGAGGAGGCGGCATGAGCTTGGGTGGTTCTGTACCTGACTTTATCACGAAGATGGTTGACAAGTACGGGGCCATCTTCAGGCGTGAGCGAAAAGCGGCTGAAGAGGGCTGTTTGTGGCTTATCTGGGATACGGAGGCTGAGGAGGGCCAGCCTGCGCCTGAGTGTCTTACCATAGGTGGGGTGGAGATAGGGCCTCAGAGGGCTATTAGAGGCCTTCAGATGGACATTCACGAGGAGGGGCGCAAGTGAAAGCATGTAGCAACTGCCTGATAGTGCAACACTGTATGACACATGGAATGCTTGGTATATCGCCGAAAGAGTGCGAGTCGCAGGTGCCGAGAAACGGCGCTCTTGAGATTTGGGATGAGCAGAGGCGCAAGAAAAGAAAGCGGAGGACTCATGAAGTGGATAATTGAAGGGCCTGAAGGGGCCATTGAGATAGAGGGCGAGTGGGTACATACAAAGGACGGAACACTGTCGGTCGTGGCCAAGATGGAAGAGCCGCCTGTGTTCATACTGGGGCCGGGGGAGTGGTCGAGAGTGCGTGAGGTTGGAACGAACATAACGACAAAGGCGGATGATGAGTCGGATAGAAGAAGGGAGCCAGCCGTCCCTACAAAGCTTTTGAAGAGGTGGGCTGAACAAGTGAGGGAGGCAACGCCATCGGGGAGCTTTCCATTCGACGCCGATTTCTTCAGGCTGATTGATATGGCGGAGGGCCGTCGGGTTGCACCCGAGCCGCCTGCACCGCCGCCTCCAAGAAAAGTCAAGATAGGGGGAGAAGAGCCACCGAAAGGCAAGCTGGATTGATGGTACGGATGTGTATCAACTGCGGCCACGAGACAACTGAAACTGGAGACGAAGCATCCGCCGTATGTGCTCTGTACAGAGCGTGCTACGGAATGGAAAACTGGACGCCGAGATGGTGTCTTCATGTGTGGGAGGAAGAAGAGAGATGAGCAAAAAAGCAGATGAGTTGAGGCGGCTGGCTGACCAGATAGAAGAAGACGAAGCCAGACAGAAAGAGCGTGAACGCACAAGGGGCTGGACGGATGAGGACTACATGGCGGAGTATGGTTATGACGGCCCGTAAAAAGAAATACGAGTTCAAGCCTACGCCGGGTACGTATGAGGGCACGTGCCCTCACTGCGGCAAGGTCATTCGGGTGAGCGAGGATGACATAGCGCTGGCCGGGTCGCCGCCGGAGTTTCCAACTTTGATTCAAGGGCACTGCGGTTACTGTGTCGAGATGAGTCTTGTCAAGGAAAGAAAGCGGAGGAAATAACAATGGTAGTGTGCAAGAAGGTGGACGGCCACTATGCAATGATACCGGGGAGCAAGGTCTATCACCGACTGGTTTACTGGAATCCCAGAATAGGGGTGACAGCTTGCGGTCGTGAGGCCGAGAGGAGCACTTGGAGGGAGAGCAGGCCGCCGGGCAAGAAAATGTGCAAGGGCTGTAGGAGGAGATAACCAATGAGACTGACAGCGAAAAGAGTACAGGGCGATTCTTTGTTTGGGTGTTATGAGGATGACTGTCCCAACAAAGACTTGATACCCGTATATGAAGACGGGGAATACACAGAGGAAGACTTGACGTGTCCTACCTGCGGCTCTCGAAGGGACGTGGTTACGGAGGGTCTGCCGAATGGACGCATGAGAATAGCCGAAGAGAGGGCCGAGTGAGCGGCATGCTGAATCTCAGGAGTACACGGAACACGGGGATGGCTTTGTTTTACGAGGCGTGGGGAAGAGCGTGCGAAGTGGACAGGGTAATGAAGAGCGGCATGCTGTACGTCTGGAACGAGCGTGAGGCTGGCCTCGTTGGCTGGCTGAAGTGGAGGCTTGGACGTGGCTGAAGAATGGTGGCGCTGTTCAACATGTGTGCATAAGGGAGAGGGAGCTTATGACAGGGACGGTCGGATGAGTCCTTGCGCCATGTGTCAGATGACCGAGGATAGTCCGGGCAACTGGGAGCCGTTTCTGTACATGGTGATTGATGATGAGAGAAGGGTATGAGAATAACGTGGCTCAGGAACTTGCTTTGCAGATATGAGCGCTGGCGACAGCGTGTAGAAAACAGCGTGGCGTATGAGGCCTTCGTATTGGCGTATCGTAACGAGCTTGACCAGATGGGCGTGCTGGTTGTCTGGGAGGAAGCGCCAAGTGATTGACGGAGAAAATGACTGCCGTGAGTGTGGGCATCATCCAAGACTGGGCAGTACCCGTCTGTTGTTGGAGTCTGCCGAGTCTGCGGCCTGTGATGCCTGTGAATGGAAGGGGCCGGGTGTTCACGAGTTGTGGCTGGAGAATGTCAAGTTGAAATCTCTGTGGTGTCCGCAGGATTTGCTGGGTCTTTGGGAGGAGCGTACTGAGTGACCAAGGGTGAGCATGGTGTTGTAGTCGAGTTTCAGAAGTGCTTGAACCGCTACAAGGGCAAGCTGTGTGGGGCGATGTGGATTCACCTTGGCACAGCCGATGGCAGGCGGCACAACGGAGTAAGAATATGTGGGTCATGCGGAAAGCAGATGCCGCCGTATGTACAAGTCTGGGTTCCATATGGTTATCTGAGTACGTGGCAGGAACAACCTGAATGAAGGCAAAGAAGTGTCCAGTTTGCGGTGAGCCTGACGGCCTGCCGGGGAGAAGTTTCGGGGCGTATCGTCCAGCGTGGCGTGGGCGTCAGCATGTATCATGGGAGAGTGGTATCTTGATGAGGATGAGAAGGTGCCGTTACTGCAAGGCGCTGATTGAGGAGAGCCGGAACGAAGGCGAGCGCCGCTATAAGCAGAAGGTCGTGACGGGGCCTCCGGGGACGCTGGGGGTGTATGTGGAGAGGGCAGAATGAAGGAGTATCATGAATCGCCGTGGCATAGGTGCGTTGAGTGCGGTCGCATTTACAGCAAGCAGGATGCGTCGGGTCTGCCGTTTGCGCTTGTTAGGCATCTCCTGATAGCGCTGTGTACCGGGTGTGGTGGAGGGCAGGTTGTCCAGATGTTCTTTCCGGCGGATGTGTCGAAGGGAGATGTAGTGATGCGTGTGGGCGGCTTGGCAAATTGCCTGAGTGTGTTCGAAGAGAGGCCTGAGTGATGTACTATGACGATGACAGCGAAACTGTTGACAGGGGCATAGCGGCGATGCATGCGCATGACTGCAACGGCACAATAGAGATGCATAATGATTCTTTGAAGCGGGTTTTTGGCTGGAAGTGTTCGTGTGGAGAGGAGTGGTTTTTCAGATTGTTCAGATTCAAGGGTACGGGGATGGGTTCCAAGTGGAGAGATGAGATGTGCACTTCAGAGGGTAGGCGTATGCTGATGCATATGGCCAGAGGAGCCTTGGTGGTAAGAAGCGAGAAGAGAGCATGAGTAAAAAGAGTTACACCTTTACAAGATACAGGCAGTGCTGGATGAAATGCAATGAGTGCGGGGCGGTCGAGGAAGTCTGGCTTGAGCCGTTTAAGGGTGGTGCTTGGGTGGGTGACCGCCGGGTGAAGTTCGGATGTTACGACTGTGCGAAGTGCGGTGGGCGACTGGGGCGTATTACAAAGTGTGGAAAGTGGGTGATAGACGTGCCTCGTGGTTGCCTGATAGGAATGATGGAAAGAACGGCATGAGTCATTTGTACATATGCACTGACTGCGGAGGCGTCCGCTTGAAAGACAAGGCCGTGGAGACTTGGGACTGTAAGAGTGACCAAGGATGGTGGGAGTATCATGGCGAGATACCGGACGGAGCACTTTACGTCTGGGAGGAGAAAGCAAAGTGAAGGTTGACCCTTGCGGAGCCTGTCTGTTTATGGACGTGCGAAATCGGTTGCACCATGCGACGAAATGTTCAGCGTGCTACGAGATGGACATGTGGGTGTCTTACGGTGTGCTGGCAGTCTGGGATGAGGAGCCGATGGGCGTTCTGCATATTGCCAGAGCGAGGTGCGACTTCTGCAAGAAGCCGAGGGTGGTAATCCATACGGGCTGGACAGGAGGCGGCGGACGGCTGACAACGTACCAGTGTGCGCAGTGCGGGCACTACTGCCGGGGATACAGCGGGTTTAAGGAGATGGGGCCTGATGCTTACCTGTCGCTGGTGGTCTGGGAGGAAGAGGCGGCATGAATCGTGACTGTACCACTTGTGCATTCGGGCACCGGACGGATATGAACTGGCCATGCTCACCTTGTGAGACCGGACAGCCGTACAAGGGATGGGTACCAGCCGGGGTGTTGCTGGTAGTTGAGGAAAGGGCCGCATGAGTCACCTGTGGGATGATTGTGAGGATTACGAGGATAATTCAGTCATGAACTGCGAGCGGTGTCTGCACTGGGTAGATGAGCCGATAAACTACGTACCAGCAATGTGCGGTATGTGCGATACGCTGACGCATGACAGTAAGTGGGAGGACAGGGACGGGTGCCTGCACGTGTGGAAAGAGAAGCCACTGTGAAAATCTGGATAGGAACACAAGACCAGTGGCAGGCAAGTTTCAATATCATGGAGCAGTTTGATGCGATAGTGATGCCGAGGGTAGGCGGAGGGTTTTCGACGTGGATGGACGGCCAAGGCATTATGGCGGACTGTATACCGGCGGTGCTGAGCGGAACGCTTATAACGTGGAGTGAGAAGGCGGAATGATTTTTATAGAGCAGAGCTGTACAAACTGCGGATGGCCGTGTCTGAGCACGCATAGGGCCTGCCAGAAGTGCGTGGCAAACCGGGGCTTTGGAACGGGCTTGCCTGAGCGGGTGCCGAAAGGGTGTCTGGCCATAGAGAAAGAGAGGGCGCTGTGAATGGGTGTCATTACTGCGGTGATATTGACAAGCCTCAGTGTGAAAGTTTACCGGGGTCGCCGTCGTGCTGTATGGACTGCAATGACACGAGGCACAAGTGCCGCAGAGCGGGTGTGCTGTTTGTCTGGCACGAGCGTCCTACGCTTTACCAGAAGATAGAGATAGTTCTGAGAATGATGCGAAAGAACAAGGCAAAGAACTCGGGCTATCTGGAAACTTGGTGGGAGGAAAAAGTAGTGTGAGTGCGGAGGACAAGCAATGCCAGTAACTGACACGAGAAAAGCGGGCAAGCACTATCGCAGGCGTCCACATCCAAGCGAGAAGGTCGTGCTGTGCAATGCTGATATTGACAAGGGCATCCTGACCGTGGTCGAGTGGCTGAATGGTCTTAACGGCGTGACAACAATGTATAGCTGTCAAGGCTATCGTAACAGTGACAAGCGCAATGGAGTTCAGCCTTATGTGGTCTTTACCTGTTACAATGAATTGAGTCTGCATACCATATTGCACATGATTCGCAGGTATCGCATTGTGGTTAAAGTGGAGTGGCAGGAGGGCCAGCCGATGCGGTATAACATGACATTTGGAATTGCCATGAAGGCAGAGAATCTTGCGCTTGATGGCAAGACTGCGCTTAAAAGACTTACAGAAAAGATAAAAGCAAAGGAAGCGCAATGAACTGGAGTTGCGGAGGGTGCGGGCTGTTCGTAGTGCAGAAGGAGAGGCCGGATGGGAGGGGAGACGGCTGGTGTCACCGTCCGAGCAACAGGTATTGGAAGTCCACTCATGAAACGAGCAAGGGTTGTCAGTGGTGGGTGCCTGCGGGGTGCTTGGCGGCGTGGCAGGAGAGAGCTGAGTGAATTACCGGGCATGTGACGGATGTATTTTCAGCAAGCCGAAGAGCAGACGGCAGGCCGCTGAATGGTGGCGGGGAGCTTGCAAGCAGTGCCGGGGCAGGCGTAGGGAGAGTCTTGAAAGGGCAAGAGGATGTCTGGTAGTGGTAGAGGAAATAACGGCATGAGCGAAGCTGACAAGTCTTATTACGTGCTGTGTGACAGGTGCGAGCATTGCGGCTACAGGTGGGTGTCGCATGTGACCTGCGGCAATGACCGGGGCGGTGTGGTACTATTCGGGGGTTCCAAGAAGGAGTGGCTTTGTCCGGGGTGCGGAACAATGAAGAATCTCCGGCATGTGCCGACGCATCAAAAGAAGGTGGACAGGGACGTGCTGGTTGTCTGGAAAGAGCGTATATGTTGACAATTTCAGAGCCTAAAATGTACTACAGGCAGACGTTGCATTGCATGAAGTGCAAGTGGCAGGGGCCGTGGCAGATATTCAGGTTGGAGCACAGAGAGATGGGTGACGGAACAATTATAGACAAGTCGGGCTGGTTCGACAGTTGTCCTGAGTGCGAAAGCCAGTTGGCGGGGAGTGTTGAGATGCAGTGGCATGATGACCATGAGGAGCCGTGCGGAGGCCGGGGGTGTCTCTATATCTGGGAAGAGCGTTATGCGTGACGGCGACATGGTGATGACTACGTGCTGTGCCTGTGGCCGGAAGCGCTGGAGCGTGCTTTTCGAGGGAGGGGCCAGACGTATAGTTGACCGGGGCATTCCAAGGAAAGGGCCGGACGGCTGGTCGTGCTATTGCGTAATGCGAAGCGAGCGGTTTTTCGAGAAGGGAGAAGCGCCGCTGATAGTAAGCGAAGAGAGGGCGCAGTGAGAATCTGGAGCGGAACAAGGAAAGAGATGCACGAGCAAGGTTCGGGGTTCAGCATAGCCTGCAACCATGAGATTCTTATAGTGGACGGACAGGCTATTGATATGCGTTCAGTGTGCAAGCAGGACAGTACGCCGTTCGTGGACATAAGCGGGTGCGTGGTAGTGACAGAAGAGAGGAAAATGTAAAGGAGGAAATCATGAGGCATGAAACACTATTAACAGTCAAGACGATACTGGAAGCGGATACCAGCGTGTCAGTAGACCATCGTGAGCGGATTCTGCAATGCTGTAGGGCGACAGAGAAAGCTGATGAGGTTGAGACAAGAATGATGACCATTAAGCAGGCGGCGATGGCTCTTGGATGTGCAGACAGAACTGTGAGGAGGTATATCGCTGAGGGCTATCTGACCGCAGTGAAATATTCGCAACGCAATGTTCGTATTCTGGCTAAAGAGGTGGAGGAGTTCAAGACGAAGGGCGTTCCTTTTGGAGACAGGCCGGTAGGAAGACCAAAGAAGGATGAGGGGCCGTCGGGCAACGGTGAGTAATTGCGGGACGCAATCGTGTTCCGAATTTTTGGTATTTCGGCAGAAATTACCGTTGGAAATACGGGGGCGAAATGGAGAAGTTGCCGAGTTATATCTGGAGAGGGGCGGAGGTGTGGGATATAGAGAAGCAGTGCTATGGCATTGTGGAAAACTGGCGGTGGTGCGACATCTACTGGCTGGTTGACCATACGGGGATAACAGCGGAAAATCCACCGCTGACGCCTGTGAACCTGCTTATGCCAGCGTACGTATTGATGCCGATAGATGAGGAGCCAGCATGAGTGAGCTGACGCAGAGCGGTATCAGGGAGAGCTTGCAGGAGCGGGTACGGAGACAGATGCGGACAGGCAAGGTGACCGGGCCTGTTGAGTGTGAGTCGTGCAAGTGGGAGGAGAACTGCATACGGCAGATGAAGCCGAATGGTGAATGCGGCATATACGAGCCGAGAGATGAGCTGGCCGTGTGGGAGGAGCGTGCCGAGTGACGTGTGCTGATTGTAATTACCGTTGGCCCTGTTCAAGACTGGCAAGGTGGGGCGAGAGTGTAGCAATCAGGTGCCCTGACTATATGCCGGAGGGCCTCCTGTGGGTATGCGAGGAGGAGCCGGAGTGAAAGTCTGGACGGGGACAGCGAAAGAGTTTCTTGAGGATGGCCGCTTCAAGATAATGGATGAGAGCGATGTGGTTATTGTCGAGGGTCGGGCGGTAATGAAGTCCGCCGTGCGCAAGGCGATGAGAGAGGGGAGAGGGTGGCGAGAGGCTTGCGACACAACAACATATGCGCTGGCAGTCTGGGAGGAGCGTGAGTTGTGAACATACTGGGTTTAGGAACAGGCGCTTGGAGGCCGGTAGTGTGGTCGCCTGTGGGCGAGCCTGCGCACAAGCCGCCTTTCTGTCCTGAAGGGTGCATTAGGGTGTGGGATGAAAGAGCTGAAGAATGACTGGCATTACATCATCGAGTGGAAATGCGACGGTGGGCACATGGTAA
>Ga0180438_10008919_pt1 | contig 12621 bp, 17 predicted proteins | sample SS_ome_12_FD_132455 | JGI IMG/M metagenome (GOLD analysis project Ga0180438, IMG submission 132455) | Hypersaline lake sediment archaeal communities from the Salton Sea, California, USA - SS_3_D_2 metaG | ecosystem: Environmental > Aquatic > Non-marine Saline and Alkaline > Hypersaline >...
ACGCAGCAGGCACACAAAGCTCTCGGCCGTGTTCTGGCCGACTACAGCAAGAAGGCGAAGCAAACGAAGAAGCGATGATGACCTGGACGATCTCGCTCACGCCGCAACAGGCGGCGACTCTCAATGCTCTTCGTCGTGCCGGCGCGGCTGGAGTTCTGAATGCCGCCTTGCAGAAGATATCTCTGCGTTACGGCGCCAGGACGCACGAGCTTGAGAAGAAGGGCTGGAAGATCGAATGCAAGAAGGCTCGTGGCAAGGGCCTCTATCGATATACGCTTTTTCAGGAGCCGCACATTCCCGGCTTGATGCTGAAAGTTCTCTCCCCTATCCCTCTGGAAAGCCCCAAAGGTCTCTATGCCGATCGTCAGATCGTCACTGAGGCTCCTGCCTGGGTCGAAGGCACAACCCCTCCCCTGTCAAACGATTCCTCCGAAAAGTAATAAATTACAACACTTTCGTTAAGGCTGGCGTACCATAACCCATGTGATATAATAAAATACAACATGGGGAATATAAGAGTACCTTCAGTAGCCGAGATCGCCGGACTATCCAGCCGGCCGCGTCTCATCGTACCAAACAGCATTTGTATCAATGCGCAGCCGTGCAAGCTTGAAATTGATGGGCACGACGGCCGTCACATCTGTGTTCGTTGCGGAGATCGGTACGAGATCACGTTCAGGTACGTTACCCTCGAGAACGGCCGGACTGGTCGTCTCCCCACCTTCAACCGCGTAGCTCCCTGCCGTTAACCCCTCCTTCCGGAGGGGTCTGAAAGACCGAGACCGCTCTAAAAGAAGCCTATTGACAAGCATTTGGATATATAGTTAACTATATATCCAGATGCCGGACCTCACAACCTCTCAGGTGATCCAAAAGTACGGAATCAGCCTGTCATGGCTTTATTGGGCTAAAAGGCTTGTTAACGTCAAACCCAGGCAAGAGATCGTAGGCGGTCGAGCCAGGAATCTCTTCACAGAAGCCGAAGTCAAGAAAATCATGAAACTCAAAAGGGGTCGTTCAGGAGGGAGACAAGATGGCTCGTCGATACAGTGATCAATTTCAGTTTCTGGACTCTCCTGCTATGGAGGCCCTTCGTGAGAAGATTTTCTACCAGACCAGAATGTGGGATGAGATGAAGGCTCCCAAAGAGGGCCGATTCGTGGTCATCTCCCGGGCCGAGGCCAGGGAGCTGGGGGTTCCTCCCAACTTCCTTCCCTGGCTCGATGAGAGCGTCGGAAACTGGAGATTCGGAATGGCACTTGGCAGCATTGCAGACGTCTGGGTGATCGTGAGAGATGAACACAAGCCTGGCTCCTGATCCGCGCACTCTGAATGGCCAGTTCTACAAACCCTTCTTCGAGAAGGTTCCGGACACTGACAACGTTCAGAGAGAGGTGAAACATTGCTCCTATTACTCTTTCACGATCGGCCTGCTGGGAGGAGGAGATAGCACAGAGAAACACTGGAAAGAAGAAGCTCCTTATCTTCCCGACATGTACATCATCGGCATCAGGCCCAAACACCCGATTGCCGTGATCGTGCATAGCGATCCATGTTTCGTAACGGCCTCTCCGGAAACTCCTCCAGAAGCCTCCTTCCGGAAAGAGGAGATCAATCTGGACATCTGGTCAAAGACAATCCGATTCAGCACCCATCCAGAATTCTGGAAAGAGGAGCGCGTGGAGAAAGGTGACAGTGTCGGTTTCGTCAGCAAGTACGAAAGCTGGAAGACATGGAGAGTGAATGTCGAGAAGTTGCTCGTCACAACTCAAATGCAGTTGGCCAAATGGGGGTTCCCCATGGACCGAGAAGACTTGGCCAAATTCATGTTCAGGCATGGCGGAAGATAGTGTTGCCGTCTTTCTGGCGCTTTCTTGAATATCGCTGGCTTGAGCTGAAAGACAAATGGCTGGGCCTACCAGACACAGCCAAGACCTGAGTTTTCTTTCACGCTCCGGCTGACTGAGCGACCTTCGAACCGATCACTTTGTAGGGAAGGTTTCCCCAATGGGCCCACAGCCTCTGTGCAGCCGACATCGGAGTGTTTGAGTATTCATGGCCGCCCCAGAGGAGGTCCCTAGCCACAACTTGATTTCTCATCTGAGTCATTGACACTCCGAGATAGTATTCTGCGTCAGTAGTTGGTGTGCCCTGAGGATTGGCCGGCAGATTAGCGATCGCCTGTAGATTCTCTCGACGTCGCATGATGGCTTCGTAAGCTTTCTTCTCTGTGAGCGAAGTCAGATCGAGAGCATCTGGCTGTCTCGATCCTTCCGTAGATTTGAGTATAAACTCTTGAGCTGCCCTGAACTGCTCTTCCGGAGACATAGTCTCGGGATCGCGATGTTCTGAAGGCTCTGGTATATCCTTGTAGTGATACCGAATGTACCCCTCAGCTTCTGTGGGGTCGGAATGCTCCTGAAGCCATTGCCATGCCTCATCGATCCCTGAGTCTTCTGGGCCACCGAGACTGGCAGCCATCTGGGGAATATCGAGACCAAGTTGCTTGATGATCTCGAGAAGTTGTTCCCAGGTATACGGCCCTCTAGCCAACACCCAGGCCATCGCGCACCTAGCTTACAGCAGTGACGAAGATACTGCCGAGGAATATTTTGTCGCTGTGCGCAACAAACGTGCCTATGTTCGTGCTGAACACAAGAGACTTCAGGGGGCCGTTGGGGTGAGATATGACCATTCCGCCGTCCCCAGACATTACGGAGACACCTGCTTCGTCTTGCCTTGAATGCGGACGAACCCGATAACAGAGCCGCTAGCGGTCATGCGAATGGCGGCATCGGACGCTGCATCGGTGACGTGCAAAATGAAGACTTGATTCGTATCGCCGCCGACGGCCGAAACAATTCCGACTGTTTTGATTGGAGTGAAAGTTGATCCATTCCAAGTGCCGACTTCTACATCGATCCGGCCGATGCCACCATTTCCAGTTACGTCGGCCGCAACGATACAGACTGGACCATGATGAGCGGCAAGACTTAAGTCGGCTGGAGCCGGCTGATGAACAACTACGGCAGCGCCCGAAAAATCGACCGGGAAGATGTCGGGAGTGTATATTCCTGAAAGCAGATTCATCTGATCATCACCTACCTTATGACCTTGATTTGGATACTATCGATAAACATCTTATCTGAATTCGGAACGTCATTGTTCATTGACGATTGCAGGTTTATGTGAGAGAACGATTCCGGAATATCGCCTTGACTTGGACTAGAATATGCCCCTCCACCGCCGACTCTAGTAGCTACAAGCACATCGTCGTAATACACTTCACAAAGACCGGGTTGGTTCAGACCCTGCGAGGCAACAACCCACTTGTAGCTGTGGACGGTATTATCATTAGTCCCGTATTTTTCCCATACTGCGGCAGTGACAGACCCGAACCATATTTCGACATGTCCAAGTCCAAGACTGTTCATTCCAAAATAGAGATTATAGTCTAGAGACGTTTCGGGATTGGCGGGAACATTGGGGAATGTAACAAGGTTTAGAGAATAAGGGATAGTCATTGTAGACAGCATTTTAGTTTTCCAACTCATTTCCATTCGATCGTAAGGAAAGATTACCGGAATAGCGAACTCGCGGAAAATTTGAGTGTTCTGCACGATACCAGCACGAGCTTGCAAAGCGAGTGACTGAATTCCTTCGACCTGACTTCCTCCGACAACAGCAAACTGTCCACCCGGATTTGGATGGCTTGGGTGTCGAAACCAGCCTTTCTGACCAACGACGTCAGCTAGACTATACGTTTCGACATCAGTGAAGACAGGAACTGTTTTCGTTTTGATGACATCTTGTGCTTCTATTTTCCCAATCGACATATTACGTCACCACCACTTGCGCAGCTTCATCCACATTGATCATGGCCAATGCTGCAATTTGATTGGTGTCTCCAATGTTAGCGGAGATATGAACGATCAATTGAATTGGAGTGAAGGTTGATCCATCCCATGTGCCTCTTGTGATCGTAATGGTTTTTGTAGCTCCTTCACCGGTGACATCTACCAAAGCAATACAGGTGGGACGATCAGAAGCAATGATAAATGTACCTACGGCACTGATTGCTATCGTCTCGATACTTGGAGTATAGATTCCTGTCAACATGATTTAATTATACCTCAGGTAGTCCAGGATAAATCTTGCTGATGTTTGGAGTGACGTTTGTGTCATTCGAATACGTTGTCCAGATCATCCCATTGCCTTTCGCCACTCCCTGAATATTCAGTCCACTCAGAGGAGTGATTGTGTGAAGGATCGTTCCGGTCAAGTTCACTTTCCGAATAATGTCAGACGAAGAAACCCAGAGATCGTTTGCGTCGTAGGCTATGTTTGTTGGAGTGAACGGGAATGTGACAACTTCCGTGACGAAGTCCAGGGCCGATATCTCGTGAAGCTTGGAGGTCGATCCCTCCAGAACGAGAATCTTGTCATCAACCTGAACGATCTTGATCGGGTCCGTAAATTGATGAGTCGTCAGCAGATTTCCCGTCGTCACGTCATACTTGCGGACTTGAGCATTCGCGCTCATCATCACATAGAGATCGCCAGCAAGACTTATAACCATGTCGATTGTTCCTACAGTGACCAAGCCAGTCACGATGATTTCGGTCGACACGCCTGCAACGTCGATTCTCGCGATCGAGTTAGGAGAGAACGTGCCGCCTTCAATGAAGGCGTAGACGTAGGTTCCGTCTGTGGCCAGCGAAGTTACTGTGGCGGCCGCATCGGCTGTAACTGCGATATCCGTAGAAGTCATCCCAGTTGGATCGATCTTCTGGATGATGTTGGTGCCTGAAGCCGCTCCGATCGCCCAGAGGAATCCTCCGTTGAACGCCATTCTCGAGAGGTCTGGAGAACCGGAGCTGACGTCGATTGCAGAGCTTATCTGAGCAAGGTCTCCTGGCCGGTACTTGGCTACTTCCATCATTGACGAAATCTTGTTCACTCCGTAAGTGAACAGGTTGGTGTTGTTCGAAATCGTCTCCAATATATTCTTGTGAGAGAGCGTGAAGCTGCCAAGCACAGAAGGGCTGGGAGTGAGAACTTGCCCTGAGTTGTAGATGGCCCTAATCTTGTCGCCCGAGTCCGGCGTGTCTACGAACACCAAGTCAGTTCCGCTGAGAGAGTATTCGGCGACAGGTTCGAGAAGAACTCCGTTCAGATAGATTCTGGCTGAATCTATCAAAGGAGCGGCCGAAAGAACGAAGGTATTAGCTATCCCGTCTCCTACAAATTTGTCGTCGAAAGGAACTGGACTGAGAAGTGCTTGAAGCTCAGGAGAGAGATCGCTGATCTGTATGTCGCCGCCGAGAGCTGTGCGGACTCCGGTCGGAGTCAGGATGATTCCCTGACGGATCAGGAGTATCGTTCGATCCCAATCAGCCTCGTAGATCGTCTGATACTTCTCGTGATCTTCGTCGTGTGCCATCAGCCAAGAACAGTAACTTGCAAGTTCAGCACTCGATCCTTGACTTCTTGCTCAGTCAAAGGTATCGGAGAAGCCTTGCGGATTTCTTCTCTAAGAAGGTCCTTGATCTTATCAATCACCATGGCCTCATTGAAGGCATCGATCGGAACTAGAACTTGTCCAGTGGAATAAGCAACACCAGCATCAGTGTAGACTTGAACAGTGATGTCGGCGGTGCGATCTTCCTCGTCGACAGTGATCGGCTCAATGACGACTCCTCGCATGTTGGCCTATTATAACAGAGGTCACATATTGAGGCGTAAGCCCCCAGCGACCCTGCACCCTCCCGTGTAGTTGACTCCACCCACAAGCTGACCTTCCAGATTGCGGGGCTTGAACTTCGGAATGATCAAGGAGATCAAATCGTCAATGTGACGAGAGCCTCCAAGATTGACAAACTCCTTGGTGAAACCGAACTTGGCGCTATATCGACCCCAATAGAAGAACTTGCAGTCCAACTCAGGCATGAACTCGCCTGAATAGAGAATACCGATGCCGGGCCGGAGCGTGAAGCTCCAAGGCTTGAAGTCGACATGTAGCTCCGGAATCTTTTCGGCCGTTTCGTCGCGTTCTTTCCTGAGACGAGCCAGCTCTTCTTCAGTGGCGGTGCCGCTCTTGAGAAGGGCCTCGATTTGCTTGTTGAGATCAGCCACCTTCTTCTTCATCTTCTCGTTCTCTTTGAGAGTGGCTCCTACAGTAGCCTCTGGCGGCACGAAGTCTCTGGAACCGGCTCCGGTCGTGTTACCGCCCGTCCGGATGCCATCCGGGCCGGCCGTGAACTTTGCCAGCTCCCCTTCTTTTAGCTCAAGCTGATTCTCAGTGTCTCCCAGCTTTTCGGACAGACGATTTTTGGACCACGTCTGAAACGCAAGGAGAGCTATGAGGATGGCGATAAGTGCCCCTTTCCAGTTTTTCTTCAAGAACTCAATGATCTTTGCTAGGCTTGCCAGTGCTCCGATTCCGAACACTATCCTCTCCTATGTCCATCTGGACTCGCTTCTCGATGACTACCGGGTCATATCCGCCTAACTTCATCCGAGCTTTTTGTAGTTCAAGCTGTTCGCGTTTCTCTTCCAGGATCAGCTTGACATACTTCTCTTCCAGCTTTCCGAACTTGCGATACTTAGCATACCGCTTGAAGAAAGTCTTGCGCCACCATGCGTCTTTTGTCACGAAATTTTGAAGGGCGATCAAATAGGATCGAGCTCCCTTTGCGTATTGGCGAGCATTCGGAGGTACACAAGAGCTGCCATAAACAGCCTTGTTGTTGGGTGACTCGTGCCCCATTTCCTTTCCGTATCGGCCGCCTTCTACTCGCCTCAAAGTCTTGAGAAACGGAAGATCGACCGCGTAGAGGAGCGAATGGTACAGAACCATCTGATCATCCCAAGAGAGCATGACGGGGTCATCCCAGTAGCCCGCATCCATCTTCTTGATCTCATGACGCCAGATGGTTACCGTGTCTTCTCCGTACTTTTTGTTGTTCTTGTCACGAGAGGCTTTTGTTTTCCCAGGACCGCCAGCATGATAGAACCTCGCCCAGTATTGGCAGAACACTCTCATGTTCCACGGATTTTCGACGATGAACATCTGGGCGCATGTGATGTAATCGATGAAGATTCGAGCATACAGAAGACTCGACGAAGGCAAACAATCTTCGGCATACACCCGAACGCGATCGAAATTTCTCTCCGCTTGTTCTCTGCCGAACATCGTCTTCTCAGTTTTCCAGAGCGCTCTCAAAGTTGATTCGTCAAGATAAAGAGACTGATCTGGAGCCCGATATATGGCCGCGCCGTAGAATTGGATGACGCCACGAACAGACGCCTGTTCAAGATCGATCTTGATGAGTTGATGGAAGTCCGGTCTTACAGACTTCGGAGTGGGCAGTTTCTTTTCTTCTTCAGCCCAACTTAACGACGCAATTGTTAGAAATGCAATCGCAATCCATCTCATAGTTCTCCCTGCCTGTTGAGGTGAGGTCCGCAAGTTCGTCTGCGGACATGACGATCGATATTAAAGACCCTTAAGTCTGTCATTCGTTTTTGTTCCGGTGAATGCGCATTCATAGAAACCTCCCGGCGTTGCCGGAGGATTAGGCCTGACGTCCCTTATAGACGAAGAAGTCGGGTGCCTGAGTAGGCTTGAACGCGAAGCTCAGCTTACCATAGAAATTCTTCGATCCGACGTTGGCAATAATGCAGACTTTCTGGTTGAACGTACTCGACCACAGCATTGCCGATACCGGCTCAGGTGCCACGATGCAGACGTGACCTGATGCATGCCAGTCTCCTGGTTTGACGTTGTTCGGCTTCGGATAAACGTATCCGGCGATTACCAGACGTCCCTTGCTAGCATGATCTTGAGCCTTTTCTTGTGAGTTGACCTTTTCCCAGACTTCAGGATGATTTTTCATGTACACAGTGATCTCGCCAGCTTGATCGCGACTGGCCGCTTCGAAGTTACGCCAGTTGAACGGCTTCCATGCGGCGACTTCTCTTACGAAGAAGTTGCAGAACGTTCGCCTTTCGTTCTCGGCCGTCCCAGGATCGTCCGCGATCGGTTCATATCCTCTCGGGAAGTGTCCTTTTCTCCCGAGCGTTTCCTTGAGAGAGACTCGGTACAGCGTTGTGTTCATTTCTGGATACGCCGACTTGGGCGGCGTCACAACCAGTTTCGGTTGCTCTTCATGGGGCTCTGAGGGTGGCGGTGAATCATTTGCGGTGGGTGGTTTGTCAGGAGATGCGCTCACTGACGGATTCCCCTCAACGGTCTGTAACCGGAGGGCCCTCGAGAGCCCCGCGAAGAAATCCAGGACGGAATTCAGTGCCTTACGCCAATTCATCTTGCCTCCGTGCGTTCTTGAGAGCGCTCAGAAGCGCTCGGATACCTACTCCCATGAGACCGCCGAAGAACGTGAAGATGCCGCCTAGCAAGGTGCCGGTTGCCAGATCGATCTTGTCTCGGTCAATGAACACGAGAGTTGCTATCAGGGTGATCATAACCATGGCCATAGAGACAACCACCACTCCGGCCAGGATGTACCGAATGACCCGACTGGCGGACGCCCGATCAACGGCTCCGTGCCACGCCTTCCTTGCGTGGTCGCCCAGTTGATGATGCAATCTTTGCTGCATTTCCATTGGGGTTGAGTCTATTATACCATCTAGACCTGATTGGCTAGTCGGTCAGATATGGTGTCAACTCGGCCACGAACGTACTTCAAATCGTCTCTGATTTCAGTCAAAGCGTGTTCGGTCCCCTTCGTTTTTTGTTCCACGACAGCTACTCGAGCTGCATCAGCTTTCCCTTCTATGACTGTATTGATGGCCGAAATGGAATTCCCGTTCATGATGGCCAGTCTGATGGCCCATCCGCCTACGCCAATAGCGGCTGTAGCTCCCAGACCAATCAAAACCAGAAGAAGATTGTTGATAACATACGTCATGACTCCTCCTATGTAGTAAGTGGATTTGCGCCAAGGAATTCTTCTATCGGTTGCAGTCCACAAATTACAGCATCATTAACTAACAGCGTAGGTAGCGCAACAACCCGCGCTGGAAGCTTTTCGAAAACCCCCTCTGCCACGTTCATGTATAAGGTGCCATCTGGATGCCGGATCACTTTGAAGACATGACCTCCTCTTTCCTCTATTCGTCCAGGAAGATCAGGAGGACACCACGGACAGTCGTCCCGAGTCAATAGAATCATGACCCTACGAAAATCTTCACTACAGAGTTTGTGGTGGCCGCGAAGTTGGCGACGTAGAGATATTGTCCGTCGAATGCCAGAGCTGTGGGAGCTAACCCGACAGCGATACCGTCAAAGTCTATTGCCTGAACCGAGTCCAGAGTTCCTGCACCGACGTTGTGTTTGATTTTCCGGATGACTCTCTTGGTAGCAGAGCCGGAGTTTAGGGTGCTCACTCCCCACAAATACTTTCCATCAAAGAGAAGGTCATACCACTGAGCCAAAGACCAGTTCAAGGCCACATTGCGTGGCGTCGAGTCAGTAGTATCCAGATTGAGCTGAGCGGCGCCAGAGGGCTCCCCTCCTCCCACATAAAGATGGTGAGTGAGAATATCTATCGCGGCTCCGAATGCTCCGTACTGGTCTCCTTCGTTTCTGTATGTGAGAGTGCCGTCACTACGCTTCACCCTGACCCAGTCGGAAGCAGACACGCCGCTCACACTTGAAGCGAAATAGAGAAACTCGTCATCCATCGCAAATTGCTTGATGTCTCTGACTCCGGTTCCGATCGGATCAGAGGTCCTGTAGTCGACATAGCTGACCGCAGCTCCGGTAGAGGGATTGACTTTCCAAATCTTGTCGGCATTGGCATTCGTTCCGCCTCTCAGATGCAGCCAAATGAATTCGCCATCGAAGGCCATGGCCTGGACATTCCCGCCCTCGAGGTCCGTGGCCAGCAGGTATTCGGTTGTGTCCGCTGAGTTCAGGACATTCACTCGGCGAATATAGTTGGCACACGCCACCCAAATATACTTGCCGTCGAAGCACATTCCGTCGAATCCGCTGGTTAGGTTGTTGTGAGTCAAAGCGACCGACCAATCTATTACGCCGGTGTTTTTGTCGAAGCGCTTGACTACTGGATTCGTCGCTACAGGTCCCTCAAAACAGTTCACATAAAAGAACCCAAGATCGTCTACAACGATCGAGTTGATGTTTCGATCGGTGTTACCGTCATTATTGACGTCAAGGATTTGAGCAATGAACGCCTTGGCAATGAACCAGAAGTTGTGAAGCCCCGGAGTTCTGACGTTCGATTTTGCAGCCTGCTTTGAAGGAGTGATGGAGTCATCTTTGATGTCTGCTGTTTCGATGAACTGTTGATCTTCGTCGGTCGAAGGAGAGTCCACTTCAATGAAAACAGAGCCTTCTGACCCCAACTGGACATACCCAGTTGCCGACGCGAAGATACCCGCCTTACGAGCGAACTTGCCTGGCTTGAATACCGCTTCGTTACTGAACCCGGAACCATTGGTCACAACCGATCCAGGAACGATCAGGCCTTGGTTGCTGGTCAAGGTCACTGTTGTGCTGACAGGATCGTTCCCAAGAGCCGCATTTCTCAACTGGATGTTCAGGACACACTCTCCGCTCATTTCGATGGAACTGCTAACTGGAGTCACCAAAATGGACTTGCGACGAATCACTCCAGTTGGAACGGAATAGAGGAAGTCGTCGAAACGTCCAGTGTCCGCGTTGATGGTGGTGTTCGGTCCTGCGGCCACAATCCAGCGATCCACAGTCTGGTTGCCGGCTATGATGTTCCCAGTGAACTTGAGTTCTCCGTTGATGTAGAACTTAAGAGCTCCGGTCGACGTGACTCCTACTCTGTAGCGGTTGATCGTTCCGGCAGGTGCAACTCCGGCGAATGTTGTGTTTCCTGCATTGTCTGTAAAGACGACGTCTCCGTTTCCTTTGACTACGCATATCCAGGCACGAGCGCCATCAGTGTCTGCGCTATTGGCCATTGACACCTTAACTTCGCTGGCGGCCCCCAAGTTGACGCTGTTCCGGAATTTCCACTTGGCGACGTACCCGCCTCCTGCACTACCGGTAACCGTACTCCGATAGTGCGTGATTCCGCTTGTTGCGCTGTTGTACTTAAGGTCCTGCGAATCACCGATAGGAGAAGTCGCATTGACGTCCAAGGAGCCGGCAACATGCAGAGCAGTTTGCGCCCAGTTAACTTGCCCGTTAACGTCTCCAGGAGTGTAGGGCGGATTTTCGAACGTGATCTTGTCGGTGGTCGTAACGACAGCCAAATAATCCCGAGAATTGACAGCAACAGTCTGATCGTCCGCCAATCCAAATGTGGCCGCAAAATCTGCTTCAACTTGCCTGACGATAGCATCTATAATCTGCTCTTGAGTCGTTTGTGCTCCGCCGTCAAGTTGAGCAAGCAACAGGTCGTTTGTATCGCTGTCGTAAGTTACAACCATTCAGTCCTCCTCATATCCTTCGACAAAAGAGAACGGAGTATTCAGGCATCGCTACCGATATCGTGCCTGCCGCTGCACTGCCTGTGATTACGTGAGTGTGTGCTCCTGCCACTGTACTCGATACAGGAGTGCTGAGTCCATAATACGCAACCCACCCTTTGGTGTCGGTACTGTCTCCGTCCCAACTGGTGTTGCCTACGGCATAATGAACGTGACCGGGATCGACAGAAGCCGATGCAGATATAGCTCCTCCCGAAGAAGTGCCTCCGATGTTGAAGGAAGTCTGCTGAACAGCTCCGCTAGTAGTCCCGACATCCATCGATCCGCCACTTGGAGGATTCGCTCCGACAGGCACTCTGCCGCTCAGATTAGTGACTTCAGATGATCCTGGAGGGCAGCTCGTCGTCTTGTCCCACAAGAAAATTTCTCCGCTGTGGACTTTCGGCCCAACGAATCCAAGAGTCCAGTCTCCTTCCAGAGCGCATACATTGGCGATATAGAACTCTGTCGGATCAGTTGGAGTGTTGTTGGTGTCAAGATTCTCGAATTTCAGCTCGATCGCAGAGACATTCGCGCTCGTTGGGTCTGTGATTGCCGTATTAGGACTCGAGTTGGTTTTGACCGCTACAGCTACTCGCTGCCAGGCTGAACTGCTCCGAATCGGGTTCAGAGGTTTGAAATCGCCGACCGTGAAGGACGACGAAGAGCCTTTGTTGGCGAAACGAGCGTCGACACTCAACCGGTTGGTTGTGGGGTTCAACAATCTGATCCAAGCAGAGATCGTGTAGATCGTGTTGGGCTTCAGCTCTGGCGTTGCTGATAGTATGCTGTGTAGATAGTTGTTTCCAACAGGAGAAGTGCAGGCGATCTTGACTCCTGTTTGGGTTCGAGGTCCTTCAGCGACATCGTCCAGTTCCGAATCATCAGCCGGAGTGATGATCGTGAATGCGATGTTGCCGATCGTTCCACTGGGTTTCGCAGCCCAGACTCCAGGAATCAAGCCGCTCAAGCTACCTGCCGCGCCTACGCCAGTCGGATAGTTGAATCCTCCATTCCCTACGATGTTCTCGTAAACTGAGGCGGCTGCGATGCCCTTATTGGGATCGATGAATCCTTCAGTCGCAATCTGCGGCTTCTTAACAAGTCCGGAGTTACGAAGATCGATGACGGCCG
>Ga0180438_10008920_pt1 | contig 12621 bp, 6 predicted proteins | sample SS_ome_12_FD_132455 | JGI IMG/M metagenome (GOLD analysis project Ga0180438, IMG submission 132455) | Hypersaline lake sediment archaeal communities from the Salton Sea, California, USA - SS_3_D_2 metaG | ecosystem: Environmental > Aquatic > Non-marine Saline and Alkaline > Hypersaline >...
AATTGTGGTCGGCCAACTGATGCAGGTTACCCTGGCGTGTGATCATCGGGTGATTGACGGTGCTGTCGGGGCAGCCTTTTTAAAAGCCGTGAAACAATTCCTGGAGAATCCTTCTTTTTTACTTAATTAATTCTGGTAGGAGTGTCAAAATTTATTTTAGAATTAAAATAATTTTCCTAATCGTGTTGATAACAGCTTTTTCGACGGGCTTTCCTCAAGCTTTCATTAACCATTGGAAAAAGCAAGTTGATTTAACCTGGCCTGATAATCTGTCGACGGAAGAAAAGCTGGTTGTTTTTGACAAAATTTGGAGCAGTATCGATGCGGAATTTGCTCAGTTTCAAGGATTAAACATTGACTGGGATTCAATTCGAGAAAAATATCGACCTGAAATTGAAAATGGTGTTTCACGGGGTCGATTTGTCAGTATCATGAACCATCTGGCATTACTGCTTCAAGAAAGTCATACTTTTTTTAGTGATTCTTTGGTCAATTGGGGAACAACGCCGGAGCCGGGGATCCCGCTGGCTTATGTAGGTGGCTGGGGCAATAACAGTCATTTTGGCGCTGGTCTGACGCCATTACCGGACAGTTCACTCTTGGTCTATCAGGTGGTGACAGATCATCCGTTGGGAATTGAAGTCGGTGATATCATTTTAGGGTACAACGGAATTCCCTGGAAAAATTTATACAAACAAATAATCCAATCAGAATTACCGGTGGGTAAATTCAGAAATGGTTTATTTGAGTGGGGAACGAATAATAAAGCATTTACCCATTCCTGGCTGATGAGTGCGGGATTGAACTGGCATTTGTTTGATGAGATTGACATTGTTAAATATCAATCAACGGACACCGTGCATCTTGCCACCGACCTTTTAAAAGACAGGACAATGGAAATCTATTGTACGGAACAATTAGAAGTGGACGATATTCCTTTTCCGGATCTGGCGCATGGCAAATTTATGAGTTGGGGTATCCTTAAAAGTTATAAGATAGGATATATCAATATTTGGAAGTGGTATTCAACGGCTGAATTTGATATGTCATCCGAATTCGCCCTGGCCATGCAAACCTTGACTTCTAATAATGAATTAGCAGGTATCATCATTGATCATCGATACAATACAGGGGGTACTTTTCATTATCTCAGGGGATTAAATGAAATATTTTATAATCCCTCAGTTTTCATTGCGTTTCTAGAGAGAATAAATCCAAAAGAACATGAGCATCTAAGGGGTTTTATTTGTACAGGTGGGATAAGCTATCAAAACATCCGGAGTAAATATGATAAACCGATTGCCATCCTGACGGGGCCAGGCGCAATCAGTGCGGCTGATTTTTTTGTGAGAATTTTAAAATTTTATCCGAAGGCGAAAACATTCGGTAAATCGACCTCTTCAGCGTTTGGCTCTCCAGTTTGGATTGAGCTCGATGCGCAGGGTTGGGGTGCTAAATACTCCTTTATGAATTATGCTTTTGTTGGAGATGAATTTTTCGGTGGTAAAGAAATTGATACCCAAAAAGATAGTGTCGATCTGTTGGCTAGATCGATTTTAGCGGTTGATGAAAATGTTTGGCTCACGCCCACTGATGTCCGCGAGGGCAAAGATACGGTTTTGGGAGCCGCTATTTCCTGGATCTTAAATCAAGCGGCAACGGTTCAAAACGAGAAAAATACAATTGTCAGTAATTGTGAACTGTATCAAAATTACCCCAATCCATTCAATACAAACACTGCCATTCAGTTCTCTTTATTCAAATCGATGGTTATTGAATTAGAAATTTATAATATCAAGGGAGAGTGGGTAAAGACGCTGGTATTGGACAGATTGCCGGCCGGTAACCACGTTGTTAATTGGTCCCCGGAGAATTGTGCAACGGGTTTATATTTTACGATTATCAAAACAGAAAAACAAACGCTGACAACCAAAATGCTTTATATTAAATAAGCTTCAGCTTAACCAATCATTTCACCCAGAAAAACGGAGGGAATCATGTTCAAAAACCAACTAACATTCCTGTTTATTGCCTTCATTCTTTTCGCTTGCTCCAACCAGCCTGAAACCGCCCGAATAACCGGTACCATCCACACCGAAGTTCCGGTTGATTCCATTTACCTTGGTCTGTATGATATGAAACGCGGAACCGATGAATATGTCGGTGAGCCGATTACCTTTCTGAGCCAGACCGATACCAGCTTTTCCATGAATTTGAAACCTGGTAAATACACGCTGGCCGTTTATGGCTACGGGGTGGAAAAATATGAGGAAAGTTTTATTATTCTTGATGCCAGAGATAAGTTGCATTTTGCAATCAACTTACCGGCTCATGGATATGATGCCGTCTTTGATACAATTTACGTGTTGGGTGAATACTGTGATTGGACAACACCGAATGCGGCAATTTTGGAAAACGAAGGTGATGTGTTTGTCCTCAAGAACAGCGAGGTGATTAAAAAAGGTGATGGCTACAAATTCTGGACAAAGAAACCCCAGATTTTATATGACCTGCGATTGACCACGCGGGAAGTGGTCAAGAATTATGCGGCGTTCAATAATATCGCCGATGGTGAGCCGATTATTTTTGACCCGAAGCTTTACAAATCCGAAGTAAAATCCGGGTGGGCCGATGTGGAGGGATTTGAATTGTCGGTGAAGTACAACCAGTTGAACACGGCCTTAAAGGAATTCTCTCAAAATAAGCTGTATCCGTTTCTCAGACAACGCCGAACATTGGCCCCGGACGAATGGCAGACTCAATACGCGGCTATTAAATTCTCCCTTGATTCCTTATCTTCGGCCTACCCCGAATTTCGGCAGCAGATTTTAATAACTGAGTTGGTTGATCTGCGTTATGCACACCCGGTAAATTATGAATTAATCCAATTGTATAAAAGTGATGCTGACAGTGCCCAGTTTGCCCGGTTTTACACGTCGAAGGATTACGTTGAATACGTAAAATATCATCACCATTTAATCCAGCAGCTTGATCCGCAGTCAATTTTTTTCGAGGCGCATCTTGCTGGGGGTATTCTGGGATTCGACTATGCGTTCAGCCAGGCACCGGCTCTGGCCGATGAAACCGGTATTTCCGCTGATTATTTTGAAAAATTCGTGCTTGATTTTGCGGAAAAAGCCTTGGATCCCGAACGGAAAGGCAATCTGATTTTTGAATTGGGGCGGCACTTTAGTTACGCTGATCAGCCAGAAAAAGCCGAAAAATATCTGAAGCGGGTTCAAACTGAATTCCCGGATAACTGGTATGTCACCCGAGGCGTGGTCGAACGCCAATTAAACGGCCTGAAGGTGAGAAAGGGGACGCCAGCGCCGGGCTTCGCGGTGCAATCCCTGGATGGCGACAGCTTGCGCCTGGCTGATTTTAAAGGAAAATTTGTTTTTATTGATTTTTGGGGTTCCTGGTGCGGACCCTGTCTGGGCGAGCTTCCCAATTTTCGTAAACTGGCGCAAACCATTTCCGCCAATGAACTGCAAATTATCGGTTTGGCCCGGGATGATGAAAAGAGCTTGCGGGCTTATCTGGCGCAAGAACCGCTACCGTATCCCAACGCCCTGGCCCCGGAAGAAGTCCTGAAAGTGTGGGGCATCAATGCCTATCCCACGACTTTTTTAATCGATCCCAACGGGATTATTCTGGCCAAAAATTTACGCGGCGAAAGAATCATTGAGAAGGTGCGGGAAGAGATGGATAAGTTTTTGAAGCGCGGATAGTTGGTCGTAAATAAAATATCACTGTTTAAAAAATTCAAAGGTTTTATCCCTAAAATTTTACAATCCTGGGAACAGGTACCATTAATCCTTTGAAGGTTTACGATATTTATCTGGAGGTTAAAATGCAGCAAATATTTCGTTCGAAAATTGATTGGTGGCTCATCCTTCGTTTAACCAGAAACGAGTGACTGAACAGCTTCGTTTAAAATGTCATTGAATTAAAAAATCAGGAAATAACCATGAATGAGCACAATTTTGATTTAGCAATTATTGGCGCCGGACCGGGCGGTTACGTGGCCGGCATTCGTGCCGCTCAGTTAGGTTTGAAACCAGTGGTGATTGAACGGGACGAGTTAGGGGGTGTTTGTTTAAATTGGGGCTGCATTCCCACCAAAGCCTTGCTTCGGAGTGCCGAAATATATCACCAGTTAAAAAATCTGAACAAACTCGGTTTATCCGCCGAGGCGATTGATTTTAATTGGCCAAAAGTGGTTCACCGGAGTCGGCAAATTGCCGGTCGGGCTTCGAAGGGTATCGCCTACCTTTTTAAAAATAAAAACGTAACCCACCTGAAAGGTCATGCCCGCCTGGTGGCGAACAACCGCCTCGAAGTTAGTGATGAAAAAGGTGCGGGAACCGACACTGTGAGAGCCGACAATATTATTATTGCCACCGGTGCCCGTCCCCGGGCATTGCCAGGAATCGCTTTTGACGGGAAACGAATCATTTCCAGCAAGGAAGCCATGAGTCTGGATGAGTTACCCGGTTCAATGATTATTATTGGTGCCGGTGCCATTGGGGTTGAATTCGCTTATATTTTTAACTCTTTTGGGATTAAAGTAACCCTCATTGAAATGCTACCCCACATTCTACCGGTGGAAGATGATGATATTACGGCGGAGCTCACCAAACTGTTTAAACGCAAAAAGATTGAAATCTTTACCGAAACCCAAGTTGACCAGCTTCAGGTCCTGTCTGACGGGATTCAGGTGAGTGTTTCGACGCCGGAAGGTTCCCGACAGCTTACGGCTGAAATTGCGCTGTTAGCAATTGGTGTTCAGGGCAATGTTGAAAATACAGGTCTTGAGAAAATCGGGATAGCGATTGAAAAAGGAGCGATTCAGGTTAATGAAAATTATCAAACCAATATTCCGGGCGTGTATGCCATTGGGGATGTTATTGGTCCGCCCTGGCTGGCGCACGTGGCTTCGGCTGAAGGAATTCACGCGGTGGAACATATTGCCGGGAAATCTGGCCCGCCGCTGAATTATCAAAATATTCCCGGCTGCACTTACTGCCAGCCCCAGGTTGCCAGTATTGGTTTAACCGAAAAGCAAGCCCGTGAACAGGGCATTCCCCTTAAAATTGGTCGGTACCCCTTTTTAGCTCACGGAAAGGCGCTGGCGCTGGGCGAGAATGAAGGCCTGGTCAAATTAATTTTCAATGCGAATGACGATACTTTCCTGGGAGGGCATATTCTGGGTAGCGAAGCCACTGAATTACTGGCGGAATTGAGCCTGGCGCGATCGTTTTCGGCGCGGATTGAGGATTTTATTCAAACCATTCATGCCCATCCTACGCTTTCGGAAGGTATTCTCGAAGCGGCAGCGGCGGCAGCCGGAGAGGCCATTCATATTTGACATTTGTTAGGGCGACTATTTAGAATTTTATTTTTCCTTTTTTTAAAGCTTTTCTACCGCGACTTCCTTTTTCTCGCGTAAGCTTTTTTCAATGGCCGCATGAATGGCCACTGGTTCAAATAACTCCTGGTAACTAAGATTCGGTTGTCGCTCTCGAAATAGCACAATCACGCGCTTCAGCCCCTGTTTGAAATAGTCGCCGGCATCCGCATTTACCGTCCGTGATTTTTCTTTCCCGTGCACCGTCACGCTGAACAGATACGAGGATTGTCCCATAAAGTGCATCGTAATAATTTTATCGGCGTAGCTCGCAATAGCAATGGTGGTGTCCACGTGTTCGGTGGCGTAAATTCGTTCGACGCCGTAGCCAAAGATTTCGAGCATCAATTCAGTGGCATGAATCCCGTAAAAAATCATTCCCCCGTACTGAGAAGAACTCGGCGTAATCACCCCGGCCACATCTCCGGAACTTACCAATCCGAATTCACTTAATTGACTTTTTAAATTTTGAATTGAGCTATCAAAACGGACGGTGGAGAAGGAGGTGGTGGGCACCTGATATTGGTCAATTAATTCAATAATTGCCCGAGCGTCAGCGGTGGTCGTACTCAGCGGTTTATCAATAAAAAGTGGTATTTTGGCCTGGAGAAAAGGGGCCGCGTATTGATAGTGTAATCCCCCGTGTCGAAGTACTAAAATGGCGGCCTGAATCTGGCCAATCATTTCAGTGGGTTCCTGACAAACTTTTTCAATGTGGCCTTTTTCCACCTTATCGGCGGTTTCTTCGGCATTCATCCCCCAAATATGTGAAATCCGAATCCCTTTATACTCGGGGATATTGTCCACATTTAAGGCCTTCGCAAAAACGGCGGCATGTGAATTGTCTGATCCGATGATTCCAATTTTCATCAAAATCGTCTCTCCTCAATTGTTAGTGAAAAAGATCGGTAATTTGAATCAAGCAGATTTATCCGGAATGACGTTCCGACGTGTCATTCATCGTAACCAATCACGGTGATAAATATTTATGACGCAAAGAGCCGTCAGCCTTTCCTGTATTTTATTCTAAACTTTTTTCACAAGGTGGCACGGAGTAAATGGAGTTTCACGGAGAAGGCTATTAAGATTATTATTCATTTTTTCTCTGTGAAACTCCGCGCACTCTGTTTCTGCTTGTAAAAAAATGTTGATCAAAAAAGCGCATTGAACATGCTGTTCGACAGGTCCTTAAAAAAGTTTTTCTTATAAAGCTTTAATACCGCCTGAATCACGCGCGGATCAAATTTGGCGCTTTCCTTCTGCACAATTTCCTCAATGACGGAATCGATATTTTGCGCCGGTCGATACGGGCGGTGATTTATCATCGCGTCAATCGTGTCGGCGATAGCCAGAATCCGTGCTTCCAGTGAAATTTCATTGGCCATCAAACCATTCGGATAGCCGGAGCCATCCATTCGTTCGTGGTGTTCCAGCACGAAGCGGACGATCTCCCAGGGCCAGGGCACCTTGTCCAGGATATCCGCGCCCAGTTTCACGTGGGTTTTAATAATACTGCGTTCGGCATTGGAAAGGAATGATGTCTTATTCAGAATTTCTGCCGGCACACTGATTTTACCTACATCAAGTAACATCGCGGCCAGCCACAAACCTTTCAACCGATTTTCACCGAGTTTTAATTCTTCGCCAATGGCACGAGCCAATTTGGCCGTATTGCGGTGATGCCCGGCGGTGTAGGGGTCGCGATGTTCAATCATTAATGAAATGGCTTTGGTGATACCATTCAGACTGCTGGTTGTCCTTAGTTCGGCCTGTTTGCGTTCGGTAATTTCGTGAATGACCCCACTGGAACCCACGACGTTGCCACTGGAATTGTAATCTAAATGCTCGGAAAATTCCAGGGTCCGCGATTCCCCGTTAATTTTAAATTCCAGTTCAAAATTAAAGAGGTGCTTTTTTTGAGAAGTGACCTGTGAATATTTTTGCTGATTTTGAGAAAACGATACTGGATCCTGAACAAATTGTTGAAAGCTTTTCCATAAATCCTGCCCGATAAAATGTTCTGCCGGTTTTGCAAAAAGCTTTTCAATAGTGGGTGAAATAAAGGTGATAATTCGGTGGGCATCAACCGAATAGACGATCTCGGTTAAGTTCTCAAAAATCATTCTTAGTTTTTCTTCATAACTGTGAATCGCGGCTTCAACCTGTTTTTTCTCGGTGATATTGCGTAAGATTCCCTGAATAGCAATCACCTTTTTGCCTTCAAGAATCGGAGAAAAAATAGCATCGACATCCAGGATTGAGCCGGCTTTGGTAATCACTTTGAATTCGTAGTTATTATTGTGAATTTCTTCGCCGGCAAAACGCTGTTGGTGATAAGCGGTGACCTCGTCCAAAAAATCGGGATGAATTAATTGCCTGAAATGAAGCTTTTGCGCCTCGGCCGTCGAATAGCCGGTCAGGAGCGTAAATCGTGAGTTTACAAATGAGAAGGTGCCGTTGGGTTCAATCCGAACAACGACATCATTCGCATTTTCAACGAGGAGGCGGTAACATTCCTCTGAACGCTGGCTTTGCTTGTAGAGCCGTGAATTTTCCAGTGCAATCGCGACCTTATTGGCAAATAATTTCCCCAGCCGAATACTGGTGCGGTTAAAACTGGCCCGTTGGTGACTGAACAGATTTAAAACACCCAGCAGGCGTTCTTCGTATGTAATCGGCAACCACATTGCCGATTGAATTTCGGGATCAATTTCAATCCATCGCGGATCCGCTTTTACTTGATCCAGGCAGAGAATGGTCCGGCTTTCTCCCACCATTCCAACCATCCCCTGACTTTCACCAAGCTGAAAATGGGAAAGATTCGGCAGTACCATTGATAAAACAGATCCGGAAAAACCAACCGTAGCCGCAATTGAAAAAGCCTGTCGGTTCTCGTCGAATAGAAATAAACAGCCGCTCTCGGAATTAATTGCCAGTTTGGCCCCATTTAAAATCGACTGCATGAGCTGCTGTTCGTCACGGAGAGTGGTAATTAAATTGCTGGCCTGGAGTAGCAGCGCCAGTTCTTTTTCATGATTAATGAGGGCTTCTTCAAATTCTTTCTGGGCGGTGACATCCCGGGTAACACCAATATAGCTGGTGATTTCGCCATTCTTTCCGCGCATAATCCGAATATTGCTTTCCAAAAAACGGGCTTTCCCCTGTTTATCAATCGCTTTTATCAAGGACGAACCGATGTTACGCGGATTCACTTGGGAATCAGATAACATATTTTGAAAATCTTTCGCATTTTCCAGCACAAAGAGAAAATCAAACGGCGTCTTGTTTAAAATTTCATCGGGTAGATAACCGGTAACTTGTTGGCATTGTTTGCTGCAATAAGTGAAATGCAACGTCGCATCAACTTCCCAAACCCAGTCAGGAATGCTCTCAACCAAAGCCTGGTAACGTTCTTTTGATGATTTAAGTTGAGCCGTGCGGGTTTCAATCAGCGTCTCAAGATTAAGGGTGTGATTTTGGAGTTCCTGGGTGAGTTTCTTATTTCTTTGAATCAGGTTATATACTTTACAAGCATCGTGAATTTCAATCTTAAGCAATTCTGTATTCCAGGGTTTGGAAAGATATTTGTAGACTTGGCCCCGATTAATGGCCCGAATGACCACATCAATGTCGGCGTAGCCAGTTAACAGAATTCGAATCGTATCCGGATACAATTGTTTAACCTGCTCTAAAAATTCTACACCGGTCGGTCCTGGCATCCACTGATCGCAGATAATAATATCAATTTGATGCTTTTCGAGCAGTTTCAAACCGGTGGCGGCATTTTGAGCAGTAAATATAATTAACTCATCCTTTAAAATCTGTCCTAACGACCATAAAATCTCCTGTTCGTCATCGATAATTAAAATGGAATTCATGCGACCTCCTCGGTATTTTGTACTGGCAGGGTGATTCTAAATATACTCCCCCGCCCCTCGGTGCTTTTTACCTGGATTGAACCGTGATGTTTTTCAATAATCCTTTGACAAATACCAAGTCCGAGTCCCATTCCCTGACCCGCGGCTTTTGTTGTAAAAAAGGGGTCAAAAATTTTATGAAGAATCTGGTGCGGAATTCCATTTCCATTATCTTCGATTTCGATAATAATTTTATTATGTTCCTGGCACGTACGGATGATAATGTGACCATTTTTTTCAATCGATTGAATGGCGTTGTTAATTAAATTGATGAATACCTGACTCAACAGATCAGCGAAACAGCGGATTTTTTCCAGTTTCCCGTATGCTTTGATAATTTTAATCCCCCCGCGATATTGTGGCTCTAAAATTTGTAACGCGGCTTCAATACAATTGTGAGGATCCTCCCATTTCAATTCCGATTTATCAAAGCGTGTAAAATTCTTTAGGCTGCCAATGATTCCCTGGATTCGTTCTAAACCGACATTGTTTCGTTCAATCGCATCCTGGATTAATTGCACCCGACTGGTCAGGTCTACCTCTTGACTATGCTTTTCTAATCGCTGAATGAATGTGTGTGTGTTGCTTGAATCCGTTTTAGAGAGTATTAACTGGTTTAATAAGTTAAGCGTGGTAATAATATGTTCTAAATTTTTTTTTATGAGAAACATGTTATTTGAAACATAAGCCACTGGATTATTAATCTCATGCGTGATGCTGGCCGATAATTGACCCAAGGCGGCCATTTTGGTGGATTGAAACAGTTGGAATTCCAGTTCCTGTTGCTTTTTTAACATCTGTTCCAGCTTCAGCGTGCGTTCAGAAACTTTGCGCTCTAATAACTGGGTCAATTTTTTGATATCTTTAACCCGCCACTGATACACCCCATAAACGAGTGCCAGCAGTCCAATGAATGCCAGCGTGCGACACCACCAGGTAGCCCACCAGGGGTGAAAAATGATAATATCTACGCTGGCCGGTTGCGGGCTCCAGATGCCATCACTGTTGGCGGCTTTTACCTGAAAACGATAGCTGCCGGGGGCCAGATTCGCATATTGAACCTGGTTTAATGACGTACGCGGCTGCCAGGTTTTGTCCGCCCCAACCAATTGATATTGATAAGTCACTGCGGATTCCTGACGAAGGCTGATGCCGCGATAATGAAAATGAAGCAGGCTTTCCGTGTGATTTAAGCGGGCAATAACCGGATTTTCCAGGGAGCGGGTAGCAACCTGGATTTTTTCAATATGAATCGGTGGGGGGATTGGATTAACGTAGGCAGTATTCGACTTGATACACGAAATACCGGCAATGGTGCCAAACCAGAGATTCCCCGCGTTGTCCAGTAAACAGCTATTGGCGTTGGTTTCTTTATTCGCCAGCCCATCCGGCATTCCAAAATGTTTGATTTGTACCAGTTGATCATTTTCAAACCTGAGACGATCAATTCCGTTGTTCGTGCCAATCCAGAGGTTTTCTTTGTCATCTGGTTGAATGAAATAAACGGTGTTGTCACCCAGGCCCTCTTTCTCGGTAAAATAGCGCCGGGAATGGTCGGGTGCCAGTCGCAAGAGACCGTAATTATTGGTACCAATCCATAAACAATGGTGCCGGTCTTCATAAAAGCTCCAGATACTGGTGGTCCCCAATAGCGGTACAATTTCCCAGGCACTGTTTGCCAGGTCACGGTTATTTTTAATTTTACAAAAACCGGTTTCAGTGCCACACCAGATGGTACTGTCGCTGGCCTCGTATAAGGCATTGATTGAATTATTCGTAATGCCATTTTCAATAGAGAATTGCCTAAGCGGTTGACGGGATTTGTCTGAATCGAGTACCACCACCCCTGAACGGGCGGTACCCAGCCAGATTCTTCCAAAACAGTCTTCACACAGCGTAATAACACCGTTTGAAGGTAGACAATTTGAGGCCGTGAAATGTAAAAATTGATTCTGCTGCGGAGAATATCGAGTTACTCCCCCACTGGAGGCAATCCAGATATAATTCTGCCGATCCTGAATGATTTTCCAGATTTTGTCGTTGATTAATCCATTCTTCCTATTCAAATAGTGAAAACCATTCTTACCCAGGATACTAATACCGTGGCCATTACTGCCAAACCAGAGCTCCCCCTTTTGATCCTGAAAAATCGCGTAAATATTTTCACCCGCCAGTCCGTTGTGGCGATTATATTTAATAAAACCACCTTTAATCAATTTTGAGATGCCATTTCCCCACGTTCCAATCCACAGATTAAATTCTCGATCCTCGTAAATCGTTTGAATATAATTACTGGATAATCCATTGTGAATTGTCATCTGTTGACAGTCAAAATTGTGGCGCGTACTGTCCCAATTCAGTCGAAACAATCCCTGTTCAAAAGAACCAATCCAGATGGTTCCGTCCTTGGTCTCGTAAATTGAATGAATGGGAAAAGATGAATGAGAAGTCAGTTGTCGAAAATTTAGAAGGATTGAATCGGGGGGATTTGAAAAATAAAGGCCACGATTGGTTCCGCACCAAATTTGCCCGGTTTGAGTTTGGCAAATTGTGAAGACATCTTCGGCATCGCCCGCTGGTTTCAGAGTGTAATTGACCACGGAGATGCGATCCGCTTCTTCGATAAAAACGCGACTGATGCCTTTGGGCGTGCCGCACCAGATTGAATTGTCAGCGCTGATAATGAGTGTGCGTAAATATTCACTAAGCAGGCCCTTATCCACAGAGTAATTAACAAATTGCCAGCTTTCACCCTGGCGGCGCATGCGACAGAGTCCTCCTCCGTTAGTAGCCAGCCAGTAGTTCTGATTCGCATCCTGTTTGATGGCAAAGACATAATCCAGACCATTTGCTTGTTGCCCGGAAAAATAAGTTGAATCTGTCAAACAAAATAATCCCCCGCCATTGGTTCCGACCCACAATTTGCCGTTATCATCCTCATAAAGGCAGCGAATGTCATTATTGCTGACAGGAATTTCGATAAAATTTTGACCATCGTAACGACATAAGCCCGCCCGGGTCCCAATCCAGAGATACCCCCGTTGATCCTGAAGCAACGCCGTAATTTGGCTTTGTGGTAAGCCGTGTTCGGTGGTATAATGATGAAAGGGTAATACTTGAGCTTGAAGTGAATTGACACAGATAAACAGTATGAGAATATGAATGAATCGATTTATCATAAGGGTTTAATTCCAGAAATCATTTTCTCGGGCGCATAATGGATTTTAAATACGGACTTAACGCTACATCTGAATGCTGCTATGGGGCTGCTTTTTGATATTTTAACCGGGAGAT
>Ga0180438_10008922_pt1 | contig 12619 bp, 10 predicted proteins | sample SS_ome_12_FD_132455 | JGI IMG/M metagenome (GOLD analysis project Ga0180438, IMG submission 132455) | Hypersaline lake sediment archaeal communities from the Salton Sea, California, USA - SS_3_D_2 metaG | ecosystem: Environmental > Aquatic > Non-marine Saline and Alkaline > Hypersaline >...
CCTCGGCAAACTCCCCTCTCTTCGCCCCACCTCGCGGCGAAGCACTTAGTCCAAAAGGCTTTTGGAATCGGCTACGCGATTCAAAAAGCCTTATCTCTTTCTCGTGTCTGGCCGAACGCAGACGGATTGTCAATCACCGGCAGGGCGGCACGTAACGCCCCGCCCTTTCTGACGGCCGGAAGCTAGTAGCCCCGATGGTCTTCCGGAAACGGTCTTCGAGGCGAGCGGACTTCTTCGGAAGAACGTGCGGGTTGCCCCGGCAACAAGAGGACGGCGTTGACGACGAATCACCCGGAGACATCGCTTGCCGATGCGGAACGGCAAGGTCCGGCCCAAGCAGCACTCCCATGGCCTGCCACCCGCCGTGTGGCAAGAACAGCGGGGGCCACCTTCCCGGAACGCGAAACGACCCCGGTGGTTCCTCAGCCGGATTCCGCCTCGGTTTCCGTCTCAGTCTTCGTCTCGGTTTCGGCCTCGGCCTCCGCCTTGGTCTCCATTTCGATTTGTTTTGGCAGGAGTTGCCGCTTGGGCGGTACGGTCGGCTGTTCGGTCGGCTGCTCTTGCTCGGGGCCGGCCAGCCACTGGGTAAATCCCCGTTGGATGTCCGGGCGAGCGATCAACTCCTCCAGGGGATACTGCTTGGGCTTCAGCCTGGGACGCGCCATGCGCATCAAGCTTTCGTCCCAGCCGATTGGGGAGAACGGCCCGTGGGGGTATTGAGCGACGGTCGCGGCCATCGAGGCCAGGAGGTCGGCGGCATGTCGGGCGTCGTCGCCCTCGACCAGGTATTGGACCAGCAGCGCGGCCTGGCGAGCGTCGTCGGTTGCCAGATCGCTACCGATCCAGCCTCTGGCAGCCGCCTTGGGCGGGGTGTCGCCGGAGATATACTTCGCCAGTCCCTCCTGGACCCAATTGGGCAGCAACTGGCTCTGCCCGCTGGCACGCAACATGGTGTAGAAAGTGCCTACCCGCAACTGGGGCAGATGCCGACGCACCCCGGCCGCTTCGCGGCGACCGAGACGAATGTAGACATCCGATCCGTAGTCATCGACCCGGGGAGGACCGGGACTTCCCGCGGCGCGACGCTGAAGGGGGTGATCGGTGACCATGATTCCGATCGCCTGCTTCCGGAATCTCGGGGGAGGCATTCTCGTTTCGGTCCAATGGGCTCCCAATTGCCGGGCGTCGGCAAAGGCCTTTTCGGCCTGTTGGGCGACCCACTGCCCATCCTCCCTGGTGGTTGTGCAGAAGATGATGAAATGCCGCGTGCGAATATCCCACCCAATCATGCGGCGGGTGGCCTGGAGTATCTCCGGTGGGTCAGGGCGGTTGAGCGCAGTGCCGAGGGAATCTGGCTCGCCGACCGTCTCCGCCGCCGAGATCCCGGCCAGCAGGCCGACGCAGAGGAGGAAACCGCTCACAGCAGCCGTTAGTGCTGATCGTCCCGTCATCGCGTATCGCCTTCCATAATCCACGTGCCGTCCATACTATTCTATCGGCGCGCCAGGAGCGTGTTTAACAACCGCATTCGCGCGGTCGGCGACCGGGAAAGGAGCTTCTGTGCTGGGGATTCGATAGACGCCGGCTACTGCAGGCGCTTGTGCAACACGCTTTGAGGGGTGGCCCCGCGCCGGTGAACCCTCCCGAAGGGCTGGAATACGCGGCAACCCTGTAATCTTCGTATAGTCCCTATATTCCATACAACCGCTACTCTCGTGTTTAATCGGAATAATCATCACATTTTACTCAATTCCCCAGGCGAATGCCCCGATACGAGAATGCAGGTTACGTCCAGTTCCTGGACTCGTGCGCCTGACGAACAGCCGTCAATGCGACCGGAAGACGTCGGCGGTCCATGAAGGGCAGGCATGGAAAGGCTCGGGGGAAACCTGATATGAAACGAACGATACCTGGCTGCAGGACAAGAGGACTCGGCATGGGAACTCACTCCATCAGACCGCAGGCCGCAGCAGTGCTCGTCGCGGCATGGGCCATCGGCCTTCTGCCGGCGGGAGACCGCACGGCTACGCCGGCACACGCCGTGGAGATTCCGGCGGCAACGCTGCGGTTTCTTGATGCGGACGGATCCGCCGTGTCGGAAACGGGCACGCACATTCGCATCAACTCCTCGCACACTTCACCTCGGACGCTGAAATCGCCGCCGAAAGCGGCCGTTCAGGCGGCCCCAGCACCGACGGCGACGCCGGGCAGCGTGACTCGAGGCGCCACCGCGGCATCTCCGGCCCTGCGCGTGCCGCCTTACCGTGCAAGACGGCAGGCCGCCAGCACTGCGCAATCTCGCTTCGGCGGTCCTGCGCTGAAAGCCACCGCGTACCAGAGCATGTTTTCCGGTTCGCCGCCGGTCGGCCGGCCATCGTTCGCCCAGGCGGCGCCGGCGCGAAACACGTCGAGCCCTGTGGTAAAGCCGGAACAGAAGGCCGTCTATGCCGCACCGCTGTTGAAGCCCATCGCGCCGCCGTCGAAGCCAGCCGAGGTGCAACCGTCGGAGTCAACGACGACCTCCTCTGAGTCGTCTTCACCCGCCTGGCTGTTGAGCCAACGCGCCCCGTCGCTGCAAGCGGCCTCGTCTGCCGTCAAACCGCCGGTCGCCGCGCCACCCACAGCCGGGTCGCTAGCAGCCAGTTCGCCGGTCGCCGAGCCCCCGACCGTGATCCCACTCGGGGAACGAATGCCCGCCACCGATAGGCCGATTACCGTTCAGGTCGCCGCGGGGGACAGCCGGTTAGGGCCGTTCGAGGTCATCGACCACGAGGACGAATTGACGGTCGTGTTGCGTCGCAGCAAGTTGCTGCGGACGAAGGTCGACATCTACCGGACGGCAGTCGTCGATCCGGGAGTATGCGACGTGGTGCAGTTCACGCCGCGCGAGGTTTCGGTCATCGGCAAGGGAGAAGGGGCCACGCACGTGACCTTCTGGTTCGCCGACGGCACACACCGCCCAATCACGTACCTGGTCCGCGTCACGCCCGACCCCGATCTGCGCCAACGGCGCGAGGACCGGTATCAGACGCTGGAAGAGGTCCTTGCGGAACTGTTTCCCGAGAGCAAAGTTGAACTGATCGTCGCGGCCGACAAGCTGATCGTGCGGGGCCAGGCTCGGGACGTCGAGGAGGCGGCCCAGATTATGGCCGTGATCCGCACCCAGGGGACCGGCGGCGGTTTTCTGCAGGGGGGGCAAGCGGCCGATCCCTTGCCGGACGAACAAGAAGCCGCGCCGCTGGCGCCCAGCTACGTGATCAATCTGCTGCAGGTGCCGGGGGTGCATCAGGTGGCGCTGCGCGTGAAGATCGCCGAACTGAACCGCTCCGCCGCACGGAGTTTCGGCGTCGATATCGACGCGGCCTTCGACGTCGGTAGCGGACAGATTCTTATCCAGTCGTTGTTGAATCGGGCTGCCGGAAACTCCTCGAGCATCCTCGGCAAGTTCGACAGCGAAACGATCAACTTCGGCATCCATTACCTCGAGCAGCACGGCGTGATCCGCATGCTCAGCGAGCCGACGCTGGTAACCCTGAGCGGCCGGCCGGCCACGTTCGTGGCCGGCGGCGAGTTCGCCGTGCCGACCACGGTTGGAGTGGGGGGAGTCGGAGCGGTGACCACCGATTTCAGGGCCTTCGGTGCCATCATTACCTTCTTGCCCACCGTGATCGACAAAGATCACGTCCGCCTGGAGGTCGCCCCCGAGTTCAGCCAGATCGACAGCGAGCTGTCGACGGATGCCGGGTTTGGCCTCAGCACGCGTGCCGTTACCACCACCGTGGAGATGCGCGAGGGTCAGACATTGGCGATTGCCGGACTGTTGGACGATTCGATGAAGGCCGACACTCAGGGCGATCTGCCGTTTTTGGCCAAGATCCTTGGGGCGCGCGAAGTGAGCCGGAACGAAACGGAACTGATCATTCTGGTGACCCCTGAGTTGGTCCATCCGGTCGAACCGGAAGCGGTGCCGCCGCTGCCGGGATTCGACGTGACCGAGCCGACGAACAAGGAATTCTTCCTCCACGGACATATCGAGGGGCGGCCGACGCACGAGTATCGCAGCACGGTCTGGCCGCGCCTGCAACGTCGTTATAAAGCCGGCGGTCCGGCGATGATTTCCGGACCGTTTGGACACGGAGACTAAAAGGGGCTTAGGATTATGACCATGAAGGCGAGAAAGCTGATCACGTACTGCGTACCGTTTGCCGCCTGCTGGCTGATGCTGGCCGGTTGCTGTGGACCGCACATGACTCACGAGCAGATGCTCGGGCCGGCCTACGATCGGCCGTTCCCGTTGGGCCAGGTGACCGACTCGTTCTGGGAAACCCAGCAAACCAACGGCGAGGCCTCAGACTTCATCTTCTACGATCACGAGTTCGAGGGCGAGACGGACACGTTGACCGACGGCGGAAAGAAGCACCTGCTGCAAGTGGCCATGCGGATGCGGCACGTGCCCTTCCCGGTCGTCGTAGAGCAAGGGCTCCACAATCGCCACCCCGATCTCGACCGGTGGCGCCGCGCCACAGTCGTCAATGAGTTGATGCAACTCGGCGTGGACACGGCCGAAGAACGCGTGGTCGTCGCCCCGGCGATTGCCAGGGGAATCACCGCCTTGGAAGGCGAGGCGGCGTACTACGGTTTACTCGGCACTGGTGACTTCGGTTCCCGCGGCGGAACCGGACGGCGATTCAACGGAACCGGCGGGAATTTCCGATAAGGATCGGGTACGCGATGATCAACCGTTGCCTGCACCGTGTTACCCATCCTGGCAGGATGCGAGGGCTGCTTGCTCTGGGCTGTCTGCTGGCGGTTGCCGCTTGTTCGGGCGGATGTGCCGGAGGAAGAGTCTTCACGGGCGACGGTCCGCCGTCGAAGTTCGACCAGCTGCTGCAGAAGTCGCCCTCAGAAAAAGAGAAGGACCTTCGCCCGAGCGACTATCTCGCCGAACTGGCCAAAGGGAGAAATCTGGAGCGGGCCGCCAAGCACGACGAAGCCCGGAAGATCTACGAGCGTCTCATCGCCGGTTACCCGAATCGCTGCGACGCGTATCACCGCCTGGGCGTCGTGGCCGACCACCAGCGCCGCCACCGTGAAGCCGAGGCCCTCTACACACAGGCCATTCGCCTCAAAGGCAACGATTCGCAGCTGTTCAACGACCTGGGATACTGCCTCTTTTTGCAGGGCAAGCTTCAGAAGGCGGAGAGTTCGCTGTTAAAAGCCGTCGCGCTGCGCCCCTCCGATGCCCGAGCCCGCAATAACTTGGGACTCATCCTCGGCCATCTGGGACGCTATGAAGAGGCCCTGGAACAGTTTCGTCACGGCGGCAGCGAGGGCGACGCCTATTACAACCTGGCGTTTGTGCGGGCGTCGCGGGAGGAAGTGGACGAGGCCAAGGAGTGCTTCCGACTGGCCCTGGCCGCCGATCCCACCCACGAGCGTGCACGCCGCGCCCTGGAAACGTTCAGCCAGTACGAAAACGATCCGGAAGGGCTCGAGCACCTCGACGCGTTCGTGCAAGACGGCGTTCGCTGGGTGCCCTACATCGAAGGCGAAACGGCCGAATCGTCCGCGGCGGTCGAACCGGTCGCACACGAGGTCGACCTCTCCTCGCCCGAGTCCAGCCGGTCGACGCGTCCCGACACGCAATCGCTGCTGAAGCGGGCACGCTCGATGATGTCGCGACGCACGGCTCAGAAGCAGGCAGAATTGTAGCCTCTCCGAGCGTCCGCGAGCCGTTCGGGGCGCATCTTGCCGGGCCTCTGGTTCGTGATCCGGGCTTCTCGCCGACCCCACCGGCCACGAAGAACGCCGAGAAACAAGGCGATTTTCCTTGCACTCCCCGGCAGAAAACCGGACTCGCCTCTGGCCATCGCCCGCCCCCATCGACTAGACTTGAGAGTATCGAGAAGTGACCCGGTCTACCCATCTCTGACATCGAGGAGGAACACGTTCCATGGCGAACTATACAAGACGTCGTTTTCTGGAAGACTCTTTGCTGGCGGCTGCAGCGATCACGGCGGCTCCCACGGGACGTGTCTTCGCGGCGGAAGAGGAATCCGTCCGCAGCGCCAATGACAAGCTGGGCGTGATGGTGGTCGGCTTGAACGGCCGCGGCAAGAGCCACGTCAACGGCCTGATGGGCAAACCGGGCGTCGAAATCACCTACATCTGCGATCCGGACGAAAACGTCGGCAAGGCACAAGCGGAATACGTGGCGAAGAAACAAGGGCGGGCGCCCAAGTTCATCAAGGACATGCGCGAAGGGTTCGACGACAAGGCGTTGGACATCGTCACCATCGCCACGCCCAACCATTGGCACGCCTTGGCATCGATCTGGGCCATGCAGGCCGGCAAAGACGTCTACGTCGAGAAGCCGGTCAGCCACAACGTCAGCGAAGGCCGCCGCGCCGTCGAAACCGCACGCAAGTACAAGCAGATCTGCCAGACGGGAACCCAGTGCCGTTCGTTGGGCGGCTCGATCGACGCGATCAAGTACGTGCACGACGGCAAGATCGGCGAGGTGAAGCTGGCCCGCGGACTGTGCTACAAGCGGCGCGGCTCGATCGGCCCTCCGGGCATTTTCGATCCGCCGAAAGGCGTCGACTACAATCTCTGGCAGGGTCCGGCCTCCGAGCGCCCCATCACCCGGCGCCGGTTCCACTACGACTGGCATTGGCAGTATCACTGGGGCAACGGCGACATGGGCAACCAGGGCCCGCACCAGATGGACCTGGCCCGGTGGGGGCTGCAACTCGACCGGCTGAGCGAACGCGTGATCAGCTACGGCGGCCGGCTGGGATACGAAGACGCCGGCGACGTGGCCAACACGCAGGTGGCCATCCACCAGTTCGGCGACAAGACGCTGGTGTTCGAGGTCCGCGGACTGGAGACCGACGCCTTGCGCGGCGCCAAGATCGGCGTGATCTTCTACGGCTCCGAAGGCTACGTCGTCCTGACCAGCTATACCCACGGCAAGGCATTCGACCTGGACGGCAAGGTGGTCAAGGAATTCAACGGCGGCGGCGACCACTTCGAGAATCTCCTCAAGGCCGTCCGCAGCCGCAACCACGAAGACCTCAACGCCGACATCCTGGAAGGACACCTCTCGGCCGGATTGGCCCACACGGGCACGATCTCCTACCGTCTGGGTGAGGAGATTTCGGTGGCCGATTTGCAGGATGAACTGGCCAAGGTCGCCAGCAACGACGACTCGCTGGAGACGCTGAAGCGGACCGTTGCCCACCTGGAGAAGAACAAGGTCGATCTGGCCCAGACGAAGTTCAGCCTGGGACCCAGCCTGGCGATGGATCCGAAGACCGAGACGTTCGTCGGGAACGAGCGGGCCAACGCGATGCTCACGCGGGACTACCGCAAACCGTTCGTTGTGCCGGGAGCCGGTGAGGTCTAACGAACAAGAAGGTTCAACGGACGGCTCAGGCAAGTCGCCCGGCCCACGACGCAGCCATGCCCGACTTCGCCAACCTCCGAAAGGCCTTCCTCTGCCAAGGGGAACCGGCCCGCGTTCCGCCGTTGGAGTACCACGTCGACGACGCCATCAAGACGCAGTTCCTGGGCCGTCCGGCGGAAACCATGGATGACCAGGCCGAGTTCTTCCTCGGGGCCGGCTACGACTTCGTGCCGATCCTGTTCGGCATTCGGCTGACGCTGGTCCAAAGGGCCGTTCGTGCGTCCGGCTCCGAGGATGAACGAGGCCATATGAAGGCGGCCACGTCTCATTACGCCGCGAATTCAGAGCAGTCCAGCACGCGCCTGTGGGCCGAGCAGCAGGCCGGGTTGATCACCGACGAGGCCTCGCTGGAGCGCTTCGATTGGCCCGATCCCGACGGATACAACTATCACGACGTCGCCCGGCTCGGTGAAATCCTGCCTTCCGAAGCCAAGGTGATTCCGGTCGTCGGCTACATTTTCGCCGCCGCCTGGATGCTGATGGGCTTTGAGCGGTTCTGTCTCGATCTGGCCGAGGGAGGCGGACTGGCGGAGAAAATCGTCCGCAGAATCGGGCAGCTTCATCTTACGGTCGTGGAGAACCTGCTGCAGTTCGATTGCGTCGGGGCCGTCTGCATGCCCGATGATCTGGCCTACACGACCTCGCTGATGGTCCACCCCGATTTCCTCCGCCGGCACGTCTTCCCGTGGCACCGGAAGATCGGACGGATTGTTCGCGGCAAGGAGCTACCGTACTTGTTCCACAGCGACGGCCGTTGCCTGCCGGTGATCGACGACTTGATCGAGTGCGGCTACCATGCGATTCATCCGTGCGAACCGGCCAGCATGGACATCGTGGAGTTGAAGCGGCGGTACGGCGGTCGGCTCTGCCTGTGCGGCAACATCAACCTCGACTCGACGCTCACCCGCGGCACGCCGGAGGACGTCGAGGAGGAAGTGAAGCTGCGGATCCGCACGATTGGCCGCGGCGGCGGATACTGCTGCGGATCCTCCAATTCGGTCACCGAATACGTGCCGTACGACAACTACGTGGCCATGCTCGACGCCACGAAGAAGCACGGAACCTATCCCCTATAAAGCCGCGACCGGCACCCCTATCAAGCCGCGACCGGCGGTCGCGCCGAACAAACAACGACGCAGTGGATCCCGACAGTCGAATTCGCCAGAATTCGGCCCTTCTCGTCGCGCCGCCAAAGTCTGGCGACTTCGGCTACGGGGCAAGAATCGCACAGATAATAATGTGAAATCCCACGCCTCGGGCGGGCGAATCGTTGTCTTTCGGCCCCGTCTCGCCGCTGCCGTAGAAGCCGAACAGGGGGGCCTTGCCGATGGCGCCCTTGATCAATGCCAACTCCTGATCGACGGCGCCGCCCATTTGACCCCGCCGACCGCCGCAGTCGAACGCCAGCACCAAGGCGGCCGCGTCCTTGGCGCCGCCCAGTGCTTGTGCTGCAGCCTCTCCGGCCACGGCAATCACGCGGTCCTTCTGGTCGCCCGGGGCGTTCTTGGCCGCAAAACCGCACTTGAAGTTGCCTGCCAACAACAGCCCAAGGTTGTGGTCGGGGAAGACTTTGCCTTGGTAATAGAGCAGATCGCCTTTGGCGGCGCCGCCGGCGACGGGAAACTTCTCGCCCAGCACGCTCCTGACGCCGCTGACCAGCTTGTCGTTGGCGGGAACGTGGCAGGCGCCAAACAGCAGGGCCACTTTTCCAGACTTTTCGGGAATGCCCGCCTTTTTGAGCGCCTCACCGATCTTCTGGCCGCACGCCTCGTGGCCGCCTTCCAGATCGGCCATAGCCGGGATCGCTTGAATGTCACCGCCGAGGGCCAGCACCCCCACGGTGCCCGTGTTGCTGTCTTGCGTGATCGGGGCGTAGGCGGAACAACCGTAGACGATCGAGGCGTCGAAGACCGAGGCCACGCCCGCAAGCATCTGCTCTTTCCCCGGGATGCCCTTGCCCACGCTGTCGAACACCAATACGACCTTGGCGGCCTCGGTTCCGAGCGACGCTTTGGCTCGGGCGGCCGCCTCGGCGCCGGCTTTCTGCGGGTCCTGCAATTCGGAATGGCCGTTGCCGACAAGCAATGCCTCGGCATGCACCGCGCCAGCCATCATCGCCACGGCGGCAACCAAGGCCGCACACGTTAGAACGTTCCAGAACATAGTACGCGGTCGGCTCATCAAATCATCTCCTTCCAGTGCGGTATCGACTGACGGGCTGAACATTCGCATCGCCCCACGGCGTCAAACCAACATCATAGTCAAGGCTCTCAGGCAACGCAAATTCCGCGTTAAGAACACAAATCGGGGGTGCAAGAATCGGGGCCCTCAGGTAAGCTATGGTTCAACAAAGCCCCTTTTCAGTCGCGGGGAACGCCGGTCGTGCGGACGCTCCGCGCTGGCACGAGAATAGCGGAGGTGGAATATGTCGAAACTTCAAAGGGGAGACTCGGCCCCGGATCTGACCGTCGCCGACCATGCCGGCCGGTCCGTGCGGCTGAGCGAGTTCTGGACCGGGCAGCCGCTGGTGCTGATGTTTCTGCGGCACCTCGGCTGACCGTGCATGCGGGGGCACGTGGTCGACGTGCATCGAGATTATCCACGGATGAAACAAGCCGGCGGGGAACTGCTCCTGGTCACCATGGGCACGCCCGAACAGGCGGCCGAGTTTCGCGCGGGGATCAAGTCCGAACTGACGTTTGCGGCCGACCCGCAGCGAGAAGTATTCAGGGCCTATGGTCTCCAACAAGGCACGGCCAAGCAGGTCATCGGGCCCAAGGTATGGGCGTCGTTGTTTAAGGGCCTGGTGCGGGCTGGGGCAGGAAAGCCGATCGGCGACATTTGGCAGATGCCTGGCGCGTTCGTGATCGATCGCGGGGGAGTCATCCGCTACGCCCATTACCCGAGCAATCAAGCCGAACATCCCTCGCACGACGAAATCGTTTCCGTGCTTCAGTCGCTGCGCTGACGATCTGCTTTCCCGTAAACGACACTTCGTCCTTCGACATTCCTTCTTCGATATTCGTTATTCCCAGCATGCCTACCGGCTCTGCAAGTAGTCATGCCCGTTGCGTTTCGCAACGTTCCACGACAACCTCCCACGCGTCCCGCGATATCTCTTCCGTGTGGATTTCCACGTCGAGAAACTGCCGGATCACCTCGATGTTGGTGCGCGTATGATCCGACGGCGCCAGCGTGAGAAACTTCCCCCCACCGGCCAACGCCATGGGAAGGAGCAGTTGATCGGCCAGACGTTCGCCGACCGGCACGCCGGCTTTCAGGTAACGCTTCGCCTCCTTCACGACGCCGGCGGCAACACGCTCGGCCGGAACGCCCTTTTGGCCGAAGCCGGTGAAGATTTCGGTCAGTTGCTCGCTCTGCACCTCGATCATCACACAATTGCCGGGCCCCGCGGCGTCGACGCTCTCCGCGCGCACGGCGTCGGCGTCCAGAGACATCCGCCGCCTGACGACGTCCACCTCACGCTCGGCAATGTGCCGCGGTAGCCGCGAGACGATCGCTCGGGCAGTGCAATGCAGGATTTCGCCACGCTCAGGCAAATCGATTCGGTGAAGTGCCGGTCGCGGGCGAATCTCTACGGAAAAAGCGCCGCCGCCGGCCGGATAGAACCCCGGCCGCTTCAGCGTGGCCTTGATCTCCGGTCCCATGCGATGCAGCAGCGGCAGGAAGACCTTCTGCAGGAAATCGAACGGCGGCGCCCAGGGATTGTGGGTCCCACCTTCGAGGGTGAGTTTCGAGGGTCCGTCGGCGATGATCAGCGCGGGCAGGACCGTCTGCAGCACCAGTGTGGCGCTCCCGGCGGTGCCGACGGCGAAGCGGTATGGTCCGGGCCGAATGCCGCCGGGGACGAACGTGAGGCTTTGGGAGCCCGACGCCGCCTCGTCGACCGACGCCTGGCCTACGTCGGCAGCCGCACGCACCGCGGTGAGATGCTGCTGCCGCAGCCCCGGCTTGCGGCGACGCGCGCGGATCCGCTCGATCCGAAACGGCTTGCCGGTCACCAGTGACAAGCTGAGCGAGCTGCGCAACACTTGCCCGCCCCCTTCGCCGGCGGAGCCGTCGATCGTGATCGTTTGGGAACTGCTCATCGGGGCGTCCATACCTCGGGGCCGTTGTTATTGTGTGCAGAAACCGGCATCGACCCAGGCAGCGTAGCTGGCATAGGCGCCCTCGCCACCGGTGGCCAGCGTCAACTTTTTGGTGCCCGGCGGAATCTCGATGCTCAGCCACACGGCCTGCTGCCGATCGCTCAGGGGTCCGCCGGTCCAGACCACCTCGTCGTCGAGTTGCACGCGGAACGGGCCGGCCTGGTCTTCGCAGCATCCCACCGCCGCTACGAAACGCTTGTAGGAAGACTCCACGGGAAAACTGACGCGGCTGTCCTGAATCATGCCGTAGCCGTCTCGAAACGGCTGGTCGAGAAACTTCAGCGGGCGAGACCGGCCGCCAAGCTTGACCCAGCCGTTCGCCGCCGGCAGGGCTTTCTCTCTTGGTGCATCTACGTCGATCGGCTTCAGCGAGGTCAGCCGCACGTCGGGCATCAGCGGTTGTCCGTCCGGCGGGAGACCCGCGATGGCCGAATGGAGCTTGCCATGACGCCACTGCAGGCCGTCTCCATTCTCGTCAATCACCATGCTCAGTTCGAGTTCCACGTTCTGTCCGTGGTACTGCTTGAGATCCCAGCGAAGAATCAGTCCGTGGTCGACGAGGAACGGATACTTGCGATACTGGTAGCTGTTCCTCTTGCGCCACTCGGTGATGAATTCTGCGGTGATTGGCTCGACGAGCGCGCCGCCAACACGCAATTCGATTTCCGCGGCCTCGGCCACTTCGGCCGGCGCGACGTTCAATTCGAGCAGATCGTTGGCCCGGGAAACGGGCGAGACGGTTCGCCGCAGCACGACGGGTTGGTCGCCCCGGGCATGAATCACGGGCACCCAGCGGTCCAGGGCTTCGTCCCACTTGGCCGAGAGGTTCAGCCGGCCGGCCACTTGGGCATCCGGCGTCCACATCTGCCATCCCGGCACGAAACGCCGCCGCAGTTGGTCACGCTCGACGTCCTGCGGTTCCACCGTGACCGTCGGCAGCAGCCAGTCGACTTCGTCGCGGACGTCGAAGGGGTCGGCTCCC
>Ga0180438_10008924_pt1 | contig 12617 bp, 17 predicted proteins | sample SS_ome_12_FD_132455 | JGI IMG/M metagenome (GOLD analysis project Ga0180438, IMG submission 132455) | Hypersaline lake sediment archaeal communities from the Salton Sea, California, USA - SS_3_D_2 metaG | ecosystem: Environmental > Aquatic > Non-marine Saline and Alkaline > Hypersaline >...
AACAATCTGGGGGAGACCGCGTGTGAACTGGAGAAGTATGCGGAGGCCAGCGCCTGCTTCAGCGAGGCCCTCAGGATTGCCTCAGAGACCCAGACACTGGTGATACTGCTCAAGACCCTGGTCAACATGGCCGTCCTCTTTGAAAGACAGGGGCAGAGGGACTGGGCGGCGGCGCTGCTGGGCCTGGCGCGTCGGCATCCTGCCTGTGAACAAGCGGATCAGGAAAAAGCCCAGCATTTGTTGGATCAGATGGAGCTGGTCCCGCCGGACGGTGAGGCCAGGCCTGTGGACGCCGTTGTTGCCGAGGTACTCGCGGAACTCTCTGCCAAGTACCCCGATTTGAACCCCTAGCCTTTCCCCAACCCAGCTCCTGTCTGTCGTTCACAGCCTACGACGATCCCTAATGTTCCGCCTCAGCCTCTAGCCCCTCTCGATCTAGTAACACGATGCGCTGCCGATGCATGCGCACCAATCCGGCGTCGGCAAAGGCCCGCAGCGTGCGCCCTACCGTGTCCCGGACCGTGCCCAGATGAGCAGCGATCTCCTCCTGTGTCCAGCGGCGGGTTACCCCGCCCACATCGGCGTGTTCCAGCAGGAACCGCGCCAGTCGTCCCCGTACCGTGTGCAGCGAGAGGTCCTCCACCAGATCGGTCAAGTGATTCAGTCGCGTGGCAAAGTCCCGCAAGATCGCGAGCGCTAACTCAGCGCACTCACCGACCAGACGCAGAAAGTCTGCGCTAGTCATGATGTAGAGAGTAACCGGGGTGACGGCCTCGACGGTAGCGTGATTGACACCGCCAGATTCAAACGGGGGTACCGCGTTGAAGGTAGAGCCCGGTCCCAGCCGTGTCAGCACCTGCTCACGCCCTGCAGCGGAGAGGCGATAGACACGCACCTGCCCCTCCAAGACGAAATAAACCGCTTCGCAGGGATCGCCCTCGAACATAACGACCTCACCCGCCGCGTAGGTGCGGGCATAAGCTACGCGGGCCATGCGGGCCAGTGCCTCATCGGAGAGGTCAGCGAAAAGAGATATCCGGCGCAGGGCCTGAGTCGTGAGTTCTTTCACAAAGCCATTGTAACCAAAAGCCTGGGCGCGTCAAGGTGCGCTGCCCCATCCAACATCACCAGGACCCAAGCCGGAGACCGCCGTGCCGTGCGCCCCTGCGTCTTGCGGCAACGGGACTTCCGCTGTATACTTCCCACCGGAGGCAGACGCGTTGCTTGACATCCAAGAATATACCTGTTATAATCACTTTAATTTAAGAGACACTATAAATAATCGTATGTCCTCTATAGACTCGCTGTGCGCAGAACTTAAAGCTCGAGGCCGCCGGGTAACACCCCAACGTCGAGCTATCATCCGCGTCCTGTTCAACGGTAGCGCACACATCACTGCCGAGCAGGTCTACACGCAAGTGCGGAATGTGATGCCAGACTTGTCCCCTGCCACGGTCTATAACACCCTGCGCGAGCTATCGGAGATGGGCATGCTGTTGGAGCTAGACCTGGGGTTGGGGGAGCGACGCTACGACATCGTCACGACAGACCACGCACACCTAGTCTGTCTGGAGTGTGGGCATATCGAGGACGTGCCCTATGATCCCAATGCACTGGAGCTTCCGCCCGAGCACACTCACGGGTTTGAAGTGGTAGACCACAGAGTTACCTTTCGCGGCTACTGCCCCAACTGCGCTGCCCTCAAGGGCAGGGAAAACTGAAGTGGGGTGCATATCACATCTCTCAGGAGGAAACGACATGGACAAGTGGGAATGCCTGGTATGTGGATACATCTACGACCCAGAGGCGGGCGACCCCGATGCTGGCATCGAGCCTGGGACGGCCTTCGAGGCCCTGCCAGACGACTGGGTCTGCCCCGACTGCGGTGCAGGCAAAGACATGTTTGAGAAACTATAGAGACCGTGTGGATGCAGTGTGTGGGATAGGCTTTCCAGCTTGCCTATGCGGCGGATTGAAAAGCCTGCCCCACCCTCGCATCGCAACTTGAGCAAGCGAATGAAGCATATCATCGTTGGCAACGGCGTCGCGGGCGTCACGGCAGCTCAGAGCATCATCCGAGCCGATCCCACGGCCAAAGTACACGTCTTTGGCGAGGAGCCCTATCCCTATTACCGTCGCCCCCTGCTGTGGGAGTTCATCGCCGGTCAGATCGAGCAGGACGAACTCTACTTTCGACCAGCCGATTGGTACGCCGAGCGCGGTATCCACCTGCACATGGGGATCAGAGCGACGGCGCTTGTCCCCTTAGAACATCGCCTGACCCTATCAGACGGGACGATGATGACGTATGACCGATTGCTGCTGGCAACAGGTGGCCGACCTCTTGTGCCCCCGTGTGAGGGAACGGACAAGCAAGGCGTCTTTACCTTGCGCACGCTGGAGGACGCGCTGGCGATCAAGGCATACGCACAAAGGGTCTCCACAGCAGTGGTCATCGGAGGAGGACTGCTGGGACTGGAAACAGCGCGAGCATTGCGCACTGCCGGTCTGGACGTGACGGTTGTCGAGTTCGTCCCCTACCTGCTGCCGCGCCAACTGGATGCCGAGGGGGCGCAGGTCCTGGAATCCCTGCTGGAAGCACAGGGACTGCGGATCATCACGGGCGGCGTAACAAAGGCCGTACGCGGGAATGAGCGTGCTGACTGCGTCTGGCTTCAAGATGACCGTGTGGTGCCAGGAGAGCTAGTGATCTTTTCAACTGGCATCCGGCCGGAGGTTACGCTGGCCCAGGCGGCGGGGCTACAAGTCAATCGCGGCATCACGGTAGATGAGCAGCTACAGACAAGCGCGGAGAATGTCCTCGCCGCGGGGGACGCCGCCGAGTTCGAGGGACGGGTCTATGGGATCATCCCGCCCGCCATCGAGCAGGCGAGGGTTGCAGCAGCCAACATGGTCGCGCCTGGAAGTGCCACCTACACTGGCACGCTGCCCGCCACCACGCTCAAGGTCGCCGGTGCGGAGTTGACCTCGCTGGGCGAATCCACCGTCGATACAGATGAGACCGTCCAATTGCGGCACACGGATTTCGCAGCCGGGCATTACCGCAAGCTCGTTCTGCGCGAGGGGCGCATCGTGGGCGCAATCCTGCTCAACGACAAAGAGCGCGTGAGGCCCATCACCCAGCTCATCGAGCAGGGTGTGGACATCTCAGCCAACGCTGCTCATCTGTTGGACGACAACTTTGACTTGAGATCACTGCTACAAGCCAGGTAGGAACGGGCCAATCCAAAAGACCATATTTGCCGAGGAGGTATGTCGAAATGCAGAAAATGACTAAGGACAATCTCGAGACCGCGTTCGCTGGCGAGAGCCAGGCGCATATAAAGTACCTGATCTTTGCCAATAAAGCAGAGAAGGAAGGTTTCGCCAACGTGGCCCGCCTGTTCCGGGCCACCTCCTACGCCGAGCAAGTACACGCCACCAGCCACTTCAGGACGTTGAAGGGCGTGGGCAAGACGGCGGACAACCTGGGCGTCGCCATCGGCGGCGAGACCTACGAAGTGGAGGAGATGTATCCTGCCTTCATAGCCGTGGCCAAAGAACAGGCGGAGAAAGCCGCCGTCCGGTCTAACGAGTGGGCGATGGAGGCGGAGAAAGTGCATGCCGCCCTGTACGGCAGGGCCAAGTCCGCGGTGGAGGAAGGGAACGACACGGATATCGGATCGGTCTACGTCTGCTCCGTCTGCGGCTGGACTGGAGAGGGCGACCCTCCGGACGAGTGCCCCTTGTGCAAGGCCAAGAAGGAGAAATTCGTCACCTTCTAGCCAGTCACTGGCCTGGATGACCGGTGGGGCACTGAGATAGCCACACTGGCTTTCGGTCACTATTCAGATAAGGAGAAAGATCTATGGCCAAAGAAACAGATTCCTGTGTACAGGCAGCGGCAGGGCCCCTGATGGCAGAACCAGTTGCTGCCGAAAGTGTGCCACCAAAGGAGAAAGTCAAGATGGCAATAGCGCGTGTGGGCAAAGAAGCCCCCGACTTTGAAGCCTCAGCCTATATCTCTGGCGAGGGCTTTAAGAATGTGAGGTTATCAGACTATCGAGGTCAATGGGTGGTGCTCTGCTTCTACCCCGGCGACTTTACCTTCGTCTGACCGACGGAGCTGTCGGCAGTTGCCGTCAAGTACCCAAAGTTCAGGGAACTGGGCGCAGAAGTCCTCGCCATGAGCACAGATAGCCGCTTCACTCACAAGATCTGGAACGAGGTAGAGTTGTCCAAAATGGTGGAAGGCGGCATCCCCTTCCCTATGCTCTCGGATGGGGGTGGGCGTATCGGTAAGGTATACGGGGTATACGATGAGGCAGCGGGCGTGGACATCCGCGGCCGCTTCCTGATCGACCCCGACGGAGTCATCCAGGCTATGGAGGTGCTCACCCCGCCTGTAGGCCGCAATCCGGACGAGTTGATCCGTCAGGTCCAGGCCTTCCAGCACGTACGGGCGACTGGCGGTGCGGAAGCGACCCCCTCCGGCTGGACACCCGGCAAGGCCACCCTCAAGGTTGGTCCACACCTGGTGGGCAAGGTGTGGGAAGTCTGGAAGCCAGGGGACGAATCCTAGCCGAGCGCGGAGCCAGTGGAGAACCTCCAATCCTCCTTCGAGCGAGAGACCACCATCAACGAGGTCTACTACCCGCAGTTCATTCGTGAGGCGGAAGAGGAGGGAGATCAGGCAGCGGCGCTGACCTTCAGCCAGGCACCTGACGTCGAGGAGGGCCACGCCGCACTGTACAAGCGGGCATTGAGCGCCATGCTGCGCGACGAGACCCACGACTACTGCATGTGCCAGGTATGCGGGTACGTCGCCGAAAGACAAGCGCCCGACCAGTGCCCAATCTGCAACGCCAGCCGGGAGAAGTTCCGCCTGGTATTGTGATGAAAGGGATCAGGTGAAAGGAGATGAGTATGGAATTGGCAGGCAAACGTGTCGCTATTCTGGCCGAGGACTTGTATCAAGAACTCGAACTGTGGTACCCGCTCCTGCGACTGCGGGAGGCTGGTGCCGAGGTCGTCGTCGTCGGCATGCCTGGCGCGCAGGAATACCACAGCAAACACGGGTATCCGGTGGAAGTGGACGCCACGGCCAACGCGGTATCGGCCGACGACTTTGATGCCGTCATCATACCTGGTGGCTATGCGCCTGACCGGATGCGCCGCCATCAGCCTATGCTCAATCTAGTCAAGGGCGTGTTCGAGCGCGGCGGCATCGTGGCTGCCATCTGCCATGCCGCGTGGGTGCCGATTTCCGCGGGCGTCATGAAAGACAAGCGGGCCACCTGCGTCTCGGCGATCAAAGACGACGTGGTCAACGCTGGAGCAACGTATGTTGATGCGGAAGTGGTACAGGATGGTAATCTAATCACCTCGCGTGTGCCCAGCGACCTACCCGCCTTCTGCCGCACGATTATCGCAGCGCTCAAGTGAAAGGAATAGTCGCGGGAAGATTCTGCCCGGACAAGCAGAATAAATCAGAACCAGGAGGTAATTCAGATGAAGTTTGGAGATAGAATTCAACAGGCAGACTGGAAGAAGGAGAAACATGTACCGGCCATCGAGTGCCCGGACGAGGTCAAGGCAGGCGAACCATTTGAGGTGAAAGTTGGCCTAGGGAAGGAGATTGCCCACCCCAACACCACCGAACACCACATCAGCTGGGTCTCGCTCTACTTCCACCCGGAGGGCGACAAGTTCACCTACGATGTGGGCCACTTTGAGTTCAACGCTCACGGCGAGTCAGTTGCTGGCCCGAACCAAGGCCCCGTCTACACGCATCACTCGGTGACCACATCGCTGAAGGTTGAGAAATCCGGCACGCTCTACGCCGTGGCTATGTGCAACATCCACGGGCTGTGGGAGAACAGCAAAGAGATCAAGGTTAGCGCGGAATGAATCGACAAAGTGGCGCTCGCGGGGTGGACACGGTTGTGTGCCCTGTGGGCCCACTGCCGTAGGCGGAGGTAGGAAGACTGACATGTCAGAGACACCCTCCTTCTCAATGACCTTGTGGGGTGTGCGAGGTGGGTATCCCAAGCCTGGGCCGACGACGAACAAATTCGGTGGCAACACCACTTGTCTGGAAGTCCGGGCTGGTAGCCACTTGATCATCTTCGACGCCGGAACGGGCATCATCGGTCTGGGTGAAGCGCTGGTCGCCCAACACCAGACCGATGGAAAGCCCATCGTGGCCAGCCTTCTCTTCACGCATACGCACCACGACCACACCCAAGGCTTCCCCTTCTTCATGCCGTCGCACCTAGGGAGCAGCATTCTGCACATCTTTGGGCCTAGGTTATTGCACGAAGACCTGGAGGCCGTCCTGGCTCGCGCGATGCTGCCCCCAGTCCACCCCGTGCGCCTAGACCAACTGAGCGCCATGCGGATCATCCGCAACATATCCGATAATGAGGTGATCGTTTTCGACGATCCCGACGCACCACCACAGGTGTGTAATGCCTATCACGAGCGGGAAGAGTGTTCCCCCTGGGAAGTCAGGGTGAGGATCATGCGTGGCTACGCTCACCCACAAGGGGTCTTTCACTATCGCATCGAGATGGGCGACAAGCAACTGGTCTTTGCCACCGATACGGAAGGCTATATCGGTGGAGACAAGCGGCTGATCCAATTCGCCCGCGGGGCCGACGTGTTGATTCACGATGCGGAGTTCACCACGGAAGAATATGTCAAGGGGCCTCCCCCCAGGCAAGGATGGGGGCACAGCACGTGGGAAATGGCCATAGACGTGGCTCAAGCTGCCGGGGTAAAGAGGTTGATTCTCACCCACCACAACGCCCACCACGATGACGCTTTCCTGGAAGATATGGAACGGCAGGCTCAAGCGGTCTTTCCTGGGGCGATGATGGCCCGCGAGGGTCTGACTGTGGAACTATGATGTGAGTCCGAAGAATGGCATCACCGGATCACGAGCGTGCACCGAATGACATCCTGGTGCCGGTTGACAGGCTGGCGAGCTCGTGACTCTGAGCGATCGGCCGGATTACTTTGGTGCCACGGCGAACATCGCCGCGCGGGTAAGCCGCCTATCACGAGGAGACGATTTTGATATGCGATGACTGTGGCGAGGAGATTGCGGAGGAGCCCATCCGCCGTGGCGACAAGGTCTACTGCTGTGACGCGTGTGCCTTTGAGGCCAGTCGCAGCGCCGATTGCGGCGGACGGTCCGACTCAACATTCTCTCAGCCGATCGTTGAACAGGCCTAACTTAGCAGACAGGAGGAGTTGATGGAAAGACAAGCACTGATCGATACGCTCAATGCCGACCTTCGCGATGAGCACGCTTCGGTGATCCGATACCTGATCCACGCCTACCAGGTCGGCGAAGACACGCCACTGGGTGCCCTGCTCCTCTCGATGGCGCGAGAGGAGATGTGGCACATGGACTGGCTGGCCGACGCGATCGGCGAGATGGGAGCAGAGCCGGATATGGCGCCGGGAGTGTATCCACACGACCCGACCTCGAATGGATCGTTGCTCCGCTCATACATTGAGTGGGAAGACGGCCTCGTCAAAGCATATGCCGGACAGGCCGAACGGGTCAGCGACCCCGAAATCAAAAGGATATTGATGCAGCAGAGTCGCGAGTCAGCCATTCACAGCCAACGTTTCGCAAGAGCCCTGGCCAAGCTAGGATCAGAGGCCGAAGAACCGTTGATTCATGAGGATTCGGGCGATTTCTCCCCAGAGATGGCACGCCGACTCCAGGATGAGATGACGGACGAGTACAGGCTCGTGTTGCAGCACCTGCGTCACGCCTTTGTTCTCGAAGGCGACCACCCAGAGCTCAGCGAACTGGAGCTCGTCGCTATGCGCCATATGAAACACCTCTCCCATTTCGCCGAGGAGCTCGCCGAGTCCGGGCACGAGCCTCAGTTCGAACTGCCCGATCTGGATATGAGCCGATCGGCAGAATCGGCCTTACAGTCGGACCTGCAACTGACCGAGGAGGCTCGCGAGAGATTCGCCAACTTGAGCCAGGAACCGGAAATTGCAGAGCACCCAGGGCTCAAGTTGGAAGTCGAAAACATGATCATTCAAGAGGAATTTCTAGCTGCGACGGTTCAGGAATTACAGAAGGAAAGCGCAGTTGACGCAGAGTCACCTGCCGAACCGCAGATTGAGTCGCAGAGCGAGATTCCGGGTCCAACAGGCGATCTCACCATAGGCAGCTTGATGAACGAATAGTCTGATGGACAAAACAGTTGATAAATGACAGGAGGCCAATATGAGCGACCGCCCTCGTCGTGAGCACCGCCCTATACGCCGATCTGCAGCGTGTCTACAAGGGCTCAGGGCGCCAGGAATACAAGCTGGTCAAAAACATCGCCGATGGCGGTATCTTTGAGTCACCGATGCTGGCTCCGAAACAGGGGCTGCTGGTCTCCCAGGGGGCCCATCACCTGGATCTGGCCGTAGGGCAGGATATGGCCACCGCTTATCTGGGACCAGAGGAGATGGATCACCGTTTCCGGGTGCTGGAAAGCCTCGTGCTGCGTATCAAGCAGCCTGGAGCGATCTGTGTACTAGACTAGGCGCGTGTTCATCGACAACCTCGCCCTTTGAGACGGGAATCGAGCACAATACCGCCACGAGAATGAGAGGCTGTTCTTGAACAAGTACTATGGAGACAAACACCGCCCAGGCTGCACCGCCTGATGAAATGCTTATGCAACTCTTATGAAAATCAAGTATTGAACTAACATGCGTTTGGTATAGTTATGCTTACAGTACCAGGCTTGAGTACCAATCTACGAAGGAGGTAGGCAATGGCTGTTTTCACCGCTGCTGAGGGCATTGAAATGGCAATGGAGATCGAAAAGAACGGTGAGACGTTTTATAACGCCGCTGCCGACAAGGCCACTGACCCAGAGGTCACGGCGCTGTTCAAGGATCTGGCCGTTCAGGAACAAGCACACTATCGGGTGTTTCAGAAGATGCTGGGAGGAACTGCCCCGGCTCCTGACCTGCCCGCGACTGAGTATGACCAATATCAAGCCTACGTCCAGGTCGCCCTGGAGAACGCGTTGTTCGCCGGCCCAGATAAGGCTCTGGCCCTGGCTGAGCAGGCCAAGGACCGAGAAACGGCGCTGCGGGCCGCCCTGGGCTTTGAGAAGGACACTATGCTGTTCTTCTACGACCTGCGTGAAATGGTGAGTGAGGGAGACCGACAGGCCATCTCCAACGTTATTCAAGAGGAGAAGAAACACGTGCGTCGGTTGGCCAATATGCTCTAGGGAGCTCACCGATCATGCCCCCCATTAAAATCACTCCCAACATCTACTGGATCGGCGTTAACGATCGCACGACCGACCTATTCGAGGGACTATGGCCCATTACCCAGGAGGGAGTCTCCTACAATGCCTATCTGATCAACGACGAGAAGACAACCATCGTGGACCTAGCCAAGGCGCTGAAGACGGACGAGTTCTTTGATCAAATCGATCAGGTCGCCGATGTCTCTCAGTTGGACTATGTCGTGATCAACCACATGGAGCCGGATCACTCGGGAGCCCTACGCACGCTGCGAAGGATTGCCCCACAGGCTACCATTCTGGGGACCGAAAAGACGCGCACGATGCTCGAATCATTCTACGGCATCACCAAGGGCGTGCAGGTCGTCCAAGATGGCGAGACGCTCTCTTTGGGGCGACACACGCTGAGCTTTGTGTACACGCCCTTTGTCCACTGGCCAGAGACAATGATGACGTACGAGGTTGGTGAGAAGATCCTGTTTTCCTGCGACGCCTTTGGTGGTTATGGCGCTCTTCGGGGCGGCATCTTTGACGACGAATACAGCGACCCCGAGTTCTACGAGCGCGAGGCGCTGCGCTACTATGTCAACATCGTGGCCGTGTTCAGCAAGCCGGTTCTGAACGCGATTGCGAAACTGGCCGATGTGCCGGTCTCTGTCATCGCTCCCTCCCACGGACTGATATGGCGGAGGAACCCAGAGCACATCGTGAACCTGTACAGAAAGTGGGCCGAGTACGCCACTGGCCCGACAGAGGTCGGCATCACATTGATCTATGGCTCGATGTATGGAAACACCGAGGAGATGATGAACGCCGTCGCACACGGTGTCTCCCTAGAGGGCGTGCCACTGACGATTTTCGACGTCAACCATACTCACATCAGCTACATCATGCCCTCCTTATGGACACAACGAGGCGTGATAGTGGGTGCTCCCACATACGAAGGCTCGCTCTTCCCGCCAATGGCCCATGTGTTGGATATGGCGGCTATCAAACGTATTCGCAACAAGAAGGTGGCTCGGTTCGGCAGCTACGGATGGAGTGGAGGGGCACAGCGCCACTTCGAGCGACTCATCGAACCACTGAAGTGGGAACTGACGGACTCCTTTGAGTTCGTCGGTTCTCCCTCGGATGCGGATCTTGGAAAAGGGAAGGAGTTTGGCGCCAAGTTTGCCAGGCTCCTCAAGAACAACTAGCTATTGCTACGCAAGGAGCAACAGGTGGAAGAGACAAAGAATTGGTGGAAGTGCTCTGAGTGCGGTTACACGCTTCAGGCTGGCACACCACCTGAGGTCTGCCCTAGCTGTAAGGAGAAGTGCATCTTCGTCGATGCCACGTGCTACACTCCCGAGTGCGGCGGCCCGGGCAACATTGACCCACAGATCGCGCGAAAATAGCGAACCGCATAGCGCGGACGGGCCAGGAAGGGCTGGCGATATGAGGCCGAAGCAGGTGAGCTGCATTCGGACGTACGGTTGGGCCGGCATCAGGCCTCAAGAGCAATCAAAATCCGACTCGGATGTTGATGTACCACAGTTGGATTGAAAACCCTGGCCCGCCTTCTGAGCTAGCTATCACGACAGGCGGAAGATGTGCATATCCGACAAATAGGAGCAAAGACATGGGCAAGCAGCGCATCTTGGTCGTAGATGACCACGAGCCCTTGCTGACGGCAATCGAGGGTATTCTGGAAGAGGAAGACTACACCGTCTTCACCGCCACAGATGGTATAGAGGCTCTGGAGATCATGGAGGAAACCTACCCCAATCTGATCATAGCGGATATCATGATGCCCCGTATGGACGGATACGCACTCTATGAAGCAATCCGGGCCCGGTCAGAGTGGGTGACTATCCCCTTCATCTTTCTGACTGCCAAAGCGGAGAGAGAGGACAAGCTAAAGGGAAAGGGTATGGGAGCGGAGGATTACCTCACCAAGCCCTTTGACCCCGACGAATTGCTTGTGGCTGTCACCAGCAGGCTTCGGCGCGCCCAAGCCATCCAGGAGGCCACTGATGCACAATTGGAACAACTCAAACGGCAGATCGCCAACGTCCTGGGCCACGAGCTACGCACACCTCTCACCTACGTCCGGGGCTACACCGAGTTGGCGCTCGAAGAGATCCCCACCACCGATGCCCTTCAGGATTTTCTGCTGGGGATCAAAAAGGGCGCCGACCGACTGAACCGATTGGTAGAGGACCTCATGTTGATGGTGCACATAGATACCGGACGATCTGCCCAGGAGTATCATATGCTGGCCAGCGTGCACCATAATCTGGAGGGTGTCCTGAAAACGGCCATTCAACAGCACGTGCAGCAAGCAAAGGAGCACGGCGTAACCCTCGAGTTCAGAAGTGAATCGGATCTGCCTCCATTGCGGATATGCGAGTCATTCCTCATAAACGCCCTGGGCAGGCTGATTGACAACAGCATCAAGTTCTCCCCTGGTGGGGGGAGCACGGTAGCGGTGAGCGCCCGAGTCACCGATGGATGGGTGGAGGTCGCTGTTTCCGACGAAGGCATAGGCATCGCTTCCAAGGAGATCCCCCACCTCTTCGAACGATTTCGGCAGATCAACCGGGATAGAATGGAGCAACAAGGATCTGGTCTGGGATTGGCTCTTGCCCAGGAGCTGGTCCACCTGCACGACGGCGAGATCACCGCGGAGAGTGCGCCGGGAGAGGGCAGTACGTTCACTATTCGATTACCTGTAGTTACAGATTAGTCATAACTGTCAGAAACTCATCGGCAGTCAGCCAGGTGCTGATTGCCGACTACTAAATATACGTAATGGGAGGCAATATGCCGGAGGCAAGAGGCCATGTATCTGGCTCTCGTAACGAACATCACATCGTTTTCTACGGTTTGTCCACCTGCATCTGGTGCAAAAAGACGCGACAATTCCTAGAAGATCATGGGGTGGAGTTCGAATATGTGTACGTGGACAAGCTCCAGGGCCAGGAGCGAGAGGAGGCGGTCGAGCAGATTCGACGCTGGAACTCTGCCGTGTCCTTCCCCACCGTGGTGGTGGACAACAAACAGTGTATAGTGGGATATAAACCTGAGACGATTCAAGGGACGTTGGGACTGTGAGCTATGAGTGAAGAGATCATCATTCCTCCTGAGAGAGTAGATCGTGTATACGAGAGCCTCAACAAGTGGGCCGAGTCCACCGGCTATCACCTCAACCCCGATCAGGAGTTTACTCGGGGATTGGTGGAAGGACTCCTTGTCAATAGGGAGCGATACGGCTACCAGGCCTGCCCCTGTCGGCTAGCGTCGGGCGACAAGGAAAAGGATAAAGACATCATCTGTCCCTGCGAATAC
>Ga0180438_10008927_pt1 | contig 12616 bp, 7 predicted proteins | sample SS_ome_12_FD_132455 | JGI IMG/M metagenome (GOLD analysis project Ga0180438, IMG submission 132455) | Hypersaline lake sediment archaeal communities from the Salton Sea, California, USA - SS_3_D_2 metaG | ecosystem: Environmental > Aquatic > Non-marine Saline and Alkaline > Hypersaline >...
CCCGTAACAATGCTGGGTATACCTGTCAAACTGAGTGACACACCAGGGTCTATCCGCTCTGCAGCGGTTGGTTTTGGAGGAAGTACCAGAAGGATGCTCGCAGAGCTTGGCTATACAAAAGGAGAGATTGAGAAGCTTATCGAGAAAGGGGTAGTGTGAGTGTGAAAGGAATTGCTCTATGTGGATAAAGGAACCTGGTACAGTTACTGAGAGGATTGAATTTTTAGGTCGCCCAGAGCTATGTTCGTATCTCGTGAAAGGTGATCTATATGCCTTGCTCGGTGGAGCAATGGCACATGTCATACCTGATGTACTGACCCAGCTAAATAATCTTGAAGTAGATCTGGAGAGAATCAGGCATCTTGTTATTCTCCATAGCCATTATGATCACCTCGGCATGGCTCCATATCTTGCACGAAAGTGGCCGTGGCTTAAGATTGCTATTAGCAAAGTTGGGGCACGTATCCTAAAAAATCAAAAGGCCCTTAAGGTAATACAGGAGTATAACAACTCGATGGTAAAGCCAGCACATGGTGCCAGCCAGATTGAACCACTCAATTGTGTAAAGGAAGGTTTTCCTATTCATCATATTATTAACGGTGGAATGGAGCTTGACCTTGGAAATAGGGTAAAACTTCAGATTATTGATGTTCCAGGGCATTCTGTGTGCAGTATAGCTGCCTATTTCCCCAGAGAATATGCCCTTCTCCCCTCTGACAGCATTGGGTCCCTGACAGAAGAAAGAATCCTGCCTATGGGCAGTTCGAATTACGATGATTTTCAGAGCAGCATCGAAAAGCTTAGTAACGTTAACGCAGAGATTGTCTGTTTAGAACACTTTGGGGCCCTCACACCATCTGAGGGCATTGAGTTTTGTGAAAGAGTTAAAAAAGAGGCCAAAGACTTTCGAAAATTGATGATAGACACCTACAAAAGAGAGGCGGACGCGGAACGCACAGTTGAGAGACTTGCAAAAGATTTCGATTGTGGATTATCAAAGGCGGGACTTTTACCAGATGAGTTATTAAAAGATATTCTAAAAAGAATGGTGAGGTTTGTTAACCACATATAATAAACACATGGATTCGTTATTTCTGTGTTCTTTTTGTAGGGCTGTCAAAGAGATTCGATACGTACTACTGACTAACTCGTAAAAAGTCTTTTGCGAGCGATTGCGGCCACCTTTGGAAATAGATTCACATAATGCTGAGCGTAAATCTGCCTGAGGCAGATTAAAATCGCCAAACTGTTTAAGGAGCATATGTATGTCTTTTTTTGTCAAATGCCCACAACAAAGGCGCGTTCAGGGGCGTTTCAAAACGGTGCAGATGTACGGAGCAATAGACAACAAGGACATGGTGCTTTGCACCATTTTGAAACGGCCCACTCCTGTGAATGTATAGGGCATTACAAAAAAAGACATACACCTGCTCCTTTCCAGGTCCGTAGGTCGAATTTTTGTAATTGGGCGAAGCATTTCATGAATCCCATCAATGGGCATCATGAGCGAGTACAAGGACTTGTTACGAGACATTCTTTAACACAAGGGGATGACATGGAAGAGAAAACAAAGATTGGTATAATAATTTGCGACCGCTACCGCAGGTGTGCTGGCGGCAAGTGTTTTCGATCATTGCGGAACAGAGAAGGTGCCTTCAGCCGTTACAAGGGTATGGAAGTTGAAGTTGTGGGGTATACTACGTGTGATGGGTGTCCTGGTGCCAATGTTGAATACGCTGTGGATGAAATGATGGGAAACGGAGCGAGTGTGATACATCTTGCTACTGGCCTCATTGTAGGATATCCCCCATGCCCTCATATCACGTATTTTTATGACTTTATTACAACAAAATATGGCCTCGAAGTCGTATATGGCACTCATCCCATACCGCACAAATATCTTACTATGCATGATAAATTAGGAACATGGATTGATCCTATGTGGAAAGAAATCATTCAGCCTACATTAGTTGATGAAAAAACTCGCCTCACCTATGATTAACAAACGAGCGCAGAAATTGAACGGTCAGATAGCCTTCTTCGTCTGTGTCTTTCTCTTTGTTTTCTTTTCCGACTCTTTTACTGACTCGCTCATCGTCTTTAACCTTTTCATTACCAAATAATTAATGGTATTTTTTTGATACTTTCCCTCTTTATTCTTTATTCCTGCCTTGATACCGGTGAGGATCTCGATCCCCTCATCCATATTTTCAATAGCATAGATATGAAATGTGCCTTTTTCTACAGCAGATATAACCTCTTTTTTAAGCATCAAATCGTTTATATTTCTTTTTGGGATAATAACACCTTGTTTCCCGGTGAGCCTTTTGGCCTTACAGACATCAAAAAAACCTTCTATCTTTCTGGTAACTCCACCGATAGGCTGACATTCACCTAATTGGCTTACGGAACCAGTAACAGCAATCCCCTGATACAGAGGCCTATTTGATAAGCAGGAGAGAATCGTAAACAGTTCAGCTGCCGAGGCACTGTCTCCATCAATCATTCCGTAGCTTTGCTCAAATGTAACACTGGCTGAAAGGGCAAGAGGTTTCTCCAAGGCATATTTATTTTTTAGGTAGCTTTCCATAATGAGGACGCCTTTCGTATGAATATTACCGCTCATTTTGGCCTCCCGCTCGATATCAACAACCCCTTCCTTGCCAGGTGTAGCCGTCGCAGTTATCCTTACAGGCCTGCCAAAGGTATAGTCACCTAAATCATAAATGGTTAAACCATTTAACTGGCCTACAACCTTCCCTCGTGTCTGTATATGGAGCGTATCTTCTTGGATCATTTCCTGTAGTTTCGCCTCGATAAGGTTTGATCTCTGCGCTTTTTCATCAATGGCCCTCTCAATATCACTTGATTCAATGAGTTTTTTCCCCCTCTGCGTGGCCCAGAAGTTAGCCTCCACCATTAAATCTTTTATTTCTGGTAATCTAAGTGACATCTTTCGCTGGTTTCCCACCAGCTCAGATGTATATTCTATTATCCTTGCCAGTCCTTTTTTATCAATTTCAAGCAAATCTTCTTCTTCACATACCTTTGCAATATAGAAAAGATAATTATTAATCTGCTTTTTAGCCATTTTAATATTATCATCAAGCTGTGCTTTAACCTTAAACATCTTTTTAAAATCGCTGTCCAACGAATAGAGAAGATGATATATATAAGGATCACCTATCAAGATTACCTTGATATTCAGAGGAATGGCCATAGGTTTTAAGGTCTTTGTTGATATAAATCCTATCTCTTCTGCCAGTTCTTCGATCTTAATCTCCTGGTTTTTAATCGCCCTCTTAAGGGCATTCCAAGACCCAAGACTTCTTAGCAGATCAATGGCCTTGATAATAAGATATCCACCATTTGCTCGATGGAATGCGCCAGGTTTTATCATAGTAAAGTCTGTATAAAGGGTACCAAACTGTGCATGCTTCTCTATCCTTCCAAAAATATTAGGATAGGTAGGATTTGTTTCAATTATAACTGGTGCTCCCTTTACCTTTGAATTGTCAATCAAGACATTTACCTTATATCGTGCAAATGAGGGTTCGGGCTGGGATATAAAAAATGAGCCTTGTTGGATCGGTTGCTTTTGTTTAAAATCTTCTATGTTAAGAATAATGTCATCCTTCATCCCTTTGAAATAATCTACTACCTCTGGCAAATCTCTATATTTTGTCTCAAGCTCTTCTATAAGAAGTCCGACTCGGTAAAGCGCTATCCTTTTATCAAGTTCCTTAATCCGCTCTTTTGATTCTCTATCTAGGTTTCTAATATTTCTTACTGTTTCTTTCATATCGTTCTGCAATTGCTGGCTTACTGTCTGAAGTTTTTTTCTTTCTTTCTCTGGCATGCCAGCAATAGTTTCGTCATCCATAGGTTTGCCATTCTTCGATGGGAGAATCATCATTCCTGCCTGGCTAATATTCAGGACGAACCCTCCCTTGCTTACCTTTTTTTCCAACTGTGAGATTAATTCGTTCCTTTTGGTGTTCAATGTTTTGGTTATAGCTTCCTTTTCTCTATTATAATCCTCACTTTCAAATACATCCTGTATGCTTGTCTTAACCTCTTCAATGAACTCAGATACATCCTTTTTTAATTGTATCCCCATGCCTCTGTTCAGTTTAAGATATTTGGGGGTATCTGGTTCTTGAAAATTATAGACATAGCACCAGTCAAAGGGTGGTGGATCTTTTTTGGCTATTTTCTCAACATATGTTTTTGCAATAAAGGTAAGACCAGTCCTTTCTGGTCCAGCTACATACAAGTTATAGTCATTTCTTGGCATCTTGAGCCCAAATGTAATTCCTTTGATTGCCTTATCTTGGGCTACCAACAATTGCTTCTTTTTATTGATATCTTTTGTAGATTGAACCCCCAGAGAATCTGGATCACACAATGCACGCAGCCCTTTTAGTGGTACTTCTTTCGATGTATTACCCATATCAAACCCTTTCAATATCTTACTGTTATCTGCATTCTGTCCTCATTATCAACCCTTTTTTTTAAATTGCAAGGCAATATTTAGCAATGTCTGGTGATGATTACCTGCAGTCATTGTAATAGAAACAGATACGTCGATAATTTAAGGTGATACGCTACCTGTAGAAATTACATAAACTGTCAGTTATGGAGCTACCATAGTAACAAATTTGTTTGACTTCAATTTTTCTGAATGATACCTTACAAAAAAATGAATGACGATTCATTTTCTTCGTATGCTTTCATGTAAATTTATTATCATCTTAGGCACGTTAGCTCACCTAAAAAGGAGGTTTTTATGCATAGGGTTATCAAAAAGTGTGCGGTTATTGGAGCTGGTGTAATGGGAGCAACCATTGCAGCCCAGTTGGCCAATGTGGGTATCGAGACAACCCTTCTTGATATTGTGCTCCCTGAACTCACAGATAAGGATAAAAAAAAGGGTCTTACCAAGGATAGTAAGGAATTCAGGAATAAGCTGGCACAAAACGGATTAGAAAACACACTGAAGTCAAAGCCTGCATCCTTTTATATACCAGAGTCTTCCAAGCTGATCACAATCGGCAACCTGGAGGACGATATAGGACTGTTAGGTGATGTAGACTGGATTATCGAGGTAGTAGTGGAAAGGCTGGACATCAAAAAAAGCGTTTTTGAAAGCCTCGAAACGGTATTAAAACCTGGAACCATAATCTCTTCCAATACCTCGGGCATATCTGCCAAGGGCATGTGTGAAGACCGCTCAGAAAACTTTCGAAAGAATTTTGCCATTACCCATTTTTTCAACCCCCCACGATACATGAAACTTCTGGAGATTGTACCGGGCCCAGATACACTTCCCGAAGTGATCGAAACCCTTGCTGAAACATGTGAGAAGGTGCTCGGCAAGGGGATTGTATATGCCAAAGATACCCCAAATTTCGTGGCCAATCGTATTGGTATCTATGGAATGCTTTATGTTATCAAGGCCATGATGGACATGGGTTTGACTATTGAAGCTATCGATAAACTTACCGGGCCAGTCATAGGGCATCCTAAGAGTGCGTCCTTCAGGACAGCAGACCTGGTGGGTTTGGACACACTTCTTCATGTAGCGGATAATGTATATCAAGGAGCGCCTGATGATGAGAAACGGGAAACGTTTCAGCCTCCGGATTTTATCAAAAAAATGATCGAGAATAATATGCTCGGTGAAAAGAGCGGCCAGGGTTTTTACAAAAAGGGCAAAGACAGCGAAGGGAACAAGGTAATACTTTCGCTTGATTATACGACTCTTAAATACAGCCCACAAGAAAAGGTAAATATGGCTTCATTGGAGGCAGCAAAAAATATTTCAGGCACCGCTCAAAAAATCAAATCGCTCTACTCTGCTAAAGATGCTGCAGGGCAATTCACTTTTACTACGTTGACGGAAACACTTATCTATTCCGCCAATCGAATTCCAGAAATAGCCGATGATATTGTAAATGTTGACAATGCAATGAGGTGGGGTTTTGCCTGGAAAATGGGTCCGTTTGAGGTCTGGGATACCATTGGGGTAGGCAAATCTGTGGCAAAAATGAAAGAGGCTGGATACCAGATTCCGACCTGGGTTCAGGAAATGCTTGATAGCGGAAAAGAATCTTTCTACAAAAGAGAAGCCGGCAAGCTCTATTTCTATGATCTAACTTCCAAGGATTATAACGAGGTTTCAGTAAAACCAGAGATCATACTTTTGCCATCCCTCAAGGATAGAGAAAAGAAAATAGCAGGAAATAAGGGCGCGAGCCTGATTGACATCGGTGATGGAGTGGCCTGCCTGGAATTCCATGCCAAGATGAATGCTCTGGGTGAGGATATTATCAGCATGATCATGAAATCGGCTGACATTGTGACAAAGGATTTCCAGGGTCTGGTGATTGCCAACCATGCTGATAATTTCTCCGTTGGGGCTAATTTGGTTATGGTTCTGTTCGCAGCCCAAGAAGAGGAGTGGGATGACCTGGAATGGGCTATCAAATATTTACAGGATTCGTTAATGAAGCTGAAATATCTCGACAAACCTGTAGTCGCAGCTCCCGCTGGTATGGCGCTAGGTGGTGGATGCGAGATTTGTATGGCCTCTGATCGCGTTCGCTTTGCAGCAGAGACCTATATGGGCCTCGTCGAGTCTGGCGTGGGTTTAATTCCCGCTGGAGGGGGATGCAAGGAATTGCTTATCCGCAACACAGGAAATCTGTTCGAGGTACAGAAGGGAGGAATTTACCCAAAACAGATTGAATTCATGCCCTTTGTAGCCAGGGCCTTTGAGACCATCGCCATGGCCAAGGTATCTACTTCAGGGCCCGAAGCAATTAAGCTTGGATACCTGAAACCTGATGACAAAATGACAGTCAATAGAGACTATCTGATAGAAGATGCCAAAAAAACGGTTCTGGCAATGAATATGGAGGGCTATATACCCCCAAGGCCTCTTGATGAGATTCGGGTGGCCGGTGAAAATACCTTTGCTATGATTAAACTTGGACTGTGGACCATGCACAAGTCAGGCTATATCACCGAACATGATGTAACCGTCTCTACCAAGGTGGGATATGTTCTGTGTGGAGGGAATGTCCTTGAGTATACCAAGGTGAGTGAGCAATATCTTTTGGATTTAGAGAGAGAGGCATTTTTGAGTTTGTGCGGTGAACCCAAAACTCAGGAAAGAATTCAGCACACACTGAATACAGGCAAGCCACTCAGAAATTAATAAAAACGGTTGAATCGCTCAATATTTGAGTAGCAGAAACGAGACCGCTCAACCGTTTAACCTCTCAAATAATTGACCAACACAAGAGGGAGGAACATACGATGAAAGAGGCCGTAATTGTTGCTGCTTGCAGAACAGCAGTTGGAAAGGCCCCACGAGGAATGCTAAAGGATACACGCCCAGAATATATGGGGACTGCGGTATTAAGCGATTTGATAAAAAGGGCTGGGAATATGGACCCTATGCTTATTGATGATGTAATTATAGGATGCACCTTTCCTGAGGCCACCCAGGGGCTTAACTTAGGTCGCGTTCTTGTCATGTCTCTGGGCTGGCCGGACCGTATTCCAGGAATGACAGTCAATAGATTTTGCTCTTCAGGTCTTCAGGCCATCGCCATTGGTGCGGAAAAAATCATGTGCGGGTATGCTGATGTGGTGATTGCTGGGGGAGTAGAGAACATGAGTCAGATTCCCATGGGCGGGAGCATGATGTATCCTAATCCCGCACTCGTAGACATGAGACCGGGTGCATTTACTGGAATGGGATTAACCGCCGAAAATGTAGCGGAACGATATAATATAGGCCGAGATGAGCAGGATGAGTTCGGTGCTAGAAGCCAGCAGAGGGCTGAGGCCGCCATTAAAGCTGGTTGCTTCAAAACTCAGATTGTTCCCCTGAAGGTCAAAAAGCAAAAGAAATTGCCGAATGGGCATTTTGAGTTTGAAGAGATCATCTTTGATGCAGACGAGGGTGTGCGTCCAGGAACGACAAAGGAGGGTATCTCTAAGATTCGCCCGGCCTTTAAGGCCAATGGAACAGTAACAGCAGGCAATTCTTCACAGACAAGCGATGCAGCAGCAGGCGTAGTACTGATGTCAAAGGAGAAGGCCAAAGAGTTAGGTCTAAAGCCTATGGCCACCTTTCGATACCATGTGGCAGAGGGCTGCCCACCAGAATATATGGGAGTAGGACCTTCCGTAGCGATACCGAAGGTTTTAAAGATCGCTGGGATGAGTCTTGATCAGATGGAGTTGATAGAGTTGAATGAGGCCTTTGCAGCACAGGCCATCTATTGTATCAGAGAGCTGGGCCTCAATGAAGAGATTACCAATGTGAATGGTGGAGCCATTGCATTAGGCCACCCTTTAGGGTGCACCGGAGCAAAATTGACTACCCAACTTATCTATGAAATGCAGGACAGAAAGCTTCGGTGGGGACTGGTCTCTATGTGCATCGGGTTCGGTATGGGCGCCGCTGGCATCTTTGAGATAGAGGATTATTAGTATCTGCTCAAAAGTTTAATGTGTCTTAGGCGCCTTACGGCATAACAAAAAAGACACCCATATCCTAAAGAAAAAGCAATTTGAATTTGAGAAGATTTTGAGCAATTATGATCATTAATTATAAAGGAGTGAAAAAATGGCAGAATTAAAGCTTTTTAAAGGTGGGGAATTTTTAATTACAGACGCCCTGCCAGAGGAAATTTTTACCCCTGAGGATTTTAGCAAGGAGCACAGGCTCATCGGTAAATCAGCAGAGGAATTCGCATTGGGTGAGATTGAACCGCGAAGGGAGGAGCTCGAAGAACTCAACCCAGAACTGATAAAGGTCCTCCTAAGAAAGGCAGGGGAACTCGGCTTCCTTTCAACTGATATACCGGAGATTTATGGGGGTGCAGAACTCGATCATATCAGCTGCGTTCTGGCCGCCGAACGACTTACCCGCGGAATATCCGCATTCGATATATCCTCGGGAGTACAAACAGGGATAGGAAGTCTCCCTATCGTCTTTTTTGGATCTCCGGAGCAAAAGGCAAAATATCTTCCAAAATTGTGTACCGGTGAGGTGATAGGTGCCTTTGCCTTAACAGAGCCCGAACATGGGTCCGATGCACTCACTGCGGAAACGACAGCAGTTCTATCCGAGGATGGTAAATACTACATCTTGAATGGACAGAAGCAGTTTATCACGAATGCAGGATTCGCTGATCTCTTTCTCACCTATGCCCAAATTGATGGAACGCAATTTACGAGCTTTATTGTTGAGAGGGCATGGGATGGGGTCTCAGTAGACGAGGAGGAGAAAAAAATGGGTGTACATGGCAGCTCTACACGATCTGTCATCTTCCAGGATGTCAAGGTGCCGGTTGAAAATATTTTGGGAGAGATAGGTCGCGGCCATGTAGTTGCCCTCAATACCTTGAATATCGGGAGATACAAGTTGGGCCCTGGCACGGTTGGAGGAGCCAAAATTGGTATTGCCGAGGGTGTAAAATATGCCAAAAATAGAGTCCAGTTTGGAAAGCCCCTCTGCGAATTCGGACTTATCAAACATAAGATTGCTGAGATGGTTATAAAAACGTATGTAACCGAGAGCATGGTGTATCGCACCGCTGGTCTTCTCAACATGGCCTTAGAGGGGATAGATCCTACGAAAGAGGACGCCGGCAAGAAGACAGGTGAGGCCCTCAGAAAATATGCCTTAGAGTGTTCAATCAATAAAAATTTCGGCTCGGAGATGCTTGATTATGTGGTAGATGAATGCGTTCAGATAATGGGTGGCTATGGTTATATTCAGGACAATATGGCTGAAAGTGCTTATAGGGATTCCAGAATCAACCGTATCTGGGAAGGAACCAATGAGATCAATCGTCTGTTAATTGTGGACATGCTTATGAAGTCCGCCATGAAGGGAGAGCTCCCTCTTCTTGATGCAGTGAAAGAGTTAATGGGAGAGCTTATGAGCTATCGGCCAGGGATGAGTGAGGAAGATGGTGTTCTTGAAAAAGAGCAAAAAATGGTTGGCCATGCAAAGAAAATGGGGCTTCTGGCTGCTGGTGCGGCAACCCAAAAATATATGGATAAGCTCGCAAACGAGCAGGAGGTCGTTGCATTGATAGCTGATATTATCATTGAGATCTTTGCCATGGAAAGTGCCCTTCTGAGATCGTTAAAAAAAATCAAAAAGGAGGGTGAAGAAAAATCCAAAATACACATTGCTGCTACCCGGGTCTATATTAATGATTCATTTCCGCGGGTGGATATCATGGCAAAACAAATTTTTACTGCTATCTCTGAGGGCGAAGAACTCAAAACCCAGTTAATGGGTCTAAAAAAATTTGCACGTTTCACTCCAATAAATACCATTGCATTAAGGAGAGAGATTGCGGATAGCATTATTCCAGTGGCCCGCTATAACCTGACCAAGATATAAGATTTGTCATTTGTTATTGATATTTTTCAAAAGATTTTTTAGGTTAGTCTTTGACATTGTGAAGGCAAAGGCGTGTCGGTTTTGGGCGAGCTATGAGTGCAGATGGATAATTTCAAGACATGTATTCCACATTTCAGATGGAAAGCTTTCAAAATTTCAAAGACCTTGACACTGTCGGCTATAATATGTTACCAATAATTCGCACCAAGTTTTTTCTTAGATAAACATAAATAGGGGGATAGTCATGGCCAAAGATAAGGATGATATAAAAGATAAAAATGACATCGAAGATGAAGATCTCCTTGATTTTGAATTTGATGAAGATCTTTTAGATGAAGAGGAAGAAGCAAAAGGGAAAGAAGCTGAAAGTGAAGAAGAAATTATAGATCTGGTTGATGTAGTCGAAGAAGGCCATGTACCCGAATCACTGGAAGAAGATATAGAAGGATTGGAAGATCTATTATTGGATGAAGAGGAAGAAGGTGAAGAGGCGATATCTGAAGAGGAGAAAGATGTCGTAGAGGATATGTTACCAGAAGAAGGCGAGATAAAGGAAGAGGTCGATGAATCGGTTGAGGAAGATATAAGCGATGAAGAGACAACTATCATGGAAAAGTCTGCTGAAGGTGTTTTTACAGAGGAAGCAGAACCCTTTCTCGAGGCAGAAGAAGAGATCAAATTAGATGAGGAGCTCGAGGAATTTGAAGAGTTAGCATCTGAAAAAGAGGAAATCGAAGAGGTGCCAGAACCAGTTCTCGAGGCAAAAGAAGAGACCAAACTGGATGAGGAACTTGAAGAGAGAGTCTCTGAACAGGAGACAGAAAGATTAGAAGAGCCATTATTGGAGGAGGTAGCTGAAAAGGAAGAACTTACTGAAGAAGAAGTGGAAGAAGAGGAAATAGCGGAGCTTGAAGAGCCATTGGTGGAGGAGGTAGTTAAAGAGGAAGAACTTGCTGAAGAAAAACTTACTGAAGAAGAAGTGGAAGAAGAGGCAGTAAAAGAGGAACTCCCATCAATCTCAGAAGAAAAGATTGAGGCCATCTTAACAAAGGTAGCAAGCGATGTCATAGAAAAAGTAGCCAGAGAAGTTATACCCGACGTTGCTGAAAAAATTATCAAGGAGGAGATAGATGCGTTAAAAAAGCGTATTATGTCAGAAGATTAATACACATCAATTTTGTTTGAAATACGTGGGCACAAGGGCAAATAACACATAAAATTTTTACAAATGTCATTGTGCCCATTTCATTATTTCTTTCTATTTATTTTACGTTAAAACCGATACAGCAATACAAAGGAGCACTATTTGATGGAAAACAATGTCTTGGCCAAAACCTACAGCCCTAAGGAAGTGGAAGAGAGATGGTATAAGTATTGGGAAGAAAATGATCTATTTAAGGCCAATACAAGATCAGACAAACCCCCGTTTTCAATTGTCATCCCTCCCCCAAATGTCACTGGAAGCCTCCATATGGGCCATGCCCTCAACAATACCCTCCAGGATGTTCTATGCAGATACAAACGAATGAAAGGATACAATGTTCTGTGGCAACCCGGTACAGACCACGCAGGTATTGCTACCCAAAATGTTGTAGAAAAAGACCTTGCCTTAAAAAAAACTGACCGCCATCAAATTGGTCGGGAACGATTCATTGAACTGGTATGGGAGTGGCGGAAAAAGTACGGGGGAATAATTATCAATCAGCTTAAAAGGCTGGGAAGCTCCTGTGACTGGAGCCGAGAGAGGTTTACAATGGATGAGGGCCTTTCTCAGGCTGTGAGAGAGGTCTTTGTGAGTCTGTATGAAGAAAACTTAATTTACCAGGGAGACTATATCATAAACTGGTGCCCTCGGTGCCATACAGCACTGGCTGACCTTGAGGTAGAACATGAAGATACAGATAGCTTCCTCTATTATATTCGGTACCCCTTTGAAAATCAAAAAGGCTCCCTGACTGTAGCCACTACACGGCCTGAAACACTTTTAGGTGATACTGCAGTGGCTGTGAACCCTGAAGATGAGCGGTACAAAAACCTCTCGGGATTGAATGTTCTCTTACCAGTTCTCAACAAACCCATACCGGTTATTTTGGATAAATATGTGGATAAAGAATTTGGTACCGGTGCCCTAAAAATTACTCCAGCGCATGATCTCAATGATTTTGAAATTGGAAATGC
>Ga0180438_10008929_pt1 | contig 12614 bp, 17 predicted proteins | sample SS_ome_12_FD_132455 | JGI IMG/M metagenome (GOLD analysis project Ga0180438, IMG submission 132455) | Hypersaline lake sediment archaeal communities from the Salton Sea, California, USA - SS_3_D_2 metaG | ecosystem: Environmental > Aquatic > Non-marine Saline and Alkaline > Hypersaline >...
GGTGCAAGACGAGTACAAGCGCCTGTACGCCAAAAAGCACGGAGCCCGCAAGAAGCCGTACCGCGGCAAGCGACCTGGCAAGGACGAAGGCCTGCGCAAGTGGTTTGACGAGCAGTGGGTCGATATCAGCCGTCCCAAAAAAGGCGGCGGCTTCGAACCGTGCATGCGCGACGAGGTCGAGCGCGGCTACCCCAAGTGCCTGCCCAAGGCCAAAGCCGAGAAGATGACCAAGGCCGAGCGCGAGCGCGCCGTTCGCCGAAAGCGTCGGGCGCAGCGCAAGGCGGGTCGCCCGACGGGCAAGCGGAAGGGCAAGGCGATCATGGTCGAGACCAACCCGATGATCTCGGGAGGTTACGGTCCGCACAACGCGATGGTTCGGGCTCGCACCGAGGGCGCCGGCATGGTCCGAACCGAGCGAGGCGACAACGCGCGCATGAACGCGCAGTTTTGGCTGGAACAAGCGGACATCGCACTTGGCGAAGAGCTTGGCTGCGGCGCGTTCGGTTGCGCGCTCGTACTGGCCGAGCATCCGGACTGGATCGTCAAGATCACGACAGACCAGACCGACGCGGCAGCGCACGCCCTGATCCTGCAAGACCCCGAGCTACGCGCGATGCCTGGCATCCCAGACGTCCGCGCGGTCTTTGAAGTCTACCCAGGTGTCTACGCGATCGTGCGACCGATCCTGTACCCGCTGGATGACACCGAAGGCCGGAAGTACGGACTCACGGAAGTCGATCACGCGGCTCGCCTGGGACAATTCATGTGGGAGACAGATCTCGCGCCCGCCGAGCTGCGAAAAGAGGTCGAGTCGATCAGGGCCCTGTACCCAGAGTTTGCGGACCGGGCTGAGACGTTTGGCCGGTCGCTCGATGCCATGGCGCAACGCAAGATCTATCCGACCGACCTGGGCGGCTACGGCAACGTGATGCGCGACCGGGACGGCAACTGGGTTGCGGCCGACCTGGGCATCGCCGTCGCGCCCGAGGTCTTCATTCCCACGCTCGACGAGTGGGTGGACCGTCGGTCCGGTCGTGAGGTCATGGCCCAGGCCCTCGGCGAGCCTCTTGGCGAGATCGTCGAGACGACGGTCGCCAACCGTCGTGACGGTCCAGACCAGTACCAGGCGCTGAAGCGCAAGCTCATGCGAGGATGACCATGCCCGCACGCAAGAAGACCTCCCCACCCACGCTTCGCAACGACCTCGACAAACGGATTGCCTACGTCGACAAGACGTTCCCGGTCAACGTCACGGCCGCGACGATGCTTGCGGCCATGAACGCGCTGGGGCTAGAGCACGGGCGCCTGGAGGGCGCGGACGTAAGAGACTTCGACATGATGCTGGCCATGATGACAAAAGCGGCCAACGTCTTCGGCGCGGACGACTACCGCAACTACGTCACGGACGACATGCTTGAAAAACAGTTGGCGATGGACGCCGACGACTTCCGCGACGCCAAGCTCATCTTCGAACGACTCCGCGCGAGATACATCGGAGACAAAGACACGATCATCGACCCGTACCTGCCCTGGGCCGCAAGCCAGCTCAACAAAGCGAGCAAGCAAGCCAGGCGCGCGCTCAAAAAGGCCCGAGCATCGGGGGGAAACTTCGCCGACCCCGATGCCGTGGAGCGCTACGACGACGCGCGTATCGAATACAAAAACATCCGAGCTGGACTGAGCAACACGCTCGGAATGATCGCACGCTGGGCCGATTCAGAGAGCATCGACATCAACCGCTACGACCTTCGACAAGCAGCGGAGGCAGCGGAGATCTGGCTTGAAGACAACCCGCTTCCCGCCGAACCAGGCGAGGTCATCTACCAGTTCGACGACGGCTGGAGCATCCACAGGCTGATGACCGACCAGCAGCTTGAAGACGAAGGCAACACGCTCGGGCACTGTGTCGGCGACTACTGCGATGTCGTGGATTCTGGCGATGTCATCATCTGGTCGCTGCGCGACGCCAAGAGCCGACCGCGCGTCACGATCGAGTGGGATCCGGAGAGCAAGTACATCCGACAGTTCAAGGCCAAGGGAAACTCGATGCCGACGAAGGCGCAGGCGGAGCGCTTTTGGTGCTTTGTGCAGGACGTCATCTACAAGCAGCCGGACCTGCTCGGCAGCGCCACGCTGTACGACAACATCGAGCCCGCCTACGCCTACGGCGAGGCCGGCTACGACATGGACGTGGTCGACGGCAAGTTCCGAGACAACGGCGGCACGACACGGTTCATGCGCGTGACCGACACGTTCAAGGTGTTCCCGACGGGGCGCGAAGTCGAAAGCATCTGGGACGCGGTGTTTTTCAAGGTCGATGCTCAAGACAGCCCGAACGTCTGGACCGTCGATTCATTTGGACATGAGATCTTTCCGTCCGACGACGATGGAGAGCCGATGTTTCCCCGGCAGGCGCAGTACGGCATAGATGAAGAGATCGTCAAATCACCTGTGCCGTTGATGTCGCTTCAGGCGATCAACCCGCCGCTGGAATACTGGCGAGAGGCGCTGGACTTCGGAGACGGTGGACCCGGATACGGCGACGAGTTCGTGGCTACTGCGGAATGGCGCGGTATCGACTTTAGCAAAGCGTCTTGCCAGGGCCAGGTCACCGCCGCGAACCCCAGCCGCAAGACCAGGCGAAAACTTCCGAAGGCCAAAAAGCGCGAGCTGATGCGCGAGCTGACACGTGCCCACGAGCATCAAGTGCAGGGCGGACCACGCGAGCGCACGAAGCTCAACCCTCAGATGGCGGCCCTCAAACGGAAGCTGATGCGATGAACCGACACGCCGGAAGACACACCGAGCGCAACTTCGGGCGCCCCGTCGACCGCGAGACAAGCGACCCGCAGACCTACCACATGCAAGCGCTGACCAACCGCCTCGATATCGCGCCAACACTCAAGGACGCGAGCTACGCCGCCGAGCGCATGAGCGAAGACTTCGCGTCTACCTGGGACACCTTCGTCTATCGCTTTGTTCAAGAGATCCCAGAGCACCAACAAACCTACCATGCACGGCGCGACGTCGGCACCGCCGTGATCACTTCACTGGAAGACCATGAAGACCGCAAGGCCCTCGGTCGGGCCTTGCGCAAGGTGACGGCTAGGTTTCGGTTGCCGTTGTACCTGATCGGTCCAAACGGTTTGACCGTCTACGCTGGCAAGAGCATGCGAGGCATGTACCAACAGACGACCGGCCCGCGACGATGGACACCGAACGAAGAGCAGCTCGCGCTGCTCTTGGCGGCGGAGCCAGTCGCCCCGGCGGCGCGGCTGTGGGACGACGGCATCGAGCTGGGGCCGGTCATGAGCTACGCAAGCGGCGAGCCGCAGATCGTGTTTGCTCCGCGCTTCGAAGGCGAACCCAAAGACATCATCGAGGCGATGGTCGACTACTTTGAGCAAAACGACGTGCGAGCCGTTTACGACAATGCCACGAAGGAACGCATGCAGACCGCCTGGTCGCGGCGCTGGCGCGACTCCGAGCGCGTGACCGCCAACCCAGACCGACAAGCCCTCAAACGAAAGCTGATGCGATGACCCGATACGAAGTAGACAAGCTCGTGATCGACGTTGAACCGGTGAGCGATGACGAGCTAAAGCTGACGGTCAGCGGTCGCATCGGTCGGGCGCCGATGACAGGACACACTGTCCAGCCGCTTTCATGGGACAACGACATCGACGATTGGGACTTCTACGTCGAGCGCGCCGACGGAAAAAAGATGACCAAGCGTCAGCAAGAAAAGCTGCGCGAGGCGCTGCTGATCGCCATGGACATGGAACAGACCAAGCGGGCCGGCGTTCGAAACGTGCGCTGGTCCAAGATCGGCGGTGGACCCTTGGGCGATCCGCCGCCCGAAATGCTCCAGCTGATGCGCGACCAGATGCGCGACCAGATGAACAACACGCAGAGTTTCTACCTGGACGATGAGCCTGAGATCGTAGACAAAGAACTTCGCAAAACCGAATTTGAAATCGCCCAAGAGACGGGCCTACCCCAGCGGGCCGTGGCGGCCATTTTGATGGAAAAGGGTTGGTGACGTAGTGACCCGTCGCAACCGCAAAGATCCGTACCCGACGATCGCCCAGGCCCGAGCGGCGCTGAGCGACGACAACCCGATCGAAATCTTCGAAACCCCGCTGATCGAGGTGCTCGCCGACCAGCAGGCCGTCAAAGCGCTGGTCGCCGAGGAAGGCCAAGCCTGGATCGACGCAGCGGTCATGCTCGACCAGCTCGGGTTTCAGTTGTGGGCCGACGGCACCATTGTGGATGAAGGCCAGGTTTTCGCCGTCTGGAAGGTTCGCGTGCCGGACTACGTGGCAGACGAGATCGCGCTGGTGATCTGGGACAACCCGAAGACGCGCCAGCCAGTTGACTACATGCTCCACAAGTCCACGCGCCACGACGGCTGGCAGCTCACGAGCTACGCGTCTGACGGACTGCCATGGGGGCACAGCGAGATCTACGAGTTCGACGACGCGTTCAAAAGCGGCCCCATGGACGTCGGCCAAAGCGTGGGTGGTGTAGTCCAGGTCGTGATGAAAGACGGCACGGTGCACACGCTGCCAGGGCGCAAGCCGGTGCAGTTCAACCCGCAGCCGTCTTTCAACGACTTGTTGGTGGAGCTTGATCGCGCTCTGACCGGAAAAGAACCCGCGCCAACGGCAAGCGCGAGGACACTGACCGAAGAGCAGATGGTCTTTGAGTCTGGAGCAGGGGTCCTTTACCTGAGCGACGGCGGCTACTCGCGCGTAGCGCTCGACCAAGACACTGGGCGGCTGACTCTCGACCGAGGACTTTCCAGGCCTCGCGTGATCGCGGCATGGTCTGCAACCAATCATTTGCGCTCTCAGATCGAAAATCGCTTACGGAACTGGATTCGTTCACAGGGAGCAGAACCAAGCGACTTGGGTTGGGGGCCGAACCCGTCCGAAAGCGTCGCTAAACTCAAGCGGAGGCTGATGCGATGATCGACACGGTCACCCTGTACCGGGCATCGGATCGAGCGGTAGCGGACCGCTTCTCGTCTTTCTCGCCCGACATCGAGGTCGCCGAGGCCTACCTCGACAATCCAGGTCTTGGTGGTCCGACGGTGTTCAGCTATGACGTCGTTGTGCAGCCGGAACGCGTGCTGAGATTGCACGATGAATCACGAGCGGTTGCCAAGCTGGACGACGCTGTGCAGTGGTCCGCCACCGATGACGAGCGACTCGAAGATCGTTTTGCTCGTGTGTACGAAGCGCTGGAGCAGACGCGCGGGCTGGCTGAAAGACTCAGCGAGGACTACGACTGGATCACCTACGACGACGATTTCCCAAACTGGGAAAACCCAGCGCCAGAAACGTGGGTCAAGCTTTCGGCAGGAAAACTCGTGGGACAAACCATGTACTGCAAAAATCAGGACGAGTACAAAAAGCTCAAGCGGAGGCTGATGCGATGAGCGAGTACCTGTACCACGTCACCTACGACGGGCGCCTCGGCGACATCGAGGCCGAAGGCTTGCAGCCTGGGAAGCCCAGGGCGATCGGCACGCAGATCTACGACACGCATCGCAAGGGAGCGATCTTCGTGACCGAGCCGGACGGGTTGTTGTTTTGGTACGGCCGCGCGGAGCTGTGGGCGCGCGAGCATAGCGAGGACCCCTACGAGGACGGCTTCACGCCGGTCGTGCTACGATTTGACCGTGCCGCCTACATGAAGGACTGTGAGCTGGACGAACCGGGGACCAGAGACGCGGGCTGGTCAGACGCGTACCGCTGCGAGACGGACGTGCACCCCGACGACCTTGAGCTGTGGGACGGCTCGGACTGGGTGTCGTTGGAAAAAGGTGTCGACACGAGCCAGGCCTACGACGAAGACAGCGAAGGTGAAGACACGTGGCTCGTGCTCAAAGATGCACCCTACTACCAGCCGCTGTACCCGAACGAAGAAGCCCAGGCGCTGCCCAACCCCGACTACACCAAGCTCAAGCGGAGGCTGATGTGGTGAAGCCAAACGCCGAGCAATACTGGACCCGCGGGCCGAACGACCCCGTCGAGTTCAACCTCGACGACTTCGTCCCGACCATGGAGCGGGCCTACGCTTCGCGTCGCGTCCGTGCTCTCGTCCCAGGTGACGCTTGGCGACTGTACGAGCGCCTGCGCGATGCGCCACAGCGTGCCAAGTGGTTTGAGCGCGTAAGCTGGACCGAAGTGGACCTGGCCCCAGACCCGGAAGCGTTCGAAGACGAGCCCTGGCGCCACGTCGACGAACGCACGGGGCGAAAGGTGGTTCAAGAAGACGACGGCAGCCTGTGGCGCGACACGGCCTACCCCGAAGGGGCGTTCACGATCGGTGAGCTGGTGCGCCTGCGCGACCTGTTGTGGTCGGGTGCTGAGCGCGCCGCACAGGCCGCTGAGGCTGGGACGCTGGCGATGCCAGATCGCTTGGCCGCCGTCGAGCTGGTCGAGGCGGCAGACGAGCTGGACATGCGGATCGCGCTGCTCCAGCTCCAGCCGGCGTCAGCGGAGGAAGCCCAGGAGATCAAGCGACGCGTGCTGGAAGTGCTGGCGCGCTCCGAAAACCCTGCGCCGCCGAAGCCCAGGGACAACGCCAAGCTCAAGCGGAGGCTGATGCGATGACTGTCGTCCTGGTGAAGCTCCCTGCCGACCTCGACGAGACCGACCTTGTCGGCGACCCCAGCTACGTGCTGGAGGCGCTGCATGGAGTGTTGTGGCGCGCCGAGGCGCATCTGCTGGCGCGCCAGGCCGGCATGACGCCCTGCGAAGCTCAGGACTTCGCCAAGGACCCGACCTCCTGGTATCACCGCGAAGACTTCGATGGCGTCGAGCAGTGGCAGCGCCACCCCCAGCTCGTATCCCTGGTCGAGCAAGCCGTTTGGCAGCTTTTGTCGCGCGACGGCCGCACGGGCGAAGAAGTCGGTTAGCATGTTGGCCGGACATGCGCACGAAGATTGAAAAAGGCGAGTTTCCCCTTCTCCAAGTGACGCTGCTTCCTGGCGAAGAGATCTACGCAGAGCCAGGCGCACTGATGACGGCCGAGGCCGACATCACGCCGATCACCGAGGCCGGCGGATTCATGAAGGGGCTCAAACGGCTGGTCTCAGGCGAGCGGATCTTCGTGACGCGCTGGAAGAACGAAGGCAGCCAGGAACGCCAGGTGCTTTTGACCGTGCCGTTCCCTGGCAGCATCGTGCCTGTCGACGTCGGCGAGTCCGAGGTGCTCGTGCAGCGTTCGGCGTTCGTCGCTGCCCAGCCCGACGTGCAGACCGAGGCCCGCTTCACCAAGAAGTTCGGAGCCGGCTTGTTCGGCGGCCAAGGCTTTGTGCTCCAAAGCCTCAGCGGCAAGGGCACCGCCTGGTTCCATGCGGGCGGCAAGATCTTGGAGCGCCGCCTCAAAAAAGGCGAGCAGCTGCGCGTCGTCACTGACCACGTCGTCGGCTTCCAAGAAACCGTCGACTTCGACGTCAAGATCGTACCCAAGATCGGGAACGTCCTGTTCGGCGGGATCGGCTTGTTTTGGGCGACGTTGACTGGACCAGGCAAGGTCTATCTCCAGACCATGCCGATCCGGCAGCTCGCACTGTCGGTGTACCCCTACATGCCGCAGCCGAACCAGAGCGCCGTCTCTTTGCTCAACCCCCAAGACGCCAAACTGAAAAGCAAGTTGATGCGATGAGAAGCCCACGACACAACCCGATCGTCATCAAGGACTTCGACAGCTACTGCGCAAATCTGGCCGATGCCTACGACCAGTTGCCCGACGTCGAAGAGTCCGAGCTGTGGCGCTGGCAAAAGCTCGCCGACCACATCAACAAGTTCTACAAGCGGATCTTGTCGCGGGTCGACGTCGAGTTCGTCGACGGGCAGCCCTACGAGTCAGCCGAGCAAATGCGCGAAGAGGTCAGCCGAACCGGTGTCATGCTGATCTCGACCGACTTCAACGAGCATCCGATTTTCGACGAGGAAACGAACCTCAAGTTTCGCGCCGTGCACGACTACGTCGTCCACATCATCCCCGGCGACCAGGGCCCAGACTTCAGTCAGCGCGGCGAAATGAAGGCCTACAACCTGCATCGCCGCCTGGCTCCGCCCGACACCTGGCCTGCCCTGTTCACCGAGGTCGCAGCCCAGGCCTGCTACGCCAACGCGCGCGGCGAGTTTCCCGTGCAAAAGGTCGCGGTCATCCCTGGCTTCGACCTGTACAACGTCGGCGAGTACGACCGACCTGACCTGGAGCGCCGCGAGGCGGTCGCCAACCCTCGGCGAACCAAGGGCCAGCAGGAGGTCTTGGATGCTCTGGCATCGCAAGGCATCTTCAAGCACCGCGTCGGGAGCTATCGCAAACGTGGTCGTATGGGTCACCCAGGCCGATCGCATAGGTATGGACGACGTCTCGCCAAGGAGATTGAGCAACTGGAACAAGAAGGTCTCGTGACCGTCGAGAGTTCGGAGTTCTATCACAGCGGCATCAGCGAGATCGAGCGCGGCACGGATCTCACAGTTAGGCCAGCGTCCAGGCGACCTGGCCAGCGTTCGCCGAATCCCGAACTGACCAAGCTCAAGCGGAGGCTGATGCGATGAAGTGCAAGCCGCCCAGCGACGTCGAGTACGTCAAGGTCGCGGAGTACGACTACGAGAACTTCCAGCGCGAGGCCTACCCGTTCTCGGCTACGAACCCGCTGTTGTTTCACGTTCTCACTGGCGCGCCAGAGGGCATCGAGGGCGAGCGGTACGCCCTCGACCTTGTGCGCCAGGGCGTGGAGCTGATGCCGGCGGCCGACGTGCCTGGGATGAAGGGTCTGGTGCGGGCCCGTGACCGCGTGGCCGGCGATGACCGTTTCGTCTTCCTGACGCCGCTGACCACGTTCGGCGCGAGCGAGTCGATCACGGCCGTCAACCGGCAGGACGTTGGACGCCCGGCGTTCGCGTTCGATGCCGCGACCTTGTGGGACGCGAGCAAAAACGGTTTTCAGTTCCGCGTCCGCGATCTGGAAGAGGCCTACGCCAACATCGAGCCCCCCGAGGCGCCATGGGAATGGCGAGAGGGCATCGACGACGACGAGTGGGAGGCCATGTCCTATTCCCAGCTCGAAGACGCCATGGACGAAGCGCGCGCCGAGGCCGTGCGCGAAGACTTGGAGTGCATGGCCGAGGCCGGGACGATCACCGGAGACGACGCCTGGGAAGCGCTGATGATCTACGCGCAGAGAGCTGGCGGGCTGATCAGCGCTCAAGAAGCCCAGGCGGCTGGTCAGCCCCTGATCCCCGAGCCGCCGGACGAAGACTGGTGTCCCGAGGCGGCCGAGATCGCGCGGCGATGGGAATTGCGCGAGCGTTGGCTCGACATGTTCTGGGGCTTGGGAGACCCCCAAGCCACGATCTTCGGCTCGCGGGCCAACAAGCCCGAGGTGCTGTACCCCGGCACGATCCCGCTGTGCTGTGCGACCTGGTTTCGCCGCGGCAACGGAGAGTGGGTGCGCCTGGACCCCGCGCTGTGCGAGCAAGGCCGAGCCGCCAGCAACCCGCGCAAGCGCCACGTCACGACGGCAAGGCCGCAGCGCTGAAGTTTTTTTGATTTGCCCCCTTGCGCTCGCTAGACGAGTGCACATACAGGGGCAGCGGCAGGAGCCGCCCCCAGACTCAGGAGAGAACCATGACCCAAGCCACCGCTCAGTTTTCAATCTATCGACCCTCGACCGTTTCCAACACCCCCGTGGATGGTGTTCTGCTCGCGAAGCAGGGGGTCCGAGCGATCCGGCCTTCCGACGGACACAAGCTCGCGCAAGCGGGCCTCGCCAAGTGTGTTGGCATCGGCGCGCCTGCGCACAGCGCCTCCATGATGCCCCATCCGGACAGAGGTGGTCTGGTGTACTGCGTCGCCGACGTCTACAAGGCGACGCCCAAGCTCGTGCGCCTCGTGGCCAAGAGCGACAACCCCTACGCCGCGGTCGAGAAAGCGATCAACCGCTGCCGCTAGCACAGGCGGAGCGGCAGGAGCCGCCCACAGACTCAGGAGAGACCATGATCAACGTCAACGTCATCGACATCGACCGTCACGAGCGCGGACAAGCGCGCATCATCGACACCCGAGACGGCACTGCCGAGCGCGTCGTGGCGCTCGGGCGCAGCGTCCGCGTCGCGCACCGTGAAGCCTTCGTCCGCGCGCTCGCCGAGTTCACTGCTCGCAACGAGCGCGAGGGGTACCCGCGCTTCATCGCAGACTTCATCCGACACGTGGAGGGCGCATGACCCAGGACGAAGCCCGCGCCCGTATCACCGACCGCCTCGCTCGCACCGCTGCTGCTCGCGCGGCTGCGTGGGAGTCCGTGGCCGCATCGACCACCGGTGACGAGGCCGAGGTCGCGCGCCGCTACGCCGCTGAGGCGCGCAACGCTGCCAACGTGGACGTGATCCGTTTCCGCGGATTTACCCCCGCGCAGCTGCGGCACGTCGCTGACGCCTACGACATGCACGTCGCCGAGGCCTACTGCGGCCAGGTGCGAGACAGCCAGGACGTCCGCCGCGGCAAGACCTGGATCGAGCTGACCCGCGAAGAGGCGCGCTTGACCTGGGAGACGATGCAAAGCGGAAACTTCGCCGAGAACCAGTTTCTGGCCATCGCAGAGAACCTGAGCGTCGCGCTGTACGACATGACAAGAGACCGCATCGAGAGGTGCATCGACGATGCGTCCGGCAAGCTGATTGCTGATGACCAACCGGCCGCGCGCCGCCGAGGACGGTTCGCGTGAACGATCGCGGCTCCCTCAGCAGCGTCATCGACGACAATCTCCTGGCGGCCTATGAGACGTCGGAGTTTGTCGTGCCTTCACTTGGGCTGGTGCTGGTGCCCCGCAAGCTCACGTTGGCTCAGCAGCTCACGTGGGACCAGCTGGGCGCCACGTCGCTTGCGTTCATCACGGCCGCCAACCCCTACAGCGTACCGCTGAGAGACGACGCGAACGCCAATTTGCTCGGGTGGCTCAAGCGACGTCTCCACGAACACGAGCTGCAAGGCTACGCGTACAAAGGCTACGGACGCGCCCCGCGAGGACGCTGGCCCGCCGAGCACGGCTACCTCGTCGCCAGCATCGACTACGACCTCGCGCGAGATCTCAGCCGCCAACTGCACCAAAACGCGATGCTGTGGGTCTCAGGGCGCGATGCGGCGCCCACGATCGACCTGCTGCGCGAGTCGCGGTAACCTCGCCCGGTGAAGCGATCACGTCGCAACCCCATGGAGACGTTTGCGTCGGCGCCGTGGCTGGGCGTGGTGACGCAAACGCGACGGGCAGGGAGCCCGAGATACCGCTCGTTGGTGGTCGACATCTACCTCGTCGACACGCGGGATGACGAGGTTATCGGCAGCATGAAGGCCGCAGCCTTCGAGCGAAGCACGTTTCGAGACAACGCCTACGTGCTGTACAGCGAAGCAGCCGACGGCTTCGGCCCGCTGATGTACGAGACGATGATGCACCTGCTTTGGAAGCACGGCTATCCGCTCACACCTGGCACGAGCGTCTCAGACGAGGCCGAAGCTGTTTGGCAAAAGTTTTTCGAGCGCGAAGACTACGAAAAACACAAGCCGGACAGCGAGAGGGGGTCGCGCGCTGGTGTGCTGGGCTACGCCTACCGCCCCCTGACTCAGCTTGCAGGTCTCGAAGAGGCAATCGCCCGCGGCAACACCTGGGCAGAAGACTACATGGCTCGTGAGCGGATCGATGTCGGTGAGCTTTTCGAACGTCTTGAAGATCCTCAGTTTCTCGCGGCGAATCCCAGGACGGCTCGACGAAACATGGCTACGCTCGTCGACCTCGAAGACACGACGGCTTTGGTCGATGCGCTCGAAGCTGAGTACCCCGTCGAACTGTGGGTGTACCCGATTAGGGCGACGCCAGGCGTGCGGATCTCGACGATCCGCGTACCACCAGAGCATCGCGGCGAGGGCATCGGAACCGAGGTCATGGACAAGATCACCCGCTGGGCCGACGAACGTGGCGCCACGCTCGTGCTCACGCCAGAAAGCGAAGGTCGTACTGGTCCGAGCAAGACGGCGCTCAAGCGCTGGTATCGACGCTTCGGCTTCGTCCCAAACAAAGGCCGCGCGAAAGACTACTTGTACACGGACGCCATGATCCGGCGGCCGTCCTCACGGCTCAATCGGGGGCGACGATGACCCAGGATGAGCGCGAGCGCCGAGCCCGAGAGATCGCGGCGCTCGGCTGGGAAGGCGCCGCCGAGCTGCCGATCCGCGAGCTGGACCTGGTCGCGTTCGGGTACACCTACGGCGGCTACGACCTGGACATCGAGGACATTCACGTCTGGGATCGGTCTAACTGGGAGACAGCCGCGGCCGAGGTCAAGGCCGACCCCCAGCGCTGGGTGCCGTACCTCGACAGGCCGCTCGACGTCGAGTACCGCGACGGCAAGCTCCAGCTCATGGACGGACACCACCGCCTGTACACCGCCAAGCGACTTGGCCGACCGACGATGCCGGCATGGGTCCAGGTCAAAGACAACCCGATCCGTCGGATCATGGCCTGGGTCGAGGACCCGTCGCGTTTCGAACTGAATCCGGAGTATCGGCGGATCAAGCGGAGGCTGATGCGATGA